>Ga0190271_10000154_pt1 | contig 34900 bp, 41 predicted proteins | sample Popmic356T_FD_133747 | JGI IMG/M metagenome (GOLD analysis project Ga0190271, IMG submission 133747) | Populus adjacent soil microbial communities from riparian zone of Weber River, Utah, USA - 356 T | ecosystem: Environmental > Terrestrial > Soil > Riparian zone | place: USA: Utah | collected...
CCCAAAAAAAGCCCCGGGGGAATTTTTAGAAAAAGCGTTTTCACTTTCAACCATAAAGGAGGTTCCAGATGTCAGATGCTGTAATTGTCAAAGGAACTACAACTGATCAAACAGATGTTCCTGTTTCCGCAGATGGTAACAACCTTGTGGTTGTAGCTAATATTTCTTCTGGAGCGGGATCTTTGGTTGTTACGATCAAAGGACAAACGTCTTCAGGATATGAGTATACCCTGCTTACTTCTGAATCTTTGTCTGGAGTTGGTAGTACCCCCCTTCGTATTTTTCCGGGAGCGACTCCAAGTGAAAATGCTGTTGCTAATGACGTTGTTCCATCCACTGTTTTTATTAGTGTTGATGTAACAGGAACAATTACTTACGGCATCGACGCTTTCTCGGAGGACTGATATGGGGAACACCGGAACACAAGATGTATCAGAATCGGGATCAACGTCACGAGTAATTGAGCTATTTGCATCAGATCCAAATGGTGCAGATTTAACTATTGGTGATGGAAAAGTGTTTTGGGTTTGTCCGGAAACGTATAATAATCATACGATTTCTTCTTTCCATACTGCAGTAACGCAGTCGTCGTCTTCTGGTGTGCCCACCACTCAGTTTGCTAATGTTACTTTGGGTTTAGATATCCTTTCAACCAAAGCCACCATTGATGTTTCTGAAACTACTAGTTATACAGCTGCAGTTCAACCAGTAATAAATGAAAGTAATAACACAATAACGACCGGCGATCTTCTTAGAGTAGATGTTGATGTTGCTGGTACTGGAACTAAAGGACTTATTGCCCTTTTCACTCTAACCCCACCATAGAGGTTTTCTTGTGGCTACTAGAACAATCAGTAACGCAGGCGGAAACTGGAATTCTACTGGAACATGGGTTGAAGGAGCAGTTCCTACCGCGGCAGATGATGTTGTAGCTACAGGAACTTCTGGAGCAATTAACATTACTTCTACTGCGGCTTGTCGATCTATTAATCTTACAAATTATACAAACACATTTACTGCTGGGGCGTTTAACGTCACAGTTGGAACAACTACATTACCAGCAGATAATAAAATTATTTATTTTCCAGCAACTATGACTTATGTTCCTGCGGCCATTACTTTTACTATTATTAATAGTAATGCTACGTCAGGAACGTTAGATTTTGGATTAGCTTCCGCTTATACTCTGAGCGTAAACGGTAATTCAACATTAGCTAATCATTTAGTTTGTACTGTTTTTTCTCATGTTGGAAGAAATTTTGATACAGCTAACTTTAATATTACTTCTACTGTCACTTTTTCCTCTACAGGATCTACTGTAAGATCTTTGACTTTGGGAAGTTCTGTTATAACTGCTGGGTTCGTCACAGATACTGTTGTTACTCGAATTAATGGTATTTCTGGTAGTAATTGCACATTTAATGCAGGTACTAGTCGGATTGTGTTAAATGGCATTTGTGTTTTTTCAATGCTAAGTTTGACTTGGTATGATGTTGAGCTTCGTGGCCGAAATCAAACGGCGTCTTTGGGTTATTGTACTCAAATTTCATCGCCAGGAACTTGTCATAATCTTTCTTTTATTCCAACACTTAGTAGTTCTCGATATGATGATCGCCTTGGGTGGACTGGAACTTTAACTGTCACAAACAATTTTACAGCCACCGGTTCAGGTCCTTATAGCAGAGCAATTGTACATTATTCAACAGCTCAAATAGAAGTTGCTAATTATATTTTTGGATTAGGAACCGCCACACTTTCTCTTGGTGGTAGCGGGACTGCTTCTTTAAATGGTGCAGATTTTATTGATATTTCTGTTACTGGAACAAATACCCCAATTGGCGGTATTAGAATTGGAGATTGGGGCGGTAACAGCGGAATTACATTTGACGCTCCTTTGAACCGATATTGGGTTGGAGATTCTGGTGCTTGGGCAGATGTGGCGCATTGGTCCCTTACTTCTGGCGGTTCGGGTGGCGCAGATATTCCTCTCCCACAAGATACCGCAATAGTTGATTCTGGATCGGGATTTCCGGTTTATGTGGGAATCAGAAATATTTATACGAATGTTGTGTGGGCTGGATGTGCTTTTGTAGCAACACAAACGACCACCACAGATTTACGGTTTAAATTGCAACATGGACGTTTGATGCTAGCTAATAATATAGATTTTAATTCTAGAGCTACTTTTGAGGGCGATTCAAACAATCGAATTTCATTGATTCCAAGAGGAACTCAAACAATAAATCATCCATCAGCTATGTTAAGAATTACTCCTACCTATTTTTATGGTCCAGGAATCGTAAAACTATTAAGTGATTTCAATAATCTTGGTGGAATGGTTTTGGGTACTGGGTCAATTGATATTAACGGTTTTATTTTAGGATGCACTTCTTTTTCCTTGGGTGCCGCGGCAGCAACCAGAACCATTGATTTTACTAACGGCGGAAAAATTCGTGTTGATAGCGGAGCGGCAAACTTTACTGGAACTGGTTTTTCGTTTGTTGTTCCTGCTAATGGGGTATTAGAAATGGTTGGTGGAGCTTCATCGACTATTACCACGGCAGGTCTTACAATGCCCGGGTTATCGTCTGGAAAAACTGGCGCGTTTGTAACCACTCTCGCAGATACATACCTTTCTTCTGGTGGATTTTCTCATACAAGTGGTAGCGTTAATTTCAATGGTCAAACCTGCGTATTTACTTCGTTTGTTTCTTCTGGATCGTCTCGCACATTACTTCTTGGCGCATCCAATATTACAGTAAATGGTGATTTTACATTTACAGGTAATGGATTAGTTTTTACTCCTGACACGTCTACAATCACTGTAAATGCTACAACAGTAGATACAATTGTAAATCTTAAAGGAGCAGCATTCAATATTCTTTTATTGAAGACTGCATCAGGAAGTGGAAGTATAACCGTTCTTGCTGACAGCGTTCTTCAATGTTCTACTTTAACGCTGTCTTCATCAACCACCGGAACCAAAAATAAAATTATTTTACCTAAAGAGTTAACTGTTACCGGAACTTTAACTGTTACTGGCAACGGACAAACTCTTCATGTTTATGGTCCAAACTTTGGTGGAAGAACTGTCTTAACTGCTGCCGTAACTGTTCTTGATAACGTTGAGTTTATGAATGTAATCAAATCCGGGGCGGCTGCCTGGACTGGTACAAACGTTACAACCTTACAAGATACTGCTTGGATGAATCATTCTGTCACTAGTTAAGGAGGGTCAAAGTGGCCACGCTGAATATTTTCAAACGCCGAACCAACACAATCCGTTTTCGTTTGGGGGCTGATTATTCAGCAGATACTCTTTCGAGTGACATTCGGGTTAGCAAAGATGATGAATCAGAATTAATTGTTTCTTGGACAATTATTCCAGAACCGGCAACAGATCCCGAAGATGGAATTTATTTATTTTCTATTGATGATGCACTTCTTCCAAGTGACATTGTTGATAAAGGTTGGATGGATATCAAACGAGTTAGTGGTGGAGAGCCCGTTCCCGGTCCATTTGACAAGCCGCTTCAAGTTAAATTTGTGGAGGTCGTGACAGAATGAGTGATATCGAAGTCACGTTTACTGAACAAGTTATTGAAGTTCAAACGGTTGTCCAAGAAGTTGTGGTTAATCCAGCCACTGGATCAGTTGTTGTTATTCAAGGCGGCGGCCCAAGAGGAATTCCTGGTGTAGATGGTTCTGATGGAGTTGACGGTGTTGATGGAACTGATGGCGCATCAGCTTATGAAATTGCATTAGTCAATGGATTTGTTGGTACCGAGGAAGAATGGTTAACTTCTTTAGTAGGCTCTGATGGCGTTGACGGAACTGATGGCATTGACGGAACTGATGGCATCGACGGAACTAACGGCGTCGGCGTTCCGATTGGTGGTTCCACCAATCAAGTATTAGCAAAAAATTCTGGAACAAATTATGATACAGAATGGGTAGATCCAACTGCGGGAACGGGCGTTGTTGAAACCATTGTCGCCGGCGACAATATTGATGTAGATTCAACAGATCCTGCAAATCCAATCGTATCATCTACCGGAGGAAGTGGAATTCCCAATGGTGGATTAACACAACAAGTATTATCTAAATTAAGTGCTTCTGATGGAGATGCGGATTGGGTTTCTATTGGTCTTGGAGCAGCAATAACGAGTGATTCAAATACGACTTTATCTCAAATTATTACGGGCCAAGCCGAAACCGTTGTAGCACAAATTTCTGGTCCAGCACAGTCATCGGGTGGCGCTCTATTAATAACTGAATTAAAATTGTCGGCGCATGATCCTGGGAACGCTAAGCAAGCGATTGTTAGATTGCGCAGAGGTAACACAACTTCTGGAACAATTTTATTTAGTGAAACTTTTGGACCGGCTGCTCCTTTTGGATCTGATTCTACGGCAGGTAACGTTGTTACTTTTTCTAATTTATATATGGATGGTGCTTATACAAACGGAGAATATTGTATAACGGTTCAATTAGTGTCTGGTACTTCTGGAACTGCCACGTGGAGCGCGGGGCATATTCTATCGACACTGGCTGCTGAACCATATGATTATGCGAATCCTCCAACCGTTGATGATGCATCTGTTTGGCCAATTGATTCTGATAATGAAGAATTTAGCGAAAATGGCGTTATAACTTTACCTTCTGGTTGGTCGTGGTTAAATCAAGGATCTAGTACATATCTTGAGAGATTTGGGGCGGGGGTTATTAATTTAGCTGCCGGATCAAATACATATGATTGGCGAGGATTAGTAAAAAATTATACTTGGGTAAATGGTGATATTGTTACCGCTAAATTATCAAGTACTAGAACTGATACCGAATCGAATCATAGATATGGTGCTTGTTTAATTCTTCCAAATTCTTCTGGAGGATTTTATTCTTGTGCGCTTTATTATTCAGATATTAATTTAAGTTTAGGAACGGTTTATTTAGATAGATGGACAAATCCAACAACGCTTCATTCATCATTAGTTGGTCCTCTTGCTGTTAATTTAGCAACAAATATTTATTGGAGAGTAACGAGAACTACTTCTACTTCTTGGATTATTGAATATTCGTCTGATGGAGTTACTTGGGTTATTATCACATCAAATGCAGATCTTTCTTCTGTCAATCCTAATCAAATTGGATTTGCTGCCATGCGAAGTTCTACGTCGTCTACTTATGTTCAACTTGCATGTCATTGGATTAGATTTGAATAGAAAGGAGTGAGTTATGGGTAATACTCGTCGTCAAACATCGGTCCGACGTCGTGTGATGCCGGCAACAACTCCTGAAGAGCTTGAAGATCGAATGATCATGAAGGCAATGCGGGTTGCAGAAGAGCAAATGGATTCTGGAACTGCTTCGTCGCAGGTAATTACTCATTATTTAAAACTTGGGTCTTCTAGAGAACGGCTTGAGCAAGAGCGATTGGCTAATGAAAATATCGTTCTTAAAGCACGTGCTGAACAACTAGAATCTCAACGTCATGTTGAAGAGCTTATTGGTGAAGCACTTGAAGCAATGAGAACATATACTGGGTATATTCCTGTCGAAGAGGGTGGATATGAGGATTAAGAGACGATATTCTGAACTGCGTCGAATTAATACGTTCGAAGAGCGGTTTGAATATTTGTCTCTTTCTGGAAGCGTTGGCGCAGATACTTTTGGTTTTGATAGATGGATCAATCAAGAATTTTATAGATCACGAGAATGGAAACAAGCTCGTCGAGAAACGATTCTTCGAGACCAGGGTTGTGATTTAGGTGTTGAAGGGTATGAAATATTTGATGGGGTTCTTATTCATCATATTAATCCTATGCTTCCCGAAGATATTGAGTCTGGAGAAGATTGGATTCTTGATCCAGAATATTTGATTACAACCACGTCTATAACACATAACGCTATTCATTATGGAGATAGTTCTTCTTTAAGAAAACCATATGTAGAGCGTTCCGTCGGCGATACTCGCCTTTGGTAAAAATCGAAAGGAGGGGGTTGAAATGGCCGACCAAGAAAGCATCTTGCTGACTGTGAAGAAAGTTTTAGGTGTTTCTGCAGATTATACAGATTTTGATTGGGACATCATTACACACATTAACAGCGCGTTCGGAGTTCTAACTCAACTAGGAGTTGGACCAACCGAAGGATTCTTCATCGAAGACGAAGACGCGGAGTGGGACGATTTTACTTCAGAAATCTCATTCAAAATGGTTCGATCTTATATTTTTCTGAAAGTAAAGATGCTTTTCGATCCCCCACAAGCAGGTTTTCATATTGAAGCTATGAATACTCAAATTGAAGAGTGGGAATGGCGAATTAGTCATCAGCGCGAATGGAATCTTAACCCAACTGATCCGATGGAGGAGGCAATTTAGTGGAAGAAAAAAATGATCTTGTCTCTTTCTTAGAGCATCATGGAGTTAAAGGTCAAAAGTGGGGTGTTCGTAACTCTCGTCGAAACCCCGGAACAAAAGGTCCAATTCTTCCTAGTGGGCGTCGTGCACGAAAGTTCGATACCAACCAACTCAATAATAAAGAGTTGAAAAAGGTTATCGATCGAATGAATATGGAGAAGCAGTACGCTGAACTCAACGCCAAAACAAAGACCGAGGGACGTGTATTTACAAAACAGCTTTTTACAGGAATCGTAACTGCGGGCGTTTCTGCTGCTGGCGCAGCTTTAGCTAAGCATTTTATTAATCAAATGATGAACAAAGCGCCTGGTCCAAAAAAATAATTAAAAAGGGGGTTATATGACTCTACCATCCTTAGCGAATCATGTAACCCCAAAATATTATGAGGAATATCGAAGTCGAGTTCTAAACGGAGAAATTCCTGTCAATCGTGAAATCTCTATGGAGATGAATCGAATTGATGCTTTGATTAATAACCCTAATGTTTATTATGATGAGGGTGCTGTTGAAGGATTTATAAAGTATTGTGAGAATGAGTTAACTCTTACTGACGGTACTGATCTTCATATGTTAGACATCTTTAAAGTTTGGGCAGAACAGATATTTGGTTGGTATCACTTTGAATCACGAAGCGTTTTTGTTCCAGGAAAAGATGGAGTTCCTGGACGATATGTTGAACGTACTATACGGAAGCGTTTAACAACTAAACAATATTTGATCGTTGCCCGAGGTGCGGCAAAATCGATGTATGCTATGATGCTTCAAGCATATTTTTTGAATGTAGATACCGCCACAACTCATCAAATAACAACCGCGCCAACAATGAAACAAGCAGAAGAAGTAATGTCTCCGTTTCGAACGGCCATTACTCGTTCTCGAGGACCACTGTTTAAGTTTTTAACACACGGGTCACTTCAAAATACAACGGGTTCCAGATTTGAACGACAAAAGCTTGCTTCAACAAAAAAGGGTGTTGAAAATTTTTTAACGGGTTCTCTTCTTGAAGTTCGACCAATGTCAATTAATAAACTTCAGGGATTAAGACCTAAAGTTTCAACAATTGATGAATGGTTGTCCGGAGACATTCGAGAAGACGTCGTCGGCGCGGTTGAACAGGGCGCTTCTAAGTTAGATGATTGGCTTATTGTAGCTATTAGTTCTGAGGGAACTGTTCGAAATGGTTCTGGTGATACAATCAAACTTGAATTGGCATCTATACTTCGAGGAGAGTATCAAGCTCCTCATATTTCTATCTGGCATTATAAGCTTGATGAGATTGAAGAAGTTGCTAATCCTGAGATGTGGGTTAAAGCCAATCCAAATTTGGGTTTAACAGTCACATATGAGACATATCATTTAGATGTCGAACGAGCCGAGAAAGCTCCCGCGGTAAGAAATGATATTCTTGCCAAACGGTTTGGCATTCCGATGGAGGGGTTTACTTATTATTTCACATATGAAGAAACCATTCCGCATAGAAAAGAAGATTTCTGGCAAATGCCCTGTGCGTTAGGTGCAGACCTTTCACAAGGCGATGACTTCACCGCGTTCACTTTTCTTTTTCCACTGAATGACGGTTCTTTTGGTGTAAAAACACGAAGTTACATAACTTCTCGTACTTTAATGCGTCTTCCTGGTGCAATGCGAGTTAAATATGAAGAGTTTCTATCCGAACAATCTCTACATGTACTTGATGGAAACATTTTAGACATGATGGAGGTTTATGATGACCTTGATGAGTTTATTCTTCGATCAGAATATGACGTTCGTTGCCTTGGATATGACCCCTATAATGCCAAAGAGTTTATTACTCGATGGGAAGCTGAGAACGGGCCATTTGGTATCGAAAAAGTTATTCAGGGTTCTAGAACCGAATCTGTTCCTCTTGGAGAATTAAAGATTCTGAGCGGGGCACGTCTTCTTCGATTTGATCAGGGTCTAATGTCCTTCGCTATGGGAAATGCAATCACTATGGAGGATACCAACGGAAACAGAAAACTGTTGAAGAAACGTAGTGAAGAGAAAATTGATAATGTCGCTGCATTGATGGATGCATGGGTAGCATATAAACTTAACAAAGACGCTTTCGAGTAAGTCTTTTCTGAAAGGATGTCAGATGGAAAACAGTCCTATTAAGCAGGCAGTCGTTACAGAGTCGGGGTCTTTAGATCCTAATCGTGCTACTGAACGATTGGCGCTTTTTGATTCCGATGGCTCTCCGTTCAATTCAACGGGTCTAGATGCTGTTACTACTGGATCAGCGATTGGCACTACAGCTAAAACGACCACTGCTGATGAGCCAGAAGCTAATTCATTGGTTGCTATCGTTTTTACAAATGGGAATTCTGCTGAGACGCCCACCATTAATTTCAATGGTGCTGGTGCTAGGGCCATCAAGCTCGGTGGTACGGCTTCCGCGGCGGCTAAGTTAACTCTTGCTGCTGGTGGAGTTGCTCTTTTTTGGTTTGATGGAACGGTTCTTAACCAGATTGGCGTTTATAGCTGATAGTCAAAATGGGAGTTCTCTGTAAGTTATAGTCATAAATGCTGATGTTTGGAGGAGGTGAAACGACTTGCCAAATTTGAAACGTACGGTCAAGCGCGTCAAGAATGCCTTCCGTTTCTATGATACAACTCGTGAGCAATATACTCAATCGATAGGAACAAGTTCATACTCAATGCTCGATGGTTATCGAGCTAAGTATGGAAACGAACGGACTATTGTTTCGTCGATTTATATGCGAATCGCAATCGATGTTGCTGGCATTCCGATGCGGCATGTAAAATTAGATGATCAAGGTCGATATCTTCATGATATTGATAGCCCGCTCAATGATTGCTTCACTCTCGAACCAAACATCGATCAAGGACCTCGGGCATTTCGTCAAAACATTGCAGGAAGTTTATTCGACGAAGGTTGTGTTGCTATTGTTCCAGTAAATACTACTATTGATGATATGACTGAAGAAGTTGTTAGTATTAACGATATGCGTTTAGGGACTATTCTTCAGTGGTATCCCCGGCACGTTAGAATTCGTCTTTATAACGAATCTATTGGGGATCATCAAGAAATTATTATTGAGAAACAAAAAGCCGCAATCGTTCAAAACCCCTTGTATGCTGTTATGAATGCTCCGAATTCAACTCTACAAAGACTTGTTCGTAAATTGAGCATGCTTGATAGCGTTGATGAGGCAACAAGTTCTGGTAAATTAGACCTTATCATTCAGTTACCATACGTTATTAAGTCTGATGCTCGTCGTCGTCAAGCGGAAAGTCGTCGAGAGGATATTGAGTTTCAGCTTAAGCAAGGTAAGTATGGAATTGCATATACTGATGGAACTGAAAAGATTACTCAACTCAATCGTCCTGCTGAAAATAATTTACTTAAACAAATTGAATACTTAACTGAATTATTATATTCTCAGTTGGGTATTACAAAATCGGTTATGGATGGAACTGCTGACGAAGCAACCATGATTAATTATTACAACCGAACGGTTGAACCAATTTTAGATGCTATTCGGGAAGCTGAACATCGATCTTTTATTGGTAAAAAAGGAACTAATAATAAAGAGAAGATTGAATATTTCAATCAACCATTTAAGTTAGTTCCAGTTTCAAATCTGGCCGAAGTTGCTGATAAATTTACTCGTAATGAAATTCTTACTAGTAATGAGTTTAGAGGAATTCTCGGTCTTCCGCCTCATCCTGATCCAAAAGCCGATCAATTAGTAAATAGTAATATGCCCCAGCCAGTTCAAAATGTAGATCAACCGTCAGGTCCTACTTTTGATGAAATTGATGGCATTATGAATGAAGTATTTGCTGGTTTAACATCCGACATCGAAGAACTGTCTAAGGGGGCAGGTGATGGAGGAGGCTAAGGCATTAATTCATTCTGTATTATCTCATGAGTATAATCCTGCCACATATGACCCATTAAAAGCTCATGAGTATTACCTTAGAACTCGAGAATTAAAAGGTCGAGATCCGTCCGGATTAGGAAAAAAGAATAAAAAGGATTGGACTAAGGTTCGAACTGCTATTGCAGCAGACAAAGCTAACGAGTCAAAAGATCTAGCAGCTAAAAAGACTGCTGAACTTACTAAATTGCGAGAGACAGTGCAAGCTAAGAGGTCTGAAATTAGAGCAGCTATAAAACAAGCTCTTGACGACATCAAAGCAAACACTAAAGCGAGTTTGGAGAAAGTTGCTCAAAGTAAAGCTGATCAACTTGCTGATATCGCTTCTAAGAGACAAGAAGATTTAGAAAAAGCGCAAGCTAAAACTCAATCTCAACTTGATGCTCTTGGCTCTTTACCTCTAAAAGCAACTCGAGCACAAAAAGCAGCGTATTCATCAAACGTTGCTCGAATCAAAGGTGAGGGCAAAGCAGAAACAGCAAAAATTATTAATGAATCTAGAACCAATGAGAAACAGGTTCGAGAAGGTTCATCAGAAGTTAGAAAAATGATCTCCGAACAACGCACTCAGCAGTCACAAGCAGTTCGAGAAGATGCTGCAAACAAGATGACTTCTGACTTGAAAGAAACTGTAAAATCGGCGCAGGTAAAATACGACATGCTAAAGAAGCAGTTAACTGCAAAGTATGAGTCGATTTATCAACAGCAGTTTGACGTGATCAAGACCGGTAAAACTTCCCGAAAGGACAGACAAAATGGGACCTGACTTTAGTGGTTGGGCGACTAAGGCGAATGTTAAATGTTCAGATGGTCTGACCATCATGCCTCACGCCTTCCAACGCCAAAATAAGATGCGAGTTCCTTTGGTGTGGCAGCATGGACACGATGACCCAGAGAATGTTCTTGGGCATGCTATTCTTGAAGACCGTGCCGAAGGCGTTTATGCACATTGTTATTTTAATGATTCTGCGAAGGCAGTGGTTGCAAAGGGCTTGGTTCAGCACCAGGATGTCAATTCCCTTTCGATTTGGGCTAATCAGCTGATTAAGCGGGCGGGAAGCGTTCTTCATGGAGCAATCCGTGAGGTCAGTCTTGTTCTTGCGGGCGCTAACCCTGGCGCGTTGATTGAGACTGTGGCTATTGCTCATTCTGACGGATTCGATGAGGATTTGGAAGATGAGTTGATTTTTAAGTTCAATGAAGTTGTTGAGCTTGTTCATTCGGATGACGCGACAGAGATTGTCACGGCTGATGAAACACAGGCAGAGGATGATGTTTCCCACGCGGTTGTCGTCTCTGATCCTAACCTGGGTGACCTCGTTGAAAATGAGGACATCTATAACTCTATGACTGCTGAGCAACAGGGTCTTTTAGAGTTTCTCGTTGGCGCTGCTATTGAGGCGACGTCGTCTGCTGCTCATTCGGATATGCAGGAAACTGAAGACAACGCCAATATCGGCACTAAAGACACCCAGGATGCCATTACCGGCAAGGAAGGAAACGACACGATGTCCCACAGCAATGTGTTTGAGACCAAAGACGAGACGAAGGCTCCGTACCGACTCTCGCACACCGACATTGAGGCAATTCTCAATGATGCCAAGAACAGCCCGAATGGGTTGCTCAGTCATGCCGTCAATCGCTTCGCGGAGGAGCATCTCGAGCATGGCATCGAGGACATCGAGGTTCTGTTCCCGGACGCCAAGGCGATCGATGACGTTCCCGAGTTCCGCAAGCGTCGTACCGAATGGGTTGACGTCGTTCTTACCGGCGTTCGAAAGAGCCCTTTCGCGAATATCAAGACCATCTGGGCTGACCTGACCTTTGACGAGGCTCGTGCTAAGGGTTATGTCAAGGGTAATATGAAGAAGGAAGAGTTCTTCAAAGTTGCCAAGCGTGTTACCTCCCCCACCACGATCTATAAGAAGCAGAAGCTTGATCGTGATGATATGCTGGATATCACTGATTTCAATGTGGTTCTCTGGCTCAAGGGTGAAATGCGCATCATGCTGGACGAGGAAATCGCTCGTAGTATTCTCATGGGCGATGGTCGTGCAGCAGACGATGAGGACAAGATCGACGAGGAGAAGCTTCGTCCGATTGCGACCGACTCGGTTGTCTATACGACGACGGTTAATGTCAATATCGATGACGCCAGCTCTTCGATGCAGGAAGTCATTGATAAGCTGATTTTGAATCGTCAGCACCTCCGCGGCACCGGCCTTCCGACGCTGTTTACGACGGAGACGTATATTTCCAGGCTCATGCTTCTTAAAGATACCACGGGTCGCGATCTCTATCGTTCTCTCGAGGAGATCTCTACGAAGCTTCGTGTCAGCCGTATTGTTCCGGTTGAGGCTCTTGAAGAGTATTCGGATATCGTTGCGATTCTTGTCAACCCGATCGACTATGTTGTCGGTGCAAACAAGGGCGGAGAGGTTACGACGTTCGAGGACTTCGACATCGATTACAACCAGCATAAGTACCTGATCGAGACCCGGATTTCTGGTGCTCTCGTGAAGCTCAAGGCTGCGCTTGTTCTGAATCGAGTTGAGGGCGATGTTACCCTTGTCACGCCTAATGAGCCGACGTTCGTTTCGTCTACTGGTGTGGTTACCATTGTTGCTACTACGGGTATCGTTTACAAGGATGAGGATGGTTCTACTCTGAGCGCCGGTGCTCAGGCTGCTCTGGACCCGGGTGAGAGCCTTGAGGTCTACGCTCATCCGTCAAGCTCCTCTTATGCCCTGGAAGACAGTGAGCATGCTTACTGGAAGTTCACCCGGCCCGAGGCCTGATTGAAATAGGAGATTTGTATGAACCGGTTTTCTGGTAAAGTCGGTTACGGCGAATCTCAAGAAGTTCCAACTGATTCTGGTGTGTGGAAGAATGTAGTTATCGAGCGACAATATTATGGGGATATTGTTCCCATTAGTAAGCAAAATGACAGTTCTGACCAAGCTAATGATAATATTTCAGTTGGGCATTCGATCAGTATCGTTGCGGATGAATATGCACAAAATAATTTCATGAATATTTTGTATGTTATGTGGGGTGGAAAACCTTGGCGAGTTGCTAAAGTTCAAGTTCTTCACCCGCGCCTTATCCTTCGTGTAGATAGAATTTATAATGGAGACACGATTTAAATGGGGACAAGACTAGAATTACATACAATACTAAAAACTTTGGGGGCTCAGAAAGTATATTTTCAGCCCCCACCGGATTCAGTTATGGAATATCCGTGCATTCGGTATCATCGCAATGACGTCGATACCTCTTTCGCCGACAACCTCCCGTATCGCCGTAAGAAGCGATATCTGGTGACGGTCATTGACACAGATCCAGACAGTCCAATTCCAGACCGCGTTGGAGCGCTCGAGGCATGCACCTTTGAGCAATTCTACGCGGTTGACAACCTCAACCATGATGTCTTCCAACTGTTCTTCTAAGGAGAAGAAATGACTGCTCTTGCATGGGACGAGACGGGTGAACACTTTTTCGAAACTGGTGTTGACCACGGAGTCCTCTACCTGATTACTGCTGGCCTGTATGATACGGGCTTCGCATGGAACGGTCTTACTGGCGTTACCGAGACTCCCTCGGGCGCTGAGCCGACTGCTCTTTATGCGGATAACATCAAATATCTTAACTTGATCTCACTCGAAGAGTTTGGCGGCACGATTACCGCTTATACTTATCCGGATGAGTTCAGTCTTTGCGATGGAACTGCCATTCCATCTCCTGGCGTCACTGTTGGTCAACAGGCTCGTCGTAGTTTTGGGCTTAGCTATCGTACCCGAATCGGAAACGACGAGGTCGGCGATCAGCTTGGTTATAAATTGCATCTTGCTTATGGCGCAACCGCGAAGCCGTCGGAAAAGGCATATACGACGGTTAACGATTCGCCTGCTGGCGTTGAATTTAGTTGGGAATTCTCAACGGTTCCCGTTCCTGTTACGGATCTTCGAAACACTTCTCTTATTACTGTGGATTCTCGAACCGTTGATCCGGCCGCGTTAGCTTCACTTGAAGAAATTCTTTATGGCAATGTTAGCACGGAGCCCCGTCTTCCTGAGCCAGATGAGGTTCTTGCCCTTCTGGCTGGTGATCCTACGGCGTCTAACGTTGCTGTAACTGGTGATGTTGATTCGATTGATATCACTGGGACGACTGCTAATGTTCTGTTCACTGTCGCCGCTTGGGATGGGGATAGCTTTAATGTGGTTGTTGGTGGAAACGAGGTTAACGAGGTGGCTGCTGAAGCACTTGTGCTTGCTAATGGCGTGCACCGAATTACCCTGTCTCCTGCTGCCGGTTTCTATATTCCCACGGCACAGAATGATGTGTTTATCGTCACTGTGACGTGATAAAATTTTGATGGGAGACCAGAGAATGCTTAGTATTATCATTCCCGGAATGGATTTCTACAATGATGGAACTAATGAGTTCATTACTTATGAACCGATCACTGTAGAATTAGAGCATTCTCTGGTCTCGCTGTCAAAATGGGAGTCTAAGTTTGGAAAACCCTTTCTTCTTGATGATGACAAAAGTCAAGAAGAAATAAAAGGTTACATAGAAGCTATGATAACCTCGAACAATTTCTCTTCAGATATATTCGATAGAATGACACAAGAAAATTATGATGCAATCAATGACTATATCAAGTCTCCTCAATCCGCGACGACTTTTTCAGATGTTGGCGCGAGTAGGAGAGGATTTAAAGAAATCATCACATCAGAAGTAATTTATTATTGGATGGTTGCTGCTAATATTCCTCTTGATTGTGAAACCTGGCATCTTAACAGACTCTTTTCTCTTATTCGAATTTATAGCGCAAAGAATTCAAAAGAGAAAAAGATGTCGCCTAGAGACGCTGCTGCTCGTCAAAGGCAACTTAACGAAGAGCGTAAGGCGAAACTAGGAACTACTGGATAGGAGATAGCCAATGACAAAGATTGCTTGGGATTTGGTTGGGTCTAAAAGATTTGAAATTGGTGTAGATCGGGGAGTATTATATACGCCTTATGATACAGTTCCCATTGGTGTTCTTGATGAGTACCCCAAGGGATTTGCTTGGAATGGATTAAAAAGCGTTGAGAGTAGGCAAGAAGGAACCGCAACGACTTCGATTCATTATGATGGCGTAAAAACATATGATGTTGTTTATCCTGGAGATTTTTCTGCTTCTCTTACCGCCTATACATATCCTGATGAGTTTGTTCCTTTCGATGGTTTGGTTGAAGTTGTCGAAGGATTCTTTGTTGACAATCAACCACGAGAAACTTTTGGTCTTAGCTTTAGAACATTAAATGGAAACGATGTATCTGGTATTGAATATGGATACAAACTTCACATTTTATATAATTTGGCTGCCGTTTCTGATGGAATTGCCACTAATACGGTTGAGAGTAATGTATCGCCAATTGAATTTAAATGGACTTTAACTACTACTCCCGTTGAAATTCGTGGACATCGACCATCTGCGCATTTAGTTTTAGATTCTAACAAAGTTGATTCAGATAAACTTTTAATTATTGAAGATCTTTTGTATGGAACTGAAGATTTAGATGCTCGTCTTCCATCTATGAATGACGTTCTTTCTATCTTAGTTTTGGACGTTATTGATAATGAAGATGGAACATGGAGTGCAACTGCTCCTGATGAGATTCTATCTGTTTCATCAACGGGGTCATTTACGCTTATTGCCGCGGCTGCTAGCTATATTGATGCTTACAGCTATGAGATTCCTGTCTAGGAGCCGATATGCCTTCTGTTACTGGTTACACCACTGAAGCGATTGATGATATGTTTGACGGTGTAAACAATATTCTTTTTAACCGCCAAACAACCAACTATACACTAATTTCATCAGATGCTCGTAAATACATCGAAATGGACATTGCTGGAGCCAACGACCTTACTGTTCCACCAAACGTGGACGTTCCTATTGTGGTTGGAACTTGGATTACCGTAGTTCAACGAGGCGCGGGGTTAACAACGATCGTTCCCGGATCTGGTGTTACTATTCATTCTCTTTTAGGACTTGACTCGGCCGGTCAGTATTCCGAAATTCGACTTCTTAAAGTGGCCACAAACGAATGGTACGCTTTTGGAGATCTAACTACTTGACTATGAAAGGAATCGTCGATGCTTAGTGTTTCGTCTAGCGGTTCCTTTAAGAAATTAGAGAAGTATTTAGATAAAGGTCAAAATGGGAGTTTACCATCAATTTTTGATCGTTATGGTAAACAAGGAGTTATAGCTTTATCTTCTGGAACACCATTGGAAAGTGGAGAAACTGCTAGTTCTTGGGGTTATCAGATTCGTAAAGGAAAAAGTCGTACAACTCTTGTATGGACAAACGATCACGTAGAAAATCAAATTAATATTGCCATCATTTTACAGTATGGGCATGGAACTAGAACTGGAGGTTGGGTTGAAGGAAGAGACTATATCAACCCAGCAATGCGTCCGGTATTTGACGAAATGGCTCAAAGAATCTGGGAAGAGGTGACAAAGAATGGCTAATAGTATAGAGAATAAGGTCGTCTCTCTGAAGTTCGATAATGACGACTTCATGAAGAAACTTGGGCCGACTCTTGCTGGAATTGATGCGCTTAAAAAAAGTCTTGATTTTAAAGATGCGGGAAACAATCTTAATCAACTTAAAGCTGCGGGAAAAGATTTTAATCTTGGCGGAATTGGCGAAGCAGTTGATGATACGTCCAACAAGTTTAGTATTTTAGCCGGAGCAGCTTCTGTAGCTTTGGGAAGCATTGCCGCTACCGCGATTTCTACTGGAGCAGCGTTTGTAAAATCCTTTGCGTTTGGTCCTATTTTTCAAGGTTTTGCTGAATTCGAAACAAACGCTAATTCCATTCAAACCATCTTGGCTAATACGGCCGATAAAGGCACAACACTAGATGATGTTACTAAATCGCTTGATGTTTTGAATGGTTACGCTGACAAGACAATTTTCAACTTTGGTGAAATGACCAAAGGCGTTGGTCTCTTCACGGCAAATAACGTTGATCTTCAAACTTCTGTCGATGCCGTTAAGGGTATTTCGAATCTTATTGCTATGACCGGCGGAAATACAGAACAAGCTAAGGGCGCTTTTATTCAGTTGTCCCAAGCCATTTCTAGAGGTTCGGTTCAAGCCCAAGATTGGATGTCAGTAATGACGGCCGGTTTTGGTGGGCCTCTTCAGAAATTGTTGTTTGAATCTGCGAAAGCTTTAGGCACACTCCCTAATGTTCCACTTAATCAAACTTTTGATGAGTGGACAAAGAATGGGGGAGATTTTAAAGAGGCAATGGCAGAAGGCGTTTTTACTGCAGACGCTCTAAAAATTAGTCTTCAAGCAATGAGTGGGGATCTGTCTGAGCAAACTCTTATGATGAAGGGGTTTTCTCAGCAACAAGCCGCATATATGCTTAATACAGCTAAACTTGGCGTTGGAGCAGCTACCGAGGTTAAAACTTTTACTCAGCTTATTAGTACTATGAAAGAAGCAGTTGGTACCGGCTGGGCAGAATCGTTTAAGATTGTTATAGGTAATTTCGAGGAAGCAAAAGTTCTTTTAACTGGTGTATCTAATGCTTTTGGTGGAGTTATTTCAGAACTTAGCGGAAATAGAAATGCTGATCTTTCTTTCTGGAAAATTATGGGTGGTCGAGAAGGATTAATTCAGTCTGTTAGAAATGTACTTTGGAGTTTATTTGCCGTTGTATCAACGTTTAAGAATGCATTTCGAGACGTATTTCCGTATCGAGTTGGTGAAAATCTTGTTGCCATTACTAATGCTGTCCAGAAATTTACAGCAGCATTAGTTCCTTCTGGCGAAACGCTTGAGAAATTTAAACGTATATTTGTTGGAATATTCTCAATCTTTTCTATCGCTAAAACCGCCTTTAGTGTGGTGTTCAATATTATTGGAAATCTATTAAACCTCTTTGGTAAATTTTCTGGTCCGGGAACTGGTGGGTTCTTAGGCGTTCTTGCTTCACTTGCAGACGGAATAGCTAAGTTAGCTGTTTGGATGAAAACTGGTGGAGAGGCGATTAATAAGTTTGTTGATGAACATCTTGGCGGATTTGCAGATAAATTAAACGATATTGATTTTGCAAATTTCATTAATGATTTTAAACTTGGTCTAGATGTTATCTGGGAATTTATTAATCGTTTTATAGATTTTGCTGGAGTATTCCATACAATCCAAGACACCATTCAAAATTTCTGGAATTTCATCAATTCTAAAATTGATTTTTCTGGACTATTTGAAGATGCTCTTAATAGTCTTGAAGTATTTAAAGATAAAGCGAGTGCATTCTTTAAAGGTCTTGGTGGAGAATCTCCAGGAGACTTTATTGATGGATTCGTAAATGGAATCAAACAATTCTCAAAGGATGCATTCGAAAAAATCAAAGAATTTGGTTCTAAGATTTTAGAGATTCTTAAGAACGTTCTTGGAATTCATTCTCCTTCTACGGAGATGTTTGATATCGGTAAAAACTTGATTCTTGGCCTTATTCAAGGAATTCGAGAAGGAATTCCAAAGATATTTCAAGGAATGAAAGATCTTGGGATTGCCATTGTCAAGGGAATTGCAAATATCGATTTTAGTAAAGTTGGCGAGGGAATTAAATTTGGTTTGATTACTGGATTTATAACTTCGGTAATTCTTCTCGTTAGGAGAATTTCTGATGCTTTTGGTGGATTAAGAAAAGCGTTTGAAGGTCTTGCTGATCTTAAACTTCCATTTGCTGATAATCGTTCTGGATTTGAACACTTTGCTGATGCAGTCAAATCGATTGCAAAAGCTCTTGTAATTCTTGCTGTTGGTTTATTTATATTTTCTAAGATTGATCCAGAAAGATTAGGTCCGGCTCTATCTTCCGTCGCCATTGGTCTTGGAGTACTTGGACTTGCTCTTGTGGGTCTTAATCAAGCAATTGGTGGTCAAGAGGATGCTAACAAAATTACTGTGATTGCAGCTGCGCTTCTTATTTTAGGTGGCGCGTTAATTGCTATGAGTGCTGCAATGAAAATTCTTTCAACAATTGATTCAGAAAGATTAGGAAATGGAATTCTAGCTATTTCTGGTCTTTTGGTTGCTGTAGGTATTTTTGTTAGATTATTACCGCAAGATAAAAAGAAACTTGGAGCCGATGGTTCTATAGAAGACGCCGCAACTAATTTCATAAAAATTGGTTTGGCATTAATCTTATTTGCTCATGGTTTGAAAACTATGGCTAAGATTGTAAAAGTCTTCGGGGAGATGGACCCGGATAAAATGAAGCAGGGTTTATTTGGTCTAGCTGTGGCAATGGGTATTATTTTAGTTGCTATGAATGCTTTACCAAACGACATGGGTGAAAAGGCTAAGGGTCTTCTCATTATCGCTGGGGCTATTTGGATCTTGAGTAAGGCGATCGAGATTCTCGGTGGTCTTCCGTTCGAGACAGCTAAACAAGGACTTGCTTCGTTCGCACTTATCATTAGTCTTCTGGCTATTGCTCTGCTTGCGATTCCGCCAACGGTTGGTGAAGCAGCAGCGGCTGTTCTGGCTGTTGCCGGAGCCATGTTGGTGTTCCTCTATGTTGTGCAGAAGTTCGGTGAAATGGATTTCAACGTCCTCGTTCAAGGCATGATTTCAATCGCCTTGATGCTTGGGGCACTTGTAATCGCGTCGAATCTTATGCGAGGTACGTCAGAAGCCGCGGCAGCAATTGTTTTGATTGCGTTAGCGCTTATTCCTTTGGCTCATGTTATAAAGATGTTATCAGAAATTGGATTCGGATCAGTAATTTTAGCCATCATTGGTTTAGCTTTAGCACTTGTTGTATTGGGTGCTGTGGCTTGGGCCGGAATTGCTACTGGGGCAACATTTGCACTTATGGCTTTGGCTGTAGCACTCATTCTCTTTGGTGAAGCCGCGCTTTTGTTTGGTGTCGGAGCCGTAGCAATGGGTTTCGGAATCGGTTTGCTCGTGGTTGCTTTATCTAAGTTTATAGATCTTGGAAGTAAAGCAGTTAAATTCTTTCGAGATGATCTCCCAACGGTTATGATGGGAATCGGTAAAGGGTTTGCTGCGTTCATTCAAGGGTTTGTTGATCAGGTTCCAATGCTTCTTGTTAGTTTTCAGTTAGCCTTTTTAGAGGTTCTTAAAACTGCTGGAACTTTAATTCCTGCTTTTACAGGATTCATTGGAGATCTTATCATTGGAATTTTGTCTAAGATCGACGAAAAACTTCCAGAAATTCAAGAAAAAGGGTTAAGTATTTTCAATAAACTTATTGATGGACTTAATCAAAACATCGACGCTATTACTGGTTCGGTTGTAAGTATTTTTGTTAAATTTTTGACGGCTATTAGCGAACGACTGGATATTATTACTCTTGCTGGTATCGTTTTCCTAGCAAGATTCATCAGTGGAATCGCTGATAACATTCATCTTATGGAAGAGCCGGTTAATAAGCTTATCTCCGAGTTTGTTAAACTCATTGGCGGAGCTTGGCTTTCTCTTCTGATTGCAGGAATTGGATTTATTGCAGATTTTATCGACGGAGTACTTGGTGCCATTCCCGGATTTGTAAATAAAGTTGTCGGGGCGCTTATTGATTTGATGAATGGTGTTGCTGATGTCATTCGAGCGAATGATGAAGAATTCGGCAAGGCCATGGGCAATATTGCAGAAGCAATTCTGGAAGGACTTATTACTGGTCTTTGGAATGCTGAAGCAGAATTCTCCAAGAAATTAATTGATTTCGTTAAAACTGCCGTGGTTCAGCCATTCAAAGATGCACTTGGCATTAAATCTCCATCTAAGATTACTGCAGAAATGGGCGGCTATTTAGCGCAAGGTTTTGCTGTTGGTCTTAACGAAGATACAACTGCCGAGAAGGCCGCTGGAATTTTTGCCAATAATATCATCACTCAAATGAATTCAAGTCTTTCTCAGGTAGCTTCTATGGCAACTGAGATGGATGAATTTAACCCAACGATTACTCCGGTTCTAGATTTAGAAGAAGTTCAGAAGGGCGCCAATAAACTTAGCGGTCTTCTTGCTTCTCCTACATTAGATACTTCTTTTACATCTGATCAAGCCGCGTCTCTTGCTGCGGTTCAAAAGGCCGTAGAAGAAGTCTCTCCAGATAGTCAACATGGGAGTCCATCTCAAGGACCGGTGTTCAATCAAACAATTCATGCGCCTACTCCGCTTGATGCGGAAGCAATTTATCGTAACACTAAATCTCAATTTGCATTTGCGCAGGAGGAACTTTCTGTATGAATATAACCGAAATCCAACTGTGCTCTCCTGGCCCGAACTATACCAGTATTATGTTTACTACTGATACGTTCGAGAATGACTATATCACTCATGCCGTTCTCCCAGTTAAGAACGTTAATCCAAACGCGCCATATGTTCTTAAAAATGCAACGGGATTAGATGCGGAAGAAATTGTTAGGACATACAACGATGGTCCACAGTTCTTTAGGGTGAAACCAAAGGAACGTCTTGTTGCTCTCCAGATCAAACTTAATCCTGATTATTCTGGTGGATCAACAATCGGAGACCTTCGCGACTCGATTTACAAATCTATTTCGATTAATACTCTCGGTAGTCAGCAATCTGTATATGGAGACAGACTTCCGAATAAGTATTTAGAAATTCGATTTTTGGATGGGGATCATCACATTGCAAGTTTATTTGGCGTCGTTCAGAAATTAGAGGCTAACCTATTTTCTGATCAACCGGATTTAGTCCTTCATATTGGATGTGATGATCCCTTTTTGCGGTCAACTATTCGTCATCATGGAAATGACAATATCAATAACGATTTTACTGGATCTCATACTAATGCTGGTGTTTCTAGAAACGTTGATGCTCGTTTCACTTATAATGATGAATTATCAACCGCGCCGCATGGGTTTGTATTTCATGCAACCTGTATTACAGAGCCTCCTCATGAAGAAGGATTTCCTTCGGACGTTTTTGTTTGGGATGAACGAGATTTAGAGCATTATTTCTTTGCTTTTACTTTTTCATTTCAAGTTGGAGATAAGTTATATTTTAATAGTAACGAAAGCGACAGAAATCTTTTTGTTGTTCGAGCATATGAAGGTGAAGAATACTTTTATGGTCTTATGACTTCTATTTATTGGGGAAGTGTTTGGCCTTTGTTATATCCTGGAGATAATGCCTTCCAGATTTCTGAAGGGTTTCAATTTTCTGGCATATCACATGCGCCTACTTACTGGGGGGTTTAATAATGGACGTGTTTGTAATTAATCGTGATGACATGTCAGCCAATTATGACTCCAATATTGTAAGTTATGATAGTTTAACCTGGGTAGAGAGATATAATAAACCTGGCGAATTTACTATGATTGGTAATCCCGTTCCACTTCAAGGGCAACTTCCTCCCGGAACTTGGATTTCACATTCCTTGTCAGCAACGGTAATGGTTGTTGAAGATCATATTATTAAAGAATCTAAACTTCATATTACAGGTCGCACTCTTGATGCATTTATTATGGATCGTAGAGTTGTAAAAAATATTGAAGCTACTTGGGATGAAAATGATATTTCAACTGATGATATCCGAGTAGATACTGGGTACGAAACTTCGTGGTGGACGGTTAAAAAACTTCTTGATGATGCGCTTATAAATAGTGATGTTGCATCAGAAAATGTGCCCAATCTATATACTTTTATAGATTCGGAATTGAATGTATACACAGAATCGAATATAACTCAAGACGTACCTAAAAAGGGTGCCCCTCTTTCTGATGCGGTTTATGATATTCTTTTGGCGAATGACACCGGGTTAAGAATTGAACGCCCGTGGGCTTCACGGCATAATTATTCAGTTATTATTGAGGGCGAACCAGCGGTTATTCCAAATGATTCTTTGGCTTTCGTCATTCATCAAGGTGTAGATTTAACAGATGATTTCAGTATGTTATTTAGTTGGAATGATGGAGATTTAATGGATCCACGATATTTGTGGAGCATTAAAGATCTTAGAGATTCTTATTATGTACATTCGTATGAATATACTAAAAAATATCATTCTAGCAAAACGGGATGGGATTGTTCTGTAGCGTCTATTGATGCAGAAGATTATGATCCATCTACTGCTGAAGATATATATGAAATAACTCAGATACTAAAAGCTCGCGGACTTAATCACATTAATAGGACTAGTGGAAATCAAATATTAGTAGACGCAAAAGTTACTAAAACGGCAACTCCTAAATTTGGAATCGACTATGCTCTTGGCGATCTAGTTCCTGTATTGGCTCAATACGGAGTATCACAAACGATGCGGGTCGTTGAATATGCAATGATTTCTGATAAAAACGGTCATCATTTCATTCCTACTCTGGCGAATAATTATAATACTTCCTATTATTCTCCGCCAGTATAACTCTTACGCACCTCAATGCAGAAAGGGGTCATATTTTGATGACTGACTCATCTGAAGATAATGATGATGTCTTCGTTGAGCGCCGTCGCCGTCAAGAGCGCCGTAGTCCAAAGCGCCGTGTTACTGATCTTGAATGGGTACGATGGCGTGACCGAACAAGAGATGCTTGTTTTTTGATTCTTGGTTTAGCTGGAACCGCTAATCAATTGTTCTTTGCTACTCCACCCAATCCAGTACTATACCCAATCCTAGCGGCTTTGCTGGGGCTTCCGTTTGCTTTGGCTCTTGATGAGCGAAGGAGGAAGTCTAATGAGGACGAACGCCCCCAATGATGAACCACCTTCTCATGGGCCGGTTTACCAAGTGGTGTCGGGAAATAAGTGGTTATTGATCCTAACTCTAACATCATCAATAACTACTCTAGTACTTCAGATTTGGCAAATTGTGAAAGGTTAAAATGATAGTACTTGCCAAGGTTAGCCGGAAGTATTTGTATACGTTTTGGATGGGAATTTTAACCATCGGTCTATGTACCGCATTATTTGGGATTCAAAAGAATTCAAATGATGATTATGCTCATGCACGACGACAAACTGAATTGCAAGGGATTGCTTTTTGTCATGCACTGGCTGATAGCAATCAGGCGGTTCTTGATTTACTTAGTATTCTAACTCTTCCTTCGCCAATTAGAGATGACATGACGGCATCTCAGAAGGAAACGTTACAAATTGCTAATCGGCGTAAACTTGCATATCAACAAATCTCACATACTCTGTTTGGCCCCCCTCAATGCCCAGACGAGTATAAGGCAACGTCACACCAAAAAGAATTGCTGCCATTGGCAGAAGGAGAACCATCATGAATGAAGATAACAAAGGAATCAAGCATTTTATTAAAGTTTGGTCACAGGCAGGTGCTACTTTGGTAGCGGCGGTTATTGCTATGGCCATTGGGTTTGAGTGGGTCGATTGGACTCCTCAGCAAATCGCTCTCATCATGGGCGTTTATGCGGCGGCTATGATTCTTCTTCGTCAGATGTTCTCTATCACGGATGATATTCCCGTCGGCGGTGAGATCAACGTGACAATGAAAGAAGATGGTACTAAGCTTTATAGTCTGGATGTCAACGGCGACCCAGAGCAGATTGATCAGTTATCTAAGGTCATCTTCAAGGTAAATCCACTCAACACTTGAGGCGATGGAACGATCGCAAGTAAAACAGGCCCTATAATGAAAGAGTCAAAGAAGGGACTGTGAATGAGCTGGATGCCATTCAAGAAGGAACCCACCGACCTGGAGACAGCCATCAAGGATGTTCATGCGCGTATGCGTGAGATCGGTCCGGGTGAAGAGGAATATCGAAAACTGATAGTATTCTTGGATCGACTAGAAGCGATGAAGACGGGAGACCGCCAAAATCGAATCAGTCGAGACACGATGCTGCAAGTTGCAGGTAGTCTCCTCGGAATCCTGATCATTGTCGCGTACGAACGTGAACATGTGATGGCGTCGAAAGCGTTGGGTTTCGTCTGGAAGAAGAAAGCCTGACATAACCAACAACGACGAATCAAGCATAGGGGCTGTGTAGAAATACATGGCCTCTATGCTTCGTCATTCTAACAAGGGCTAACCTTTTTCTGAAATGTCAAAATGGGAGTTCATCGCAAGAAAATGAACAACCACGCAAGCTATTTTGGAAAAAGTAAACTTAAAAGGCTCTGACCCAAATAATCTGGGTTAATCCTTTTTCAAAAATTCCGCGGGGGGATTTTCTGTAAAACAATTCGCAGAAATAACTACTCGTATAATAGAAACCATTCGCTAATAAAAGGAGTAACAGAGATGTTCAACCGCAATCAGCGTTCGCAGATCTCTGCACTGAAGAGCTTGAAGTTCGGAATCCTACTCGTAATCACTTACGTGTTGATTCTGATGTTCATCCGTTCAGTGGAGGTCGCTGCGAAGCGCAGTTGGAGGATGTTCAGCTGGTCAGCCAAGAAGCTGGCGTAGTGGAATCTAGGTGATAGCCCTGTCGATAGACAAGGACTATCATCTTCCTCGCAGGTAAAACATCTACTATAATAGAAACTAACCTAAGGAGCAAATAATGAATCGAAAGATTTATCGAGCACAGGTGGAGAGTGAAGAAGGATACTACGATGTAACGACTTACGCGGCTCTGGGAATTCCCATTGAGACGAAGTCGTTTACCCTCGTGGTTGACATCATGACATTTCTCTATGAGTGCTTGGATAAGAACCCAAGATTCACATCTAACTGGATGTTATAATATAAAGACCTCTGAACCCACACGGGTTTAAGTCTTTCTTCATATATTTAAGGAGTTCTAATGGCCTTTTTCAAAGGTAAAGCAGTCCAGATAACTATGGTCGATCCGAGTCCCGCAGACGGCAATACAGAGCCCTCTCAGCGGCTTGTGGAGCTACCTCCTGAGACAATCGAGAAGGTTGGTCAGGTTGCTCGAGAACTTGTTCAAGATGTGGGAAAGATTGTTCTCGTGTGGGTCGCAGCAGATACCGCCCGTAAAGTTATTGTTGAACTTGCAAAGAAGTAAGCATGAATAACAGTCGAGTTAGTCAAGAATCAAAACGACTGATTATTAAATGTCCAGTTTGTGGACAACGCGGATCAGTCAAAACTATGAAGCAAGCAAAATTCTGGAAACAGAACCACGAAATTATTTGCAAATTTGCTCGCAAGAAAAACTAGCGCTATAGTGAGAAGAAGGCAAGACACGAATGTGTAGGTGAAATACCTACCTGCCTGGCGCGACAAGAAAGTCGCTAAGTATAGTTTTCGTTGGACTATACGCCCCAGCTTCTCATTTTTATTTCCAACTTAGGAGTTATAATGCTAAAAGGATGCAAACGCCTGATATGGATATTTATTCTTACGCTTCTGCTATGGTTCTGTTTTGGAATGTTGTTCCGTTTTGGAATGTGGATAGTTATTTCAATCTTGGAGGCCATAAGTGTTAGGTGAAGCAGCCAAAGAACTTCTGGATGTTATTGCATATCTTGGTGGAATCATGTCTTTTATATTTCTGATTCTTTATGTCTGGGCCAATTGGTCTGATTGGATGTCAGACGATGAGGATGAAGAAGAGGAAGAGGATTATCGATGATGAATATTGAAGGGTTATATTACGGAGTAAAGACTGCGTTTAAGCATAATGCTCCTGCAATTCTTACAGGTCTTGGCGTAAGTGGAACTATTACCACCGCGGTACTTACGGCCAGGGCGACGTGGAAGGCTTCTAACCGCTTGAGTGAAGGCCCGCCGATCGAACAACTCTCAAAGAAGGAGATCATCCGTGAATGCTGGGATCTCTATATTCCTGCGACCATCGCGGGAACAGTTACTGTCGGTTGCATCCTCGGAGCAAATCACGTCAGCACAAAAAGAGCGGCTGCTATGGCATCTCTACTGGCAGTTTCTGAACGAACGATAACTGATTATCGAGAGAAGGTTATTGAGCAAATCGGAGAAAAGAAAGAAAAAAATCTTCGCGATGAAATTGTTCAGGAACGAATTCAGAAAACGCCAGTGTCTGAAGTTGTAGTTGTTGGTGAGGGAGTCGTTCTATATATGGAAGGGTTTACCGGTAGGCATTTCGCCTGCAACAACTCTGTCCTAGATTCTGCGGTCAATAAGATCAATCACAAAGCACAACGCGAAGGTTATGCAACGCTAGGTGACTTTTACTTTGAAGTAGGCTTGCCTCAAACCAGTAATTCTGGGCAAGTTGGTTGGCATTCTGATAATCTACTTGAACTTCGTCGCGTTGCTGAAATCTCTCCTGATGGTCGACCCTGTATCTCAATTGATTATAATTACGTGGATCCCCTTTAGACCTCGCAGAAAAAACACGGTCTATAGTAGGAAGATCCATTCCCCTAGAAGGAGATGATAATGGACGAGTTCGAGACCACCGATGTGGACTTTGATACCGAAGAGAGCGCCGACAGCAGTAAGGTCGCGATCATCGCCCTGGCAGGCACCGTATTGGTGGCAGCCGGGACGTTGGCCGTGGTCAAGTACCGCAACTGGCGTGCTCAGAAGGCGATCGAAGCCCCCGCGGAGACCCCCGAACTTCCCGGAGCAACCGCTTCGGAGGAGTGATTAACCCATAGAGGAATCCTCTGAAGGCTCAAATGAGAGCCCGACGAGGACTTCCTCTTTCTAAAATTTTATTGGAGGCTCGGTGTTAATTGGATTTACGGGCTATGCCCAATCAGGAAAAACTACTTGTGCTGAATATTTGACTGAAACGTTTGGGTTTAAACAAGTAGGATTTGCTGACAAACTTCGCGAATATGTTGAGCAAGTAAATCCTATCATTCAATTTGGATACGATCCACGAAATGGTTTGTGGGGTTTGAAATATAACGAAGCTCTTCGTCGATATGGATACGAAGAAGCTAAACGGGTGAAGCCCGGATTTCGTAAGGCGTTGATCGACTTTGGTAATGGTGCACGCGATATTTTTGGGGAAGACTTTTGGGTCGATCAACTTTGGAAGACGTTTCAAGTTAACGAGGATTATGCCTTTCAAGACGTTCGTTTCCTTAGTGAAGCCAAACGAATTCAGAAATATGGAGATGGGATTATAATTCGAATTAATCGCCCGTCGGTTGGACGAGGAAGCAATGATGTCTCAGAAACTGAGATGGAACAAATTAATGCTGATTATACGATAGAGAATAATCTATCAAAAGATATTCTTCTTCAAAACGTTCATTACTACGTATCGAAACATGTGAGGCTATAAATCATGCTTAAGAAGGAAATGACTTACGAGGATTACGATGGTAAGAGCGTTACTGAAACGCTTTATTTCCATCTCTCTAAGCCAGAATTGATTGAACTCGAGCTGTCATATCCTGAAGGAATTGAGGCGGCACTTAAGAAGATGGTAGAAGAAGAGAATCGATCTTCCATTCTTGCTTTCTTTAAAAAGATTGTTTTACTTGCTTATGGTGTTCGAGCAGAAGAGGGTAAGCGGTTCATCAAGAGCGAAGAGGTCTCTCTCGCATTCTCTCAGACTAATGCCTATAATGAGCTTTATATGCTTTTCTTTACTGATAGCGACGAAGCAATTAAGTTCCTCAAGGGAATTCTTCCTAATGATCTTTCAGAGCAAGTTAATGAGGAAGATCTTAAGCAGCGAATGATTGCTGTCGGAAAGAGCTCTGTCGCAGAGGAAGTTATTGATCCTACGACTCTTACTACGGCAGAAATTGCTGAACGTAATCGTAAAGCTGAGGAAGCTGCGGCGCAGGATTAACTGACGCTAATATGAGAGAAAAGAAGAACCCCTTGAGTGACGAAGTTCAAAAGAAGCTTCCACGTGATCGTGTGAAGAGCGTTACTGGTTGGGTTGTTGGAACGAGTATTGGATTCGTAGTTTCTGAAATTGTTGAGAATAATGTATCAACTGACCTAAATAAGCGCCAAACGGCAGCTAAGTGGGTTGGTCGAGCGGCATTGTCCTGGGCAATTCAGACCGCAGTCCAAGACATGATCAATAACCAAATCGATACGTTGGCAGACGCCTATGTGAAAGCAAAGAAAGAACTTGAGGACAAGAGGAAGTCTTCGGACTAATCTCTGGCTTATAATCCCAAACTGGGGTTATAAGTCTTCCCTAACGAAAGGCAACATATAATGGCAGAAATGAAAGACTTCCCTGCTAATTCAAATAAAAAGAAGACGAATGCCCCGGCAAAGGCTGAGAATAAGCCGGAAGTCGAAAAAGTTGTCAAGGGTGAAGTTGTTAAGAAGAAAATCCCAATTGGCAAGAAGTTTTCAATGGTGTTTCTGGGCGGCGAACTGAAGTCTGCTGGTCGATTTATCGCGACTGACGTTCTTCTTCCCGCGCTACGAAATCTAATTGTTGAGATGACTGAGAAGGGAATTGAAAAGGTTGTCTTTGGCGACAATCGGCCTACTCCTCGATCGGGAATGGGCAGTACTAGCCGGATTTCTTACAATCGACCCACAGAACGATATGGTCCTCGTCGAGAAGTAAATATTGGGCATCAGTCTTCGCGACCTCGAACACAAGAGATTGCGGATATTTATTTGGAAACATTAGAAGACGCAGAAATTGTTGTTGAACGGCTTAGTGATCGCATCGAGCAATATGACTTTGTGACCGTGGCCGAATTGTATAAGATGTGCGGGATTCCGCATAATCACGTAGATACGAATTGGGGATGGTCTGATCTTCGTCGTGTCACCATTCGTCAAACACGTCAGGGATATACCCTTGACATGCCCCGTATTGAAGAAGCCTGATTAGGAGGCATCATGAAACTTATTCCTATTAGTGTCAGTCGAAGCATTGGATCTTCGGAACTCTTTCTTCGCCGTAATGCCCCCACGATCATGTTCGCTGGCGGGGTTATGGGCGTTGTAGCCAGCACAGTTATGGCTTGTCGTGCGACACTTAAGCTGTCCGATGAGCTTCCTAAGATGAAGCATAACCTGGAGCAGGCTCGAGAAGATCTTGAGGATGGCGAGGAAAACACAGCTCGTTCTCTTACTCTTGTGTATGTTGATAACGCAGTAAAGGTTGCCAAACTTTATGCTCCAACCGTTGCGGTTGGTTCGTTGGCTATTGGTGCTTTGACTGGTTCTCATGTTACTTTGAATCGTCGTAATGCCGGACTCACTGCTGCTTATGCTGCCGTGTCCAAGGCATATGATGAGTATCGCGCTCGAGTTCGTGATGAACTCGGTGATGAAAAGGAACGAGATATTTATCAAGGCGCGGTTGTTGAGAAGGTTGTTGGAGAAGACGGTAAAAAGACCAAGGTTACTACTATCGATCCCAGTGGAACTTCTCCTTATTCTCGTCTCTATGATGAGTCATCCTATAACTTCCAGAAAGACGCTCAATACAATCTGTGCTTTATCAAGGCTCAGCAGGATTATGCCAACGACCTTCTTCATCGTCGCGGGTTTGTTTTCCTTAACGAGGTCTTAAAGGAACTTGGTTTGGATATGGGTAATGTCGGCGCTCAGGTCGGTTGGGTTGTTGATGGTGATGGAGATGGTTATATCGATTACGGTCTTGATCGATATCTGACTGATCCCACTATTGATCCCAAGGAACCGCGCATCTGGCTTGACTTCAACGTTGATGGTACCATCATCGGGAAAATCAAGGAGTAATTATGAATATGTCATCGATCTTGAGGAAGGAGGTTATCATCCCGGTTTCGGTCGGGTTGGTAGCCTCTGCCGGTGGGTTCGCTGCCGGTTATATTTGGCGAGATCGCAAGGACCAGAACAGTATTGTTATCAACAACTCCCTAGAAGATCACGGAGACGTGGTTAGAGAATATGTCGATGGGGAATGGGTTGATCCTGAGCGCAAACAAGAGAAGGAAGAAAACGACGAAGAGATTGCCGCTCTTCTTCGTGAAGCCACCGCGATTCGTAAGATCGTCGCGAAAGAGAATGTTGAGCGTATCGTTGCTTCAGCTCCACATATTTTTAAGAATAATCCAGAGGAGCCAGGCGTTGTGACTCAGAATATTTTCGATACCCCGGACGTTGAAGATGACTGGGATATGGAAGCAGAGCTTGTTAAGCGATCACCAAATGCTCCGTATGTCATTAGTGTAGATGAATTCATGTCTAATGAATCTGATCTTCCTCAAGAAGAATTGACATATTATAGTGGTGATGATGTCATGGTTGACACTCATGATGTTCCAATTTATGGACACCGGGACATGATGGGGATTCTTAAATTTGGACATGGATCTGGTGATCTAGGCGTTGTTTATATTCGGAATGAAAAGGTTGGTCGAGAGTGGGAGATCTGCTATCACGAGGGGTATTACTCGGTTGAGGTCATGGGCCTTGACTTGGAAGATACCTTTGAGCAGGAAGATCTGAAGCACTCTCAACGACCCCTTAAATTCCGGGGAGACTGACATGAGCGAGCCACTTGAGGTTTTATATTTCAACTGGCTCTGCTCAGAAATTAACGATCCGAGGCAAAGTAGACGTGGGGCCATTTATACAAGGCTTCTAGTACGGCTTCAAGCTTTTGAATTTATCTGGCTTGTATCCGGTGATGATAATAGGTACGAAGACTGTCACGATCTACGCCTCGACTTCCTTTCCAGCAGGTTCTTACCAAGTAATGAACCGTTTGTACATGAGCTTGGATATTCAGTATTGGAGGTTTTGGTCGCTTTTTCTCGTAGAGCGTCTTTCGAAACTGATTTGTCAGGACGAGATTGGTTCTGGCGTATGATTAGTAATCTCGGGTTATATGAGTTCACAGATAATTTATATCCTGGAGATCGTACGGTTGACAGGATTCTGGAACGATTTGTATTTCGTACATATACCCGAAAAGGTCATGGAGGTCTGTTCCCTTTGGAGTATTCAAAGAGAGATCAGAGGAAGGTAGAAATCTGGTACCAGTTCTTCGCATATTTGGATGAGAATAATATAAGCTGAGAGGGGGTCCTATGGATTTCTATCAAATCAGAATTAATGAAAGAAAAGATGGACCCCCAGAGATTTTTCCCGATTGGACTGTGGGTAGATCACAAGATCTAATGGTTCGCGGGAGATCTTTCTATGCTATTTGGGACGAGGCACGAGGTTCTTGGTCTAAGGATGAATATGACGTACAGCGTTTGGTTGATGAAGATCTTCATCGTTATAACGACGCACACGGTCAACAATATGTAGTCAAGAATCTCAAATCATTCAGAAATAAGACATGGACTGAATTCCGAAAGTTCATGATGAATATTAGTGATAATAGTCATCCTCTGGATGAAACATTGGTATTCGCTAATTCTGAGGTAAAGAAAAGTGACTATTCAACGCAATCCCTTTCTTATTCCCTGCTTCCTGGTGATTATTCTGCGTGGGATGAGTTGCTTGGAGTGTTATATTCACCAGAAGAACGAGCGAAGATTGAATGGGCTATCGGAGCCATCGTTGCCGGAGATTCTAAGAACATCCAGAAATTTCTGGTGTTTTACGGACCGGCAGGAAGTGGAAAGTCCACCGTCCTTAATATCATCCATGATTTGTTTAATGGATATGCAGTCACATTCGACGCCAAAGCGTTGGGTAGTGGGAACAATGCCTTTTCGACTGAAGTGTTTCGAGATAATCCGTTGGTTGCTATCCAGCATGATGGTGATTTGTCTCGGATTGATGATAACACTAAGCTTAATTCAATAATTTCTCATGAAGAAATGACCATGAATGAGAAGTATAAGCCTTCATATTCTTCACGAGTGAATGCTTTTCTATTCATGGGCACAAATCAGCCAGTGAGAATTAGTGATGCCAAGTCCGGTATCATTAGACGATTAATTGATGTGCATCCGACGGGAGTAAAGATTGATCCCGATCGATATGAATATCTCATGTCTCAAATTAAATTCGAGCATGGTGCTATTGCGCATCATTGTAAGAAACAATACAAAGACATGGGTAAGAATTATTACAACGCATATCGTCCTGTTGAAATGATGTTACAGACTGACGTATTTTACAATTATGTTGAGTCATATTTTGACATCTTCAAAGCGCAAGATGGCGTTACTTTGAAGCAAGCATATGAGTTGTATAAAGAATTTGGAGTTGATTCGGGGATTGAGAAACTTCTTCCTCGGCATAAATTTCGTGAAGAACTCCGTAATTATTTCAGCACATTTGAAGATAGAGCAGAGATTAATGGGGTGAGAGTGCGCAGTTATTATGGCGGATTCAATCATCTTGCTCCCCCGGCAGCATATGTGTCAGATCCAGAATATACCATTACTTTGGGTGACTTTGAGTCTGCGTTAGATCGAAACTATGAAGATCAACCGGCTCAATATGCTCGTGCTAATGGTAATCCCGCAAATAAATGGGTAAACGTTAACACAACGCTTGAGAATCTGGATACGACAAAGCTGCATTATGTTAAGATTCCTTTGAATCATATTGTCATTGATTTCGATTTAGTCGGTGATGATGGAGAGAAGAATCTTGATCTTAATTTACAAGCTGCTGCACAGTGGCCACCAACTTATACAGAATTAAGTAAAAGCGGAAAGGGAATTCATCTTCATTATATTTACAACGGGGATGTAACAGAATTATCCAGTTTATATTCTGAAGGCATTGAGGTTAAGACCCTTCTTGGGGATGCTTCTTTGCGTCGGAAACTTAGTGAATGTAATAATCTGGATTTTGCTACCATCTCCAGTGGAATCCCAAAGAAAGAGAAGACCATGCTCGATAAGAAGCAGATCTCCACTGAAAAGGGGCTCCGTGAATTAATTGACAAGAACCTCCGTAAGGAGATTCATGCCGGAACTAAGCCCTCTATTGATTTCATCCAGAAGATTTTAGATGATGTTTATGAGCAGGGATTGTCGTATGACCTTCGGGATATGCGAGGAACGATTCTTGCCTTTGCTGCAAACAGCACTAATCAAGCTGACGCGGCGATCAAAACCGTTCAGAAAATGCAGTTTGTTGGAAAGACTGAACTTCAAGACGTCAATCTTCCAGATGATAAACCAATTGCTTTCTTTGACTGTGAGGTATATCCTAATCTGTTTATTGTGTGTTGGAAATATGCGGGAGATACTGACGTTGTTAAAATGATTAATCCAACCGCAGAAGAGATTGAACCTCTGTTCGCTCTTAAATTGGTTGGGTTCTTTAATCGTCAATATGATAACCACATGCTTTGGGCACGATATCTGGGTTATTCAATTGAAGATGTCTTTAATCTCAGCAACGATATCATTGCAAATGATCGTCGCGGGCGTCTTTTCGGAGAAGCATATAATTTATCCTATACGGATATTTATGACTTCTCTTCTAAGAAGCAGTCGTTGAAGAAGTTCCAGATTGAGCTTGGTATCCATCATATGGAAATGGATATTCCTTGGGATCAGCCGGTTCCCGATAACATGATTGACGCGGTTGTAAAATACTGTGTTAATGATGTGTTGGCTACAGAAGCAGTATTCTATGCACGAGAACAAGATTTTGTAGCTCGTCAGATCCTTGCAGAACTGTCTGGTATGAGTGTAAATAATAGTACTCAACA
>Ga0190271_10000155_pt1 | contig 34794 bp, 59 predicted proteins | sample Popmic356T_FD_133747 | JGI IMG/M metagenome (GOLD analysis project Ga0190271, IMG submission 133747) | Populus adjacent soil microbial communities from riparian zone of Weber River, Utah, USA - 356 T | ecosystem: Environmental > Terrestrial > Soil > Riparian zone | place: USA: Utah | collected...
CCGAAATATGATCCAGTAGCAGAGACCTCAAGAGGCCGGTTTCTCGCACTGTCACTATCGATGAACGCGTTCCAGGCGTGTCTCAGCCGGTCTCCGAGCTTTGCCATACATCACCTCCTTTCTTCTATCGAGGCCAGATCTGTCCGGTGGTAGGTTCGAGATATGTGCTTTCTGTGGCTAAAGCCGAGGTAAGATGATACGGAGGTGAAATCGTATACTTAGGTTTTTCTATGTCATCTCCATCAGTCACAAAGCCTGCTGCTGATGGTGTGAGAAGGAACGCGAAAGCTCTCCACGTAACCAAATCCGCTGACGCCGTATACGGCGAAGCTACATTGGCAATAATCGCCATCAGGCTGATACTCCCGTATCCCACATGTGGCCTTCTGCCGTAGCCACATAGGGAACCCAAAGCCGACCTTGAAGAACGTAGGCGTCACCAAACGCAAAACCAGCCGGAGGATTCGTAGGATTGAATCGCATACGTTTTACCTTCCCATATGCCCAACCATATATCGGAATTTGCACTGAATCCGAGAAGATGTTTTTCGTGAAGATTCCCCGCTCAGCAACCAAACGCTGCCCACCTTGAAGGGCATCGTTTATCGCAAGCGGACCATAGAACCCTAGAATCCCGCTTCCAGTATTCGGAGAAAGGCTAGTTTGTAGAGCACCACCGTAATGATTGACGTTGGCAATCGCCGGGTTACGGGTCACATGCCCATCTACGTTAGTACTAGGCAGTCCGAATTGATGAATCGGCATCGTGATTGGCAAAGATGTCAGAGGAATATACGCTCCGACATGGACAGCTCCATTAGAAGCCCCATTGAACGCCACCGTGAATCCATCGTCAGCTGCGATCAGCCACCATTTGGTAGACGTACCGCTAGGAGTCCACGAATTGAATAGAGGCTGAGGAAATGTTGCCGCAATTTGGGTAAGACCCAACGTAAAGTTGGTAGCAACCGGAACCCGACCGACGCTGTCGTATAGAAATTGAGTGGAGCTGGGATTAGACACACAGTACTGAGTAACAACATGTGTAGCGGGGTTGTATCCCTCACTGATAAAGAAACGAAGAGATCCATCGCCGAGGGTTCGACCCATGATGACATAGAAGTCGGCAGGCAATCCCGATTGCGCGGCGAGACACCGAAAGACATACCACCGAACGGCTCCGGTAGCCGGGTAATACTCCTCGACCAACTCCCATGCTGCGTGAGCAACAAGATCATCTCGGATCTTCTCAGCCATGGCCAGACCGACAGATCCCGCGTCAGGCTGGTTGATAGTGCCAGTTGTGAAAGCAGTTGCCATATCACTCCGTCCTGATATAGTGGTAAGTGACGGCAACCGCCCCTGAGACGGTATCGAGATTCGTCACAGAAGTGTAGAAATCCGAATCGAACGTATCCACCGAAGTCATGTCTACCGCCGGACTGAGAATAAGCGAAAGCATAAACTGACTCGTGACCACTTCGAGAAGTCGTCCGTGGTTTCCCGTTGGTTTGATTCCTAGAGAACGAGACTGATCATTGTCTCGCATCTCAGCCGTAGGATACAAACGTATCCGAGCAGGACGATTGGTGGCAATTTTGGTCAGTCTCACCGACGGATATAGGGTGAGAACATCAGTTTCCATTGCCCCAGAACCCAGAACTGCGGTATTCTCGGTTTTCTCAGTGCGGGCGAACCCTCCGCCAATCATAAGCGGCTCGCCCAACTCGTTGAAGAGCTGAATTTTCTCCGGAAGTTCGTTTGGGTCGAGCGGATCTCCTGTCGTGAGGAGCATTTGACGTGTTCGCTGCTGGGTAACTCTGGCCATCAATCCCTCCTCTCGCCAAATCGGTATTTCATCAAGTTACTGTTTGGGCCGGAGGGGAGTCCCGCCAACCAGCTTCAGAATATCTTCCGAAGAGAGCTCTCGATCCGTCGGAATCGGAACCACGGAATTGGGAAGCGTCGTGTATACCCAATCCCCCGCCTTCATGTTCTCTTCAGCAGCCTTTTCCAGCTTGTCGAGCGCAGCTTTGTTCGCAGGAGCACTCATGTCACACCACCCATTTCGTCGAATAGAGCTTTCGCCCTGGTCACATCCCCAGGAGACATCTTGGCCCGGAACTCAGGAGTAAAATAATGTCCTGACAATTCTGCCAAGGCTTCTGCCGGTTCTGTGGCAGCGTATTTGCTCAGCTTGCTGAGTTGCTTGAACGAGAACCCGTGCTTCTTGAGGGTTTGCTTGTGAAACTTGCTTTTATTTATCCCCCAGTTGATTTGTCCTCGGAATCCACCCTTGGTAAAGGCATCGAAGGCGGGCGGTATATCACCATGAGCTACAGCCAGCATATGACCCATCTCATGGTAGCCCAAGAACTTCTTGGTAAATACCCCAGGCTGCATGGACTTTACGTACTCTGCCTCTGCCGGAGACAATCCGTCCATAAGGTCGTTATAGAGAAGGCGAGCTTCGCCCTTCTTGATGGACATTACCGCGGCTGGGCTTTTCATGGCGGCTAGTCCCTCCATGCCCGGGGCATGGGACATAGGGACGACTTCGACTTTCAAGTTGCGTACGGCGGGGTACTTCTCCCGCATCTCCTCAAAAGTAGAGATGAGTTCGGCATGCCGCCCCTTCACGTAGTCATTCGGAAACCCATTGATGCTACGAATATCGGCATAGCCCTTGGAGGTGTCGACCATCAGTTTGTCGGTGTTCTTCAACCGAAAGGCGGGATGGCCATGATCCAGTTTACCTAACGGAGTTTTACTGAGCGGCCCTTTAGCCAGGTCAGATAGGTCAAACTCAGGAGCTCTTCCTGCTGCGTAATGGCGATAGGCAACGTACCCGCCAATAGCAACGACGCCTACTCCAGCGGCAAGCAAGGCCTTCTTCTGAGTAGGGCTCAGTCCACCCCGACCCTCGTTGCTTTCTTCCTTCTTCGTCCCAACAGATTCGACTCGTCCGGAAGAGCTTTTCCGAGGCGGAGTAGCATTTCCAGTGGCGAAACCCTCCGGTGTTCTCTGCTTTGCCGCTTCGTTACGACGAGCAGTACCTCGATCGGAAGTTTCTTCTGCCTTCCGATGCCCCCAGCGCATACCCTTGACTCCGTAGTGAGCCAAAGATTCCGGAGGATCCTCGTCCAACTGAGCGTAATATCGCTTCAGCGCCTTGGCTGCCTTTTGCTTCTGATCGTCAGAGACCCCCTTGAGCCCACCTCGAGCCCCAGCCAAAGCTGCTGCAGCAGCGTGCACACCATTCCGATTCAAGGCCCCGTTAGGAGTCTTGACCGGCAGCTTGCATTGACTCTTGGAAGTAGGCTCCTCGTCATGAACATGGATCGAACATGCCGCATGCCACTGCTCGATCGAGTAATCGGCCTTGGTATAGTCGCTCCAGGGCTTTTCGGAGATATGAGCAACAGAGTAGTGCTTGAGCGCCTCCTCCGGGGAGGCGAAATGCTGGACTTGGCCCAGTATCATTCAAATGCCTCCTGGTAGTTACTTCTTATAATGCGACCATCCGAAAAGCAGTGACCGATACCTGAGGAATTGTGGATCCGCTGAAGTCCCCTCCAGATGAAGTTTCCACACCTGCATAAAGGTAGCTATCCCCTTGAGTAGGAATATGAATCGGGACCAGGAATCGACTTTGATAAGTAAGGGGATCTACCCCAGCAAACGCGGTTGCATTTGCGTTGTAGATTTCTGTCTGATTACCAACCTGAGTCCCTTCGTTTCCCAGAGTTACCTTGATCGGCTTAGCTTGGAACGAGTTGTCGAAGAAATGAATAGCGCCTGAAAACAGATAGACACCGGGACCAGGAGGCCTGATAGCTCCGATATACCAGTCACCCTCTTCTTCTCCAGCCGATTCCGGTACCCTTGTCCATTCTCCTGAGTATACGGTAAGAGCACTGTCATTTTCTGTCCGCATCTCACGACTGTGACCGGAGTCAGGTACTTCCTGGAATACAAATCGAGCCGAATCTAAGGAAGCAGCACCTCCTCCTAGATCAATCAGCGTTCCGTCCGGATTGAACAGCTTGAGTTTTACTTCTTCTCGCTCGCCAACCTTGCGCTGCTTGAAGATATGCGCCTTGTATGTGGTCACTACTCGAACGCCTCCTGATTGGCTTTGAATGCGATGTAGGCGTCCATCATGGCCGCTACGTTGTCGATCTTCTCTTCCTGGCGCCTCTTGAGTAGCTTGCGATTACCGTTGGTATCCTCCAGGGTAATGGCATTGCCCATGGCGAACGACATCAAAGATTGGTCGAAGATGAGATGACGATCTTCGGACAACTTCTTCAGCTCACCGAGCGGCACAGACTCGGTCTTGGCCCCCTGGATCACCTTTTCAATTCCGAAGGGACCGTTCTCAGCCTCCCAACGCTTGACAAACTCCTTGGCGTTGTAGGGGTCATAGCCGAAGCAGCGCACGTCGTACTCGGAAGCGAGAACAAAAGCATCAAGATCGTCATAGATCTGTTCCCAATCGAGCACGGTTCCGTCCATAACATGGAGGCTACCCTCTTTGATGAACTCCTCGTACTTTTGTCGCATAGACGCTTGCAGCAACATGAGCGTGCGTTCGGTGATGTAGCTTCGTGTCTTCACTCCATAGAGATCTCCGCCCAACGGGAAGAGAAAGGTGAAGGCCCAGAAGTCATCGCCCTGCGATGCATCCATTCCCAGTGAGCAGGGCAGCTGCCAGAACTCACGAACACGATGCGGCAACGTCTCCTCGTAGGTGAAGAAGTAGGTGTAACCCTCCATGGGGATGCCAAACCGCTTGGCGAGAATATCGTTGCGCGCTGCCGGAGCCTTCTCGGCGCGTTCGACGTCCAACTGATATGTCTCGTACGTCACTGTTTGCCCAAGATTGGGATTCGCCTTCAGCCACATGGCTGGATCCGCTACTTCCTCCAACTCGTCCAGTTTGTAGTGCCAGATCGAGATGTGGGGAGCGGTGTACTCACCCTTGAGGATGTCCGCAAGCTCCATTTTGATTGTATCGCCCGAACCGTTGCGAACCGTGCCTTCCGAAGAGATAGCGATGATCAGATAGTCATCCAGCTTGGACGCGCCCTGTTCCACCGCCCCGATGACATCCTCTCGAAGGTCACCAGACAACCACTCATCGATGGTAGCGATCTTGGTCCGAAGCCCTTGAAGCTTGTTGATGGTCATCGGCCGAATCTCCAGCAGAGATCCGGTAAGAAAGTTCTCGATACCCTTCTTGGTGGTCGCCAACTTCTGCCGCAGCATTCGATTGCCAGTGGTGTTCTGCAGCGAACCCTCGGTAAGGAACTTGAACAACGGACCCCGAGCACGAGTTATGGCAGTTCGGAAGGGTGACAAGACCTCTTCCGCCTGCTTCATGGTCGGGGCCGCTGTAATCTGATGGGTGGTGGAGGTATCGACAGTTAGGAAGTAGGCGTGGACCAGGGCCGCAAACATCGACTTGGCGGCGCCGCGAGCCACGATGAGGTAGAACTTCTTGACCAGCCGGATCTTGAGCGTCCGGGTCTCGTAATGGCCCCCGTGGTTGCCGTCGGAGGGGACGTAGACCGACCGGTCCATGAAGTAGTACCAGCCGAAGATCTGCTCGGCCCATAGCTTGAAGGTGAACAGAAGGTGGAGATCGCTTCCTTCCGTCAGGGTCATCTCACCCTCACAGAAGCGCAGAAAGCCCTCCACCGCCTGATCATCGTAGTAAAGGTTGGGGTTTGCGATGAGTGAATCGATCCGGTTCATCTCCAGCGAGATCTCCCGGTTGACCGGAATCTCTCCTCGCATCACCGCATTGCGGAACTGCCCGTAGTACACCGGGACTGCCGAATTGGACAGCGCCACTTACCCCTCCTTTCTACGGTGGTGGCCCTCGCCGACCCCGCCAACTGGAATAGCCATAGGGAACTGCTGGTACGAAGAGCATGATCAGGCCAGCAATCACGACCAGAAGTCCCAGCAATGACGAAAGCGTAAACCAGATGACAACTCCGATTAGAATTACTATCAGACCCAAGCGAATACCTCCTCTCTCGACTAGAATCCTCTCGCCATCGCCTTTCTCCGGACGACTCGTTCGGCACTCTGCTGACCCTGGCCCTTGAGGAACCCACCTACGAACTTCTTGCCCCCAGAGGTAGTCAGCTGTTTCACCTGCTGCTCGAGTTGGAGCCGATTGGCTACATCTTTGAGCTCTTTGTTGGATAGCGCGGCGGTTCCGCTCTTGACGAGCTTGGTCCGGGCTTGCGCCACCTTTACCGCATCTTCATGGGCAGGTTGGTTTTCTCCGCCCTCTACCTTGATCTTGGTCTTTCGCTTCGTCCCATGCGGAACGATCGACTTGGCCGTGGTTCCTACCGCCGTCGGCTCTGCCTTTCGCTGACCCCAGCGCATACCCTTGACCCCATAGTGTTCGAGGATAAAGGCGGCGCCGACGTCAACCGAGGACTGGGCCAACCCGGTCTCGACCTGCTTGAGATCGGTAATATAGCCCTCATTGTCCATGACAACTTCGAGTGTCGTGAAGTCGTCGATAGCAGCGTGCTTTACCGGACGAGAGCTGACGTCCCAGTAATGCTTCGACTTGGGAAGCTCTCCGCCCTGAGCAGGTAGTTCGATCCCGCGCTCACGAATCGTATACTGACGATCACCCGAGACGTTCTTCAGCGAATTGGCTGTAGTTTCCAGCCGCTTGACATAGGTCTCTCTGGCGTCTTTGCGATAGGCTTTCGCCTCTGGAGAAAATGGCTTCTTTACCCGATTGGTAAGCTTGGCGTAATCTCCGTGCCGAGCCTTGACCGCAGGTAGGTCCTTCTTTCGAAAGTCTGGTTTCGCTCCTCGAATAACCTGTTCGCGAGCCCTTCCACTTTCGACCTGATTCTCGAAGGTAACATCTCCGACATACCTGGCCGTACCCTTAGCCGCCTTCTTGACTCCGCGTCCAACAGATCGGGCACCTGCGCCAACCTGCGCCTTCCGATGCCCCCAGCGCATACCCTTGACCCCGTAGTGAGCAAGGAACTCGGCACCGAGATCGGCAGTCTGAGCCATTGCGTCCACTTCGAAGTCGTCGAACTTGAGGCCTACGATATGACCAGTGGCATCGCGTAGGATCTTGCCCGAGAAGGTGACGACTTCGTCTTCATCCTCAGCGGCATGCTTGACCCGCTTGGGAAGCGGGGTCGGAGCGCCTTCCTTGGCGTGAATCGTGAAGTCGTAGCCATCGTTCTTGAACTTGACATCGAGATGCATGGTCTGACGCTTGTTGCCAATCGAGTTGGCCGATTGGCGATAAGCATCCTGCATCAATTTCTGAACTTCACCGTCGTACTGCTTCTGCTTCGCAGGGTTCTTCGTCAGATCGTCGGGATACTTCTTGTTGATCGCGCCGATTTCTCGGTTGAAGCGTTCGCCCGATCCGTTATGGATCTTGACGAAGTTCTCGGCCGACTGGGCCTTCTTCTTGAACTTCTTCTCTTCTCTGTCAGCCAGCTTGGCCCCGACGCCGCGAACTCCACCTCGGGCCACACGGATCTGGGCAGGCCAGGTAAGCGGTTGGATGACGGGAACGATGACACCGGCGGCAATCTTGGCCGCATCAGTAGACAGCTCATGCCCCTGCGGATCCAGATATCGTTGAATCCCTTCTCGGCGTGTTTCCCCCGCCCCACTCGTGTTGTTTCGAACTCCCCAGCGCATGCCCTTGACCCCGTAATGCTGGAGATCGCTCATGGCGACGTCCATCGGTATCGCCATCTCGTCAAACTCCTCCCAGTAGTCTTTGAGCAGAAACTCAGGACCTTCGAAGTCACCGGTCCATACCGCGATCTTGTTGAAGCTGACGTCGTAGATCGATCCGAACTGATCGTCAGGAATCTGCTTGGCCGGAGTTGCAGGATAACCCAGCGTCAGATGCGGAATCCACGATTGCCCAGGAGCCCCTACTGCTTCAGGAGGTTCGAATTGCTTGGTAGAGTCGTAGGCGGTCTTGACGTTGGAATCTTTCAGCAGCAAGCTGCGAAAATCCCGAACCGCCTTGAAGTCGTAACGGCCCTTCTTGAAGAAGAGAACATCCGCCTGATCGGCCCCCAACTCGCCGCGACGATCCACCGGCAGGTAGAATCGCTTCAAGGAGGTGCTTGTCGCATGCTCTACGAACTGCATGATGGATTGAAGATTCGATATCTGATCTGAATCGCCCAGAAACAGCAGGGTGAGATGGGGAATCTTCTCACTGGAGATCTTCCAGACACGATCGTTCTCATCGGGAATAGCTACGATGACCAGATTACTACCCATTTTGAAGCGTCACCTCCTTTCTAGGAAAGTTCGAGGGTGATGTAAGTAAGAAAGACTTCGAATCGATTGCTTGCGTCTCCGCCGGTCGGATTGCTAGATCCAGTTTCAGCCCCCATAGTTAGAGCAATGCCATTATCTTGGAGGTTCCCCTTGAAATTGGCGTGTATCGCTTCGCCAAACTCATTGAATTGAGCGGCGATACCAGCTTGACCACCTGAGGGTAGCCAAACGTATGGTTCGTAGATGAAGGCATCTTGTGTAACATCTGGTACTAAATCGCTATTCGTATCCGCCAAAATTCCACCTACTTTTACAACACGCCTGCTTCTAGCTATGATTACGTCCTCGCCGGTAGAGAGTAAAAGACACATATGGGGAGATGTACCGGCAAGAACATAAGGCGATCCGCCATCACTAATACCGACGACCGTGCAGGCAATCGGCCAGGGGATGGTGGTTGGTAGTCCTTCGTAGTCGAGAATTTCGGTTGGCTCGACGAGAACCTTGGGGGTGCTGTAAAGCGTAAGAATTTCGGAGTGGGGGATCGTAAGGCGAACGGTTTGAGGACCCTCTCCACTACCAACCGACTCGCCGCCACCTACATAGGCCAACTCCGTCCACGGACTGGTTCCATCACCAATCTTCAACCGGCCGGTATTGATCTCGACTCCGGGCTCCCCCCGAAGAAGGACGGGATTCAAACTTACCCAGGCAGAAGCATTTCTTCGACGAAATTGAATTGCACGGCCACTCATGATCACCTCCTTTCTAGAGAGTTACTTTGACCATCTCATACCAGACGGTAATCTTGAGGAAGTCGCCGACTGAACCTCCGGTAAGAGCCCCGGGAGGACCAGACATGGTCAACCAGAGACCGTTATCCTTGAGTGAGGGTTCACTAGGGCTGAGCGAATTGCTGAACTCACCCCACCACTCCTTGCCCCCGGCCGACATGAGATCCTGCATGTCCACCGTGTTGATCCTTGTGACCCCTGTCGAGAAGTCAGGGATTTCGTTGACACTATAAGCTGCGGTCAAGCTCCAATCCTGTCCATAGGTAAGTACCAGAGGATTGGGATCAACGTTGGCTCCCTCTGAACGGAAGTTCGCATACGAGGATCCAATCTTGAGGGCAAAGGCCGTATTGACCAAGACCGGGTACTCGGTGGCCGCAACGCTATAGTTGAGATTCGGTTCAGTTGGGGGAACGATCATGACCGGTGTAACCGGAAGCTGCTGAATGGCATCCCGATTGAGAGTGACCTCGGTCTTCTTGATCTGGCTGCCGAACGGGACACCCACGGTGTCAAGATCTTTCCACCGCATGAAAGAGCCGGGAAAGATCTGAACCGCGTTGGCCGCTGCCGATTCAGCTCGAGCCCCGATGCGAATGTTGCCTGCCCCCGGGGTTCCGACTTCGACAACGCCATCAAGGAGAATAAGATGAGGAGTAGTAAGGCTGGCGGTTGCCGCCGTATACGCATTCAACGCGTTGAGATTGGCGATCAAATCAGCCGCCGCCCCCGAAGGAGTGACAACTCGAGCCGTGGCACGAGTGATACCAGTGCTCGGTCCTAGCAGGGCGATCTGAATACCTGACGCAGCTGCCGCCGATTGCGCTACCAGCACAGCTTCAATCGCATACCGCTTGTTGGCCAGAGGAGTAAAGCCTGCGAATACATTAGTACCAGTAACCGTAGCATTGACATACGTCGCCGTAAGCTTTTGTTGCTGTTCGGCTCCCGAGGCTTGAAGCGCCTTGATGTCCGCCCCGACAGCTGCGGTCAGAGCTGTGAGGCGTGTCTCCAGGCTCACGCCTTCGCCGTCGTATAGGCGGCGACAAGATCAGTTTCAGGATTGCCGATCTCAGTCTTGGAATAGACGTTGAGATTGGTCTGACCGTTGGTCTGCTGAGGAGCGGTCAAGCCCTGAGCCGCCGTGTCAACGCGAAGTCGGTTGCCCAACGCGGTCGTGGTAGTGGCCGCGAAATTGGCGTCGTCGGCCAGCGCTTGTGCCAACTCGTCCAGGGTATCGAGAGCAGCAGGCACACCGGCACCAAGGATCTCGGCTTTGAGTGCCGTTCGTTCCTGACGAACCCCCGCGGGCGTGACGATACGAAGAGCATCGGTACCCGTAGCTACCTCAGCCAGGGTGGCCAGCTCGTCGATGCCCTTGACCGTCTCACTGGCATCAGCCGGAGTACCGCCGACGGGCTTGGCGTTGACCTCGTTGATGGCCGCAATGAGATCACCCTTGGCCGTTGTGGTGAGCCCGGTAAGGTTTCCGGACGAAGAGCCAGTCAACCAAGTTCGGAGCTGCTTGATGTCAGTTCCGATCGCTGTGACCAGGTCAGTGATACGGAGTTGGAGTGACAAGATCACACCTTCGCATTCTGGTAGAGGAGAGCCAAAGAAGGTCCGTCATCGTAGACGGGATGCGGTGTTTCGGAGTCAATATGAGCGGTTATGTCAGTAGACTCCCGACCTTGATCATAGACGGGATGGGGATTGACCGAGTTGACATGCTCGATCATCTCAGTAGATCTGAGAAAACCCAGGTCGTTCCAAGACGTTATCCCATCGCCAATCTTGATTCTTCCTGTATCCAGTTCGACAGCGGGTTCACCTTCGGACAGTACCGGATTGATTGACGCCCACTTAGAACTCGTATCACGACGAAGTTTGAGCCGTCGAAATGAAGTAGAAGAGGGGACTGTAGGACTCATGCCGGACCGCCATCCAAATACAAAGGCGGTTCTCCGATCACTATCGGCGACTCATCCTCGTCAATAGCACCAGGCGGATCAGGATCAACCCACTCGGTCGCCTCGCGATTAGTGACGAGACGCCACTCCTGCTCTCGAAGCTGCTCCTTGGTCGACTCGAGCAGAAATCCTGAAGTAGGAGGATCGAAGAGGAGACGGGTGCGCAGCCACACGCTGGTCTTGATCTTGCCCATCTTGACCGGATCGTCGGCAAGAAATGAGTCCCACTCCGCCGTATCGTCTTCGATGACGAAGCCTTCCTCGGGGCCTACGCCCAGATCGTGAAGGACGGAGAACGCCGAGTTGATGTGAGTGATGATGTCGAGATCGAATGACGTGTCATCGTCTCCAATGCCCAAGATTTTCTTGGTACTCTTCAGGATGCTCTGTTCCATTCTCCACCTCCTTTCGGGCTCCGAGTTGAACTGCTACGTATCGCTGCTGGTCTCCTCGACGACTTCGGTGGTCTCGGTGGTCCGAGTGACCGTGGTGTCCTCGTCACGTCGCTCCTGCTCCGTCGGCATCGGTTGATCCGGCTGCGGCGTCTGGAGACCCGAGTCGTGCCTCGGCTCCTGCTGTGAATCCTTTTCGTCGTGCAGAGTCATCACTCCTTTGTATGAATATGAAGCAAGCCTATCCCGGTCCTTCGGCTTGCGGGCAGTGGCGCAGGTGCTACTGGAGGGTCGGCACCTGACTACGACGGGACCACACATTGATCAGAGACTGGCGTCTCCGACACGCTCGAGATGCTCTTCTCGCTGACGCCGAACCTCGCCTTCGTGGACGGGTCCTCCGCCAGTGCGCTCGTTGTGAACTGCCCGAACTTCGTGGGCCAGACGCTCACGTTCCTCCGGGTCGTCTACCGGAGGATGCTCAACCGGCTCCTCTGTCTCTTCCGGCTCGGATGGCTCCTCCGGCTTAGCCTGTGGTTCGGCCTGCGGCTCGTCCTCCTCGGGCGGTTGGGCCTGTGGCTCATCCGATTCGGCTGGGTCTGTCGGCGGTGCGGACTCCCCGATTGTCGGCTGATCCTCCGACTGCTGAACCTGTGATTCCGGTTCGGGCTGCTCGTCCTTCTGCTCGTCCGGCCCGGACTCGTCCGACACCTTATGAGACGACCGCTTCTTCTTCGATTGCGGCAAGTAGTTCACCTCCTTGATTGCAGTTGTCGAGGTTTTCGCTGCCTCAGGGCGAGGCCCCATCGGGACGTCGCTCACCCCGAGCTGTCGTCCTCGTCGTCGTCGAACTCTTTGTCGACGTCCGACAGATCGTTCGGCTCCTCGGGCGTCTCGCGATTGTCCATCGAGTCGTCGCCGTGCGGATCGTCGAAGTCCTCCTCTGGAACCGGGTCCTCCTCGACCTCGTCGGGGTCACCCTCCGGCGGCAGGTCGGGGTTGTCGACCGGCAACGCGGGGCTGGGCGACTCATCCTTCTGCGGGTCGTCACCCGGCGCCGGAACCCCTGCCGGGTTGGGCGTTGTCTCGCTCATACTGCCTCCCTCAGGAAATAGAACTTCGATGTTAGTAATCCCCACCCTAGATCAAAGCGATGGGGAAGCGGTTCAGACCTTCGCCGAAACCCCCGCGGACGTTGCCGTAACACGCCCGTCGGATACTGACGTTGGTGCCTCTTCGGAACGAACGGCCTCGAACACTGACCCGATAGCGAACCCGAGCCGTGTAGACACCACGGGGCAGGCCGCTGAGGTTGATCTGGACCGTGTACATCACGCGTCCGTTAGGCGTGAGCCCGCGCGTGAAGGGAGTCGGGCTACCTTCGAAGAAGGCTCGCAATCCCACCACCCGATGGGTACGCACCACGATCACTCGCCATCGCGCGGTTCGTCCCGATGCGCACGCTGTCGGAGCGTCCGTACCTCTTGGTCCAGCAGGTCCAACTGGTCCTGAAGGGCCTTGACCGCCTGGCGTACCTGCCGGACCCTGAGGGCCAGTAGGGCCAGCCGCTCCCGGTAGCCCGTTGCAGATATAGAAGACCTGCGGAGCCGTTCCCTCATCATCGTTGTCGGGCACTTCGACACGGATACCACCGGTCGGGCAATTTGCGCCCGCCGGTTCCACCGTGACAGTAGGGGATTCCCCCGGCTCGCCAGGCTCTCCCTGAGGTCCGGGTACTCCGTTGCACAGGAAGAACGTGGTATCGGCAGGATCGCCCATAGTGGGAGGAACCGTGTCCACAGCACCGCGAACGATGGTGACCTTCACTCCACCTGCCGGACAGTTGGCCCCGGCAGGCTCGGTCACGACGTTGATACGATCACCGGGAGTTCCAGGGGGTCCTTGCGGCCCAGGCGCTCCAGGAGGTCCTTGCGGTCCGGCCGGACCGGCGACGCCGTTGCAGACGTAGAAGACCTTGTCGTCGGGATCGTTGTGCTTGCGATCCGGCTTGCGATCGTCCTGACCCTTGATGACGATGATCTTGATGCCCCCGGCGGGACAGTTGGGCCCCGCGGGTTCGACCACGACCTCGATGTTGTCCCCACAGAGATCGGTCGGGTTGCCGTTGGCACACGGTGTCTGCTGTGCCTGTGCTGATACTGCGAATAGCAGCATCCCTGCCATGATGGCCATCGTGGCCAAAATAATCCTTCTCACTTCGTTCCCCTCTTTCTCAACTTGTGAATAGGTGCTTATCCCCGCCAGTTGGCGGCGTAGTCGCGCAGATCGATATGTACGAACGTGCGGTAAAGCCCGAGTCCTCCTCGGCCCCTCCGCTTGTGTCGTCGGATCCAGTTCGCCGTGGCGTGCCAGTTCGAGGAGTTGCCCCTCGCGAACGACACGTCGACGGCCTGGTCGTTGCCGTCGTGTTCCGGATAGACGTGATAGCTTCCGTCTTCGCCTCCGACGTGGACATTCCACGAATGGGTACGGAAACCGGAATGAACCGAGCAGGGGCCATACCGACGGCGCATGGGCTCGAGGTACTGACGACACAGATACTCGAGGCCCTTGTAGTCGCGTGGCGAAACCTTGGTTCCGTCCTTGCAGTCGAATTCCTCGACCACGAAATGCTTGCTCAACCGATGGCGGGTTCTTGCCACCTTACTCTCCTTTCGAACGTTTGTCGGAAGTTCGTGTCCATGGATCGACCTTTCCGATCTGTTCGACACGGCGGAGCCAGTCGTAACCCGAGACAGTACGGCCGATACGTAACTCGAGTTCCTGTCGTTTCTTCTTGCGTGCCTCCTTCTTCTCAAGATCATCTTTGCTAGGCATGAATACCAGCGCAAGGCTCGCACATGGAAACCGCAACGTCATACAGCTTTACGTTGCGTTGCGCTGCTCCGGTACAAATACCCCGCTGATGAGGATGAAGAATCGGACACAAACAGTGACAGCCGATGGTTCCCTTGGCTCGAAGGTCGGCCTCAATATCTTCCAAGCGACGACGCTTGCGCTTTCCTTCGCTTACCATAGCTGAGTATCCCCCGGGCGTCGTTCGACCAGCGGTTTGGGAATAAGGCTGTAGTCGCCGTAGTGGATGGCGTTGTGGGTTCGGTGAGTGGTAGTGATCAAGTACTGCGGATCGAGCACCCATTGCTCACCGTGTTCGAGAGCTTCGGAGGTAACCGGATTCATGTGGTGAACCAGCAACTGATGATGAATCTCGTAACCCAGAACGCCAAGATCACAAGCCTGGTCTCGAAACACGACTCGTTCCCGAACCTGCTTCCATTCCCGAGAACGGTAGAAGTTCTGGTTGATCCAGCGATCGAAGCCGAAGGTGGCTACCCCAACCTCACCACCCAGTGAGAGATACTCAAACCGCTCTTCGAAGGTTGGTAAACGACGAAGTTCCGAATACCTTCTCGTCCTCATGGAACCAGCTTCACAATCTCACCGACCGCCTCACCAACATGAGCGATGGCGGAAATTATGGTTAGCGCGGCAATCACCTTTGCCAAGGTCCAATGCCATCGCTCGATGCACACTTTCTCCGTGGCCTTGTCGATGGCCTTCTCAGCCTGGTCGCTCATCGTCTTCGATCTCAGGCGAAGGACCAAAGCCCGAATACGAGCGCATAGCCTCGAGCGCTGAGACGTAGAGCTCCTCCACCTTCTTCTGGCCTTCGAGCTGTTGGCGCTTGACGTCCATCAGTTCGATCTCGTGTTCCATGCGCTGCTGCTCGAGACGCTCACGCATGGATCCGGCCTTGAGGAAATGGGTGATGACCTGCGACGATGCGGTTCCGGCGTTGATCTGCTCTTCGGCCAGATCGTAGGCCGCCGAAGCAAGTTCGAGCTCACGGGCCTCAGGAGTGCGCGCCGGGGCCCGGCCGTTGCCGTTGCTAGTTCTTGATCGGGCCATGTTCACACTCCTTTCGTTTGCTTGAACTTGACCGAGTTTACCCGGGTGCTGTGATCTCTCGGGCGATAGCGGCGTTCGCCCAGAACATTGCCTCCTCGAGTGCGGTGATGGCGAGCGACTGCTCCCGGCAAGGAGCCCCCGTCACCTCGACCAGCTCCTCTCCCGCCCCGAGACAGATGGCCCGCACCTGCTCATGACGCTCTTTCTTCTCCTCGGTGTCCGCAGGATGGTAGTTGAAGCGTCGAGCCAGCTCGTCGTTGGTGATGTGAATTGTTTGCCTCGCTTTCTCGTGGATTGGAAGAATGTTGAAGGGGGTTTACGGCCCTTTCCAAGGGGTACCTTTCACTTTGTTCCTACAAAAAGTCCCACCGGGGCTATTTTTTAGAGCCGGGCGATACAGGAGGGGGCCTAATTTTTTGACCCCCTCCCCCCTACCCTTTTCTTCGTTCATCTTCTCGTAGTTCGTCGTTGTATTTCTCGCATCATGTGACGAACGGTTTCAGAGAAACGTTTTATTCGATCTCTTTCCCTATCTGTCATCGACCTGACATCAGCTTCTGTCCAACGATGTCGACGATATTGGTATTGCTTTGCTTCTTCTTCCTCATCATTGTGTTCCGTCACTGTTACCTCATCTACCTTTAGCTTTGCTTAGGTAACGACACTTCTCCTTTTTTTACTTTACGAAACACACCAAGCACATTCTCTCGAACAATCTCATCAATTGCTTCCTGTATCGCACGATTCACATCTGCTTCAGCAAGGTCATCGGATAGCCTTGCTACTCTAGCTAGTAGTCCAGGCGTATGGTACCCGGCGGCCTGATCCCAAGCAAACCACTCATCCCATTGTGTGAATGGATCGTATGGATTGTCCATTGTTGTCAGCATGTACTCAGGTCGGCTAGGTACGGTAGGCGTGTCAGCGTCCACTGCTCCATCTCCTATCATGACGCAAGACTTGATTGTAGTGTGGACACAGGAATGTTCAGTGCATCTGCTACCTCAGATGGTGTAGCACCTGAGCCTAGCAGTTGCCTAGCCCTAGCCATCATGACATCAGTCATCACTGGATTCTCACGACGAGGTGTAGCACGCTGCCTAATAGCGTCTAGATCAGCGTTGTTTAGAATCTTCTTCAACATCTCATTAGAGATAGCACCAGCTTGAATAGCTTCCCATTCACGGTCTGTGATAGGAGCTCTCTTAGATCCTAGTCTAGTCTTACCAGCACCAGTACGAAGTCTAGCTTCGTTCAGTGCTTGACCTTTGATCTTCCTCTGTTCATCCTTCTCCATCTCTGGATTAGCTCTCTTTAGCTGAGAATAGATCCGTCCTGCCACTACCTGTGCCTGTCTCTCTAGGGGGGAGTTCTTCTCAGCCTCATTCAGCTTCGCCTTGAGAGAGTTCACCTCATGCTTGTACACCCTGTTAGCTGAGGGCGAATAGGGGATAGGCTTAGTCCTAACCACCTCTCTACGTGCCTCATTAGCCAACGCCTTGAGTCTATTGGAATGGTCAGCATAGATCTGCTCAATCCGTACACCCCTACCTTCAGAGACAAGGGTATACGCATCAGTAGTCTCAGCCAACTGCTTAGACCTGAAGGTAGCAGGCTCATCAAGGGTGATAGTACGCTTCTCACCAGTGCGCTTATCGACAACCTGTTTCTTCTTAGGCTCACCTGTATAAACGTACCGCTTCTCACCAGTCCTGACATCGATAGTCCCGCTTGAGACACGAACTACTCCTGGACCAGCAGGGGCATCCTTACGCTTAGGCACATGGGTCTGTGCCGTAGCTCTAGAGATGAGCGTAGACGCACCACGAAGTTGACCCTTTGGATGTACCCCTTGATACGTACGTTTTAGATTGTTGATTCCGTAGGCTTGAGCCGAAGCCTTGACATCGAGATTGTGTTTCTCGGAATCAATGACCACCATGGAATGACGAACAGCACGAGAAAGCTCGTCATTGTTGGCCCCCTTGATCGTCATGTCGGTGATCAGGTTGGAGACATCCCCCATGAGCTGCTGCTTTTGAACCGAAGTAACCGTAGGTTTACCATCAGGAAACTTCTTGCTTTTAGGCCCATAGGGAACCTTGTAGGTCTGAGGATCGAAGTCCTTCAATCCTTCGAGAGGGGGTTGTTTGCTGATAACACCCCGTCGATTGGGAATGACCACCACACTATCGCCATCGAAATCAGCACCCGACAAATGTTCAGCGACTTTGGGATGAATAGCTACCGCATCCGGAACATCTCTACCCCCGAACATCTTAGCTACTTCTCGAGAACGGTTGTTTACCGTAAGCTCAGGGATTTCGAATCGTCCCGCATGGGGGTACCGAATCAAAGCAACGCGCTCTCCGTTGTCAAACGTAGGCGCAAAGATCTCATCGGGCTTTACCCGATTCGAAGGAAGAATGACTTTGGTTGCCTGCCGAGGCAGGTTAGCCGCTTTGAGATGAACGGCGGCAGAATCGGTCTCATCTCCGAACGTTTCAAGAAGCTTTCTCTTGATCTGCGGATTAGTCAAACCTTTGATTTGTTCGAATTCAGAACGCCGTCGATCGAAGGTCACGTCCAACTGGGTCTTGGCGAAATCAGGAGACTGCTTAGAAAGTACCTGCCGAGAGATGGTTCTCGACCACGTATCCCAATCTCCTTCTTCATGAACAATGTTCATCACCGACGTAGGCTTACCGTTCTTACCCAGAATCTGGCCGCCCTCTTTGATTACGGCTCCGAAAGGATTGAACTGATCAACCTCTCCGGTTTCCTTGACCTTCTTGAGCGGCTTCAAAGCATCGAGCTTATTACCCGTCTTCGACTTGTTGGTATTGAACTGAAGATCGACACCAGGAGGAAGATCGTCCTTGTAGACGGCCATGCCTTTGAGGTAGTGAGTTCCACCCACCGCAATTCGAACCTGAGCATAGCGCGACTTTCCTAGAGAAATGTCCTTTACTCCAGGACGGACGTAGATAACACCATCCGCGTCAGCTCCGCCCTCTTCCTTGTATCGAACACCTACACGCTTGGCGGAGATATGAAGAGGCGGCTTGAACCCAACATCCTGCCAGCTTCGACCATGATCATCGGATTTCTCCGCGATCAATCGAATCTTGTCACGATTGGCGAACGCCTCTTGCTTGGTCACACCCGGCTTGGTAAGGACTAGATACTTAGTTCTTTCTCCTGTACCCGCTTGCTGAATGTGTACCGGATGAACGTTGTAGCCCTCTTCTTTGAGCATGGAAAGGGCTGTCTTGAACTTGTCCGGACTGATACCGATTCGTGTCGAAGGATTATCTCCGATGGGAAGATCCTTCTCGACGTTGGCTCCGACGTCGATGAAACCTTTCTCTTCGACCTGTCGCTTGAGCATATCCGCCGTAGACTGAAGAATATCGAGTTTCTCTAGACGACCCGGTTCCAGAAGCGAACGAACGGTGGATTCGCTCACTTTCTTCTCGTCGGTTGACATCTGCCTTGCAATCGCAGATGGCCCCATGCCCTTGTCTCGAAGGCGTTGCGCGGTACGAATCTGTTCTTGCTTTACTTCGTTACCCGCCCTAGACTTCGTAGCTCGAAGATCCGCTACCGTCATCTGCTCATCTTTGATGACGTTTCCATCTTTATCCACGGGGGAATACGCCTTGGCGATCTCGGATTCCGTCATCCCGTCGATCTTCTTATGTTGCTCAATGGTGTCCAAGAATGTCTTGGATCGCTGCAACGGGTTCTCTCCGGACCCCCAAGGATATCTGCCCGACTTGCGGAGAATTCCGTAGTGCATGAGATAGTCTTCTTCTGCAACCTTCACTACGAAACCTCCTCTCTGAGCCGATTGAGAATCTCATCGAACTTTTCAATTTTGTCCATGATTCCCTTTATGAAGTATGGATCGGAATCGTACAAATGTACTCTACCGTCCTTATAGAGACGGAGCTCGATGCCCCGTAGAGAAAACGGATCTATCTTGTATTCAAGACAGAAGAGCGCAGCATAGACTTCGAGCTGATGCTCTGAAACTCGGGTAACCCCAGTCTTGAGATCACTGATACGAAGCAGCCGATACCGATAGGCGATAGCATCCACCGTACCAAAGGCATTGGGCGAATAGAACAATACCACCTCAGGCGACATCTTGTATTGGATGCACTGGTTGATGTACAACCCAACCGTGGTCGTCTCATCATCTTGGACAATTCCCTCTTCGATACAGATCGCAGCGTAGCGATGTTGTTCTATACCCTCCAGTGCCGCGCGCAGAGTCTTGTATCGGAATGCGAGCTTCTCTTCGTCATAGTTGATCCAGTGATATGAACTAGGACTAAGGAACGCATGTTGCCCCTCGAGATGCGAATGCTTCTTGAAGCGCAGCGAGCACCTCCTCTTCATTTTCAGGATAGACGTAGGCTGCAAACGACATGTCTGCGAGCTGCTCTACGAAGTAATCCTGATTCGGTTGACGCTTCGCTGTACGTGATGCCTTGATCTCCAGAGAAGCCCAAGTGTCGCCATACAGCAGCGTCCAATCAAGCATTCCCTGTTGATATCGAGGGTCGTTTCTCAGGAGAACACATCCTGGGAAAGTACGTTTGAGCTTCTTGATGAACTTCGTTTGAAACGCAGATTCAGCAGGCATGATCCTCCTTTCATCGAGAAAAAAAGAGACATCAACTTCGAGATACTTGCCCTCCTTCTATTATATGCCGCGATTTAGTCGCGTCCCAGTATCTGAAAAAAAATAAGGTGTGTTTTGCTCACTAACCCGAGTCTTCATCAGGGTCATATGGCTGCAAAACGACATGTACGGTGTCTCCTCCAGCAATGATAGCCTCCTTGATAACGGGAGTCAAATGGTCGGCCAGAGCTCGACGATCTGCTTGCGGAAGTCGTAACGAAATATTGACCAGGATTTCTGGTTCCATTAGGTCATCGTCACTAATTCAAAGTATTGATAGGTAGGCCAAGCCGGTGTCCGATTGACAACCGACAACACCACCTCACGCTCTAAGAGTCCGTAACGACAAGCTGCTGCCAAAGAATTTGGAAATCGTTCTGGTTCGCCTATCGCCCTAACCGGCACATTGAGCGGATGATCATAACGATCATCGAACTGACGATTGTAAAGCACGGCATACCATCGAGGACGCCACATGAGATTGTCTACTCGACAGTTTGATCGATTCCCGTCAATCTGAATCGGGGTATCGAAAATATCCGAAGGAGCCGGAAGAAACGCTCGAGCCACTAGCCGCGGAAGAGAGCGACTGCACTGCTGCCACTGTCGCATGAGTCCTACATAGGGAACCCCGTACTGGTTGTATCTCGGAACTAGTAACCGACCAGTCGAATCTCTCGAAACCTGTCCCAGGGGGTTTATGCTGTAACCGGGAAAGCCCTCAACGGGAATCCAACCGTTGTCATTCATAACTCTCCTCCATACCTCTCCTTCTTTCGCTCGATCAAAATCGCATCGGCGTAACCTAATCCAGAAGACGGTATGATTGCCACGGTTCTCCACCCCATGGTCGCCCAACGATTAGCCGCTGTCTCAATAGTCGGCTTGCGCATACTATTGGGGAGGGGCGGCTCGAGAGAGACATTGACCTTCTTGTATTCGTAGATTTCAGTCATCACTCAACCGGCGAGCCGTCGACAGGATATCTGTTTTTCAGCTCCTTGTCCACCCGTTCTACCGAATCTACCATACCGATTAGATGAGCATCCGTCACAATTGCATCGGTCCAGATAGTAATTACCCACGAATATACGCCCGCGGCTGTCCGACGCAATTCAATTGATCCACGACCAGGAACAGGATCTCTATAAGGCTTGACGGTATCATTAGCCATCACTCAACCTCCGAAGATAGTGCCGCCCATACTTCTTGAGGGCATTGTTATGAGTGTCGACCACATTCTGAGCCAGATCCGAAGATTCCATCGTTCCTATGAGGGGATCTTGCGTAGAGGGTTTCGAGACATCATTAGACAACAGCGCGTAGACACTGCGTCCCAGTCGAAAGTCCGTACGCCACATACGTTCCCCCGGGTTACTCAACAACGCCATGTAATCCTTTCTCTCGGATTTCATTCTGAGAACCCCGACGCCATGCTCTCAGCCTTCTTAGGTACTCTTGTCGTGAAAGTTCCCCAATATGAGCACCTTCATGACCCTCTGGTCCAACCTCGCAATACAGACTCCCAAGTCGTCCGGTACGAGGATTGATGGTTTCCGCATGCCAAGGACACGGCTTTTTGGGTGCTTCCATACCCTCCCTTTCTGGCAAATCTTGGCAAAATCTTGGCAAAACGGGCAAATAGATACTGGGAATTCCCCTAAATAGCGGGCTTTTCAGCTCCCAGTATCTGCCAAGATTTTTGAGGTAAAAAGTTTCTACTGAAACGCATGTCAGTATCTGTTACTCCTATGAGGGTATGTATATACTTGCGCGGGGGCGCGTAGGGAGTATAAACAGATATTGGCATGAACGATATAAAAACTTTTTTGCCCTGAAATCTTGGCAAGCCCTTTTCAAGATAAAAAGCTCGAGATGCAGGACTTTTGTTCACAAAATCTGCCAAAAAAAATCTTGGCAAAATGCTTGGCAAAGCGATTTTCGAGCGGGAACGCGCCAACTTAGCTCGAAAAACCCCATTCCCAGTATCTGAATTCTACCTTTGGTATAGAAACTCTGCAAATTCCTCGCCTGTCATGTCAAAATGCTTGGTCTGGAAATTCTTCTTGCTCTTGAGCGACCTCCAGATCGCCCAGTCGATGGCCGCCTTGGATCTCAGCGTGTAGTAATAGAGATCCTCGTACGGAGTATTGATCCGGTCTATCCGGCCGTGGGCCTGCTCCCACAGCTTGTACGAATAGGTGAGGCTCCAGAAGCACATGGCATTGGTGGTCGTGCAGTTCCAGCCCTCGGCACCTGCGATGTATTGCACGACGTAGATCCATTTGTCCGTCTCGGGAATCGCCTGATGCTTGTGGCCGTTCCATTCGGCGTAGGCATAATCGGTTTCCGACTCCTTCAGCGTTCTTAGGATGGCCAGTTCGTAATCGAAGTTGTAGAAGATGATGAGGCGGGGATGCTCTGCCAACAGCTTCCACACCTCGCCCAGGCGCGAGGGATCCGAGTTGGTGACCTTGCGCATCTGATGAAACAGATCAGCGATGTCCCGGATAGGCTTGTCCTCAAAGATGTTCCACCGCCCATGCGAGACGCGGGCCATGGTGATCTCGTCGAACTCGCACCACACGTTGACGGGATGCCGCTTGGTCTCCTTGGGGTAGGGCATGTGGATGAGGATCTGGTTACGCTGGCGCACCAGGCGCTGGACGTTGACGTATCTCTCCACCTTGGGATACTTGGAGAACGGGGCGTAGATCACGTGCTCGTGCTTGAACTCGGTGCGGTTGCGGTAAAAGCCGTTGGCGATGAACACCGGGATGTAGTCCAGCCAGGTATCCCCAGGGGTGGCCGAGAGGAGGATCCAGCGGTTCTTCTTGGCGATCTTCAGGAAGGCCTTGGTCCACTTGCCGTTTCCGACCAGGCGTTGCTCGTCGAAGATGAAGAACTGATCCTTCACGTCTATGTACTTGTGAAGGTTGTTCCAGGAGTCGACGGTGAGGATCCCCGCCATCGTCGCGTCCGGTTCCTTACCGATCCCGAAACGCGCGGCCTCGGTCACCCAGTCCATCGAGTCCCGCTTCTTGGCCGTAGTGATGACGTACACATCCTGCTGCTTCTCGGTCAGCATGTAGTAGGCCAGGGCCACTCGGCTCTTGCCAGACCCAACCCCTCCCCACAGAATATTACCATCTTGGAGCTTGGCCAGGGCCTTCTTCTGATGCGGATCCATCTTCACGGCGGTGCGAATCTCTGCCATACCGTCACCTCCTTTCTAAATTTGTCTTAGCGGGTCTACGCCTTTTCCCTCTCACCCAAGGTCAGGTAGTCGGGTGGGCTAGCTTGCGATTGCTTTCTGAGCGCCGTGTGGTATTCGGCGAGAAGTTTCTCGATTCGACGCCGGTTCTGATCGGCTACGGCTTCCCGCAATTTCAGCAAACGCTCCCACTTGTCGACGGTCCGATCAATTTCTTCGTCGATCTCATCAAGTGTCAACTTATCCACGTCGAACATCTCACCTCCAGGCGCCACCGACCCGATAGTCTCGAGGCCAGTACATAACGACTAGAACGAAAGGGCCTACGTAGTAATGAACATCAGACGGTGGACTACAGGTGCAGCGCATCTCACCTCTTTTCTAAGTTTCGGAGAAACTCTTCTCGCTCCACCTCCCACGATCGATCTGGACGATCTTCTAAAGGCATTTGGGATAAACGATAATCGAGAATCGCAAAGGCTGCTTTGAGAGAAGCTTGGCGGAGGCGCTCCATGGCTTCGATAACTTTGCTCATTTCCATAATGGTCACCGCCTAGTCTTTTGAAGCCTGGCTACAGCCTCTTCTTCCGACCAGCAGTCGGCCGAGAAACCTCCGTTGACCTCCTGCATGTAATCCAGCAAAGCATCGGCGGGAAGGGATCGGGCGTCAAGCAAGTTTCGATGTACGAGAATGGTGATGGCTGCGGCCATGCCTTCAGCAGCGGCTAGCAGAGCATGATGAGAATGCGTCTCACACTGATTCTCATCTTCCCAACCGGGGATGGCCATACTCCTCCTTTCTAAGCTGGTCTCAGCCGGTCTATGCCGGACACCCGGCGGTCAGGTGTTTTTCTTTCTCGAGAAGAACCAGACCATGCAGGGTTTGAGCTTTGGCTACCAACAGTGGGGACAAGACGAGGTCGCCTTTACTGTCTCGGATCCTTTCTGCCCGAACCCCCGACGCTTTGGCCATAGCCTTGACCACGTTGACCTGCGCTTCCAATTCTTTGAAAGCTACGGCAAGTTCTTCGAGCAGAATCTGGGAGCTGATTTCTACCATGAATCCTTTCTTTACTTAGAATAACCTTCCTTGTTCATCGTCCTCATCTTCATCCTTCGGCTCTTCAACCGGAGGAAGCTTCGGATCTATCTTGGGCTCTATTTTCGGCCAGCCGTCTCTCTCGAAGCGAAGGAAGACAGCGATGACCTGCTCGTCAGACCACCCGGCCACCTTTTCGTGCCATGACCAGCCGGGATAGGCCGTGGACAGTCGGTTACGTTTCTTGCCAATATCTGAAGTCATTTCATATCGGTGAGCTCGTTCAAGTGGAGACCCTTTCGCCACATTTCGGCAGGCATGAATCGCAATGCCGCGTTCTCAGCACATTCCTCGTCCTCGGGACGATCACCGACAAACAGTCCCAGATGCGGTGGGTAGATTTCTCCGGTTTTCTCGTTCAGGTCCAGTGCGGTCTCGATGACCAACCCAGGCCTTGGTTTGCGGCACCAGCATACGGCCATCTCCGGGGTTTCGGCGTCAGGATGATGTGAGCACCAGGCGATCTTGTCAAAAGCGCCATTACACTGCTTCTGGGTCTCGTTCATGGCGGAGACACACGTCTCCATGGTCATGTACCCAAGCGCAATACCCCCTTGGTTGCTGATTGCAATAATCCGCCATCCAAGAGCCCGATAGTTCGAGAGTAGTGCGGGAACTTCGTCAAAGATGCGAACATCTTCGGGACCGTTGGCGAATCGTCCCAGCTCGTCTTTACCCCATCGCACCGTGCCATCAAGGTCGAGATAGAGTACCGGAACCATCTTCTCGCCGGTAAGCGCGCTTGCCGTCATGAAGGTCTCGCTCTTTTCGTAGATTGGGCATTGCGAATGATCCTGCGGGCCTCGGCTTCGCATTCTTCCGGGGTACCGGAGAAGTCGCCTTCGATGAAGAAGGTCGAGCCGTTGACGCTGACCAACGCGGCGTGCCTGGAGTTGGAGACGATGAAGCTCTCGTCCGGGTGTTCCAGCATTTCGTCGTACATGTGATCCAAGGTGTTGTAATGCATGGGGTACCTCCTAAAAAAGAGAAGCCGTGATTGGCTCCTCTTCATAACTTAGTCCTGCTGAATATCGTGAGTAAGCGCGATCAGGTCGAATTCGTCGAGCTCGACCTCGTTCTCCTCGAGGATGTGGATCAGGTATTTCGCTTTCTCCTTCAGAGTTTCGTTCTCCTCGTACAGGCAGGCGGTGCCGTAGGCGAGGGTGTCGAACTTCTTCTGAAGGGGTCGGGTGCGTACCAGATCGTGGACGATGAGGGTGACGAGGACAGCTCCGACAATCTTGAACTTGACGGGCATATCTTTCCTTTCACAGGGTGGGGTTCATTATATGCCCTGTATTCGACGCGAGAAAAAGAGAAGCCGTGATGGCTCCTCTCTTGAACTACAGACCTTAGGAAGGTCCAATCATGAGCTGGACCCCGTCGTGGCGAGTGGTCATAACGGGCAGGCCCGTCTCGAGAATCGACCTGACGATGCTGTCGGGGATGTGCAGCGTGGTCTCGGGGTCAGTGAAGTTCGCCCTGTGGGCGATCAGACTTGCCAGAGTGACTGCGGATCCGACGACACCGCCGATGACGATTCCGTGGACGAACGAGGTGTTGATGCCTCCGCCGAACGGGGTCTTGAGCTTGTCCTTCATGGATACTCCTTGGTGGTTGGGTAGGTTCATTATAGACCGAGAAATATCCGCGAATTACAGCGTGACCAGCAAGGCGGCAACAGCTATGCAGAAGATATGGAAGACCTGATCGGTCCAGATACGAACCTCGAGACCGACGTCGACAATCGGAGCCCCCTTCCCCAGAGGCTGAGTCTGCTCGATCCACTTCGACCACCACACCACGGGTGTGCGAGTATCGATGATGAGATGGGTAATCGCCAGGAGAATGGCTACCCATCCGAAGATAACAGAGAGGAGGAGGCCATGAATAAGAGCATGGACATAAGCCGCTTGATGACGATCCCACCATGGTGAAGGAATTACCACATTATCTCTTCCTCGTCGAATACGTCGCAGCATCTTGTGATTAGCCATCCAGTCGTTCTGAAATGGCCAATCAGCGATGAGATGGATAACGAGTCCCCATATCATCAGATCACTGGCGGATAGGTCCCAGGGGTTCATGAACTCCTTTCTAGTTACGACTGGCGATGTCGATCATCGCGATCTGAATCAGTTCTCGTTGGTTATCGATATCGGCCTGTTTACGATCCAGTTCCAGTTGCACCGTCTGATTCATCCAAGCGGCGGTTCGAGCGCGGTCAATCCACTCCTGAACCTGATCCAGTTCGAGGGTGACCCCGTTGAGATGAGCCAGGGTCGTGATCGGGTTTTCCATCCTGACTCTCCTCTCTTACTTCTTCGTCTAGTTTCTTGGCTTCTTCGCGTAATGCGTCGGTAACCGGAAGACCGCCAGTTTCCATATCGTTGACAACATCTTCGTAGGTATGCGCGTAGTGGATAATCAGACGACCCATCTTAGTGCCGGGAGGCGTGATCCCCTTGATATCGATGTCCAAGGGCATACCCGCCTGCATCCGACGAAGATTCTCGTGGTTGATTCCGATGATGCCGATGGGGCCTCTGTTGGTATTCAGCGCTGCTTGAATCATCGATTCTCCTCTTAGGCTTGTCCAATCTCCCGCAGGGTCTGGGCTGTCACCACATCTCCCAAACTTTCGTAGTGATTACCCTCCGGATCGGTGTATCTTCCTGGAGCTATTGTCCACCCCTTTGTTTTGAGGGCTCCGAAAATTGTTGACAGGAGTGGAGGAAGCTCGAAGCGTTCTGTGTCGTCGGACTCGGTGACTTTCAGGACATTCTGGCCACAGGTTGGGCATGTCGTGGGGGATAGCATCTTGAGTTTCCTCCTAACCAACGGGTCGACGGCCGGGACGGCTCGGCCGGGCGCTTGGCTCTCCCCGTCGCTCCTCTATCTGCTGCGCAGACGGCCGCCAGCTGGAGACAAGAAGTAAATGGGGGTGCCCAAAAGCCCCGGGTGCACGGGCCAGGACACCCCCTCAAAGTGGTATGTGGCGCCGGAGTCCGAGACCTTACCGGGCGCTGGATATCACAGGTTCTTCCTTTCTGATTATTTGTACGGCTGTCGCCGGCGAGGATGGGATCATCAGAAGGTCTTCACGGTCACGAACAGCACAGCCATAGACTCACCTCCTTGGTTTGTTTGAAATCGGTAAGAGTGGCGGACGGGATGCCCCAGTTGTGCCCCGGGTGGGGGTATGTCTGGAACACCCCGCCCTATCTCTCGTGGTTTCCACGGGATGAGCATCGACCACGAGAGAATCTTTGAAAACCGGCGGGTGAGGCTCCAAGTTCCCCTTGGGGGCATGCTTGGAACCCCACCCTATCCCCAGGCCGCGCGACTCACGGGCGAAACCGCAAGCAAGTTACCCGGGGAATCTTTTCTGAGCTGCCTACCGTTACCCTTGGCGAAAGATCACGGTACTCCTGGCACTCCCGTGTGATTAGCACGGTCGCAGATCGCCCTCGATGATCTTACGGTAACGGGCGATCCCACTCAGAAAATTACTTTTTCAGTTCTTTTAGCGCCTCGCGAGCTTTCTCTCCACGATCATCATCGATGGGATAATGCGGAGAACCCCAGGCTCCGCCGACCAGTGGACCATCCACTTCGTAATTCTTCTTGTCCGCGTAGAATTTCAACGCTTCGCGAACTATTTCGTTTTCTTTCACTTTCTCCACCCCCAGAGAACGACGATAGTGATTATCGCCAGGCCGACGATCATGAGAGCCATTACCTCACCTGGTCCAAGAAGAGCGCCGATCATCTGGGATCCGGAATCGCTTCGCATAATCTATGACACCCCTGACAAACGAAGAACTCTCGTCCTGGTTCGATAACGCGATTGATGGTAGCGTGGCAACAGTCGCTAATCCGGAAGGCACAGAGGTAGATTCGGATTTCGCCCATTAGCTTGCATAAACCAAGATAACCAAACAAACGACGACCACACTGACACTAGCCCAAAAAATACAGGCATAGAGCGTGTCACGACTCATACTTGTCTTGCTCTTGTAAATCTTTCTTTTTGAGTGTGGATCGTCTGGCCTCATTCCTCTCTCCGGTAAAATCGACTGCATATCGAACACCATCTAACTCCTATACCCATGAGAGGATGGCCGAGTTTATGCCAGAATTCGTCGCTCATGTCTTATCGATCATGGCCGGATCCAGAATATCGACCCCCATGGCGCCGTCTTCGTCGGCTTCGTAGAGATGCATGGTAGCCGTCCAGATCCCAAACCGGCGCTCACCTATGTTGAAGCAGATCCAGGGACCCGTCTCCTCAAAGGAGCTTCGGGGGTATATGGCGATCTCCGGCTCCTTATCCAAAGCGGTGCCCACCATAGCGATGATCATCAACGCCACTCGAGGTATTACCTGCTTGACTCCGCTTCCCTCGAACGGATCAGGCATAGACTTCTACCTTGGCAAAGACAAAACGGATGATCTCCTCGTAGGTTTCGTGGGAAAGTCCGAGATCGCCGTGACGAAATCCGCTCCCGAAGTGCAAGACACATTCTCGCGCCAGTTTAGTCACGAGGAATGGATCATAAACCGGTTCTCCAATCTGAGCGAGACGTTCGGCGATGATCTCGGGATGACGGGAGTTCATGTGGGCGATTTCGGTAGGCGTGTCCGCACATTCGAAGTCGCAGTAAGGGCATTTCCTCATACGTACCCGCACCTTGGCCAGTGCCCGTATCCGCCCTTGTGGATGAGCTTCACCGCCCGGTACTTCTGCTCGAGCTCGGAGTTCTGGTGCGGATATCCGCTGCCTCCGACCCAACGCCAGGTTCCCAAGGTGAACTGCAGACCCCCGTAGAAGCCGTTGCCGGTGTTGATCCACCACCGCTTGCGGCTTTCGCACCACGCCATCCTCTCGAGCTTGGCATTGTACGGTCGTACTATCCGGCGCTTTCTGCGTATTCTCCGGCATGCCAGATTGCACACAGGGGCTCTGTGAGCCACAGGAACCGCGATTTCCGGCGTTGGGACCGCCATAGCCAGGACGGACATCAGAACTACCATGCTCCCCCCTTAGATTCGATTTACCCGTACGAGTGCTGTTCGTGTTTTATATCGAGTGCCGTTCTAAAAATTTTCTGAGCTGCCGACATTGCCTTACTGGGGAAAGGGTGGCAACCGGCACTCCCTGGATTACGTCACAGGTCGCAGACCATTACCCCTGCCTATGTGGAGGGCGTACGGAGCGATGATCCCACTCAGAAATATGCGGGCGTCCCTCCGTCAGCCCGCGCCAGCCGGTCATCCACCCCGGATCAAGCGGGGCCCGACCTCCCGATCGTGCTTATTCAAAAACGTAATAACCTGCGGGAGCCGATCCCCGCAGGTACCAGGACACTACCCCGGGTTTACTCGAGCCCGCAGTCATCTTACCTTATGGAATCTACGGTTCCGACTATAGTCAGAATGCTCTCAAACGCAGGCGGCTAAACCCCACGTGTTGCCGATTTACCCTTATAAGGGACTTACGGCGACGGGCGTGTCCCGTCACGGTTTTCTGGTCACCTAGAGCAAGGAGGGCAGGGAACTATTACCGTCCTTGTGGCCTGTTCGGGATCACTTTATATGGCTTCGAAACGCTGTAATAGGCAGGTCCCCATATCCGCCGTTTGATACAGTCCGCAATTCACCATGACCCATCTCTAGATCGTTACCGGCTCTCGACCAGATTATTGGTGGCGTAGCTAACTTACAGTCGGGTTAGAAGCCCTTCCTTACCACCAATTTCTACGTCCCCTCCCAAATCTCGAGTTCCCCTACCTAGGTTTTGTCCGAGCCCCCTTCTCGAACGGCGTCGACTGCCGCATTCACGGTGACGCCTGGCACGATCTCCTCGTTTCCCATGAAGATCTCGTCATGCGTAGCCTGCGGGACATAGTTCATGCCCTTCCAGCACAGCATCAACCCATCGCGGCGAACGAAGCATTCGGGCCCGAGCACCGTCACGCCATTCTCTTCGTAGGGGTAGGTCTTGTTCCCGTTCGGCTCTTCCGTCTGATCGTTGGCTTCGTCGAAGGAGGCGAGGAAGGCCTTGTTGGTGTAGACCTTGTAGCCTCTCTCCGTATAGAGGAGCCAATCGCCGACAAACGCCTTTGTCTGGCGAGTGTTCTTCGGGTTGTGGACCCGAACGTGAATATACCTCTTGCCGGTTCCTTGTCCCGGCGTATCGTCCTCTAGGATCTCTCCTTGGCACCAGGTGGCAATCTCCTCGAAGTTTCCGTTGGTGATACGCACGGCGGCGACGTAGAGAGGCTTCCTGATGTACTTTTCTGTGGTCACACTCATGAAGCGGCAAAAACCTTTTTTATGTAGTGTGTCTCCGAATCAATCAGTCCCTCCTAAACTATGATCCGAGAAATAAGACGACCTTCTTCCGTGTGGTCATCAGCTTTGACTACAATATGCTAACGTTCCTTCGGGTACTACTTATCGGATTTGTCAGCAGAGGAAGCTACCTTGGCTACCCCCATTGCGTATCCGATGATGATTCCGACCAGCATGATGACTGAACCGGCAATGAGCATGGTCATTGTGCGTCCATTTGGGCGTATTTACGTTCTAGCTCATCCTCCTCGATTGTGACGTACATGGACTGAAGATAGGCCTTGACGCCGGTGCGCCCAGACACTTCCCAGGTGTAGGGGCGGACGATCAGGTCTACATTGGTGATGTCGACCCAGTCAAGCTCTGAGACCGTATCGGAATCCATCGCTGTGCGACCCCGCTCGGTGATCAGCATGATCTTCGGGGGTTTGCCCTTGTCGAAGTTCACCGACACGGCGAGCCACGGAGTCTCGGTCTCATCCTCGTCATCTTCGCGAGGCTTGAGCCACTTGACGTTCCAGCCATCAGCAGCCATCTGCTCGGCGATGTCGGGCGGGAGGATGACCCCGAAGTTACGATCACCCTCGCGGTTGTACTGTCCTTCTTTTCCCGAGAAGTTGCGGAATATGATCCGCACCCCCTCCATCATGACGGTGTTCTCTGCAGCCATCAACTCTCCTTTGCCCGCTGATCAAAGGCTTTGTCCTTGAACAGCTCTGTGTAAAGCTTGAGAACCAGTCCAAGGACCATCAAATTTGCTATGAGAATGAGCAAATTCGAAATCCGCTCCATCAGCTCTCCTTCGAATGTCGATCACAAATAGCGATCGCCTGTTTTGCTGCGTCTTCGAATCGAATATCCCGCATTACATCTATACTCGGCGGGATAGTGTTTCTCAATTCGGCTTTGATAGCCTGCTTTACTTCTTCCACACGAGGATCTATGCTCTCCTCCACTAACTCTCCTTCTTCCCAGTCCCCTTACAATTGGGACACGTGATATCCCGCTCTGGACGGTTACCCGGATTGAGGGCAAACCCTCCTCCCGGATAAATCGGAATGGTGCCACTACCACCACAGCGAGGGCAATTCGGACTCTCCTTCTTGAATATGGCGGACTCTCCGAAGTCACCCTTTGAAAGGAACTCCGCGAACGATGGGTTCTCAATCGTCATGTCAGCCATCAAACTACCGGAGCTGGAGTCATACCTCAAGGTCGCTTCCCCGATAACCGGCCCTCCGATTTCTAGAGTCAAGGGAACTTTCTTACCGTCTTGCGCCTTGAGTGCTTCTTCTGTAAATCGCTCGTTGTCCATGACTTATTTCATCACCTGAAGTTGTACCAGCGTGGCGTACGCCTGCGCCTTGGCCAGAAGTAGAGGACTCATAACCCAGTTGCCATTGGAGTCACGTAGCCTCTCAGGTGAAAAGCCTCTTCGCTGAGCTTCTTCCTTTACTTCCTTGATCTGCGTGTTGATGTCATTCAGCAACTGAACCGTATCTCGACGCATAATATCGGGATTGATGATCATGTTTGTACCTTTGGTGGAGGCTGAGGTATAGGCGCGTATGGCTCATACATCGCCTCGAATCTTTCGGGTTTGAGGACGTAGTAATTGCCCTTTGGGTCGGTGACAATATAATCACCAGGGCAGACGATCTCTTCACCGTTCAACCCGTCGAGCAGGCCATGCATTTGCATGACGTTACCGCAGTGAGGGCAGAATCGATCTCCGGGTATATTGAGCGATCGAAAATACCGAACAACTTTCCCCTCGGTAGCCCTCTGGGCCCCCTCTGGGCTATCGATTGGTGTCGATTCATCTTGAGGATGATCGCCATTCGCAAACCACTGGGTAGCTTCGACGAGGGCTGGCTTTTTACGGTACTTCATGTCTTATGCGACGTTGTTTCCGCTCTTCGAGATCGGAAATGGATACGGATTCGTGCCTGGGAGGGCGTACGTAGCGTTCGTATTGAGATTCGAATTCGCCCCTACTGAGTCGATAAGGAAGTCCTTCTCGATTAGTGACAATATAGTCACCGGGACAAACGACCTGTTCCCCGTCCGCTCCATCTAAACACCCATGCCGAACCATAAGATTGCCACAGTGCGGACAGTATGGGTTTTCCGGAATCTCCTGATAAGGATCCGGAGGAGGGAGAGGTTGCACCTGAGAATGATCACCATGCTGAAGCCATTGCGTGGCTTCAATCAACGGCAACTTCTTACGGTACTTCACTTACTCCTCTCTTTCCGGTTAGCCGCAGTGACTTTACTCTGAGACATATGATCATCTTCGTGGCCTTTGAGTTTGATGCATACCTGCTTTCTAGAGGTGACTCTTGTCTTTGGCGGTGGTGCGGCATGCCGTGCGTACCATTCGTATCCGCATTTTCGAGGTATTTCGACCATCAAACTCCATCATCTTTCTCTCTGTAGAGAACGATTCGATACGAGTGATCGATAGCCAAGCCTTGGGTCATGGCGGCGTGGAATAGATCCTCCACATCCTCCATGGCGGTGTCCTTATCGGCTCCCAGCCAAATAACCACTCTCTCATCTTCCGGGAGACTCAGATCATGGACCTGAAGGTAGAAGCTTTGCAGCGGCTGATCCCAGCCGAATACCCACTTCCTCGTTCCTTTCTTGTTTTGTACAACGTGTCTTGACACTTCTACCTTTCTCTAAATTTTATGACACGAACTCCTCAAAGTTTCCGAATTTCTCGATGGTAGAAACCGCATCATCCTTCAGTTTCTCGAAATATGACATGTCGATCTGCAGATCACTTTTCTCATTGACCTCAACGGCGGTATCAGCTTCCATCCACAGATGACCTTTCGTGCCGGACACCGTGTAATACTTCTTGGTGGGCTGTTCGTTCTCGAGTATCTCATTGACACGATACAGCTTGCCGCCACCTGAGAGCACCGGTACGAACAATCCAGTCCTTCCCACATGACGCATCTTTGTGTAGTCCGGCTCCTCCACTCCAGACTTGTCGAGATACATCGTGCCTTTCACTACACTGCGTGCTTCGCAGTAGTCGTCAAAGGCGGGAGCTTCGCCCGAGAACAGGGACTTGAATACGTAGGGGTGCTGGAACTGAGCGCCTACCGCCGTCCACGTGTACTTCGGGAAGTGCTCTTCCCAGGGCACGGCCTGGATTCCCCCGACATAGACAGCGTCATTGACTAGGCAGAATCTGTCGTATGTCTCTTCATGGTCGAATTGGTAGCCATACTCGGCTCCGAATTCCATGACGAATTTGATTATTTCGGGAGTCGCCCCTGGGATTTTTACGGAATCCGTTTTGATGTGAACGACTTGTGCGCCCATTTCTTTCAGCGCTTGCTTTAGATCGATCATGAACAAGGCGCCACGTTTGGCGACAATGTTGTCGATGTTACGAATATCCCGGAACGGATTGTCAAACTTGGCGGAGGTCAACCCGTAGACGATGTTGAGCGCAATGCGAAGCGCGAAGGCCAAGTCGCTACCATGACGACCGGCTTCGTCGTTCTCAGCGCCGACCAGAAACTGAGCAAGACGACCATCAAGCAAGGTTCGAGCCTTGTCGTAGTCTTGATGCTTGATCGCTACTCTGGCTTCGGTGAGGGCGGCATAGTTCTTCGTATAAGGCCCGAATAGGTTGAGTATCTCGATGCTCTTCGGATGCATGCTCACTACATCCAATACCGCCACGTTCTCGTACATACCAGGTTCGGCATAGACGTAGCCGCCTTCTCCCGGCTCCTCTCCCTTGTAGTAGCTCTTACCGAGCTCAAATTTATAGCCGGGGAAATCCTTTGAGAGATCCGTGTAGATAAACTCTTTGCTTGCCCGCTTGACATCATCGCCAAATATGATCTTGGCAGTATGCGTCTGAGTGGTGTCGTTGACCGTGAGTCCTGATAGCTCAGCCAGAATTTGACGAGCAATGAAATCGCTCTTTCGATCTTCGAACACTGCCTCGGTAGCCACCACATCATTGGCGCAATACTCCACCACTCGTCCCCAGTCCTTTTC
>Ga0190271_10000156_pt1 | contig 34766 bp, 33 predicted proteins | sample Popmic356T_FD_133747 | JGI IMG/M metagenome (GOLD analysis project Ga0190271, IMG submission 133747) | Populus adjacent soil microbial communities from riparian zone of Weber River, Utah, USA - 356 T | ecosystem: Environmental > Terrestrial > Soil > Riparian zone | place: USA: Utah | collected...
AAGGGCTTTGTTTTCACGCCAAAGACGCCCGGGGCCATGGGCGCTAATGCGCTGAAATGTGACGCCGACTGGAGTGCCAGGGCGTCGCTTGAGAGAACGGAAATGTCTGGACAGGACAGCGGCGCGTCCGCCGGTGCAAAGCCTTGGCGTGACGAAGCGCGTGCGACCCTGTCGCTCGCCTGGCCGATGATATTGACCAATCTTGCGCAGGTGGCCATGACGGCGACCGATGTGATGATCATAGGCCGGCTGGGCGCGGATGCGCTGGCTGCCGGGGCGCTTGGCTCCAATCTCTATTTTGCGCCGCTGATTTTCGGCCTCGGGCTGGCATACGCCACCGCGCCGATGATGGCCGCCGAGCGCGGCCGCAACCGTCATTCGGTGCGCGACGTGCGCCGAACCGTACGGCAGGGGTTGTGGCTGGCCGTGGCGGTGACAATCCCGATCTGGCTTTTCCTGTGGAATGCCGAGCCTATCCTGCTGGCGCTGGGCCAGGAACCCGACCTGTCCCGGCAAGCCGCGATCTATATGCGCGGCCTGCAATGGGCCGTGCTGCCGTTTTACGGCTACATCGTGCTGCGGTCCTTCATCTCCGCGCTGGAACGGCCGGGCTGGGCGCTGGTGATCATGGTCATCGCCGTCGCGATCAATGCGTTGGGCAATTACGCGCTGGTATTCGGCCGTCTGGGCTTCCCGCAACTGGGTATCTTCGGATCGGGCGTGGCGACCAGCTTCGCCAGCACCTTCATGTTCGCCGGGCTGGCGGTGGTTTGCATGCGGGAGAAGCGGTTCCGCCGCTACCATATTTTTGGACGCTTCTGGCGTGCGGACTGGCCGCGTTTCTGGGCGCTGCTCAAGCTGGGCGCGCCTATCTCCGGCATTCTCGCCTTCGAAGTCACCATCTTCAACGCCGCCGCCTTCCTGATGGGACTGATCGGCGCCGCGCCGCTTGCTGCCCATGCCATCGCGCTGCAGATCGCCTCGGTGACCTTCATGATCCCACTCGGCCTTGCGCAGGCGGTGACGGTGCGGGTCGGGCTGGCCTTCGGCGCGGGAGACAGCGAGGGTGTCAGCCGTGCAGGCTGGACGGCGCTGGTGATGGGCGTGTCGTTCATGGCGCTGATGGCGCTGGCGATGGTGACGTGGCCGCATGTGCTGATCAGCGCCTTCATCGACGTGACGGATCCGAAGAATGCCGCAGTGGTCGGGTTGGCCGTGACCTTCCTGGCCTTCGCGGCGCTGTTCCAGGTGGCCGATGGCGCGCAGGCGGTGACGGCCGGCATGCTGCGCGGTTTGCAGGACACCAACGTGCCGATGATTTACGCCGCCATCGGCTATTGGGGCATCGGGCTGCCGCTGGGCGCCTTCCTCGCGTTCAAGGCTGGTTTTGCCGGCAGCGGCATCTGGATCGGCCTATGCTGCGGGCTGGCCTCGGTGGCCACGCTGCTTCTCTACCGCTGGCTTCAGCGCAATAGACTTGGCTTGGCCGTCGCCTGCACGCCTGTCGCGTAGGAGAGCCCCGGCTCCGTCGGGGCTAGGCCGGAACTGAGCCGTCCAGCTCCAGCGCCCTGCGCAATGCCTCGTCCAGAGCGTCAAGGTCGCCCTCCGCCAGCCGGCCGACATTCGCCGCCAGAAGGTTTGCAAACGCGGTAGCCTTCGGCGAGAGGCCGCCCGTGTCTATCGTCACGCGCGGATGTGACGACCAAGCGCGGCGCTCCAGATCCTCGGCATCGTCCCAGATGATGTTGAAGTAGCCGATCGTCTTCTGCACCAGCGCCCAGCTGGGAGCGCCACGACGGCCGTGCTCCAGCGCAGAGAGATAGGCGGCCGAGACGCCAAGCGCCGCCGCCATGTCTTTCTGGCTAACGCCCTTGGCCTTGCGCAGCTGACGCAGCCTTTCCCCGAACGGCGTCATGGCTTCGTGCGCCGCAGACGCACGTAGAGTGCGCCGCTGCCGCCATGGCCGCGCGCGGCATGGTCATGGCTCGACACGAAGGGCCGGAAGGTCGGCGTTGACAGCCATCCCGGCACCGCGCGGCGCAACACGCCGTCGCCACCCGAGGAGGAGCCTTTGCCGGTGATCACCAGCACATAGCGCGCGCCGCGTGCATGTGCGCGGCTGACGAAGGCGTAGAGCAGAGTGTAAGCCTCGTCCTGCGTCATGCCGTGCAGATCGACGCGCGCCTCGATGGGCAGCTTGCCCTTGGCGAGCTTTTCCAGCGTTGGATTGTCCAGATGGGTCGGGACATGCCGCTTGGGCTGGACAGCAGGGGGCAACGCGGGTGTCGCCGAAGCGGCTTTGCTGGCGGCCGGCTTCGCTGCTTCCGGTGCTTTGATCTCGGGTGCCTGCTCTTCGACCTGCCTGCGGCCAGCCAGCGGCTTGGCGCTGCGGGCAACCAGGGACCAGAGGATGCGGTCTTCCTCGCTAAGCGTGCCTCGAGCGCGGCTCGTCATCGCGCCACCAGGCCGCGCGGCAGCAGCGCGTAGAAGTCGGCGCTTGCTTTGACCACCCCGGCGATCTCGCCGGCGGCGTCGCCGGAGCCGGCAAAGAGGTCGCCGCGTGCGGGTCCGACGATCGCTGAACCTGTATCTTGCGCGATCATCAATCGACGGAACGGGCGGCCGAAAGCCATCAGGGACGGTGCATCGATATAGAAGGGTGTGCCGAAAGTGTGCTGCAGCCGGTCGACCGCGAGGGAGCGGCCCGTCGTCAACTGTACCTTGGCGGCGCCGACCGGACCGAGCGCCGGATCGTCGAGTTCGGCGTCCTTGAAAAACACATAGGACCGGTTGTGATGGAGGAGCTCATCGACGCGGCCGGGATGCGCCTTCAGCCAGGCGCGGATCGATTGCATCGTCACCCGCTGAAGCGGGATCTCCCCCAGATCGGCGAGCACGCGGCCGATGGCGGTGAAGCGCTGGCCGGTTTTGGCTGCGTATGTGATGCGGCGTACCGACCCATCGGTCATTTTGAGCCGTGCGGACCCCTGCACCTGAATGAAGAAGAGATCGACCTTCTCCTGAAGCCAGGCGATTTCCAATCCGCGCTCGGCCAACACGCCGCCGTCGATTGCCGGTCTGTCATGATATTCCACCAGCCCATTCCCGGTCTGCCGCGCAAAGGCGAGGTAGGGGTCCATGTCGGCTGGCCGGTTGGCGTCATCGACATCGACCAGGTCATCCGGCCGGGCAAAGATCGGTACGGCGTATTGTCCGGTTCGCGCCGGAGCGGCTTCGACTTCAGGTTCGTAGTACCCCGTGACAAAACCGGAGCGCTCACCGTTGGCCCGCAGTTCGGCTGGGCGGTTTTCGAAGCCGTGGATCAGCGCGGGCACGAAATGCCGCTCGAAGAAGGCCCGTGCGGCGGTGCTATCCAAATTCTCGACGCGCCGCGCTTCGGCATAGGCTTCAGCAAAGGCGGACGACTCCACGCCCAGCGAGCCGGTCTTGTAGGGTTTGGCGAGACCGTGGAAGGCGGAACGGCGGAAGGCAGCGAAGGCCTCCGTCGAATCGTCGGCTGCCCATCCGGGCAATGCGGCAAAATCCACAGGGCGAAACAGCGGCGAAAGCGCCATGGCAAGCCGAGCTCCGAACCCGAGTACGCTTACTCTTCCTCGGTGGCCACAAGCTTCCAGTTGGGGTCCTTGCTGCGCGTGTCGCGGGCAAAGGTCCAGACATCCTTCACCTCGGCCACCGTCTCGGGGTCGCCGTCGACCAGTTCGCCCGCATTGTTGCGAGTGGCCGAAATCAGTTCGCTGATGATCCGCAGAGTTATGTGTGATTCGCTGCCCTTCATCTCCCCCCCGACGATGTCGACCTTGTCGATGCCGACGAAAGAAGACTGAATCTTCTCCTGCTTTGCCTCGCGCTCGGCAATCGCCGCGACGAAGCCGTCATAGACTTCCCGAGACAACAGGTTCTTCAGCGTTTTGCGGTCGCCATCGGCATAGGCCATGACGATCATCTCATACGCCATGCGGGCGCCGTCGACGAAGGTCTTCGGATCGAAGCTCGGATCGGCGTCGCGGACCGCACGCAAGCCTTTGTTCAGGTCGGTACCCGGCTTTGCGACGGCGTCGATCGCGGTATAGCTGACATCGCTTGCTTCAGCCGGGCCGCGCTTGCGCGGCAGCGACACGACATTGTCCGGGCTGGACGGCGAATCCTTTTCAGCCTTTTCGGCTTTGCGGCCCAAAGTATAGGGATCGAACGGAGGCCGCTCGTTGCCCGTGCGCTTCCCAAGAACGCTGCGCAGTTGGATAAAGATCACAACCGCGGCGATCATGAAGAAAACGGTTCCGAAGTCCAAGAAATCCATATCGTCCCGATCGACCGCTGTCCCGGCCTCATTGGAGCTGCGAAACACGCAGTTTTCGCGGCCAACTTTCGTTATCAGCATATAGAACGCATGGCCGACGCATTCAAATCAAGTTGCGGAGTTATTATTTGTGCATGATGGCTCCGGTTGAGGCCGCTGTACAACTCGAAACGGGATCACGGATTGCGCTTTCTACCCCTTTTGCTCATTGCCTGGCCGCTGGCCGAAGTCGCAGCCTTCGTCATGGTGGGACGCGAGATCGGCGTCTTGTCGACCATCGGCCTGGTAATCCTGACGGCGCTAGCCGGCTCCATCCTGCTTCGCATTCAAGGGTTTGGCGTCCTGCAGCGCGTTCGCTCCGAGATGGATGCCGGGCGCGACCCGGGACGCGAGCTTGCCAATGGCGCAATGATCCTCTTCGCCGGCGTGCTTTTGCTTCTGCCCGGCTTCCTCACAGATATCGTCGGCATCCTCCTGTTCATTCCTCCGGTGCGCGAAGCTGTCTGGCGACTGGTCAAGGGCCGCATTCGCATCTTTACCAACGTGGGCGAGGCGGGTGGACACGCCCGCGCTGGACACGGCGCGCAGACCATCGATCTCGATCCGGAAGACTATTCCTCCGCGCCGGATCCAGAATCACCCTGGCGGCGGGTCGAGCGCGACAAATAACCGGCTTGCCGTGAGCGCAGGTCCACGATCGGGCGCGCCAGCCGGGGGCAAAGCTTGTATTGGTACAGTCAGCATGATAGCCAACCCGCCGATTTGATCGGCCCCACGGGCAGAAAAACACAAGGATTTCCAGGCATGGCCGAAGACCAGAAGGATGCACCCGCCGCGAAAGGCAATGGCGTGCAGCCGTCGCTCAACATTCTCGCGCAATATGTGAAGGACCTTTCCTTCGAAAGCCCGGGGGCACCGGGCTCGCTGCGCGCCCGTGACAAGGCGCCGAACATCAATATCGGCGTCAACGTCAACGCCAACCCATTGTCGGACAAGGAATTCGACGTGGTGTTGACGCTAACGGCCAAGGCCGAGACCGGCAAGGACGTGCTGTTCAATGTCGAGCTCGTCTATGGCGGTGTGTTCAAGGTCGAAGGCTTTCCGCAGGAGCACATGCTGCCGATCCTGTTCATCGAATGCCCGCGCCTCCTGTTCCCCTTCTCGCGCCAGATCATTGCGGAATGCACGCGCAATGGCGGTTTCCCGCCGCTGATGCTGGACCCGATCGATTTCTCGGTGATGTTCCAGCAGAAGCTGGCCGAAGACCAGGCGCGCGCCAAGGTTCAGGCAAGCTGAGTTCGGGCAAAGACAGCTCATTTGCTTCGGTTGGACCCGGTCTTAGTGCCGGGTCTTTCATTTTTCGGCGAAAATGGCGCGGTTGCGGGTCTTGCAACACAAGGCAAAACGCTTGCGCGGGCAAATAGCTGTTCCTATATACGCCGCAGCCTTGCGCCGGGGGGCTTTCATGGCCATTCGGACGGGGAAATCTGAAGAAAAGAGGCTTTCACCGGAACGCCTTCATGGGTCCTGAAGAGCCTGCTTAGCGGAGAAGAACAATATGGCAAAAGTAATCGGTATCGATCTGGGAACGACCAACTCCTGCGTCGCCGTGATGGACGGCAAGGACGCGAAGGTCATTGAAAACTCCGAAGGCGCGCGCACAACGCCCTCGATCGTCGCTTTCACCGGCGATGGCGAGCGGCTCGTCGGTCAGCCGGCAAAGCGCCAGGCGGTCACCAATCCTGAAAACACCATCTTCGCCGTCAAGCGCCTGATCGGCCGCCGCTATGACGATCCGGTAACGGAGAAGGACAAGAAGCTTGTCCCCTACAAGATCGTCAAGGGCGACAATGGCGACGCCTGGGTCGAGGCGAGCGGCAAGAAGCAGTCGCCCAGCCAGGTCTCGGCGATGATCCTGCAGAAGATGAAGGAAACGGCCGAAAGCTATCTCGGCGAGACCGTCACCCAGGCGGTTATCACCGTTCCGGCCTATTTCAACGACGCCCAGCGCCAGGCCACCAAGGACGCCGGCAAGATCGCCGGCCTTGAAGTGCTGCGCATCATCAACGAGCCGACCGCTGCCGCGCTCGCCTATGGCCTCGACAAGAAGGACGGCAAGACCATCGCGGTCTACGATCTTGGCGGCGGCACGTTCGACATCTCCGTTTTGGAGATCGGCGACGGCGTGTTCGAGGTGAAGTCGACCAATGGCGACACCTTCCTCGGCGGCGAAGACTTCGACATGCGCCTGGTCGAGTATCTGGCGGCGGAGTTCAAGAAGGAACAGGGCATTGACCTGAAGAACGACAAGCTCGCTCTTCAGCGCCTGAAGGAAGCTGCCGAAAAGGCCAAGATCGAGCTATCGTCCTCGGCGCAGACCGAAATCAACCTGCCTTTCATCACGGCGGACCAGACCGGTCCGAAGCACCTGACGCTGAAGCTGACCCGCGCCAAGTTCGAAAGCCTCGTTGACGATCTGGTGCAGCGCACCGTCGAGCCTCTGAAGGCCGCGCTCAAGGATGCTGGCATGAAAGCGGGCGAGATCGACGAAGTCGTTCTGGTCGGCGGCATGACCCGTATGCCCAAGGTCCAGGAAGTCGTGAAGCAGTTCTTCGGCAAGGAGCCGCACAAGGGCGTCAACCCCGATGAGGTTGTGGCGCTGGGTGCTGCGATCCAGGCGGGCGTTCTGCAGGGCGACGTCAAGGACGTTCTGCTGCTCGACGTGACTCCGCTTTCCCTCGGCATCGAGACGCTGGGTGGCGTGTTCACCCGCCTGATCGAACGCAACACGACGATCCCGACCAAGAAGAGCCAGGTGTTCTCGACGGCTGAGGACTCACAGAGCGCCGTGACCATCCGCGTCTTCCAGGGCGAGCGCGAAATGGCGGCGGACAACAAGGCGCTGGGTCAGTTCGACCTCGTCGGCATTCCGCCGGCGCCGCGCGGCGTACCGCAGATCGAGGTCACCTTCGATATCGACGCCAACGGCATCGTCAACGTCTCGGCCAAGGATAAGGGCACCGGCAAGGAGCACCAGATCCGCATCCAGGCGAGCGGCGGTCTGTCCGACGCCGATATCGAGAAGATGGTGAAGGACGCCGAAGCCAACGCGGAAAGCGACAAGAAGCGCCGTGCGCTGGTGGAAGCCCGCAACCAGGGCGAGGCGCTGGCGCATTCGTCGGAGAAGTCGCTGAAGGAGTTCGGCGAGAAGGTCTCGGAGGCTGACCGCACCGCGATCACCGATGCGATCGCTGCCCTTCGGACCTCGCTCGAAGGCGAGGACGTCGACGACATCACCGCCAAGAGCCAGACGGTGGCGGAAGCCTCGATGAAGCTCGGCCAGGCCATGTATGAAGCCAGCCAGGCGGAAGCCGCGCAGGCAGACGCCCAGGCTGACATGGCCAAGGACAGCGACGTCGTCGATGCTGATTTCGAAGAGCTCGACGAGGACGACAAGAAGAAGTCTGCCTAAGCGGACGACAATGCAGTTGAAAGCCCGGCTACGGCCGGGCTTTTTGCAAACCAGGCATCGCCATCTCTGCGAAGACCGGGCAGCGGGACAATATGAAGGCTGATTTCTACGAAACGCTGGGTGTCTCCAAGGGGGCCGACGAGAAGGAGCTCAAGAGCGCCTATCGCAAGCTCGCCATGCAGTTTCATCCCGACCGCAATCCGGGCGACCATGGCGCGGAGGCGAAGTTCAAGGAAGTCGGCGAAGCCTATGAGTGCCTGAAGGATCCGCAGAAGCGCGCCGCCTATGACCGATTCGGCCATGCCGCGTTCCAGAATGGCGGCGGCGGGGGTGGCGGTTTCGGCCAGGGCGGCTTTGGCGCTGGTGGCTTCTCCGATATTTTCGAGGACATCTTCGGCGACATGATGGGTGGTGGCCGACGCCGCTCGTCCAACGGCCGCGAGCGTGGCGCAGACCTGCGCTACAACATGGAGATCACGCTCGAGGAAGCCTATGCAGGCAAGACGGCCCAGATCCATGTCCCGTCATCGACTTCCTGCACGGATTGCTCCGGCTCCGGCGCCAAGCCGGGCACGCAGCCGACGACCTGTCAGTTGTGCGGCGGCATCGGCAAGGTGCGCGCCGCGCAAGGGTTCTTTTCAATCGAGCGTACCTGCCCGCAATGTCAGGGGCGCGGACAGGTGGTCAAGGACCCCTGCCCAAAATGCTCGGGCCACGGCCGGCTCATGCAGGAGCGCGCGCTCTCGGTCAACATACCGGCCGGCATCGACGACGGTACCCGCATCCGGCTCGCCAATGAGGGCGAAGCTGGCCTGCGCGGTGGACCGAGCGGCGACCTCTACATCTTCCTGTCGGTGAAACCGCATGAGTTTTTCCAGCGGGACGGCGCGGATCTCTACTGCAAAGTACCGATTTCGATGACGACCGCGGCGCTTGGTGGGCAATTCGAGGTGGCAACGCTCGATGGCACGCAGACCCGCGTCAAGGTTCCTGAAGGCACGCAGAATGGCCGTCAATTCCGGCTGAAGGGCAAGGGCATGCCGGTGTTGCGCCAGGCGCAGCTGGGCGATCTCTATATCCAGACCAGCGTCGAGACGCCGCAGAACCTGTCGAAACGCCAGCGCGAACTTCTGGAAGAATTTGACAAGCTGTCGTCGCAGGAAAACTCCCCGCAGTCGGCCGGCTTCTTCTCGCGCATGAAGGAGTTCTTCGAGTCGTTCGGCGAATGAGCGTCGGAGCGGCATGCTTCTCCGATCGCAATCCCAACTAAGATCAGCGCTGGCACCTATCTTTGAGGCATAACGCGCGCTGCTAGCAGGGAAATGTCGCGTCTTCAACGCACCGCCGCCGCCTTTCATTTCTGCTGATGGCTCAGAAGCGACAAAAATCGTTGGAATTGCGACGCGGCGGGGTTGCCTTGAGGCACGGGGCTGCTATGTCTCCGCCAACCGACTGAGGGGAAGTATTCTATGGCCGCTTCGGGACTACGCAAGATTGCCCAGAAATTCGACGACGAGTTGAAATTCTTCAAAGGTTGGATCGACAAGCCGAAAACAGTCGGCTCGATTATCCCCACCAGTTCCATCACAGCCAGAAAGATGGCGTCCATCGTCAACACCAAGTCAGGGCTGCCCGTCCTGGAAGTTGGACCTGGAACCGGCGTGATCACCAAGGCGATCCTCAGGCTCGGCGTGAAGCCGGAAAATCTCTACGCGGTAGAGTTTTCGCACGACTTCGTCCTGCATCTGCGGCGTAACTATCCGGGCGTCAACGTTATCGAGGGCGATGCCTTCGACCTTGATGCGACGCTTGGCAAAAAGGCGGGGATCACCTTCGATTCGGTCGTTTCGGGCGTGCCGCTGCTCAATTTTCCCGTCGCCACGCGGGTCAAATATGTTGAAAGCCTGCTCGACCGCATTCCAGAGGGCAGGCCGATCGTGCAACTGACCTATGGGCCGAAATCGCCTGTGCCACCCGGCTTGGGCAACTACTCGGTTGAGAAGTTCGACTTCATCATCCGCAACATTCCGCCGACCCAGCTCTGGATCTACCGCCGCGGAAAGCGCCATTGATGGCGGCGAAGATCCTCGTCTTCGCCGGCTCGCTACGGCACGGCGCCTTTTCGATCAGCACCGCCGACGCGGCGCAGAAGGAACTCACGCTGCAAGGCGCCGAGGTGACGCGCATTTCGCTCGGCGATTATCCGCTGCCGATCATAGACCAAAACCTCGAGGCCGAGAAAGGCATCCCGGAAAACGCCATGAAGCTCGGGCGGCAGATCGCCGCACATGACGGCTTTCTGATCGCCAGCCCCGAATACAATTCCTCTATCCCGCCGCTTCTCAAGAATGCGTTGGATTGGGTCAGCCGTATCGCCAAGGACGGTGAAAAGCCGTTTCGTCCCTATCAGGGCAAGGTCGCGGGCCTTTGCTCGTCTTCGAACGGCCAGTTCGCCGGCATGCGCGCCCTCTATCACCTCCGTGCGGTGCTGATGAACTGTCAGGTCGAGGTGATCACGCCGCAATGCTCCGTCGGCAAGGCCAGTGAAGCCTTCGATGAGAAGGGCGGCCTTAAGGAAAAGCGCCTGCGCGAAGCGATGCACAAGGTATGCGCCACGCTGATCGAGCACGCCACGATGATGTCGACGCGGGCGGACCGTTGATCGGGTACTATCTCACGCATCCGCAAGTCGCTATCGATCCCAATATTCCGGTTCCCGACTGGCCGCTCTCCGAAAGAGGGCGCGCGCGGATCGTTTCCGCGCTTGACCGGCCCTGGTTGCAAACGATCGGACGCATTGTGTCGAGCGCCGAGCGCAAGGCTATGGATGGCGCCGGGATCATCGCCAAGTCGCTGGGCATCCCTTTCGAAATTGCCGCCGAAACCGGCGAGAACGATCGCTCGGCAACCGGATTTCTGGAGCGGTCCGCCTTTGAACATGCAGCCGACCAGTTCTTTGCCTTTCCCGAGGAAAGTGGGAACGGCTGGGAGCGCGCCATGGACGCGCAGAACCGTATCGTCAGCGCCGTCGAGCGCATTCTGGCGGGACATGAGCTCCGTACTCCAATGCTGCTTGTCGGCCACGGCGGCGTCGGCACCCTGCTGAAATGCCACCTTGCTCAAGTTGCTATCTCGCGCAGTGGGGATCAGCCTGGCGGTGGCGGAAATGTCTATGCGTTTCGGCTGGCCGATCGTAAACTGCTGTGCGACTGGACGCCGCTTGACTCATTCGATGGAGTTTCGCTTGAAGACTAGTTCCATGCGCGAACGGCTGATCGTCGGCCTCGACCTCCCCTCCGTCAAGGAGGCCGAACGCGCGGTGCACGATCTCGACGGCATCACCAATTTCTACAAGATCGGCTACCAGCTTGCCTTTTCGGGGGGTGGGCTGTCGTTTGCGCGCGAACTGGCGCAAAGCGGCGCCAAGGTGTTTCTCGACATGAAACTGCTCGACATCGACAACACGGTAGCGAAAGGCGTCGAAGGCATCGTGAAGATGGGCGTCACCATGCTGACGCTGCATGCCTATCCGAAAGCGATGAAGGCGGCGGTGGAAGCGGCGAGAGGGTCGGAGCTCTGCCTGCTGGCGGTCACTGTGCTCACCTCAATGGACGAGCAGGACATGATAGCGGCCGGCTACGAATATGATCCGCATACGCTGGTGCTGCGCCGCGCCGAGCAGGCGCTTCAGGCCGGCATTGGCGGCATCGTCTGCTCCGCCGGGGAGGCGGCTGCCGTGCGCAAGATCGTCGGGCCGAAGCTCGCCGTGGTAACGCCGGGCATACGCCCTCTCGGCGCCGACCCCGGCGACCAGAAGCGGGTCATGACGCCGGCCGACGCGATCCGCAAAGGCGCCAGCCATCTCGTGGTGGCGCGGCCGATCATCGGCGCGGCTGACAGGCGCGCCGCCGCACAGGCTATCCTCAGCGAAATGGATGCCGCGCACGTTCCGGCGTGACGCAGTGTTGTCCTAAAGCCTGTTGCGAATGGCGGGATTCAGGATTCCCAAATCTGAGGATTGGTGATTCATTGCGGTCTGAAGGGGAACCGCGTTTGCCAAGCCCCTAAATTTGCGCGATTTGCGCCTGGCGGGACGACTGCTCTAAGTCGTTGTTTTAGCAGCATTAAGGGACACCAGGTGTTGTCCCTTTGGCTGCACATGCACTTGGGAGGGAAGTATGCCGAAAGCATATTGGATTGCACGCGTCGATATACGCGACCCGGAAGGCTACAAAGATTATGTCGAGGCGGCGAGGCTGGCTTTCGACCGCTTCGGCGCGAAATTCCTGGCGCGGGGCGGCGCGAGCGACGCGGTGGAGGGGCCGGGCCGGGGGCGCAACGTCATCATCGAATTCGCCTCCCTGAAGACCGCGCAGGACTGCTATCACTCGCCGGAATATCAGCACGCTGCTTCGATCAGGCAGAGGTATGCCGATGGCGAGATCGTGCTGGTCGAGGGAGTGGACAATTAGCCAGTCGAACTCACTGCTCCCTGCCGGCTATTCGATCCGAAGGCGTCGGCTGGAGGACGATCCTTAACTGCTGCAAGTCGAGAACCGTGCGGCCGAATTGTTTCGCCAACATGGATTCGGCGCGGTGTCCGAATTCCCAACACCTCACGTCGAATCGCTGCAGCGCATGATTGGCGGCCGCGATGTGTGGGTGGCAGTGTCGGAGCCAGACGATAATCCGGTTGGATTCGCCGTTGCCGGCACATTGGACGATTACATGCATCTGGCAGAACTTTCCGTCGATCCGGCGCATGGCCAGCGCGGTCTCGGCAAGGCTCTCGTGTCGAAGCTGATCGAACAGGCGGCCAAGATGTCCGCGAAGGGCGTCAGTTTGACCACCTTTCGCGATGTGCCATTCAACGCACCGTTCTATGCCAAGATGGGGTTTTTCGAGGCCTCGGGTCCGGCATACCTCGCAGCCCGCCTGACCGCAGAGCTGCCGCATGGCGTATCGATAGAAGCCAGGGTGTTGATGATCTATCCTATCTCGCCCATGCCTCAGGCCGCCGTCTAAGAAGCGGCATTTCTCCGCAATTGATCCGGGAGGCAATTCAACTTCCATCGCCTTTGCTCTATAGGCTGGAGCGAGGAGCGCGGCTGGCCGCCGCCGATAGACCCCGCAGGAGGCGGCATGGCGAGAACCGACATTGCGCGACGGGTGTATAACCACACCTGGAAGCTCGATCCGATCGTACGCAGCCTGCTTGACACGGATTTCTACAAGCTGCTGATGCTGCAGATGATCTGGGGGATGTACCCGAAGGTCGACGCCACCTTCTCGCTCATTAACCGGACCACTTCGGTGAAGCTGGCGAAAGAGATCGATGAGCAGGAACTGCGCGACCAGCTCGATCACGCGCGCACGCTGCGCTTCTCCAAGAAGGAGATGATCTGGCTGGCGGGCAACACCTTTTATGGCCGCAAGCAGATTTTCGAGCCGGAGTTCCTCGCCTGGCTGGCGGATTTTCGCCTGCCCGACTACGAGCTCAAGCGCAAGGGAGACCAGTTCGAACTGGAGTTTCCCGGACCGTGGATGTTCACCACCATGTGGGAAATCCCGGCGCTTTCCATCATCAACGAGTTGCGGTCGCGCGCGGCGATGCGCGATTATGGCCCGTTCGCGCTGGACGTTCTCTACGCCAAGGCAAAGGCCAAGCTCTGGCACAAGACCGAACGACTGAAAAAGGTGCCCGGCATACGCATCTCCGATTTCGGCACGCGGCGCCGTCACTCCTTCCTGTGGCAACGCTGGTGCGTGGAGGCGCTGAAGGAGGGCATAGGCGAAGCCTTCACCGGCACCAGCAACGTGCTGCTCGCCATGGATACCGACCTGGAAGCGCTCGGCACCAACGCGCATGAACTGCCGATGGTGTTCGCGGCGCTGACCGAAAGCGACGAGGAGCTGAAGAAATCGCCCTACCGCGTCCTGCAGGACTGGCAGCGTTACTACGGCGGCAATCTGTTGATCGTGCTGCCCGACGCCTTCGGCACCGATGCTTTCTTGCGAGACGCCCCGGATTGGGTCGCCGACTGGACCGGATTTCGGCCCGATAGCGCGCCGCCGATCGAGGCTGGCGAACGCATCATCGCCTGGTGGAAGAAGAAGGGCGTCGATCCCGAAAAGAAGCTGCTCATCTTTTCCGACGGCCTGGATGTTGAGGCCATTATCGAGACCTACAAGCATTTCGAGGGAAAGGTGCGCATGGCGTTCGGTTGGGGCACCAATTTGACCAATGATTTCGAGGAGTGCGCGCCAACCCCGACCGACCGGCTCGACGCCATCTCGCTGGTCTGCAAAGTGACCGACGCAAATGGCCGTCCGGCCGTGAAGCTCTCGGACAACCCGGAAAAGGCGACGGGCGACCTCAAGGAGATCGAACGCTATATCAAGGTGTTCGGCGACAAGGGCCGGGTCCGGCAAAAAGTATGGGTATGAGACAGAGCGGGAGGACCTTGCGATAATACGGGGTTGGCCTTTCGCCCTCGGCCTGTCGGCGTTTCTTGCCACTCTTCCCACTGCCGCTTTTGCCCACGCCTCCGAGCGCGGCCATGTTCTGCTGCTGCCGACAGGATACTATCTCATCGGCGGTGCGCTGGCGGTGGCGGCGAGTTTCTGTGCACTGGCGTTGCTCCGCCCGGCAGCGCTGGACCGCTATTTCCAGGCGCGGCTGCCCTTGTTCGTCATGGCGGATCGTGGGCGCACTGCAACGAGCCTTTGTTCCCTTGCGGTAGTCCTCATGCTTGTTGCCAGCGGTTTTCTCGGCAGCCACGACCCACTCGCCAACCCTCTGCCGCTGGTCGTCTGGACTGTGCTCTGGGTAGGATTTACCCTTCTGCAGGGTGCAGTCGGCCATGTCTGGTATTGGCTCGACCCCTGGTACGGCATCCACCGTTTCGCTACGCATATGCTGGGCATCCGGAAATTTCGCGCTTTTCCACGCTGGCTCGGGCTTTGGCCTGCGGTTCTGCTGTTCCTCGGCTTTGCCTGGTTTGAACTGATCGATCTCGCGCCGGAAGACCCGCCGCGCCTTGCCGCAGCCGTGAGCGCGTATCTCGTCGCAACGCTGGCGGCGATGATGGTCTTCGGCCATGAACCATGGGGCAGGCGGGCTGAATTCCTATCGGTGTTCTTCACGATGGTCGCCCGCTTCTCTGTGCTCGACTGGGATCGCTCGGGCGATCGCAGCGTGTCCTTATGCTGGCCCGGCGCCAAGCTCGCCGCAGCAGAGCCTATGCCGGCAAGCGGCGTCGTCTTCCTGCTGGCCGTGCTTGCTTCGGTCTCCTTCGACGGCCTGTCGAAGACGTTCCTGTGGCTGGGCGCGAACGGCATCAACCCGCTGGAATTTCCCGGCCGCTCGGCAGTGATGACCATCAACAGCGCTGGACTTCTGGCGGCAATCGCCGTGCTCACCGCATTGTTTTTTCTCGCGGTATGGCTTGGACTTCTTATCGTGGACATAGGCTCCCTTCTAGGGTCCGCCGGCCTGCTGATTTATTCGATCGTGCCGATCGCGCTCGCCTATCATTTCTCGCACTACCTCACCGCACTGCTCGTTGATGGGCAATATGCGCTGGTTGCGCTGTCGGATCCGTTTGGCCGTGGATGGAATGTGTTCGGCACCGCGCATCGGCATGTCGAGGCGGGCATCGTCATGGGCCATGACTCGGCCTGGGCGATCTGGAATGCCCAAGCCGTGGCGATCGTCAGCGGACATGTGCTGGCCGTTGTGCTGGCGCACAGGCTGTCGCTGCGCCTTCATGCCGACGAGAGCAAAGCCGTGATAAGCCAGGTCCCGCTTGCCGTTTTGATGGTTGGCTACACGCTGTTCGGCCTGTGGCTTTTGTCGACCCCGTCCGCTGGCTGATCTCTTGCGAGCGTTCGGCATTGATGCTCTAGATTGTGCGACTGCGAAATGCGGCGCAGGACCGACGATGAACAGGGGATCGACCATGAGCGACAAGACAATCTCCACCTTGCGCACCACCATTTCACGCCGCTCGACGCTGAAGGGCCTCGCCGCCGCCGGCGGCCTTATCGCCGCGCCCGGCTTTGTGCGATACACGCAGGCGCAGAGTGCGGCGCCTATCAAGATCGGCTTCCAGGCACACAAGACGGGCATCGGCGCCGCCTACGGCCGCTGGTACGAGCGCACGACAAATGCCGCGGTCAAGCTGATCAACGAGGCCGGCGGCATCAATGGACGGCCGGTGGAGATCATTGTCGAGGATGACGGCACCGATCCGAAGCGCGGCGCAGAAGTGGTCGCCAAATTTGCCAACCAACACAAGACGGACATCGTCTACGGCACACTGTTCTCGCATGTCGTCGTCGGCTCGGCGCCGACCGCCGGCGAACTCAAGATTCCCTATTATGTGGTCAGCGAGGGCTACCACGTCGCTTCGGGCAAGATGAACCGCTGGTGCTTTCAGCCCGGGATTACCGATGTCCGCGCGCAGGTCACCTCCGTCGCGCCTTGGGTGTCGGCAAATCTCGGCAAGAAGGTGGCCATAATCTTTCCGGATTATGCTTTCGGCCACGACCACCGGGACTATTTCACGCCGGCGATCAAGGCGCAGGGTGGCGAGGTGATCGCGCAGATTCCTATCCCGCCGACGGAAAGCTCTTTCACGAAATACTTCCCGCAAATCCCCGCAGAAACGGAAGTGCTGTACCATGTGATGGTGGGGCCTGCCGTGCTGACCTTCGTCAAGGAACTCGGCGAGTTCTACGGTTCGAATCGGCCACAATTGTTCGGCTTCATCGACTCACTGGAAGCTGTCGATATCAACAGCCCCGGGCTGGAATTCCTCGACGGCAGCCATTTCTGGGAAGGTGCGCCCCGCTATGTCCAGGCCAATGATTCCGAAGCGATGAAAGCCTATCGCGCGGCGGTCGGCATCGACGACAATGGCGCCGCGGTCGAGGACGCCAAGGACGTGTCGACGGCCGCGCATATGTTCGGCTGCTGGGAGACGCTCTATGTCATCAAGCAGGCAATGGAGGCTGCCGGATATCAAGGGCCGCAGGACCGTCAGAAGCTGATCGAGGCGACAGAGGCCATCCCCGGCTTCGAGGAGACCAACGAGCATCCGCAAGGCGACAAGGTGATCGATGGCAAGCTGCACCAATGCTACGGCCACCAGAACATCTCGAAGGTGGAAGGCGGCAAGCTGAAGGTCGTCCATCGCACCGAGATCAAGGACGGCTTTTACGAGGCCGAGGCCGACTACACCCAGATGGCGTTCTAGGATCGCCGCCGCGCCGCGCTTGCGCGAGTACTGACGCGGTATATACTGCGTTAGTACCAATCGAGGCTGAGCCATGGCCAAGGAAGCCGTCTTTACAATGAAGCTGGAACCCGAATTGCGCGAAGCCTTCATGGCCGCCGCGCATGAAGAGGACCGTCCCGCTTCTCAAATCGTGCGCGAGATGATGCGGGACTTTATTGACCGCCGCAGTAGCGACACCGAAGAATATGTTGAATTCCTGCACCGGAAGGTAGAGTTGTCGCGGCGATCAATCGCGGCAGGTGATGGTATCTCGCAGGAACAGATGGAAGCTAGGATGGCAAGCCGTCGAGCGGAACTACTACGCCGGGCGGGCGAGGCTGAAATTTGAAGGTTATCTGGACCCGCGAAGCCGAGCGCGATCTTGATGAGGCAATCGAATACATCGCTGAACGCAACCCGCGTGCAGCTGCCTGGATGGAAGAACTTGTCGTAACAGCGGCGGCCAAACTCAGCGAATTTCCCAACAGAGGCAAATCTGGCCTCATCATGGGAACTCGCGAGATTTTCCCACATCAAAGCTATCGCCTAGTGTACGAGGTTAGGAAAGGCGAAGTATGGATCGTGGCCGTTGTGCACACGGCTCGTCGTTGGCCGCCTGCGGGCGAGAGCGACCAATAGATGCCCTTTGGCCCACATCTCCTTCTCGCCACGCTCGAAGGCCTCGTCAGTTCCGCTGTGCTGGCGCTGACGGCGCTTGGCCTTTCGCTCGTCTTCGGCGTGATGCGCGTAGTGAACGTGGCGCATGGCGAGTTCTTCATGATCGGCGCGATCGTTGCCTGGTGGGTGGCATCGCTGTTCGGTGGGCATCCGGCGGCCGGTTTCGTAGCGGCCCTGGTGATCAGCCCGCTGTTTGTCGGCGCCATCGCGTTCGCCTCCGAGCGCCTGGTCCTGCGTCGGCTGAACTATAATCCGGAGGCAACGATCGTCGCGACCATCGGCTTGCTCTATCTTCTGCAGCAGGCGGCGCTTTCATTCTACGGACCGGAAGCCCGGCCCGTCGAAGCGCCGTTCAACTACCGCATCCTGCTGCCCTGGTTCGGCTATTCCGGTTACAAGCTGTTTGTCATCCTGGCAGCGGTGGTCCTGCTTTTCCTCACCTGGCTTGTGCTGACGCGAACGCGCATCGGGCTCGTGATGCGCGCCACGCAGTTTGACCGCGAGACCGCCCAGGCTTTCGGCATTCCGGTCGAGCGTGTCTATGCCGGCGTCTTCGCGATGGGCGCCATGCTGGCGGCAGTCGCCGCTGTCCTGATCGTGCCGATCAGCCAGGCGCACTACCTGATGGGCCAGGACCCGCTGCTGCTCTCCTTCATCGTTGTCATCATAGGTGGGCTGGGGTCGCTGCGCGGCACGCTGGTCGCCGCCCTGCTCATCGGGATGAGCGACGGCATTGTCTCGATGTTCTTTTCGCCGACACTGGCCAAGATGCTGGCCACCGGGGCAGTTGCGCTGGTGCTCGTCTTTCGCCCGCAGGGCCTGTTCGGAACAGCGGTGCGATGAGCGGTGCATTCGTCAAATCGCTGGCGCTACATCTTGGTGTCATAGCGCTCCTCGCGGTGCTCGGGTTTGTCCTGCCGGCCTATCACCGCGATGTCGTCTCGCGGGTGTTGCTGCTGGGCGTGTTTGCCATGGGTTACAATCTGCTGTTCGGCTACACCGGCCTGCTCAGCCTCGGCCACGCAATGTTCTTCTCGGCGGGGCTCTATGGCGCGGGACTCGCTGTCTATCACTTGGGATGGACCGCGCCTACGGCCTTCGCGGCGGGCCTCGCCTGCGGTGCGTTACTCGCGCTATGCGTCGGTGCGTTGGCGCTGAGGACCACCGGCGTAGCCTTCATGATCGTCACCATGATGTTCGCGCAGGTGTTCTATCTGGCGACGCTCTACTTCGGTGCATGGACACGCGGCGACGAAGGCATCGTCCTGCAGCCCGCGCAGCGGACCATCGAGTTCGCCGGCCTGCATTTCAACCCGACTGACCCGATGACGCGCTACGGCGCAGCCCTCCTGCTTCTCTCGGTCGTTCTCCTCATCACGCTGGCGATCGTGCGCTCCCCGCATGGGTGCGTGCTGGTCGCCATCCGCGAGAACGAGGAGCGCACGAAGATGCTGGGCTATAACACCTTCACCAACAAGCTGGCGTCGGTCGTGGCGTCCGGCGTCATCTCGGCGGCCGCGGGGGCAGCCTATGCACTGCTGTTCGGCTATGTCGGCTCGACCTTCGCCTCCGTGCAGTATTCGATCCTGCCCCTGCTGTGGGTGCTTCTTGGCGGCGCCTCGACAACGCTCGGGCCGCTGATCGGAACGCTGCTGATGTACTATCTCGTGGACCTCTCAAGTAGCCTGCTGGCGCGGGCGTTCCCGGATTGGAACCTCAGCCATATCGGCGTGGTCGGCCTGGCGCTCATCCTGCTCGTGCTGTTCTTTCCCAAGGGTATTCTCGGCACCATCCGCGAACGGTGGCTGAAATGGCTGCCGTGAAACCGCTCCTCATAGCCCGCAATCTCTGCCGCAATTTCGGCGGTCTCAAAGCGGTCGACATGGTGGATTTCTCTCTGACATCAGGCGAGGTGAGGGCAATTATCGGGCCGAACGGCGCCGGCAAAACCACTTTCGTCAGCCTGATTGCCGGGCGCATCGCGCCAAGCTCGGGGGTGATTGGCTTCGACGGGCGCGACATCACCCACTTGCCCGCGCATCAGCGGGTTCGGCTGGGCATTGCCTACACCTTCCAGATCACCAGCGTTTTCGCCAATCTGTCGGTCCACGACAATGTCGCGCTGGCGGTTCAGCGCACGCATCAGGATGGCCGCGGCAGAGGCGCGCGCAAGGCCGGCATCGACGCAGCCCTCGCCAAGGTCGGGTTGACCGATCGGCGTGACGCCGCTGCAGGCGCGCTGGCCTATGGCCACCAGCGCCTCCTGGAAATCGCCATGGGCCTGGCGTTGAAACCGCGCCTGCTGATCCTGGACGAACCGACGCAGGGTCTTTCCGATGGCGAGATCGAGAATTTTATCGGCCTGATCGGAGAGTTGCGGCGCGAGGCGACGATCCTGTTGATCGAGCACAATATGGATGTGGTGATGAAATTGGCCGACCGCATCACCGTGCTGGACGCGGGACGGGTTCTCGCAGAGGGCACGCCGCAACAGATTCGCGACGACGCGAAGGTCCAGGCCGCCTATCTCGGAGCGGCGCATGCCTGACGTGCTGACCGTTTCCCGCCTGGACTGCTTCTACGGAGATGTGCAGGTGCTGTTCGCGCTCGACCTCACGCTGCGCCGAGGCGAGGTGCATTGCCTGCTCGGCCGCAACGGCGCCGGCAAGACCACTGCGCTGAAGGCGATCATGGGGTTGGTGCCGATCGCGTCGGGTTCGATCAAGCTGTCCGACCGCGAACTTACGGCCCTGCCCGCCCATGAAGTGCCACGTCACGGCGTTGCCTATGTCCCGCAAGGCCGACGACTATTCGCGGAGATGACCGTTGCCGAGAATATTGAGATCGGCCTGATGGCGCGGGGAAAGGGCAAGGCGACGCGGGAGCGCGTGCTCGACCTTTTCCCGGTATTGCGCCAGCGACTGGGACAACGCTCGGGAACCTTGTCCGGCGGCGAACAGCAGATGCTGGCCATGGCGCGGGCGCTCTGCCTGGAGCCGGACGTCATGCTGCTCGATGAGCCCACGGAAGGGCTGATGCCGTCGATGATCGCCAAGGTGCGCGAGACGATCGAGAGCCTTGGCGCGCATGGTGTGTCGACCCTGCTCGTAGAGCAGAGGGTGGACGCGGTCCTTCCCGTCGCCGACCGGGTGACGTTTATCGAGATGGGCCGAAACCGCGAGACACTCGATGTCGAACAGCTCCGAGCAGAGCCGGATCTGGTAAAAAGATATGTAGGCGTCGGCTGACAGCTGTGAGTGTTACTGGGCGCCCGGGACATGGAGAACGATGAGGCTGACCGGCGGTTCGTGAGAGCGCGCCGGCGCTGACATGAATGCCCGCGCCGGCGAAAAGCCCATTCCGTCAGGCTGCCTTCGATGCCGGTTGATGCGCCACGAAGGACGATCCGTTTCCGTCGAAGATATGCAGGTCGCCACCATCGGCGTCGAGCCTCAGCACGTCGCCGCGCTTGATCGTGGCGTTGCCCGGCAGCTTCGCCGTCAGCGGCTGGTCAGTGCGGCCGATATCGACATAGACCAGCTGCACTTCGCCCAATTGCTCGATGTAGTCGATCGTACCTTCGAAGATGTGGTCTTTGCCCTTGGCGAGGCGCAGATCCTCCGGCCGTACGCCAAAACTGATCGTGCTTCCCTGCGCGCTCGACGGGGTCCCGATCGGCACAGAGACCTTGTTGACGCCGACCGTGATTTCCGTCGTCTTGCCCGTTGCGTTGACCGTTGCAGGCAGAATGTTCATGGCCGGCGAGCCGATGAACTGCGCCACGAAGAGGTTGCCGGGGCGGCGATAGAGTTCCATCGGCGAGCCAACCTGCTCGATCTTGCCCTCTTTCAACACGACGATGCGATCCGCCAGCGTCATCGCCTCCACCTGGTCGTGGGTTACGTAGATCATGGTCGTGTTCGGCATTGCTTCCTTCAGCTTGGCAATCTCGATGCGCGTCGCGACGCGAAGGGCGGCGTCCAGGTTGGACAGTGGCTCGTCGAAGAGGAACACCTTCGGATTGCGCACGATGGCGCGGCCGATGGCGACGCGTTGGCGCTGTCCACCCGACATCGCCTTTGGCAGGCGGTCGAGATATTTGGTCAGCTGGAGGATTTCCGCGGCCTGCTTCACGCGCTTGTCGATCTCGGCCTTGCTTTCCTTGGCGATCTGCATGGAGAAGGCCATGTTGTCGTACACGGTCATGTGCGGATAGAGCGCGTAGGACTGGAAGACCATCGCGATGCCGCGCTTCGAAGGCGGCACGTCGTTGACGACTTCCTTGTCGATCTTGAGCGTCCCGCCCGTGATCTCTTCGAGACCCGCGATCGAGCGCAACAAGGTCGACTTGCCGCAGCCCGATGGACCGACAAAGACGATGAACTCGCCGGATTTAATATCCAGGTCGATGCCATGAAGAATCTTCAGCGTGCCGTAGGCCTTTTCGACCTTGGAAAGATTTACGTCAGCCATGTTGTCCTCCCGATTGTTCCGTCATTGCATGGTCAGGCGAGCCGCCCGAACCATGCCTGATATCCGTTCAGCTTGATCGCGCCGCCTTGTGCGACGCCCGTAAATCCATGTCCCGACAGGGTCTCCGCCGGGCTAAGCGGTATCTGCAGCTCAGCCGGCTTGGAGCCGAGATTGAAGGCGCAGACGATGCGCTCATTTCCGGCGCCGCGGGTAAAGGCGACGACGTCGCCGGACGCGGCGAGAAACTCGATGTCGCCTTTCGTCAGCGCGGGGAAATTGCGCCGGAACGCGATGAAGCGGCGGTAGTGCTCAAGCATCGACGAGGCGTCCCCGGCCTGGGCGTCCACGGCGCGAGCCAGATGCTCGCCCGGAACGGGGAGCCACGGCTTGGCCGAAGAGAAGCCGCCATTCTTCTCGTCCCGATTCCACACCATCGGCGTGCGGCAACCGTCGCGGCCCTTGAATTCGGGCCAGAAGCGAATGCCGTAAGGGTCGCGCAGATCCTCGAAGCGAAGTTCAGCCTCGCCGAGGCCCAACTCCTCGCCCTGATAGAGGCAAACCGATCCGCGCAGAGACATCAGCAGGGCCGATACGACCTTGAGGTAAGCGTCACGATCCGCTTCGCCGGCGCCCCAGCGGGTGGCGTGGCGCATAACATCGTGGTTGGAGAAGGCCCAGCAGGCCCAGCCGTCGCTGGCGACGCGCCCGAAATCCTCCAGCACCTTCTTCACGTTCGTCGCGCTGATTTTCTCTGGCGCGAGGAAGTCGAAGGCGTAGCACATATGCACCCGGTCACCGCCGGCGGTATAGTCGGCGACCACCTGCAGCCCGCGCTGCGAGTCGCCCACCTCGCCGACGGACGCGATTGCCGGATATTCCTCCAGCACCGCGCGAAACCGCTCAAGGAATTGCAGGTTCTCGGGCCGGCTCTTGTCGTAGATGTGATCCTGGAAATTGTAGGGGTTCACCGAAGGCGCCGTCTGATCGTTGCGCTCTTCCGGCGGCAGGGCCGGGTTGTTCTCCAGGCCCTGGCTGTGGAAGTAGAAATTAATCGTATCCAGCCGGAACCCATCGACACCGCGATCGAGCCAGAAGCGCGCGACGTCGAGCAGCGCGTCCTGGACCTCGGCGTTGTGAAAGTTGAGGTCCGGCTGCTCGGCGAGAAAATTGTGCATGTAGTACTGCATGCGCCGGGTGTCCCACTGCCAAGCGGAACCGCCGAAGATCGACAGCCAGTTGTTCGGGGGCGTGCCATCCGGCTTCGGATCGGCCCAGACATACCAATCGGCCTTTGGATTGTCGCGGCTCGAGCGGCTTTCGCCGAACCACGGATGCTGGTCCGAAGTATGCGAAATGACGCCGTCGACCATAACGCGCAGGCCGAGGCGATGCGCTTCCGCGATCATCGCATCGAAATCGGCAAGAGTTCCGAACATCGGGTCGATGCCGCGATAATCGGAAATATCGTAGCCGTAATCCTTCATCGGCGAGGTGAAGAACGGCGAGATCCAGATGGCATCGGCGCCAAGCCCGGCGATGTGCGGCAGGCGTTCGATGATGCCTTGCAGGTCGCCGATGCCGTCGCCGTTGGAATCCTGGAAGCTGCGCGGATAGATCTGATAGATCACCGCACCACGCCACCAGTCGGCATCGGCTGCAAGAGCCGGCGCCACGGCCGGCTCCCCTTGTTTGCGCAGTGGGCTCGCCACGGTCAGCCTCCCTTTACCGAACCGGCCAGCAGGCCGCGAACGAAGTAGCGCTGCAGGGAGAAGAACACGATCAGCGGCACGATAATGGTGATGAAGGCCGAGGTCGTGAGAATCTCCCAATCGCCGCCCCGCGAACCGAGCAGGGCGTTGAGCTTGCCGGTAAGCACCAGTTGGTCCGCGCTCGATCCCAGGAAAACCATGGCCACCAGAAGGTCGTTCCACACCCAAAGGAACTGGAAGATGGCGAAGGATGCCAGCACGGGGAACGACAGTGGCAATACGATCTTCATGAAGATCTCGAAGTCGCTCGCGCCGTCGATGCGCGCCGATTCCATCAGCTCGCGCGGCAGCCCCGCCATGTAGCTGCGCAGCAGGTAGATGGCGAAGGGCAGGCCGAAGCCGGTATGCGCCAGCCAGATGCCGAGATAGGTCTTGGACGGCACGCCGAACAGATTGCCGACGCCGTTGTAGATCTCAAGCAGCGGTATGAGCGCCATCTGCAGCGGCACGACCAGCAAGCCGATTATCACCGCAATAAGCAAAGCGCGGCCCGGGAAGCGCATCCACGCCAAAGCGTAGGCCGCAAAGGCGGCAATCATGATCGGGATGATCGTGGCCGGAATGGTAACCGTCAGCGAGTTCAGGAAGGAACGCCCGATCCCTTCGGAAAACAGCACCGTGCGATAGTTCTCAGTGGTGAATTTGGGCGGGGCCGACGAGGCGAAATAAACACGCTGGCCGCGATCGCCCTCGAACGCCTTGGTCGAGGAATGGACATAGCTGCCATCAGCGTTGATCTGCAGCGTTTCACCGTCGCCAAGGTCGGCGACCGTGCCGGCCGGGAATTCGGTCGGGTTGCGGCTGCGGGTACCGAAGGCGCTGATCTCACGCACCGCGCCGCCTTCGAACAGATTGCCCTCGATGACGAATTTGTCGCCCTTCTGGGTCTGCTTGTCCGACGCCGCGAGCCGACCGTCCACAGTCTGGCTGGAGCTTACGAACGAGTTCCACCAGCCGGACGCGATGATCTGGTCCTTGTCGCGCAGAGAGGTAACCAGAATGCCGAGGGTCGGCAGCGTCCACAGCGCGACGAAGAACAGCACCGCGAGATGGACGCCCCACCTGCCGAAGGAAGAACCGCCGGCCGATTTGCCGCTTGCCTGTGCCATCTTAAAGCCCTCCCTCTTTGTTCGCCTGGCGGATGTTCCAGATCATGATCGGCAGCACGGCCAGCATGATGATGACCGCGATGGTCGCTCCCTTGCCGAAGTCGCCGCCGCCGCGGAACATCCAGTCGAACATCAGGTTCGCGAGGACCTGGCTGTTCCACTGGCCGTTGGTCATTGTCAGGACGATGTCGAAAACCTTCAGGACGAGGATGGTAATCGTCGTCCACACGACGATGATGGTGCCCCAGATTTGCGGGATCATGATCTTCCAGAAGATCTGGAACGGATTGGCGCCGTCGATGACAGCCGCCTCGATCGTCTCTTCCGGAATGCCGCGCAGCGCGGACGACAGGATGACCATCGCGAAACCTGTCTGGATCCAGATCAGGATCGCCATCAGGAAGAAATTGTTCCAGATCGGCATCGATATCCAGACCTGCGGCGCGCCGCCGAACCATTGCACGATGGCGTTGAGCAGGCCGATCTGCGTCTGGCCCTCGCCCTTGTACTCATAGACGAACTTCCAGATGACGCTGGCGCCCACGAAGGAGATTGCCAGGGGCAGGAAGATCAAGCTCTTGGCGATGGTGCCCCACCAGATCTTGTCGGTCAGCACCGCGATGATCAGGCCCAGGAAGGTGCAGGCGGCCGGAACGACGAGCAACCACAGGAGGTTGTTCAGGATCGAGTTCCGGAACTGTGCGTCGCCAAACGCCCATTGATAGTTGGCCAGGCCGACAAACCCTTCGCCGGACTTATCCTGGAACGAGGTGATGACGGTGTTGATGACCGGATAGATCAGATAGATGATGAGGATCAGCAGCGCCGGTCCGATGAATAGCCATGGGCGCACGAGACCCTGGCGGCGGAGGTTGTCGATCGCGGCCGCACCTTTGACGCCGCGCGACGGGAAGATGAGATCGACAAGCTTGTTGGCGCCCCAGAAATAGGCGACGCAGCCGCCAACGCCCACGACAATGACCACAATTGCGGAAATAAGCTGCGATAACATCGCTGTCCCTCGCGAGTCTTGATGTTGCGTTCAGCGCGGCGATGGTGCGCCGTTAGGGGTCCAGGCTCTGTGCGCCTGGACCGGTTTCCCGGTGGTACCCCGAGAAGCAGCACGCCGCGGCGTGCCTTGGAAATGGAGCGGACTTCTACACTGAGCCCGCTCGCCGAAGCGGCAGTCTATTTCAGGCCATCCCAGCTCTTCTGGATGTCACCCGCGACAGCGTCGGGCGCCTTGCCGCCAACGAGGTCGATCATGCCGGTCCAGAACGCGCCGGCGCCGATCTTGCCCGGCATCAGGTCCGAGCCGTCGAAGCGGAAGGTCGATGCGTTGACCAGCACCTCACCCTCGCGACGCAGGATGTCGTCGGCATAGGCCTCCGGTTTCGCGGTCTTGAGAGGCGTGAGGAAGCCGGACTGGGCCATCCACAGTTCATGCGTCAGCGGCATCTTCAGGAACTCTATGAAGGCGCGCGATGCCTTTGAGTCCTTGGTGATCATCGCCAGCGTTCCGCCACCGAGCACTGGCTTGCCGAGGTCGGCATGCGCAGCCATCGGAGGCAGATAGAAGAAGTCCGCATCTTCGCCCAACTTCGTGCCTTCGGGGAAGAAGGAGGGGATGAACGACGCCTGACGGTGCATGTAGCACTTCGGCGGAACGTCGAAGAGACCCTTCGGGCTGTCGCGGAAGTCCGTCGCCGCAACTGCGGCAATGCCGCCGTCGACATATTTCGGATTGGTCGCGATCTTGCCGAAGATGTCGAGCGCGTTGACGACCTGCGGGTCGTTGAACGGGATCTCGTTCTTGGTCCACTGGTCGTAGACCTCGGGCTTCACCGTACGCAACATGATGTCCTCGACCCAGTCGGTCGCCGGCCAGCCCGTTGCACCGCCGGAACCCAGGCCGATGCACCACGGCACACCGCCGTCGGCAACGATCTGGTCGGACAGTTTCATCATGTCTTCCCAGGTCTCAGGAACCTTGTAGTCGTTCTCTTCGAAATTCTCCGGCGAATACCAGACCAGCGACTTCAGGTCGGCCTTGTAGGGGAAGGCGAAGAATTTCGAGGTGCCGTCCTTGTCCTTGTACGTCCCGAGATCGACCCAGGACTGGCCGGCGCCGTAATTGTCCTTCACATAGGCAGCCGTCGCGTCATCAAGCGGGACGAGCAGACCCTTCGACGCCAGGTCCTGGATCAGGCCAGGCTGCGGAAGGATCGCGATGTTCGGCGGGCTGCCTGCCTGCGTGTCGATGACGATCTGCTGCTCGTAGTTCTCGGAGGAGGAGTAGTTGACTGTAGCGCCGGTCGCCTCGCGGAAATATTCGAGGACAGATTGAACAAGAGCCTCGTCGGGACCGCGCCAAGGCCCGAAGACCGACAGCGTCTCACCTTTCAGGTCGACCTTCTTGAGTTCTTCAAAATTGGCCCAGTCGAAGCGGGCATCCTCGCCCGGCTTGAATTTCAGTTCAGCCAAGGCTGGCGTATTCAGGGCAAGCACGAAGAGTGCGGCCCCCATCAAAAGGCTTTTCTTCATCGGTGTTCCTCCCAACGGGTCAAACTCTCTAGGGAACGGAGCCTCCACTCCGCTCGGCCGACGCCCACTCGAACTTTGCCCGATTGCACCCCGGTGCGCAACCACCTAGGCAATCGGTCAATTCAAAGCGCTTTGGCTGCGGTTAAGAGCCATTAAATTGGCTCGGAGTCAAGAGTGCTTGACGGCAGATTTAAGCGCGCCGCCTTCAAATGCAGTCAATTTCGCTCTGAAATGGCCCAATAGCCGCCGCTTATATTTGCTTCCGCCGAGGATTCGCGTAAAATAGCCGGCGAAGCGCGCTCCTCAAGCTTTCTGATCGAAATCCAAGCGCTTTGGGAAAAATAGCGCCGGTGAACCTGAAACAGCTCTCCACCATGCTGGCCCTTTCGCAGACCACGGTGAGCCGTGCGCTCAACGGCTATCCTGAAGTCAATGAAGAAACGCGCCGGCGGGTCATGGATGCCGCCAAGCGGCACGGCTACCGGCCGAATCCGAGCGCCCGCAGGCTGGCGACAGGCAAGGCCGGGATGATCGGCTACGTCATGCCGACGGGGAGTGCGGTGGACATCGATCCGCACTTCGTCGAGTTCCTGTCCGGCATGGGTGATTACGCCCGCCATCACGGCCTTGACCTCGTGCTCAGCCCGACTGATGCCGATGAGGAGGAAACGACCTACCGGCGCCTCGCGGCCAACAAGCAGGTCGATGCAGTCTATGTTTCCGCGCCGCGTCCCGCGGACCGCCGCATCAAGCTGCTCAATCAGTTGGGACTTCCCTATATCGTTCATGGCCGCAGCGAAGGGCTGGGCTTCGACTTTCCCTTCATAGATATCGACAATGAAGGCGCGTTTCGCCAGGCGGGACGCCTTTTGATCGAGCTCGGTCATCGCCGGGTTGGATTGATCAATGGCGAGTTGTCGCAGACTTTTGCCGTCTTCCGCGAGCGGGGGCTGCGCCAATCGCTGGCGGATCATCGCCTTGACTTGCCGCAGTCGCTGATCCGCTCACAGGCGATGACGGATGAGGGCGGCTACCGCGCCGCGCGCGAACTGCTCTCCGTTCCGGATCGCCCGACGGCAATCGTCTGCTCCAGCCTTATTATGGCGCTTGGCGTGTTTCGCGCGGCGCGCGAACTCGGCGTGGACATCCCTCGTGACCTTTCGGTCATCGCGCATGACGACGTTTTTCCGTGGTTGAAGCCCGAAAATTTCTCGGTTCCGCTAGCGACGACGCGCTCCTCCATCCGTGCGGCGGGCGCGCGCGTGGCTGAACGGCTCGCCGCTCGCATCTCAGGCGCGGAAACGAGCCCCGTCGCCGAGGTCTGGCCTGTCGACCTTATGGTAAGAGCGTCGGTGGCAGGTGCACCGCGTTAGAACCGTCCGATAAGAGCCCACAGGGTGTGCTTATCGCGTCGGTGTCAGCCGCACTTATCTCCTGATGATCAAGTCCCTGACGTTGCGCGTTCAAGTGCGGTCAGCGCAATCCGAAGAACGACAGCACGGCAATAACGATCACCACAAGACCCACGATATAGACAATATTGTTCACGACCCTCACTCCGGTATATTTCACTGCGGGCAAACGGGCGAAGCAGCGAATTGTTCCGTCGCCAGTTGGTCCATCGCAATAAACCCAGCCGATGGGGAGTGAACTCTACCGTGGCGCGCGCTTGGCGAGAATCCGCTGCAGCGTGCGCCGGTGCATGTTGAGCCGACGCGCCGTCTCGGACACGTTGCGGTCGCACATTTCGTACACCCGCTGAATATGTTCCCAGCGAACGCGGTCAGCCGACATCGGGTTCTCGGGCAAGGCCGCGCGCTCGCCGCCAGACCCGGTCAGAGCGGCGAAGATGTCATCCGCATCGGCAGGCTTGGAGAGATAGTCGATCGCACCAAGCTTCACGGCGTTGACCGCTGTCGCGATGTTGCCATAGCCGGTCAGGATGATGGCCCGTGCATCCGCGCGCCTCTCGTGGATCGCCGTGATCACGTCGAGACCGTTGCCGTCGCCCAGCCGCATATCGACAACGGCATAGGCCGGCGCGCGGGCACGCACTTTCCCGAGCGCTTCGGCAACGCTTTCCGCCGGCTCCACCTGAAAGCCCCGGCTTTCCATGGCGCGCGCCAGACGCGTGAGAAAGGGCTTGTCGTCATCGACGATCAGCAGGGAATGGTCGTCGCCGGGGATGGGGGCTGTATTGCTTGGTTCGGTATTCATAGTCGCTTTGGTCCGTTTCCTCTCCTTACTTCATACAGGATGTCGGATGGAACGGTAAAACCCTGCTTTGGAACAGAAAGTCGCTCTATTGCAGCGCCGCCATCGCCGAGGCCTCGCTCAGGAAACGGTCGCGAGGCCATTCGATGATGACCATGGCGCCCTCGCCGCGGCCGCTTGCGTTTCGGAACGTCAAGGTCGCCCCGGAACGCTCCAGCAGCGTCTTGGCGATGAAAAGGCCCAGGCCAAGTCCGCCGCCGCTCGAATTGCCCTTGGCGTTGCCTTCCTGACGCGTCGACATATAGGGCTCGCCGATGCGGTCGATGATCTCCGGGGCAAACCCCTCGCCGTCGTCCAGCACCGTGATCGCAACGCTGTCGGCGTCCCAGCGCCACCGGACGGTAACCACCTGCCGGGCAAAATCCACCGCGTTCTCGACGAGATTGCCGATGCCGTAGATGACCCCCGGGTTGCGCCGGCCCACCGGCTCCGGGCCGATGCGCTCACCCTCGACCATTTTGATGGTGATGCCGAAATCGCGATGCGGCGCTGTCACTTCTTCAATCAGGGAGGTCAGCGGCAGCCGCGCCATATGCGCCTCGCTGTCGGAGGACAGGCTTGTCAGCCGTTTCAGGATCTCGCGGCAGCGCTCGCTTTGCGACCGCAGCAGCGCCACGTCGTCCTTGAGCTTAGGATCGTCCACGCCGCGTTCCATCTCGCGCGCCACCAGCGAGATCGTGGCGAGCGGCGTGCCCAGCTCATGCGCGGCGGCGGCGGCCAATCCGTCCAGTGCCGACAAATGCTGCTCGCGCTGCAGAACGAGTTCCGTCGCCGCCAGAGCATCGGCCAGCAGCCTGCCCTCTTCGGCCACTCGAAAAGCATAGAGCGCAGTGAAGGCAATGCTGGATAAAACCGCCAGCCACATGCCGGCGACATAGACGAAAGGCATTTCGAGGGTCTCGCCCGCGACCCACGGCAGCGGCTCGTGGAAGAAGGTGAGCAGCGTGGCCGCCATGGTGACGACCCCTCCCAGCAGTGCTGTCAGCTTGAGGGGCATGGAGGTCGCCGAGATGACGACAGGCACGGAAAGCAGCAGGGAGAACGGATTGGTCAGACCGCCGGTCAGGTAGAGCAGGCCGGCGAGTTGCAGGCTGTCGAAAAGCAGTATGCCGAGCGCAGCCGCCGGTGGCAGGCGCTGTGCGGCGGGATAGCGGAAAGCCAGGATGAGATTGAGCCAAGCCGAGGCCGCGATCAGCACGAAACAGAAGCTCACCCGCAGCGGAAAATCCAGCCAATAGGCCACGGCCAGAACCGTGACGCTCTGCCCGACAATGGCCAGCCAGCGCAGCCGAATCAATGTGTTCAGCCGCAGGCGATGGCTTTGAGAATGTGACGCGGCCAGGAACTCCTTCATGATCTTGTCTATGCCCTTGCCCCGGCACTCTGGGCAAGGGCCGTTGAGGTCGCGGTGCTCGCGCGGCCAAGGTGGCGCGGGAGCAAAGCCTAGCCGGACCCTCGCGGCTTTGCCCGGCTCGTGGCCTGGGCGCTGGCGGGATCGTCCGGCCAGACGTGCTTGGGGTAGCGGCCTCGCATATCGGCGCGCACATCCGCCCATGAGCCGCGCCAAAACCCCGGCAGATCGCCGGTCGTCTGGATCGGGCGGTGCGCCGGCGACAGCAGTTCCAGCGTCAAAGGCACGGCGCCGCCCGCAATTGCGGGATGATCGCGCAGCCCGAATAATTCCTGCACGCGGATGGAGAGAACCGGTTGTTCGCCGTCATAGCTGATCGGAACGCGGCTGCCCGACGGCGCCTCGTAATGCGTCGGCGCAAGCTGCGCCACCTTCCGCTGCAGATCATGCGGCACCAGCGACAGCAGGCCTTCGCGCAGCACAGCGCCCGGAATGCGCGCCATACCCGCGTGGCCCTGCAGAAATGGCAGCAGCCAGTCCTCCAAAGTCTGCTTCAGCGCGGCGTCGGAGACGTCGGGCCATGGCGCGCCAAGGCCCCGATGCAGCCAGTGCAGCCGGCGGCGCAGCGTGGCCGCTTCCTTGTCCCAAGGCAGCAACTCCAGCCCATGGGCGCGGAGAGCGTCGAGAACGGCGCTATCGGCGTCAGTGCCGGTAGGCGCCGGCAGCATGCGTTCCGACAGCACAATGGCGCCCAGCCGGGTCGTATCGCGCACGCGCACGGCGCCGCGCTCGCGGTCGAACGCCGTCTCCCTAGCAGCCGCGATGCGATCGCCAAGGGCGTCGCGTATGTCCCGCTCGTCGAGGGGCGCGGCCATGGCGATACGGGCATTCTGCGCCTTGCCTTGCAGGTCGGCGACCACCAGGAACTCAGCACCGGCCAGAAGTTCGGTGGCGTCCATCGCAGCGCCGCGTCCATTTGCGAGAACAAAGCGGCCGCGCTCGCCCCGCGCCTTGGCCACCCGATCCGGAAAGGCGTCCATGAGGAGCCGTCCAACGCTTGAAACGACGCCGGGCGGCGCGCCCGCATTGTTGTCGCCTGCCTGCTTTGCCAACCGCATCGCCAATTGCCGGGCGGCGTTCGCCCGGGGCGAACGATCGCTGCGAAAGCGCTCCATGCGTCGTTCCAAATCCGCACTGTCGCCGCCCAGCCCCCGCTCCGTCAAAACCACCGCCAATTCCGCCGCACGGCTTGCCTCGCCCCGCTCTGCTGCGGTGGAGACCATATGCGCCAGGCGGACCGGCAGAGCGAGCTTGCGCATCGCCGCGCCGCTTGGTGTCAGCCGTCCTGCCTCGTCGATCGCTCCGAGATCGCGCAGCAAGATGCGCGCCTCGGCGAGGGCCGGCCCAGGCGGCGGATCGAGGAAGGCCAGTCCGGTGGGATCGGCAACGCCGAAGGCGGAACAGTCCAGCACCAGGCTGGAAAGATCCGCCTGGTTGATTTCGGGTGGCGTGAACGCCTGCAAGGCTGCGGTCTGCTCGGCTCGCCAGAGCCGGATCGCGACACCGGCCTGCGTGCGGCCCGCGCGGCCGGCGCGCTGGTCGGCCGAAGCGCGCGAGGCCCGCACCGTCTCGAGACGGGTCAGGCCGGTGGCCGGCTCATATTTAGGCAGCCGCGACAAGCCAGCGTCGATGACGACGCGAACACCGTCGATGGTGATCGATGTTTCGGCAATGGCCGTCGCCAGCACGACTTTGCGGCGGCCTGCGGGCGACGGGCGAATGGCGGCATCCTGCGCCTTGCCATCCATCATGCCGAACAGCGGCGTGACATCCGCGCCTTCCGGGATTCTCCCGGCCAGCCGCTCCGCGGTGCGTTCGATTTCGCGCCGTCCCGGCAGGAAGGCCAGCACGCTACCTTGCTCCTGAGCAAGCGCCTGGCGGATCGCCAATGCCGTTGCATCTTCCACCGAAACGCCGGCTGCGCGCTCCTGATAGCGAATGTCGACGGGGAAGCTGCGGCCTCGGCTTTCGATGACGGCGGCATCGCCAAGCAGGCCGGCGACGCGCGCGCCATCAATGGTCGCGGACATGACCAGCAGCCGCAGGTCGGGCCGCAAGGCTCCCTGTATGTCGAGGGCCAAGGCCAGGCCGAAATCGCCGTCCAGCGAACGTTCGTGGAACTCGTCGAACAGGACCGCGCCGATCCCGTTCAGTTCGGGGTCGTCGAGGATCATACGGGACAGGATGCTCTCCGTAACCACGAGCACACGCGTCGCCGCAGAGGTCCGCGTTTCCATCCGCATGGCATAGCCGACCGTTGCGCCGACCTCCTCGCCGAGCAACTCGGCCATGCGCCGGGCAGCGGCGCGCGCCGCGAGCCGGCGCGGCTCCAGCAGCAGGATCTTGCGGTTCGCCAGCCAATCCTCTCCAAGCAAGGCTAGCGGAACGAGCGTAGTCTTGCCGGCGCCGGGCGGCGCCACCAGCACGGCGGTGTTGCGGGCGCCAAGCACACCGAGCAGCCGCGGCAGCGCCTCGGCAACCGGCAAGGGCGGAAATGTCGTCAAGATCGCCATGCCGCCGGTTAGCAGGCGAAGATCGGTTGCGTCCAGCCCGCGACGCCGTCGCCCTTTTCTGGATCCCCTCGGGCAGCCCCCCTGTACCTTCGAGTCTGACGCTTTTCATCGAAAGGCGGGATTCTATCGACGCCAAACTTTACCTAAGGGAAATATGGCGGCACAGTGGGCGCTCTAGCCTACCGCTGGGTAATGCCGAGCGAGTCGTCATTCTCCGCATCCCAAGGAAGCCTTGTTCCATCCGCTCGGAAGCAACGGAAGGGCGACTTGAAAGCCCGTCAAATCCCGGCGTCTTTGCTTCCGCTTGCACTGGTTATCAGTCGACCTGCTGCAATGATCACCCTTGGCCGGACAGGCCAGGCTGATCCTGGAGAACCGAACCAGTGAAAATGAAAGCAGCAATGAACCGCATCGCATCGCCCATCTCGGGCACTGGAGAAATTTGAACATGAGTCGAATAATGAATCTTTGGCTGGGCTGCTGGCTTCAGCCGTCTCAGCGACGGCTGCAATCGCACCCGCAGCCGCGCAGGAGCAGAAACCCAACATCGTCGTCATCATGGGCGACGATATCGGCGTCTGGAATCTCGGCGCCTATCATCGCGGCATGAGGGCGGGGCGCACGCCCAACCTCGACAAGATCGCCGCCGAAGGCATGCTGTTGACTGATTACTACGCCGAGGCGAACTGCACGGCAGGCCGGGCCGCCTTCATCACCGGCGAACTGCCGATCCGAACAGGCATGACCACTGTCGGTCAAGCCGGGGCCAAGACCGGCCTGCCAGCCGAGGCGATGACCCTGGCCACAGCACTCAAGGACATGGGCTATACAACCGGCCAATTCGGCAAGAACCATCTAGCATTACAGTTGCGCTTTTGATTGACCTCTGAATCCATGGGTTCGATGATTCGGAGGTCATGGATG
>Ga0190271_10000157_pt1 | contig 34663 bp, 36 predicted proteins | sample Popmic356T_FD_133747 | JGI IMG/M metagenome (GOLD analysis project Ga0190271, IMG submission 133747) | Populus adjacent soil microbial communities from riparian zone of Weber River, Utah, USA - 356 T | ecosystem: Environmental > Terrestrial > Soil > Riparian zone | place: USA: Utah | collected...
CGCTCGGTCGGCGTCCAGGGCGACGGCCGCACCTACGCCTACCCGATCGTGATCCGCGCCGTCACCTCCGACGACGCGATGACCGCCGACTGGGCCCGCCTCCCCTACGACCTCCTGGAGCGCGTCTCGAACCGGATCATCAACGAGATTCGGGACGTGAACAGGGTGGCGCTGGATGTTTCTTCGAAGCCGCCGGCGACTATCGAGTGGGAGTAGTGCGTAGGTAGGTGATGCGGGCCGGGAGTCGGGGACCCCGGTGGGCGAATTCAGTCGCGTGGCCCCTATGGGGCCAGCGCTCCAGGGTGTTGGAGCGCGGCCAACAACGGCCGCGCAAATGACAGATTGCATATCGCCGCCGTTCGGCGACATTCGCCCACCGGGGTCCCCGACCCCCGGCCCCCAACGCGTCCCTCGGCACTCAGTGTGGACCGGCGTCCTGCGAGTCGGTGAGATCGAGCCACCAGTGAGTCCGTGAGTGTGGCTCGGGTTCGGCCACCCGATTGAGCCCGAGCCACTAGATCTCGGCGGGCGTCGTGGGGGCCGGGGTGGGGGTGGCCCCTCCGGGAATGTCGCGAAGCGGCGATATGCAATCCGATTCATGCGCGGCCGCTGTTGGCCGCGCTCAAACATCCGGAGCGTGGCGCCCATAGGGCGCCCGCGACTGGATTCCCGGAGGGGCCACCCCCACCCCGACCAGACACAACCCCCGTCCCTAGATCACCTCTTCCCGCGACCAAGGCGTCTCGAAGCTAGCCACCCCCACGATCGCCGCTATCGCGCCCTCCCCTTTTTGCGAGGCCAGCCGCTCCCTGCTTTCGGCCTGGATCGAGAGCACCTTGTCGACGGCGCCTTCCATCGTCGCGGTCACCTCGCTCCAGCCCTGCTCGTCGAGGCGGACCGGCATCCAGTAGAGGATCGCGTCCTCGCGTTTGTCGATCGTGCCGGCCTCGAGGGCGGCCACGGCGCGGTCCATGAAGCTCTGCAGGGTGGCGCCGGAGACGCCGCCGAGCAGGGCGCGGGGGACCCGTCGCCAGATCCGGTCGCCGATGAACGAGCGCGGGGCGGCCTTGTAGAAGTGCTCGGTGGCGCCGCGCCGCTTTGCCGTGTCGACCAGCTCCAGGCAACCGCACTCGTCCAGCGCCTTGGTGTGGTACGCGACGTGGCTGAGGCCGGCATCGAGCTCGCCGGAGAGCCGGTTGGGGCTGGCGACGCGTTCGGTGAGGATCTCGAGGATCTTGATTCGGAGGGGGTGGGCTAACGCCTTGACCAGGCGTTGATCGATCACTTCTGGTCGGTCTCGGTTCACGGGGTGACTCCTTCGGGAGGGGGACTTTTGTTGAAACCCTGGAGTTACTGCTTAGTGGAATACGTATTGAGTAATTATGTGGATCACATGTAAAAGTCGCAATTTGGTCGCTGAAAAGCTCTTTACAGGGTCTAAATACAAATTGGATTCATTCTCATTAATGTCCCGCCCGTGGACGCCCTCTTCGAGCCCTTCCAGCTCCCCTTCGTGCAGCGAGGCCTGCTCGAGGTCCTGATCCTGGCGATACCGGCAGGGCTGCTCGGCACCTGGATCGTGCTGCGCGGCCTGGCCTTCTTCTCGCACGCGGTCGGCACCGCGACCTTCCCCGGCCTGGTCCTGGCGGATGGCCTCGGCTTCGCGGCCGGCCTCGGCGCTTTCGGCGCCGCGCTCCTGTTCACGGGCGGCAACGCCGCTCTGGGCCGGGGGCGGGACCGCGAGCGCGACAGCGTCGTCGCCCTCGTCCTCGTCGCCTGCCTGGCCGGCGGGGTGATCCTCGCCAGCGACGTCTTCGGCTCCGGCGCCAACGTCGAGACGCTGCTGTTCGGCAGCCTCCTGCTGGTCGACGGCGGCGACATTGCCCTCGCCGCCCTGGCGGCCGTCGCCACCCTGTTGGCCTCGGCGCTGGTCGGCCGCCGCTGGCTCGCCCACGGCTTCGACCCCGGCGCCGCCGTCGCCGGCCCGCGCGAGCGGCGGATCCTCGACGCGCTGCTGCTGGTCCTGATCGCCCTGGCGACGACGGCCGCGGTCTCGGTCGTCGGGGCGCTGCTGGTCGCGGCCCTGTTCGTCGTCCCGGCCGCGACCACTCGCCTCTTCGCGCGGCGGCTGCTCGACTGGCAGATCGCCACCGTCGCCCTGGTCGCCCTCGAGGGCACGCTCGGGCTCTGGCTCTCGGTCAAGACCGACGCCCCGCCCGGCGCCACGATCGCCTGCGTCGCCGGGGCCGTCTTCGCCGTCGCCGCCGCGGCCAAGGCGCTGGCGACCGCCCGCGTCGGCCGCGCCCTCGCGGTCGCCCTGGTCGCCCTGGCGAGCCTCTTCGTCGCCGGCTGCGGCGACTCCGGATCGAGCGACGGCAAGCTCGACGTCGTCGCCACCACGACCCAGATCGGCGACTTCGTGCGCGAGGTGGGCGGCGAGGCGGTCTCGGTCGACCAGGTCCTGCAGCCGAACACCGACCCGCACGACTACGAGCCGCGGCCCAGCGACGTCGAGGCCGCCGCCAGCGCCAAGCTGGTCTTCGTCAACGGCGACGACCTCGACCACTGGATCGACCAGGTGGTCGACGACAGCGGCAGCGACGCGACCGTCGTCGACCTCGGCGCGGTCGTCCCGGAGCGGCTGCCGGGGGAGGGCCACGACCACGGCGACGAGGAGGCCGGGGAGCACGGCGAGGGGCACCCGGATGAGGCGGAGTTCGATCCCCACTGGTGGCACGACCCCCGCAACGCCGAGGCGGCCGTGCGCGAGATCGAACGCCGCCTGATCGCCGCCGACCCGGCGCGGGCGGCGACCTTCCGGCGCAACGCCGACGCCTACCTGGCCCGTCTCGCGGCCCTCGACGCCGGGATCGCCCGCTGCATCGACACGGTGCCCCCGGGCGAGCGCAAGCTGGTCACCGACCACGACGCCTTCGGGTACTTCGCGCACCGCTACGGGCTCGACGTGGTCGGGGCCGTGATTCCCTCGCAGACGACCCAGGCCCAGCCCTCGGCGCGGGACCTCAGCGACCTCGCCGCCCTGATCGCCCGCGAGAACGTCGCGGCGATCTTCCCGGAGAGCTCGCTCAGCTCCAGGGTCGCCGACGCGATCGCCCGCCAGACCGGCGCCTCGGCCGAGTACACCCTCTACGGCGACACCCTCGGCCCCGACGACTCCGACGGCGCCACCTACCTCGCGATGGAGGCGGCGAACGCCGACGCCGTCGTCCGCGGCCTCACCGCAGGGAGGCAGGGTTGCCGCCTCAGCCCCTGATCGAGGCCGTCGACCTCGACCTCGGCTACGGCGGCCCGCCCGCCGTGACCGGGATCTCCTTCGCGCTCGGGGCGGGGGAGCGCCTGGCCCTGCTCGGGCCCAACGGCGGCGGCAAGACGACGATCCTGCGGGCGGTGCTGGGGGAGCTGCGCCCGCTCGCCGGCAGCCTCCGGGTCGCCGCCTCCTGCGGCACCGTTCCGCAGACCGAGCGCTCGCGCCTCGACTATCCCGTCTCCGCCCTCGACGTGGCGACGATGGGCTCGCTCTCGCGGCTGCCCTGGTGGCGCCGCCCGGGGCGCGCCGAGCGCGAGTCGGGCCGCGAGGCGCTGGCGCGGGTCGGCCTGGAGGGCCTGGCGAGCGCGACCTTCGGGGAGCTCTCCGGCGGCCAGCGGCAGCGCGTCCTGATCGCCCGCGCCCTCGTCCAGGAAGCGACCGTGCTGTTGATGGACGAGCCGTTCACGGGCCTCGACCGCGGTGCCGCCGATGGGCTGGAAGCGCTGATCGCCGCCCTCGCCGGGGAGGGCCACGGCATCGTCATCGCCACCCACGACCTCGAGCAGGCGGGGCGCTGGGACTCCGTCCTCTGCGTCAACGGCCGCCAGATCGCCTTCGGCGCGCCGGACCGGACCCTCGACCGCGAGGTCCTCGAAGCCACCTACGGCGGCGCCATCGTCGAGCTCCCCGGCGGTGGCGGCAAGGCCGTGCTGCCCCCACACCATCACCACCATCGCTGACCGTGCTCGAGCCCTTCCAAGAAGCCTTCATGCAGCGGGCGATCGCCGAGATGACCCTGCTCGGGCTGGCCGCCGGGGCGCTCGGCTGCTGGGTCGTCCTCTACGAGTTCTCCTACGCGGCGGAGTCGCTCGCCCACTCGCTGTTCCCGGGTCTGGTGCTGGCGGCGCTCGCCGGCCTGCCGTTGCTGGTCGGCGGAGCGCCGGCGGTCGTCGTCGCGGCCCTGGCGATCGCGCTCGTCTCGCGGGCGCGGGGGATCGATCGCGACGTCGGCGTCGCGATCGTCGTCACCACGATGTTCGGCCTCGGCGTCCTCCTCGCCCTCTCGCCGGAATCGCCCCCCGGCGTCTCGAGCCTCCTCTTCGGCGACGTCCTCGGCCCCACCGACACCGACCTCGTCTCCGCCGCGGCCCTGGTCGCGGTGGTGGGGCTGGCGCTCTGGTTCCTGCACGGCCGCCTGCTCGCGACCGGCTTCGACCCCGGCTCGGCCCGGGCGCTGGGCGTCTCGCCGGCCGTCTTCGAGGCGGCGCTGCTGATCCTGCTGGCCGCCGCGATCGTCGTCGCCGTGCAGGGCCTCGGCAACCTGCTGGTCGTCGCCGTCTTCGTCGGCCCGGCCGCCGCGGCCCGGCAGCTGACCGACCGGATCGTGCCGATGATCCTCGCCGCCGCCGCGATCGCCGCGATCGCCGGCCTCGCCGGCCTCTACCTCTCCTACTACGCGGGCACGGCCGGGGGCGCCTCGGTGGCGCTGGCGATCGTCGCCTTCTACCTGGCTTCCCTGGGCCTGGGGCGGTTGCGGCGGCTGCGGCCGGCAAAGCGGGCGATGGCGGGGGCTACGATCGTCTGAGATGACCGCCGCGACCGGAACCAGCTGGGCGGAGCACGCCCTCAACACCCTGCAGGCGGCGGGCCACCGCCGTGGCGGCGCCCGCACCGCGGTCGTCGAGGCGCTCGCCCGCCACAGCTGCGCGGTCACCGCCCTGGAGCTCGACGACGAGCTGCGCCGGCGCCGGCCCCCGGTCGGACGCGCCAGCGTCTACCGCGCCCTCGAGCAGCTCGAGCAGCTTGGCCTGGTGCAGCGGATCGAGGTCTGCCGCGGCACCGCCGGCTACGAGCGGATCGACCCCGACGGGCACCATCACCACCACGCGATCTGCCGCGACTGCGGTCGCATGGTCCCCTTCGAGGACCCGACCCTGGAGCGGGCGATCGGCGAGCTCTCCAAGTCGCTCAGCTTCGACGTCACCGAGCACGACGTCGTCCTCCGCGGCCGCTGCGAGCGCTGCGTGCGCTGAGAGCGGCGCCCGCTCTAGCTCAGCTGTAGCGGTCCCATTTTTCGAGGTACGGCAGCGGGTCGACGGGGGAGCCGCCCTCGTACCAGCCGGGCGCGGTCCAGATCTCGAAGTGGAGGTGGCAGCCCTCGGCGGAGCCGGTGTCGCCGACGATCCCGATCGGCTGGCCGGTGCGGACCGTTTCCCCGGCCTGCAGCGGCGAGGGTTCGGCCAGGTGCGCGTACATGAAGTCGGAGGTCGTCCCCTTGCCGTCGATGACCAGGTAGTTCCCGGCCGCCGCGTGGTAGCCGGAGTACTGGACGACGCCGCCGCGGGCGGCGACGAGCGGCGTGCCGCAGGCGGCCATCGTGTCCTGGCCCTGATGGGTGTGGCCGGAGCGGCCGGCCCCGAACAGGCCCGCGGAGCCGCCGAATTCGTGATCGCCGAGGATCGGGAAGGCGTAGCCGTAGAAGGCGAAGTCGAGGCTCGGCGACGTCGACTGGGTCGCCGGCCGGGCCGCGACCTCGGTCCCCTGCGGCGTCACCCGGAAGCTGTAGCGGCCGTTGCGGGCGGGTTTGCCCGCGTTGTCGGTGCCGTCCCAGCGGACGCCGTTGGCGACGTCCGGGGCGACGTCGCTGCGGTAGTAGGTCTTGACGACCGCGCCGGCCGAGTCGACGACCTCGACCTGCAGGTCGTTCTGGGGCTGGCTGCTGGAGATCGTGTAGGACAGGCGCGGGAAGCGGTAGCCGAAGTAGAAGGACTTGCGCGGGGTCGTTTCGGCCGCGAGGAGGGTGACGGCGCCGGCGCTCGGCGCCGTGCTGGGGGCGCCGGCGGGGCTGCTCGGCGGCGGCGGTGGGCTGCCGCTCGGGGTCGGGGCGCCGCCGGTGCTGGCCGCCGCGACGCCGGGCAGGGCCAACAGGGCCGTCGCCGCCAGGATCGCGATCGCCCGGATCGCCCCCGGGCGCGAGAATCGGTTGTCAGGCACGCTCAGCCCCTCTTTCGATCGCCTGCGGAGTTAGCTGTCGGGCTCGCGCTGAAAGAGATGCGCTACGGATCGTCTTCGTCCGATTCGCCCCTGAGACCTGCAAAGGTCCCTGCGGTTCCTCCGCTCCCGAGCGACGTGCGCACGGGATTCGGCATTGCTGGCGCGGCAGTGTACTGGCCGAGATGGCTATTATCCCCCGGCCGCGCAGGTTCGCCCGCGTGGCTTTTTCATGACGACGAGCGCGATGAAGACCTATGTAGCCAAACCCGCCGACCGCCAGCGCGACTGGTATGTGGTCGATGCCGAGGGCCAGACCCTGGGACGCTTGGCGACCCAGATCGCCGATGCCCTGCGTGGCAAGCGCAAGCCCGAGTACACCCCGCACGTCGACACCGGCGACTTCATCGTCGTCGTCAACGCGGAGAAGATCCGGGTCACCGGCAACAAGCTCGAGCAGAAGACCTACTGGCGCCACAGCGGCTACCCGGGCGGCATCAAGTCGCGGACGCTGGCCGAGATGCTCGACCGACGCCCCGAGGAAGTGATCCGCAAGGCCGTGAAGGGGATGCTTCCCCGCAACCGGCTGGCGCGCCAGCAGCTGACCAAGCTGAAGGTCTACGCCGGGCCCGACCACCCGCACGCCGCCCAGCAGCCCAAACCAATGGAGATTTCGAAGTGATCGACGACGAGAAGACGCCCGACGAGACGGCCGAGGGTTCAGAGGACCAGCCCACGGGTCCTGTCGCCGAGGGCGACTCTCCCGCTCCGCAGGAGAGCTCATCCTCGACGCCACCCGTGGACGAGACGCCGGAGCCTGCGGCCGAGTCGCCCGAGGTTGACGAGTCGGCTGCCGATGACTCCGCCGAGGAGAGTCCGGCGCCCGTGGCCGAGGAGGCGCCCGCCGAGGAGCCCGCTGCGCCCGCCGAGGAGCCCGCTGCGCCCGCCGAGGAGAGTCCCGCTGCCGAGGCTGCGCCCGCCGAGGAGGCGCCCGCTGCTGAGGAGGCTCCGGCTGAGAAATCTTCCGAGAAGCCTGCCGAGAAGAAAGACGTGATTCCGGGTGCCGATCTGGAGCCGATCGCGGTCGAGCCCGACGGGCCGACGCTGAGCGCCGAAGAGCGGGCCAAGCTGGAAGCCGAAGAAGAGGAGAAAGCTCGCCGCGAGGCAGAGCTCGCCGCCACCGAGGAGTCCGACACGGCGCTGGGCGACCGGGCCCCGGCGAAGATGGAGAGCGGCGCTCGCTTCCTCGCCACCGGCAAACGGAAGCGCTCGATCGCTCGCGTCACCCTGCTGCCCGGCAACGGCGAGATCGTCGTCAACGGCCGCAGCCTCGAGGAGTTCTTCCCCCGGCCCCTGCACCAGACGATGGCGCGCCAGCCGCTGTCCGTCTCCGGCTACGAGGGCAACGTCGACGTCCGCATCCGCGTTCACGGCGGCGGCATCAGCGGCCAGGCCGGCGCGGTCCGCCACGGGATCGCCCGGGCGCTGACCGAGATCGACCCGGAGCTGCGCGGCGAGCTCAAGCGCCGTGGCTTCCTGACCCGCGACGCCCGCGTCAAGGAGCGTCGCAAGGCCGGTCTCAAGAAGGCCCGTAAGCGGCCTCAGTTCAGCAAGCGCTGACGGGGGCCGGGTGGCGACGGAGCGCAAGCTCTTCGGAACCGACGGGGTCCGAGGAGAGGCTGGAACGTTCCTCAGCGCCGAGTTGGCGACCTCTCTCGGTCGCGCCGCCGCGGCCTCGCTCGAGGTCGAGCGCCCGCAGGTCCTGATCGTCCGCGACACCCGCGAGTCGGGCCCGATGCTGGAGGCCGCCCTGGCGGCCGGCGTCGCCGCGGCCGGGGGGGACGCGCTGCTCGGGGGCGTTCTGCCAACCCCGGCGGCGGCGATCCTGGTGCGCCGCCTCGGCCTCGACCTGGCCGCCGTCGTCTCCGCCTCCCACAACCCCTACCGGGACAACGGCATCAAGTTCTTCTCCGCCCAGGGCGTCAAGCTCGACGACGCCGACGAGGCCCGGATCGAGTCGCTGCTGGAGGAGGGCGGTCGACATTTCGGTCGCATACCGGACCAAACCTCGACCGCACCCCCCGAGCCCGGCCGCGTCCGCGAGCTCGACGGCGGGCTCGAGGACTACCTGCGCGAGCTCGAGGCGGCCTTCCCGCTCGACCTGAAGGGGCGCCGCGTCGCGCTCGACTGCGCCAACGGGGCCACCTTCCGCGCCGCCCCGGCGATCTTCGAGCAGCTCGGCGCCGAGATCGACCTGATCGGGGTCGACCCCGACGGGCGCAACATCAACGCCGACTGCGGCTCCACCCACATGGAGCGCCTGGCCGAGCACGTCGCCACGTCAGACGCGGAGATCGGCTTCGCCTTCGACGGCGACGGCGACCGGGTGCTCGCCGTCGACGGCTCCGGCCGCGTCCACGACGGCGACGAGCTGATCGCCCTGGCCGCCCGCGGCATCGCTGCCCGCGGCGGGTCGCTGGGGGGCGTCGTCGTCACCGTGATGAGCAACTACGGGTTCCACCAGGCGATGGAGGAGGCCGGGATCGAGGTCGCCGTCACCCAGGTCGGCGACCGCTACGTGATCGACGAGATGCGCCGCCGCGGCTGGGCCCTCGGCGGCGAGCAGTCCGGCCACATCATCGCCTCCGACTTCGTCTCGACCGGGGACGGGATCGCCGCGGCGCTGACGACGATGCGCGAGCTCGGCGGCGATGCCCTCGCCGACGCGGTGCCGATGCGGAAGCTGCCGCAGAAGCTCGTCAACGTCGCGGTCGCAGACCGCGAGGCGATCGCCGACGCGGCCGCGGTCTGGGCCGCGGTCGAGCGCGAGGAGGGGGAGCTGGCCGGCCGCGGGCGGGTCCTGCTGCGGCCCTCCGGCACCGAGCCGCTGGTGCGGGTGATGGCCGAGGCGCCGAGCCCCGAGGAGGCCGACGCCGTCTGCGAGCGCCTGGTCGCGGTCGTGCGCCAGGAGCTCGGCTGAGGGGCCCCGCGGCCCCCGCCCTCTACCCTTACTCGCCCCCAATGTGCGGAATCGTCGGATACGTGGGCGCCCGCCCCTGCGAGGAGCTGCTGCTTGCAGGGCTGGAAAAGCTCGAATACCGAGGCTATGACTCGGCCGGTCTCTCGATGCTCGAGGACGGCGCCGTCGAGAGCGTCCACGCGGTCGGCAACCTCGCCAACCTGCGCGAGGCGGTCGCCGAGCAGGCCGCCAACGACGGCGGTCCCTCGGTCGCCCAGACCGGCATCGCCCACACCCGCTGGGCCACCCACGGCCGCGTAACCAAGGCCAACGCGCACCCCCTCGACGACTCCTCCGGGCGCGTCCACATCGTCCTCAACGGGATCGTCGAGAACCACGCCACCCTGCGCCGGCGACTGCAGGACCAGGGCGAGGAGTTCACCTCCGAGACCGACGCCGAGGTGGTCGCCCACCTGATCGCCGACCACTACGACGGCGACCTCGCCGCCGCCGTCCGCGCCGCCTTCGCCGAGCTGCGCGGCCACTACGCCTTCGTCGCCATGCACGCCGACGAGCCCGGCCGCCTCGTCGGCGCCCGCAAGGAGTGCCCACTGGTCGCCGGCGTCGGCGAGGGCGAGGCCTTCCTCGCCTCGGCGATCCCCGCCTTCCTCGCCGACACCCGCACCGCGATGCTGATCGAGAACGGCGAGATCGTCGAAATCGAAGCCGGCGCGGTGCGGATCACCGACGCCGAGGGCAACCCGATCGAGCGGGCCAGCGAAGAGGTGACCTGGGACGCCGACGCCGCCGAGAAGGGCGGCTACGAGACCTTCATGCTCAAGGAGATCCACGAACAGGCCGACGCCGTCGCCGAGACGATCGCCGACCGGCTGCCGGGCGACGACGGCGTGGTCCTCGACGACGTCGATCTCGACGACGAGTTCCTGCGCGGGGTCGGGCGCATCGTCATCGTCGCCTGCGGCACCTCCTACCACGCCGGCCTGATCGGCCGCTACGCGATCGAGGAGTGGGCGCGGGTCCCGATCGAGATGGACATCGCCTCCGAGTACCGCTATCGCAACCCCGTGGTCGGCCCGGGCGACCTGGTCGTCGGGATGACCCAGTCGGGCGAGACCGCCGACACCCTGGCGGCGATGCGGCTGGCTCGCGACGCCGGCGCCAAGGTGCTGGCGATCACCAACATCATGGGCAGCCAGGCCACCCGCGACGCCGACGCCGTCCTCTACACGCGGGCCGGCATGGAGGTCAGCGTCGCCGCCACCAAGACCTTCGTCGCCCAGGTTGCGGTGATGTACCTGCTCGGGCTGCGCCTCGCCGAGCTGCGCGGGACGCTGCCGCAGGAGCGGATCGCCGAGCTGGTCGCCGAGCTGAAGGCGCTGCCCTCGCGGATCGAAGAGACCCTGGCGGCGGTCGCGGAGCCGGCCCGGGCGGTCGCCACCGCCCACAGCGACCAGGACTTCTTCCTTTACCTGGGGCGCCACATCGGCCTGCCCGTCTGCCTCGAGGGGGCGCTGAAGCTGAAGGAGATCTCCTACATCCCCACCGACGCCTACGCGGCGGGGGAGATGAAGCACGGCCCGATCGCCCTGCTCGACGAGTCGACGCCGGTCGTCTGCGTCGCCACCGACAGCCCGGTGCTGGAGAAGGTCCTCTCCAACGTCGAGGAGGTGCGCGCCCGCGGCGCCCAGACGATCGCGATCTCCACGGCCGGCAACGGTCGCGCCGCCGAAGTCGCCGACGAGACGATCGAGGTCAGCGCCAGCGACTGGATCCTGCAGCCGATCCTGGCGATCCTGCCCCTGCAGCTGCTCGCCTACGACATCGCCCGGGCCCGCGGCCTCAACGTCGACCAGCCCCGTAATCTGGCCAAGACCGTCACCGTCGAGTGACGGCGTCGCTAGGATGCCCGCTCCAGTGAAGGCCCGCCTCGTCCTCCCAGTCGCCGCCGCGCTCGTCGCGCTCGTCGTCGCCGGCTGCGGCGGCAGCAGCAGCGCCGACGCCGGTGCCGACGCCGCCGCCCTGGTGCCCGCCACGGCGCCGGTCTACATCGAGGCGACGATCCAGCCGGACGGGGACCTCAAGGCCAACGTCGAAGCGCTGGCGGAGAACCTCGCCGGCGTCGACGACCTCGGCGCGCTGATCGTCGAAGAAGCCGAAAAGGAGGCCAGCGAGTCGGGCGACCCGCTCGACTACGAGGCCGAAATCGAACCGTGGCTCGGCGACGTCGCCGGCCTCTACCTCGAACGCTACGACGGCGAGGACTTCCAGGGCTACGGGGTCGCGGTCTCGGTCACCGACACCGACGCCGCCCAGGCCTTCGTCGACGACCACTCCGAGACCGACGACGGCCAGCCGTATGAGGCCGGCGACTACGAAGGCGTCGAATACGACGTCGATCCCGAAGACGAGACCACCGTCGGCGTCGTCGACGACTTCCTCGTCATCGCCGAAAACCTGGACTCCTTCAAAGCGATGGTCGACGCCTCCGAGGGCGAGTCGCTCTCCGAGAGCGAGGCCTACGGCGACGCCACCGGCGACGTTCCCAGCGGCAGCATCGCCACCGTCTTCGTCGACATCGGCGGCCTGATCGACCAGTCGGGCGACGCCATCGACCCGGACGCCAAGACCTTCCTCGACACGGCCGGGATCGAGCCCGAGGAGGCGACGGCGCTGGCCAGCGTCGTGCCGGGCTCCGACCAGGTCGAGATCGACGTCAGCAGCGACCTCAGCGGCGACAACCCGCCCACCGGCGACGCCTCGAAGCTGCTCGGCGAGCTGCCGGCCGGCTCCGTCGCCGCGATCGCCTCGGCCGACTTCGGCAAGCGCTTCGGCGAAGCGATCGACGAGATCGACGAGGAAGGCATTCCGGGCGAGATCCCGCCGGGCGAACTGAAGAAGGCGATGAAGTCGGCCGGTATCGACCTCGACAAGATCGGCTCCTCGGTCGGCGACCTCGGTGTCTTCGCCGCAGGCAGCAGCGAAAGCGACCTGGCCGGCGCCGTGGTGCTGGAAACCAAGGACGCCAACGAAGCGAAGAACACCGTCTCCAACATCGGCCTGTTCCTGCGCGCTTCCCAGACGCCCGGCGTGACCGCCCTCGGCGGCAAGTTCAGCGGCTTCTCGGTGCGCAGCGAGGACCTCGGCCCGAAGCCGCTGGTGGTCGCTGCCGCGGGCTCGCGAATCGCCATCGCCTACGGCCTTCCCGCCGCGACCGCGGCCCTTGCCCCGGCTGGCGCCACGCTCTCCTCCGACAGCGCCTACCAGGACGCCGTCAGCGCGCTCGGCGGCACCCCGATCAGCGGCTTCGTCGACGGACCGGCAGCGCTGCGACTGGCCACGGCGCTGATCCCCGCCGACGACAGGGAAGGCTTCGAGGAAGCCAAGCAGTACCTGCGCAACATCGACTATGTGGCGATCGGCGGCGGCGCCTCGGGCGACCGCTCGACCGTGAAGTTGATCGCCGGAGTCGGCAAGTAGCGACCGCCCGATGCCCGGCGTCGGCATCGACCTGCTCGAGATCGACCGGATGGAGCGCGCCCTGGAGCGCCACCCGCGCCTGGCCGAGCGGGTCTTCACCGCCGCCGAGCGCGAGTACGCGGACCGCCGAGCCCGGCCGGCCCGCCATCTCGCCGCCCGCTTCGCCGCCAAGGAGGCCGTCGTCAAGGCCCTCGGCCTCTCCGGCTTCGGCCTCGCCGAGATCGAGGTCGTCGCCGGCGAACCGCCGACCGTCCGCCTCAGCGGTCGCACCGCCGAGGCCGCCGCCGGCCGCGAGATCGAGATCTCACTCACCCACTCGCGCGACTACGCCGCCGCCGTCGCCATCGCCACCTGACGTTCCGCTCTTCCTTATCCGTAAATAGCAGGGCAAAGGAACAGCGGAGTTAGGCTGCCGTCATGGATTCCTGGCTGACGCCGCTGTACGACGCCGAGGGGATGCGGGCTGTCGATGCCTGGGCGATCGAGAAGCAGGGGGTTCCCTCGCTCGATTTGATGGAGGCGGCTGGCAGCGCCGTCGCCGAGGCGGTGGCCGGGCTCTCGCCGCAGGGGCCGGTGCGGGTCGTCTGCGGCAAGGGGAACAACGCCGGCGACGGGTTCGTGGCGGCGCGGCTCTTGCGCGGGATGGGCTTCGAGGTCGAGGTGCTGCTGCTCTGGCCGGGCGAGGAGCTGCGCGGGGACGCGGCGGCCAACCTGGCCCGGGTCGAGGCCGAGCTGGTCGGCGGCGAAGGGCTCGACGCCCGGCTCGCCGACTCCGGCGCCGTCGTCGACGCGATCTTCGGGACCGGCTTCGCCGGCGAGCCGCGGCAGCCGGCGCGGGCGGCGATCGAGGCGATCGACCGCTGCGGCGCCCCGGTCGTCGCCTGCGACATCGCCTCCGGGGTCGACGCCTCCAGCGGTGAGGTCGCCGGCGTCGCCGTCGAGGCCGACGTCACGGTCAGCTTCCACGCCGCCAAGCTGGGCCAGCGAATCGCCCCCGGCAAGTGGCACGCCGGCGAGCTGATCGTGGCCCCGATCGGGATCCCCGCCGGTGCCCCGAGCGCTCCCCGCGGCGGCACGATCGACGCCGCCGTGCTGTCGCTGCTGCCCCGCCGCGGTCCCCGCTCGACCAAGTTCAGCTCCGGCCAGGTGGCCGTCGCCGGCGGCTCTCGCGGGCTCACCGGGGCGGTGCAGATGTCCTCGCTGGCGGCGATCCGGGCCGGGGCCGGCTACGCCACGGTCGCGGTGCCGGCCGACCTCGAGCTGGTCTACGAGCAGGGCCAGCCGGAGGTGATGTCGGTCGGCTGCCCGGGGGGCGACGGCTGCCTGACGCCGGCTTCGCGGAAGGCGGTCCTGCGGACCTTCGAGCGCGCCGCGGCGGGCGTCCTCGGCCCGGGCCTGGGCCGCGACCCCGGATCCCTGGAACTGGCCCGCGAAGTGGCGCTGGCGATCGAGGCGCCGCTGGTGATCGACGCCGACGGCCTCAACGCCTTCGCGGGCCGGCTCGCCGAGCTCGCCGCGCGGCCGGCGCCGACGATCCTCACCCCGCACGCGGGCGAGCTGGGCCGGCTGCTCGGCTGCGACTCCGCCGAGGTCGACGCCCACCGCCTCGAGCGCGCCCGCGAGGCGGCTGGCGCCGCCGCCGCGGTGCTGGTCCTCAAGGGCGACGACACGATCGTCTGCGACGGCGAGCGGCTCGCCGTCAACGCCCTCTCGGCCCCGGCCCTGGCCACCGCCGGCAGCGGCGACGTGCTCTCCGGAATCGCCGCCGCCCTGCTCGCCCGCGGCCTCGAGCCGTTCGCCGCCGCGGCCGCCGCGGTGTTCGCCCACGCGCGCGCCGGCCGCGAGGCGACGGCCCGGGTCGGGCTCGCCGAGTCGGTGATCGCCACCGACGTGATCGCGGCCGTCCCCGCGGCGCTGCGCACCGACATCCCGGTCGAATAACCTCGCCAGCGTGAAGACCGCCGCCGAGATCATGAACGCCGATGCGCCCAGCGTGAAGCCGGACGACGACGCCCGCACCGCGATCGACCTGCTCGCCAAGTCGGAGCTCGGCGCGGTCGCCGTGGTCGACAGCGAGAGCCGCGTCGTCGGCATCGTCAGCGAGTCCGATCTCGTCCTCAGCGACGAGGAGTCGGACCTGCACCTGCCGCATTACCTCAACATCATGGGCGGGATCGTCTTCGTCGGCTCGATGAAGGGCTTCGAGGAGCGTCTCGACAAAGCCTTCGCGACCAGGGTCGAGGAGCTGATGACCGCCGACCCGATCGTCGCCCGCGACTACGAAGCCGCCGACCGGGTCGCCAAGAAGATCGCCGACAGCCATCACAACCACCTGCCGGTGGTCGACGCCGAGGGCTACCTGAAGGGCATGGTCACCCGAGCCGACGCGCTCGCCGCGGTCGTCGACGGCGAGTAGCCATGGAGCGGGCGGTCGCCCGGATCGATCTCGACGCGGTTGGCGCCAACTGCGCGCTGCTGAAGGGGGAGTTGGGGGAGGCCGAGCTCTGCGCCGTCGTCAAGGCCGACGGCTACGGCCACGGCGCCTTCGACTGCGGCCGGGCCGCGCTCGCGGGAGGCGCCACCCGCCTGGCGGTGGCGACCGCGGTCGAGGCCGAGCGGCTGGCGGCCGAGCTCGACGGGGTGCGGCTGCTGACGATGGGGGCGCTGACCGCGGCCGAGGTCGACGTCGCCCTCGGCGCCGGCTCGGACCTGACCGTCTGGCGCGAGGGCTTCCGCCGCCTCGTCGCCGAGCGCGCCCGTGCCCTGGGTCGCCCGGCCCGCGTCCACGTCAAGCACGACAGCGGTATGGGGCGGCTCGGCAACCCAGACCCGGGCGAGGTGCTGGAGCTGGCGCGCGCCTGCGCCACCGACCCCGACCTCGAGCTGGCCGGCCTCTGGACCCACTTCGCCACCGCTGACGAACCGGACTCCGGCTACTTCGAAGAGCAGCTCGGCCGCTTCGAGGCGGTCGCCGCCGCTGTCCGCGCCGAGTTCCCCGACGTCACCGTCCATGCCGCCAACAGCGCCGCCGTCTTCCTCGACAGCCGCTCCCACTTCGACATGGCTCGCTGCGGCGTCGCCATCTACGGCCTCGACCCCTTCCAGGGCGACCCCGCCGCCCGCGGCCTGCGGCCGGTGCTCTCGCTGCGCTCCTACGTCGCCGACGTCAAGCGCTTCCCGGTCGGGGCCAGCGCCGGCTACGGGCAGCGCTGGGCGGCGGCCGTCGAGACCTGCGTCGGGGTCGTCCCGCTCGGCTACGGAGACGGGGTCCGTCGCGGCCTCACCAACAACGCCGAGCTGCTGGTCCGCGGCCGGCGCCGGCCCCTCGTCGGGACCGTCTCGATGGACAATGTCACCGTCGACCTCGGCCCCGAGACCGACGTCGAGCCGGGCGACGAGGCGGTCCTGATCGGCGCCCAGGGCGGCGAGGAGGTCCGCGCCGAGGAGCTCGCCGTCCGTCTCGGCACGATCAACTACGAGGTCACCTGCGGGATCTCCGCCCGGGTTCCGCGCCGCCCCGCATGAGCCTCGCCGATCGCCTGCTCGACGAGCCGCTGGTCGCCGCCGCCCGCCGCGCGCTCGGCGAGGGGGAGGGGGTCTGGATCGTCGGCGGCGCGGTCCGCGACGCCGCCCTCGGGCAGGGCGTGGACGACCTCGACCTCGCCGTCGCCGCCGACCCCGGCGCCGTCGCCAAGGCGGTCGCGCGCGAGATCGGCGAGCACGCCTTCGAGCTCTCGGCCGAGTTCGGGACCTGGCGGGTCGCCTCCGCCGAGCGGGCCTGGCAGGTCGACGTCACCGTCCTGCGGGCCGACGGCATCGAGGCCGACCTCGCCGACCGCGACTTCACGATCGGCGCCGTCGCGGTGCCGCTCGGCGGCGGCGAGCCGCTCGACCCCTTCGGCGGCCTCGCCGATCTCGAGCGCGGCCGCCTGCGCGCGGTCGGGGAGGGCAGCTTCGCGACCGACCCCCTGCGGCTGCTGCGCGCCGCCCGGCTGGCCGCCGAGCTGCGGCTCGAGATCGACGCCGAGACCGTCGCCCTCGCTCGCGCCAGCGCCTCCCGGGCCGCCGAGCCGGCCGGCGAGCGGCAGCTGGCGGAGCTGCGGCAGCTGCTCGGCGGGCCCGACCCGCTGCGCGGCCTCGTCCTGCTCGACGAGCTGGCGCTGACCGCGGTCGTCCTGCCCGAGCTGGAGGAGCTGCGCGGGGTCGAACAGGGCCCCAACCACCACCTCGACGTCCACGGCCACACCCTGGCCGTGCTCGAGCACACGCTCGAAGTCGAGCGCGACCTGCCGCGCTTCGCCGGCGAGCGGGCGGCGGAGACCGCGGCCCTGCTGGCCGAGCCGCTCGCCGACGAGATCGACCGCGGCACCGCGCTCCGCTTCGGCGCCCTCCTCCACGACATCGGCAAGCCGGCGACGCGGGCCGAGGTCGACGGCTTCGTCGGCTTCCGCGGCCACGACCGGGTCGGGGCCGAGATCATCGGCCGCATCTGCGCCCGCCTGCGCGCCAGCCGTCGCCTCACCCGGCACCTGCAGGGCTTGTCCCTGCACCACCTGCGCCTCGGCTTCCTGATCCCGGAGGCGCCGCTGCCGGCCCGCCGCGTCCACGAGTACCTGCGAGCGACCGAGCCGGTCGGCGCCGACGTCACCCTGCTCACCGTCGCCGACCGCCTCTCGGCCCGCGGCCACGGCCCGATCGCCAGCCCGGAGATGGTCGAGGCCCACCTGGCGCTGGCCCGGCAGATGCTGGCGGCGGCGCTCGACTGGCACCGCGAGGGCCCGCCGCGGCCGCTCCTCCGCGGCGACGAGCTCGCCGCCGCCCTCGACGTCGAGCCCGGCCCGCGCCTCGGCGCGGTGCTGGCGGAGCTGGAGGCAGCTCGTTACGCGGGTGAGATCGAGGACCGCGACGGCGCCCTCGAACACGCCCGCAACTGGCTGCGCTGGAACGCCGAAGAAGTCTGAAATCCCTGCACAACTCAGTCAGGTACGCTCCTCGCCGCATGGCCAAAGAGGAAAAGATCGAAATGGAGGGGGAGATCACCGAGGCTCTCCCCAACACGATGTTCCGGGTCAAACTGGACAACGGCCACGACGTCCTCGGCCATATCTCCGGGAAGATGCGCCGCCACTACATCCGCATCCTCCCCGGCGACCGCGTCAAGATCGAGTTGTCGCCTTACGACCTCGACCGCGGCCGCATCACCTATCGCTACAAATAGTTCGCTGGCGGTGTCCTCGGTCGCTCGCGTGCAGAGCACGCCACGCTCCCTGCGTCCTTGCCAGCGAACTATTTGAAGCGATAGTCCGGGTCGGCCAGCTCGGCGATCAGCGCTGACCAGGCGAAGTCCTTGGCGCCCATGCCTTTGCCGGTGCGGGGGTCGTAGTACTCACGCAGGCCTTCGCGGGCTACCGCCGCGATCAGGCCATCGGCCAGGCGCTGCGCCTCCTGCTCATAGCCGAGGCGGCGCAGGCCGAGCCAGACCATCCAGGCGGAGTTGACCCAGGTCGGGCCGCGCCAGTAGCGGCGCAGCAGGCCGCGGCCATCGCCCGCTTCGAAGCTCGGCTCCGAGATCGCCACCGAGGGCGGCGCCACCGCGGTGAGGAACTCGGCCGGGTTGAGCAGATGCTCCTCGACGAGGCGGCGGCCGATCTCCTCGGGAAGGTCCGGCAGGGCCAGCGGCGCCAGCGAGGCCCAGGTGACCGGGCCGGGGCGGACGCCGCCCGGCTGCGCCTCGTCGACGAACAGTCCCCTTCGCTCGTCCCAGAGCCGCGCCACCAGGGCCGGCGTCGCCGAGGGACGCCCAAGCGCCTGCAGCGAGAGCGACCAGAGCGTGTTGACGACGGTCTCGCAGAGGACTGGGTGGCCGGCGCCGCGGATCCGCCGTGCGTCGAAGCCGAGCCGGCGGTTGCGCGCGACCAGCAGCGGGAAGCCGAGCCCGTTGGCGCGCCAGCCCCAGACGGGCTCGAACTTCGGCGAGGCGTCGAGGCCCGACTCGTCCGGCTGCACGATCCAGAGCAGGCCGTCGCCCTCGAGGTCGCGGTTGGCGAGCAGCCAGTCCGCCTGGGCGGCGATGCGCGGCTCCGCGGCCGGGTCGCCGACGGCGAGCCGCCAGGCCCAGGCCAGCAGCGGCGGCTGGATCGTCTCCGTCTGCAGCGCCCGTCGCGAGGCGACGTTGTAGAAGGGCAGCCGCTCCCAGGAGACCGGCCGGCGCCAGAAGATCGTGTGGCCGAGGAAGCCGTCCGGCCGCTGCACGGAGAGCAGGCTCTCCAGCTCGGCCCGCGCCTTGGCCGGGTCGAATCGCCGCCGCACGATCGCCGCGAAGCAGGAGTCCCAGTACCACTGCCAGGGATAGCGGCCGGGGCTGGGCTCGGTGTAGGCGTAGCGGCGACCGTCCCACTCGCCCTCCTGCCAGTTCTGCTCGAGGACCCGCCGCGTCTCGGCGAGGACGAGGTGTGGAGCGTTACCGGTCATATGGCCGAGTAACACTCCACGCTCACAGCGCCGTGCGGCGCATCTCACGCAGCGCCAGGCCGCCGATCAGCGCCAGCATCCCCGCCAGCGCCAGCAGGCCGGGCCAGGTGTCGGCCCAGGTGACGGTGCCGACGAACCCCTGCCGGGCCGCTTCGATCACCTCGCTGACCGGGTTGACTTCGGCGACCTTGCGCAGCCAGGGCTGCAGGAGCGCCAGCGGCGCGTAGGCGGGGGTGAGCAGGATCGCCGCCATCATCCCCGCCTGCATCAGCGGCGCCGCCGACTGGCTCTTGTAGCGCAGGGCCAGGAACGACCCCCAGCAGGCCGCCACCGCGGCCATCGCCGCCACCATCGCGAAGCAGATCGCCATCCCGTCGAGGCCGGGCCAGCCGGCGCCCAGCGCCAGCGCGATCGCGAACACGAAGACGCCGGGAATCAGGGCGCGGGCGCTGGCGGCGAGGACGGTGCCGGCCAGCAGCACCCAGCGCGGGGCGGGGGAGACCAGCAGCCGGTCGACCCAGCCCGCTTCGTAGTCGCGGGCGAGGTTGACGCCGGCCGCGGCGCCGGTGAAGCCGGCCCCCTGCAGCATGCTGACCGGGACGATGAAGCTCTCGTAGCTGCCGGTGCTGAACCCGTTCAGCTGGGTGAGGGCGCCGAAGACGCCGTTGAGGCCGAGGAAGAAGATCGTCGGGGCGAGGACGCCGGGGATCGCCGCACCCGGCACCCGCACCAGCTCGTTCTTGGCGCGGGCCATCATCGCCCCGATCGTTGCCAGGTTGGCGCGCCAGGCCGGCACCGCCACCACCGTTGCCGCCTCCACTAGCCGGCCCTCAGCCGGTGGCGCAGGGCGCGGCCGCTGAGCAGCAGGCCGAGCGCGAAGATCCCGACGATCGTCGCCACCGCCGCCAGGGTGTCGCCGAGCTCGATCCCACCGACGATCGGCTCCCGCACCCCTTCGACGACGAAGCTGAGCGGGTTGTACTTGGCGATCGTCTTGGCCGGCTCGATCATCAGCTCCTGCGGGAAGAAGGCGGTGGAGAGGAAGAGGACCACCAGGACCAGCGGGAAGAGCCCCTGGACGACGCTGGCGCTGCCGGTCCGCAGGGCGATCGCGGCGCCGATCCCGCCGACCGCCAGGGCCGCGGCGGTGACCAGGGCGGTGGCCAGCAGCGCCCCGGGGATGCCGCCCTCGATCTCGGCCCCGAAGATCAGCCCGATCGCGAAGAACCAGATCGCCGCGAACAGCCCCAGCGCCGCGGTTCCGGCCAGTCGCCCGAAGACGATCGCGAAGCGCGGGATCGGCGCCGCGAAGAGGCGGTCGGTAAAGCCCATCTCGATGTCGACCGCGAGGGCGATGCCGCCGCTGTTGCCGGCCAGCATCAGCGACTGCATCATCGCCCCGGCCAGCATGAACTGCAGGAAGCTCTGGACCGGCGGGAATCCCGGCAATTCCACCGCCGCGCCGGCGCCGCCGGTCTGGATTGCCAGCAGCAGAGTCGGGAAGACGATGATCGGCGCGATCAGCTGCGGCCGGCGAAAGGTCTGGCGGATCGAGCGCATCCCCAGCGCCCCGACCACCCGGGCGTTGGTGCCGATCCCGCTCACGCCTCGACCGCCTCCTCGGCGCTCCCCTCGCCCTCCTCCTCGAGGTGGTAGCCGGTCTTGGCGACGAAGACGTCGTCGAGGGTCGGCCGCACCAGCTCCAGCGACTCGACCGCGATCCCGGCCTCGTCCAGGGCCCGGACCACGCGGGGGATGTCGGCGGCGCCGTTCTCCACCTCGACCTCGACCAGCTTCCCGTCCTTGGGCGGCAGCACCTTGCCGACCGTCGCGCAGGCCCGCTCGGCCGCGGCGACCGAGCCGTCGGCCAGCTGCAGCTGGATGTGGGGGTGGCCGAATTCCGTCTTCAGCGAGTCGGGGGTTCCCTCGGCGACGATCCGGCCGCTGTCGATGATCCCGACGTTGTCGGCGAGCTGGTCGGCCTCCTCGAGGTACTGGGTGGTGAGGAAGACGGTGGTGCCGGCGTCGTTGAGCGCCCGCACCTCCTCCCAGATCGTCATCCGGCTGACCGGGTCGAGGCCGGTGGTCGGCTCGTCGAGGAAGAGGACCCGCGGCTCGTGGACGAGCGCGGCGGCGAGGTCGAGGCGGCGCTTCATCCCGCCCGAGTAGCCACCGACGCGCCGGTCGGCGGCGCCGCTCAGGTCGACCCGTTCCAGCAGCGCGTCGGCGCGGCGCTTGCCCTCCGCCGCAGGCAGGCCCTGGAGCGTCGCCTGCAGCCGGATCAGCTCGCGGCCGGTCATCAGCGGGTCGAGGGCCGCCTCCTGCAGGGCGACGCCGATCGAGGCTCGCACCGTCCGCGCTTCGGCGACGACGTCGTGGCCGGCGACGGTGGCGCGACCGCCGGTCGGCAGCAGCAGCGTCGTCAACATCCGCACCGTGGTCGTCTTGCCGGCCCCGTTGGGACCGAGGAAGCCGTAGATCTCGCCTTCGGCGACGGTCAGGTCGATGCCCTGCACGGCGAGAACCTCGTCGAAGGCCCGTTGCAGTCCCTCGACCTCGATCGCCAGCATCGTCGGCAACCCTACCGACGTGGTTGGCCGGGATCGTGCAGAGGGACCCGTCGGAGGGCATCCGCGGCCGACTGCGGGCAGAATCACGCCGCAACCCGGCTTCATAGTCGGTGTTTTTCCAATTCGAATGCCAATCTCCGCGAAGAAGAGGGGGCACGGCCGGGCCTGGGCGCTGACGGCGGCTGCCGCCTGCCTGCTCGCGGCCCTGGTCGCGATCGCCGCGCCGCGCGCCGAGTCGGCGCCGCTGCAGGTGGTCGTCCTCGGTCAGACCGCGGAAACGCCGCCCGCCTCCTGCCCGGGCAAAATCGTCAACAACGTCGAGGTCACCCCCTGCCGCGTCGAGGGCCACGTGACCGGCTTCCAGGCGATCGCCGGCGGGGTCCCGCGCCCCTTCGAGGTTCCCTTCGACGGCAAGATCGTCGCCTGGTCGATCACCCTCGCCAAGCCCTCGACCACGGAAACGCCGACCACCTCGAACGAGGTCGGCTTCTTCGACGAATTCCTCGGCACCCCCTCGCAGGCCCGGATCGGCATCCTCCGCCCGGTCGAGGAAAGCAAGCCGCCGAAATACACCCTGGTGCGGCAGGCCCCGCTCGAGGTCCTCAACCCCTACTTCGGCACCTCCCCGATCTTCGCCCTCGAACGCCCCCTCACCGTCCTCAAAGGCCAGATCGTCGCCCTGACGATCCCGACCTGGGCCCCGATGTTCGCCTTCAACGTCCAGGACGACAACACCTGGCGCGGCAGCCGCCTCCCCGAACACTGCGCTTCCAAAGAAGACATCCAGAACGGGAACCCGCAGCAGGGCGTTGGCAAGACCAAGACTTACGGGTGCTACTACTCGAACGCGCGGTTGCTCTACACCGCGACGCTGGTCAAAAAACCGTAGGTACGAGAGGTTGGGGTCGGGCCGCGTGCCCGGGTGCCCCTCCTCACTCGCTCATCGTCGCCGAGCGGCGGCGGCCGTCCGAGTAGGCGGTCGCTCCTCCAGCGCAAAACGTTCGGAGGGGCACCCGGCCCCACGGCCTCAGCACCAATGTCAGCTCCGAAGGTAGCCCTCGCTGTGAGTAGGCGGGGTGCTGGCCGGGTTAAAGCGCTTCTTGGCGCAGGCCGCAGTACTGGCAGTCGCTGACGTCCAGCCCGATCAGCTGATCGCAGCGGCGGCACGCCCGGAGGTTCTCGGGGGAGCGCGGAAGGGCGGAGGCGGAGGGGGCCAGGGGCAGGACGGCTGCGACCGGCTCCATCTCCTCTCCGGTCTCGCGGTCTACGTAGACGGAGCCGGGCTCGGCGTGGGCCAGGGCCTCGCGGCCGGAGGCCCGGGAGCGCATGCGGTAGAGCTGACGGTCGTTCATCGCCGGGAAGACTAATAGCTTGGGCGGCACCGATGCGTCTACTGGTCTTCCACGGCTACATGCTGCGCGGCACCGGCAGCAACATCTACAACGTCAACCTGGTGCGGGCGCTGGCCAGGCAGGGCCACGAGGTGCATCTGCTCTGCCAGGACCGCGAGGTTCGGCCCGAGGGGGTCCACGTCCACAACCCCGAGATCGACGGCCTGCTGCCCGTCTACGTCAAGGACCCGTACCCGGGTTTCGAGGTCAAGGCCTTCCCGGAGCTGAGCGAGGAGGAGCTCGATCGCTACATCGAGGCCAACGTCGCCGCCGTCCGCGCCGTCGCCGCGGAGGCGGGGGGCATCGACCTCGCTCTCGCCAACCACCTGGTGATGGGGCCGGCGATCCTCGCTCGCGCCGACGTCGCCCCCTTCGCCGCCAAGATCCACGGCTCGGCGCTCGAGTACACGGTCAAACCGCACCCGCGTTTCCTCCCCTATGCCGAAGAGGGGATGCGGGCCGCCGACGGCGTCCTCGTCGGCTCCCGCCATACCGCCGAGTCGCTCTGGGCGGCGCTGCCCGAGGTCGCGGACTTGAGGGAGAAGACCCGCCTCGGCCCTCCGGGGGTGGACACGGAAGCGTTCGGTCCCACGGGCGCCGGCGACCGCGATGCCCTCGTCGTCTTCGTCGGCAAGCTGATCGTCTCCAAGGGGGTCGACCTGCTGCTCGCCGCCTGGCCGCTCGTCCGTGCCGCAAACCCCGAGGCGCGGCTGCGGGTCGCCGGCTTCGGCGAGTACGAGGAGGGTCTGCGGCGACTGCTCGCCGCTCTGGAGCGCGGCGACCTCGATGACGCCCGCGCGGTGGCGCGACTGGGCTGGGCGCTCGAGGGCGGGGAGGAGCGGCCGCTGGCGATTCTCTCGGAGTTTCTTGCCAATCCCCCCGCGGGCTATGCCGAGATGGCGCGGGCCGCTGCCGGCTCGGTCGAGCTGATCGGTCGCCTCGAGCACGACGAGGTGGCGGCGCTGCTGCCGGAGGCCGAGGCGCTGGCGATGCCGAGCACCTTCCCGGAGGCGTTCGGGATGGTCGCCGCGGAGGCGGCCGCGGCGGGGGCCCTGCCGGTCTCGGCCGGGCATTCGGGGATGCTCGAGGTCTCGAGGCAGCTCTCGGCGGCCCTGCCGGCAGAGGTGGCCGCGTTGACGTCCTTCCCGGTCGAGCCGGGGGCGGTGGAGGCGATCGCCGACCGCCTCAACCGCTGGCTGGCGCTGCCCGCGGCCGAGCGTCAGGAGGCCCGCGAGGCCCTGGTCGAGACGGTTGCCCGACTCTGGAGCTGGGACGCGGTGGCCCGGGGAGTCCTCGCCGCAGCGGCCGGAGACCTAGCTGGGCTGCCGCTTCCGTGAGCTAGTGCCAAGCGTCACCTGGGGCCAGAAATCCTCCCGCCGCCGCTTCAATAGAATGCCCGCCGCCTGATGTACGGCCGCCTCCCCATAGTGAAAATGCTCGCCGCCACGGTTGCCCTGACCGTGGTCATCTCGGCCGTGATGGTGCCGATCAACTGGAATGGCCAGGGGGCCTCGACGGCGGCGCCGAAGATCGACGAGCTGCTCAGCGTGATGATCGTCATCTCCGCCTTCGTCTTCTCGCTGGTGATCGTGATGCTCTTCTACGCGCTTTGGAAATTCAAAGCGAAGCCCGGCGACGAATCCGACGGCGAGCCGATCCACGGCAACACCCGGCTCGAGGTCGCCTGGACGCTGATCCCGACGATCATCGTCCTGTTCGGCGGCGGCTACAGCTGGAAGGTCCTCAACGACATCGAAGAGACCGCCAAGAACCCGCTGCGGGTCAGCGTCTTCGCTCAGCAGTTCGCCTGGAGCTTCGGCTACCCGGGCAAAGACTACGCCTGGTCCGAGGGCGAGCTGCACGTCCCGGTCGACCGCCAGGTCCAGTTCAAACTTCATGCCCAGGACGTGATCCACTCCTTCTGGGTCCCCGAGTGGCGGATCAAGAAAGACGCCGTCCCGGGGCTGACCACGACCGCGACCGTGACCCCGGACAAGGTCGGCACCTATCAGCTGATCTGCACCGAGCTCTGCGGCTTCGGCCACGCGACGATGCGGGCCAAGGTCGTCGTCGAGCCGCCCTCGAAATTCCGCGAATGGGTCGAAGGGCTGAAAGACAAAACCCCGGCGCCGCTGATGGAGTCGGTGGAACAAGACACTGAGACCGACCCGGTGCCCGTCGGCCCGGGCGGGGCATAATGGAGGCCTGCTGATGGTGGCTGCGATCAAGCGACCGGGATGGATTCGTGGCGCGGTCGGCGCGCTTGCCGCCGGCGCTTTCGGGTTCGCCCTCGTCATCGCCCTGCGGGCGATCTCCGACCTGCCGATCTACCAGACCGAGCAGACCGGCTACCCGCACGTCGTCGTGCCGCTGATCCTGGCTCCGCTCGGCTTCCTGGCCGGCTTCGGCTGCTTCGACTACTGGCTGCGCTGGGCGGCCGGCATGCCGACGATCCCCGAGGACCACTCCCAGCACGGGGCGAAGAGCTGGAAGGACTACTTCCGCTTCAACACCGACCACAAGGTGATCGGCATCCAGTACGTCGTCACCACCTTCTTCTTCTTCTTCATCGGCGGCCTGATGGCGATGCTGATCCGGGCCGAGCTCGCCCAGCCGGGCACCCAGGTGGTCGACGCGGCGACCTTCAACAGCCTCTTCTCCACCCACGCGGTGCTGATGATCTTCGTCTTCGTGATCCCGGTCTTCGCCGGGCTCGCCAACTACGTCCTGCCGCTGATGATCGGCGCCCCGGACATGGCTTTCCCGCGCCTCAACGCGCTCAGCTTCTGGATGCTGCCGCTGGCCGGGCTGCTCTTCATCGGCAGCTTCCTCGCCCCCGGCGGCGCCTTCGACACCGGTTGGACCGGCTACGCCCCGCTCTCGACCGGTGCCCCGTTAGGGCAGTCGTTCTTCAACCTCGGCGTCCAGTTCGCGGGCGCCTCCTCGATAGCCACGGCGCTCAACTTCCTGGTCACGATCATCACCATGCGTGCGCCCGGAATGACCTTCTGGCGGATGCCGCTGCTGGTCTGGGCCAATCTCTCGACCTCGCTGCTGGTCGTCGCCGCGACCCCGTTCATCGCCGGCGTCCAGTTCATGGTCCTCTTCGACCGCGTCCTCAGCACCAACTTCTTCGAGTTCGCGGGCGGTGGCGACGTGATCAGCTACCAGCACATCTTCTGGTTCTACTCCCACCCGGCCGTCTACATCATGATGTTGCCGGGCTTCGGGATCATCTCCGAGGTCATCTCGACCCACGCCCGCAAGCCGATCTTCGGCTACCGATTGATGGCCCTGGCGCTGATCGGGATCGTCGTCCTCAGCTACTCGGTCTGGGCCCACCACATGTTCGTGGCGGGCATGTTCTCGTGGCTGCGCGTGCCGATGATGATCACGACGCTGCTGATCGCGGTGCCGACCGGGATCAAGATCTTCTCCTGGCTGGGAACGCTCTACTTCGGCAAGATCCACACGTATTCGACGGCGATGCTGTTCGCGCTCGCCTTCATCGTCACCTTCACGATCGGCGGCATCAGCGGCGTCATGCTGGGCATGGTGCCGATCGACATCCACGTCTCGGACACCTACTTCATCGTCGCCCACATCCACTTCGTGCTTTTCGGCGGCTCGGTCTTCACGATCTTCGCCGGCGTCTACCACTGGTTCCCGAAGATGACGGGGCGGATGTACGACGAGAAACTCGGCCGCGTCCACTTCTGGGGCACCCTTGTAGGCACCTGGGGCACCTTCATCCCGATGCACTGGGTCGGCATGGACGGGATGCCGCGCCGCGTCGCCGACTACGCGACCCAGTTCGGCGAGTGGAACCTGCTGATCAGCGTCTGCGCCTTCTTCCTCGGCGCCTGCCAGCTGGTCTTCCTCTACAACATGATCGTCAGCTGGCGCTTCGGCCCGAAGGCCGACGCCAACCCCTGGCGCGCCAACTCGATCGAGTGGCAGGTCTCCTCGCCGCCGCCGATCTACAACTTCGACGAGATCCCCCGGGTCGTCGGCGGCCCCTACGAGTTCGGCGTCCCCGGCGCCCGCCACGCGATCATGGCTGGCGAAGGCGCCGAGGTGCCGGAGAGCAAACCCAGCGTGGTGGGGTCCTCGACGTGAGCACCGACGAGCGCAAGCCGCTCCTGCTCTTCCTCAACGAGGTCGCCGGTGGCCGCAAGCTGCTGGAGGCCGTGCGCGAGCGCCAGGACTCGATCTCCGGAGTGGTGGTCGCCGCTCCCCAGAACCAGCCCTCGGTCGGTCAGCTGATCGACGCCGGCGAGCTGCGCGAGGCCGCCCGCGCCCGCGTCGAGGTGACGATGTCGGTGCTGAGCGAGTTCGGCATCCCCTCGGTCGGCGAGGTGCTGGATCCCGAGCCCTCGCTCGCCCTCGACGACGCCGTCCGCGCCCACCAGCCCGGTGAGGTGCTGCTCTCCTGCCTCTACGACACGCGCTTCGGCTTCACCCGCAAAGACCTGGTCGAGTGGGCCCGCCAACGCGTCGAGCCGGAGGTCAAGCTGACCCACATTCCGGTGCGCATCGAAGACGACGCGATCCGTTGGGACCTGATCCACACGCTCGTGGTCGCGACCAAGACGGTCGCCGCGCCCGACCTGGTCAACAGGCTCAAGGAGCGCGCCGCCGACCGTCCCCACCGCTACACGATCATCTGCCCCCGCGCCGAGGATTTCAGCGAGCCCGAGATCGTCCGCGACCTCGCCGCGACCCTGGCCGAGCTCTACAAGGCCGACGTCGACGCCACCGGCCAGCCGATGAGCCCGGACCCGTTCCTGGCCGTCAAGAACGCGATCGAGCACTACCGGATCGACGAGGTCCTGATCTCGACCTTCGCCGGCGAGAGCTCGCGCTGGCTCGAGGACGACCTGATCGGGCGCGTGCGTGAGATCACCGAGAAGCAGGTCGAGCACATCGAGGTCGGCCGTCCGGCAGCCGCCGTCGCAGCCGCCGTCGCCGAGGGAGGGGAGTCCTGATGGAGAGCGCCACGGTTGCCGTTGGGCACGCCCACGACGAGCCGCACGGCCCGCCCGAGGCCAACGAGAGCTCGCGGATCGACAAACAGACCCTCGGCATCCTCCTCTTCATCGTCTCCGAGGTGATGCTCTTCGGGGCCTTCTTCGCCTCGTACTTCTTCCTCCGCGTCGTCGTCAACCCGGAGTCCTGGCCGCCCCATCCCTACGAGCTGCCGGTCGCCGTCGCCGGCATCAACACGGCGATCCTGGTCTCCTCCAGCTTCACGATCCACTACGCCCTCGAGGCGATTCGCCGCGGCAACCGCGCCGGCATGAAACTGGGCCTGGTGCTCACCTGGATGCTGGGCATGACCTTCCTCTTCATCCAGGTCAACGAGTACGTGCACCTCGGCTTCAGCGCCCGCGACCTCGGCTTCGGCGCGATCTTCTACAGCCTCACCGGCCTGCACGGCGCCCACGTCTTCGTCGGCCTGCTGCTGCTCAGCTTCGCGACGATCCGCGCCTTCCGCGGCCACTTCGGGCCCGCGGCCAAGGACCATCTCGGCGTCGAGGTGCCAGGGATCTATTGGCACTTCGTCGACATCATGTGGATCGTCGTCTTCGTGACGGTCTACGTCCTTTAGCGCGGCCGCTGCAAACCGGCGCATCTCGGGGTCCTCGGTCGCTCGGATCGGGTCACGCACCGGAGTGCGCTCCCCTCACCTCGCTCCCTGCGTCCCCCGACCTGCTTGGTTTTCGCGGCCGTTCGTGGGACGACTGCTGCCGGGACGAGAATGAGTAGATGAGGATCTCCGAGGAGGCGGTGTTTCGGTGGGTCGTGATCGTCGTGGGCGCGGCCGTGTCGGTGATCGCGCTGGCGCTATTGATCGAGCCGCTGGTGGGGGCGCTGTGGGGGCTGATTCTGGTCGGCTGGGGAGCGGTCCACGCCTATCGCTGGGCCGATCGAAATTGGCGCGGAAGCTGATGCAGAATTCTTAGAGTCTGCGGACAACACATTACATCTTTCTTTGTAATCTGGCAGCATGTACGCCGTGAGAGAGAAGTGGACGGACGAGCGCCTCGACGACCTCAACGAGCGGGTCAACCGGGGCTTCGCACGGGTCGATGGCGACATCCGGGAGCTGAGGAGCGAAATGAACGCGCGGTTCGACTCGGTCGACGCGAAGTTCGACGCCCTCCACAAACTGTTGATTCGCGCCGCTGGCGGGGCGGTCGCGGTGCTCGTCACGACCGGCGCGGCGCTGGTCGCAACGCAGCTCTGAGCTGCTCGCGGCGGCCGATCTCGAGGACCGCCAGGGCCAGGGCGACCGGGACGGTGGCCGGCAGCTGGTCGAGGGCGAAGAAGAGGAAGTCGAAGCCGACGCAGAGGGCGGCGGTGAGCCACGCTCCGGTCAGCTGCAGCTGACGGTCGCGGGCCAGCAGGGCGCCGAGGGTGGCGGCGACGAAGAGGTCGCCGAAGCCCATCACCGCCGAGCCGAAGTGGGCGAGCTGCAGGCGGGGCAGGTCGCCGAGGGGCGAGGCGGCGTTGAGGATCGCGTTGGGGCCCTGCAGGAGGTCGGCGCCGATCAGCCAGGCGTCGATCGCCGCCATCGCGTAGATGCCCAGCGCCAGCCAGCGGCCGGGGACGACGCAGGCCAGCAGCCAGCCCAGCGCCACGCAGGCGAGCGCGGAGAGCGCCAGGGCCGCGGTCTCGCCGGCGAGGCTCCCCTGGGCGGCCCAGGCGAGCGCGAAGAGGGGCAGGGCGAGCAGGGCCAGGGGCGGCCGGGCGCCGCGGACGATCGTGGCCAGGGCCAGCGCCGCCAGCGGCGGCACCCCGACCAGGGCGACGTAGGTCAGAACCCGGGCGCTGGCCGAGTCGAGCGCGATGGCGCTGACGACGACGACTATCGAGAGCGGCGGCAGCAGCGCCCACCAGCGGGTCCGCACCGCCGTGGGGAGCTGCAGGTCAGCCGCGCGCGGCGCCGCGACCAGCGCCGCCTGCACGAGGCTGAGCGCGCCGATCGAGAGCCAGAACGGCAGCACGCCTCAGGTCGCGCCAGCGGCGGCCCGGGGGGCGCCGCTCTCGTCCTCCCGCTCGGCCGGGGCGGCGGCGCGGTTGCGGGGCTCGAGGCGCCCCGCGGCGGCGACCGTCCAGAGCATCGCCAGCCAGTTGCCGGTGGCCAGGGCGATATGGACCCAGACGATCCCGGCAGGAAGCTCCAGAGACCACTGCAGGCCTCCTACCAGGCCCTGTAGGGCCAGGAGGCCCAGGACCACGGTCAGGGGCTTGACGGCCCTCCTATCGCCTCCAGGGCGCCGCAGGAGGAACCAGACGCCGATCGCGGCGAAGCCGTAGATGGCGGCGATGGCCGAATGCCGTTGGACCACCCACTCCAGCGTTTCCGCGCCGTAGAACTCGAAGCGGTGGACGAGCTCGCCGTCGTGGTCGCCGGCGTGGGGCCCGGAGGCGGTGGCGATCGTGCCGGCGAGGATCGTCAGCTGCCCGAGCGGGATCAGCGCCCGCACCGCCCAGACCCCGAGGCGATCGCGCGAGCGGCGCCGCTCCCAGGACTCGTAGCGCGAGCACCAGGCCAGCGCGAAGGCGGCGTCGAGCAGGATCATCGAGAGGATGAAGTGGGACATCACCAGGCCGGGGGCGAGGTGGTACTTGACGACCAGCGCCCCGAGGATCGCCTGGCCGAGCACCCCGAGAGGCAGCAGGCCGCCGAACAGCGCCAGGTGCCAGCGGTAGGGGCGGCGGAAGAAGGCGAGCGCCGAGGCGGCGATCACGGCGATGCCGACGAACCCGGTCAGCAGCCGGTTGCCGTACTCGATCACCGCGTGGAATTCCATCGGCGGCGTCGTGCCGCCGTAGCATTTGGGCCAGTCCGGACAGCCGAGCCCGGAGCCGGTGAGCCGGACCGCAGCGCCGGTGAGCACGATCAGGGCCAGGGCCGCCAGCGCCACCGCGGTGACCTGGGCGTAGCGCCTGGGGGAGATCTCGAAGCGGTCTCGGAGGCGTTCCCGCATCTCAGGAGATGATGGCAGCGGCCTCGGGGCCGCCCGGCGTCAGCCTTGGGATTTGGACCCGCCGGCTTTGCCGCCGCCCGGGGTGTTTTCGACCAGGAATTCGACCAGGTCTTCGAGTTCTTTCGCCGAGATCGTTTCCTCGAAGTTCGGCGGCATCACGCCGGCCGCGTAGCCGGGGGCGATGACTTTGTCCGGGTCGACGATGTCCTCGTGGACTTTCGCGGGGCTCTGGCCCTGCAGGACTTCGTCGAGGTTGGGGCCGGCGACGCCGCCCGAGCTGGCGGCGGCGAAGGTGTGGCAGCCGCCGCAGCCGTTGTTGGCGAAGACCTGGGCGCCGGGCCCGCCCGGGACCCGCGGCGGCGCGGCGCCGGGCACGCCGGCGTACTCGGCTACGTAGGCGGCGACGTCGTCGAGGTCCTGGCCGGTGACGATGTCGGCCGGCATCGAGACGGCCGGGTTGTCGTTGCTCGGGCGCGGGAACGCGACCTGGGCCTTGACGACCCCTTCGACGGTGTCGCTGTCCTGGCCGGATTCGCGGGCGGCGGCGAAGGCGTCGTCCATGTCGGGGCCGATCTGGGCGGTGGTGCCGGCCTGGGCCATCGCGTGGCAGGTGCCGCACTTCTGGATGAAGAGAGTGCGGCCGCGCTCGCTGTCCTGGGTGGCCGTGCCGCAGCCGCTGGCGACCACGACGACCATCGCCAAAGCGGCGAGGGCGAGCAGAGGGCGGAAGATTTGCGAGCGGGTCGACATACGGCTGACGGCGCGCAGGAGTCTATATGTCACGGCCGCTCGAAAGCTTCGTGTCAGGCACGGATCTTCGGGTAGTCTTGCACCGATCGGCACTATCTCCCCAATCGGGCCAGAGGAGGGACGCAGATGCAGGTGAGGGACGGGATGTCGGAGGTCTCGCTGACCGTGGGACCGACCCATACGTTGCGCGAGGCGGCGCGGATGATGGTCGAGAAGGGGACCGGGGCGGCCCTCGTCAACGACGCCGACCTGCCGACCCCCAGCATCGTCACCGAGCGCGATCTGCTGATCTCGGTCGCGCGCGGCGAGAGCCCCGACGAGGAGCTCGTCGGCGAGCACATGAGCGAGAAGGTGATCGTCGCCGCCCCGGACTGGAGCCTCGAGCGCGCCGCCGCGGAGATGTCGCGGCGCGGCGTCCGCCACCTCGTCGTCTTCGACGACGGCGCCGCGGTCGGCGTCCTCTCGATGCGCGACATCGTCCGCTGCTGGACCAGCGAGGGCGCCACCTCGGAAATGGAGGCCCTGAGAAGGGCCTGAGCAGCCGCTGGGGGCGGTTCTAGGCCTTCGGGGGGGCCGAGATCGTCTCGACCGGCAGGGCGGCGCCGCGAGCGTGCTGCTTGCGCGGCAGGGCGTAGTAGCTGCGAATGGCGCCGCGGACCAGGCTGCGGAAGGCGGCCAGGGCGATCAGGGCGCCGACGAAGGCGTAGAAGACCGGCGGGAACATGAACCCGGCGGCGTAGATGCCGGCGACCAGGCCAAGCACGCCGAGCGCCAGGAAAAGCGGCGCCCAGGACGGCTTCGGCCGGTAGACCAGCTCGCCGGGCTCGGAGATGTGACGGTGCTCGCTCATCTACTGGGCGATGTAGAAGAGAGCGACGACGAAGGCGAGCGCGAAGATCGCCGTGGCGAAGCCGGCTGCAACGAGGCCGGCGGCCATGTTCTTGCGTGCGGTCTCACGATCCACGGGGGGATTTCTATCAGGAGCGGGGGCGTGTGGGCGGGGTGAAGGGTCGTTCGTTGGCTGTGGTGGTGGGGGGAGTCTCGGTGCCACTCCCCCGGAGACCGTCGCGCAGCTGGGGCGAACCAGGTGCCGCGGAGCGTCGCCGCTTGAGCCTCCGTGGGAGTGGCACCGAGACTCCCTGCCTCGCGCAGACGACGAACGACCAATCGTCTCGGCAGGCGCCCCCGCGCCCGATCCGCCCGTAGTGGGGACGGCGTGGCAGATCCGGGCCTCGGTGGTGGGGACCCGCTTCACCAACCGACCCGGTGTCAAGGTGGCGGTTCCACTCACGGCGGCGAGGGCGCCTACCTGACGTCCCATCCCACCCTGCGTCCTGGGTCACCCGACCCACCCGCACCCTGTGGCGACCTGTCGCGAACGTTTCGTTGCCCCTGCTGGGGGACCCTCTCACGAAGGCTCAAGCGGCGACGCTCCGCAGCACCAGGTCCGCCCCAGCTGCGCGACGGTCTTCGGGAGAGGGTCCCCCAGCAGGGGCGCCCGAGCCCTTAAGCGGAACGTCCCTACAGCTGCGCGTCGATCGCCATCGCCAAGAACAGCAAGGCCAGATAGGCGAGCGAGAAGAGGTAGGTGCGGAGAGCCCAGCGCCGGTCGGCGGTGCGGAGGAGCTTGGTGGAGAAGTAGATGAAGACGGCGCCGAGCAGCATCGAGGGGACCAGGTAGGCGATGCCGAGGCCGCCGGCGCAGAAGGGCAGCTGGGTGACCGCGTAGAGGAGGACCGTGTAGAGGAGGATCTGGCGGCGGGTCTCGGCCTCGCCGCGGACGACGGGCAGCATCGGGATCCCGGCCTTGGCGTACTCGTCCTTCATCAGCAGCGAGAGGGCCCAGAAGTGCGGCGGGGTCCAGAAGAAGACGATCGCGAAGAGGAAGAAGGCCATGCCGCTGAGGCCGCCGGTGACCGCCGCCCAGGCGACCAGGGGCGGTACCGCCCCGGCGGCGCCGCCGATGACGATGTTCTGGGGCGTGGTCCGCTTCAGCCAGAGCGTGTAGACGAAGACGTAGCCGAGGAAGCCCCAGAGCGAGAGCGTCGCCGCCAGCGGGTTGACGGCTGTCGCCAGCAGCAGGAAGGAGGCGCACTCGAGCAGGACCCCGAAGGCGATCGCCGCCTGCGGGGAGATCCGGCCGGCGGCGACCGGGCGGTTGGCGGTGCGGGCCATCGTCCGGTCGATGTCGCGGTCGATCGCGTGGTTGATGGCGCCGGCGCCGCCCGCGGAGAGGGCGCCGCCCAGGCAGGTGAGGAGGATCAGGCCCAGCGAGGGGTCGCCGGCCACGTACATCGTCGTCACCGTCGTGAACAGCAGCAGCGACTGGACCTTGAGCTTGGTCAGCGTCAGGTAGTCGCGCAGGACCGAGGGCGCCTGCGCGCGCGCGAGAGTCGCAGTCTGGGCACCGCTCATGCGCGGCTCAGGCTACCGGCTGGCGCTCACCGGCCGTCCGCTCCTCGCGGGCGGTGCGGTGGGCGATCGCGGCGCGGATGTCCCGCATCGGCTGGGTGCTGCGGACGTCCGGCAGGACGTCGAAGTTGTGCGGCTCCGGGGGCGAGAGGGCGAACCACTCGAGCGAGTCGCCACCCCACGGGTCGTGACCGGCCTCGGCGCCGTTGACGCGGCTCTGGACCGCGTTGACGAGGGTCATGACGATCCCGATCGCGAGGATCAGGGTGCCGATCGAGGCGATCAGGTTGTAGGCGTCGACGCCGTCGCCGGAATAGAACTTGTAGGCGTTGATCACCTCGCCCTCGCGGCCACCG
>Ga0190271_10000159_pt1 | contig 34296 bp, 32 predicted proteins | sample Popmic356T_FD_133747 | JGI IMG/M metagenome (GOLD analysis project Ga0190271, IMG submission 133747) | Populus adjacent soil microbial communities from riparian zone of Weber River, Utah, USA - 356 T | ecosystem: Environmental > Terrestrial > Soil > Riparian zone | place: USA: Utah | collected...
GCGGGACACGATGGTATGGTAACGATCCATGAAACTGGTGCTGGACAATGACGTCGGCATTCACACGGTGCGTCGCTATGGCGCCGGTGAAATCCTGATCAACGATCAACTCTGCACGGCGCCCTGCATTGTGACGCCCCGGCAGCTGATCACTGCGTGGGCGGTGACGTCGCCGCAGCGGCTGACCGTCGAGCAGCTGCAGCCACTGCTGCAACTACAACCGCAGATCGTGCTGGTGGGCAGCGCGGAGGGGCCCCTGCGCCCGCCGGCCGCCTTGCGGCAGGCGCTGGAAGCGCGCGGCGTTGCGCTGGAATACATGGATCTGGGCGGTGCCTGCCGCACTTACAATGTGCTGGCCCACGAAAGTCGGGCCGTTGCGGCAGCACTGTTTCCGCGCTGAGCAGGCCGGACTCTTCAGCGACCCAGCCCGCCCAGCAGCGGCACGAAGCTGACCGAGCCCAGCACCTGGCGCTCGATGTGCTGCTCCTTGCGCACATAGCGCAGCAGCTGCTGCGCCCCCTCTGCGCCTACCGGCACGATCAGCCGGCCACCCTTGGCCAGCTGATTCAACAGCGCCTCCGGCACCGCCAGCGGCGCCGCCGCCACGATGATGCCGTCAAAGGGCGCCTGCGACTTCCATCCGGCAATGCCGTCACCATGCTTCAGCAGCACATTGCGCACTTCCAGCTCCTTGAGCCGCACCTGAGCGCGCTTGTGCAGCCCGCCGATCCGCTCCACCGAATAGATCTTGCCCACCAGCGGCGCCAGCACCGCAGTCTGATAGCCGCAGCCAGTACCCACTTCCAGCACCTTCTTCAGACGACCGCCCTCCAGCAAGGCCTCGGTCATGCGCGCCACGATGTAGGGCTGCGAGATGGTCTGGCTGAAGCCAATCGGCAGTGCCGTGTCCTCATAGGCGCGGCTGGCCAGCGCCTCGTCGACAAATACATGACGCGGCACGCTGCGGATGCGATCCAGCACCACCGGATTGACGATGCCCTGTTCGCGCAGCCGCTGCACCAGCCGGTCGCGGGTGCGGGCCGAGGTCATGCCGATGCCGGCCATGCGCGCCTCATTCATAACTGGCCCAGCCAATCAGTCACTTCGGGCAGCGCCGCGTGTCGCGTCAGATCCACCGTCAACGGCGTTACCGATACGTAGCCATCGGTGATGGCCTGGAAGTCGGTGCCCGCGCCGGCATCGGCGCCGGCGCCGGGCGGCCCCACCCAGTACACGGTGTGGCCCTTGGGATCGCGCGCGGGAACCAGCGGCTCGGAACGGTGCCGGTTGCCCAGTCGCGTGGCGACAAAGCCGCGCAGCTGTTCGTAGGGCAGATCCGGAATATTGACGTTGAGGATCAAATGACGGTCCAGCGGTTTCTGCAGCAGTCCGGCCACCAGCTGCTGCGCCACCCGGGCCGCGGTGTCGAAGCGGCGCGCGCCGTCGGGCCGCGTGCACAGCGAGACGGCCATCGTCGTCAGTCCGAGGAAACGGCCTTCGATGGCCGCGGCCACGGTGCCGGAATACAGCACATCATCGCCCAGGTTGGCGCCGTCATTGATGCCGCTGACCACCATGTCGAACTCGGTGTCGAACAGACCGGACATGCTCAGGTGCACGCAGTCAGTGGGCGTGCCGATGACGTAGTAGACCGCGGGCTCCACTTCGAACACCCGCAGCGGTACATCAAGCGTCAGCGAATGGCCGGCGCCACTGCGGTTCCGGTCCGGAGCGACGACGGTGATGTCGGCCAGGTCGGCCAACGCGCCGCGCAGGCGCTGCAGCCCCTCGGCGCGGTAGCCATCATCATTGCTCACGAGTATTTTCAAGGCGCGCCAATATACTGAAAGCACAGGCCCGGAGGAATGCGTGCCCCCGCAGGACGATGAAGATCGCAAATTGTTCCGCCAGGCCATGCACGATGTGCAGCCGCTGCGCGCAGCGGCGCGGGTGGCCATGCCGGCACGACGTCGCGCCGCGCGGGCGCGTTTCGCGCGCGCCGAACGCGCTGCGGTGCTGGCTGAGAGTCTCGCCGCACCCGGCCCCTTCATCGAAACCCAGGCGGGCGATGAACTGCTGTTCCGTCGCCCGGGCATCGCCGACAGCATTGTCAGGCGCCTGAAGCGGGGCGAGTACCGCGTCGAGGACGAACTGGACCTGCACGGGCTGCGAGGTACCGAAGCGGCCGCGGCTCTCAGTGCCTTCCTGCAGCGTGCCGTCACCGACGGTCGCCGTTGTGTGCGCGTCATCCATGGCAAGGGCATGCGCTCCGGTCCACGCGGACCGGTCCTGAAGCAGACCGTCAATACGCTGCTGCGCCGGGCCGGACCGGTGCTGGCCTTTACCTCGGCACGTGCGCGCGATGGCGGCACCGGCGCCACGCTGGTGTTGCTGGGCAAGCGGTAACAGCTCAGGCGTATTCGAGCAACACGGTGGCCATGGCCGCCAGCCCTTCGCCACGACCCAGCGCGCCGAGATGCTCCGGCGTCGTGGCCTTCACGTTGACCTGCCCCTCCGCCAGCCCGAGCAATGCCGCCACCGAGACGCGGATCTGCTCACGCCAGGGCGCGATCCTCGGCGCCTGCGCCAGCAGCGTCAGGTCGGCATTGACCACACGCAGGCCACGCTGCGCCAGCAGCGCCATGGTGGCCGTGACAAAGCGCCCGCTGTCGGCGTTCTTCCATTGCGGATCGCTGTCGGGGAAATGCTGGCCGATGTCACCCAGACCGGCAGCGCCCAGCAGCGCGTCCACCAGCGCATGCAGCAGCACATCGCCATCCGAATGCGCCACCACGCCCTGACCGTGCGGCACACGCACTCCGCCCAGCATCAGGCCGTCGCCCGGGCCGAAGGCATGCATGTCGAACCCTGAACCGACACGCAACTGAGTCAACGGCGCGCCTCCAGAATGGCCGCCGCCACCCACAGGTCCTCGGCGGTGGTGATCTTGATGTTGCTGTCCTGTGCCGGCACCAGCAAGGGTCGGCCCCCGGCCCATTCAATGGCCTGCGCCTCATCGGTGGGCTCAAGCTGCGCGGCGCGGGCCTGCTGCAGCGCCTGCCGCAGGCGTGCGTAGCCGAACATCTGTGGCGTCAGCGCGCGCCACAGTCCCTCGCGGGCGACGGTATTACAGCTGCGGCCGGTGGCATCCTGCTGCTTGAGCGTGTCAGTCACGGCGGCGGCCAGCAGGGCTCCATCGGGGGCATGCCCGGCTGCGGCCAGCAGCCGCTCCAGGTCAGCGGCGCTGAGGCAGGGACGCACGGCATCGTGCACCAGCACCCAATCCTGCGCCGCGGCCTCCGCATCCAGTGCCTGCAGGCCCAGCAGCACCGACTCACTGCGCTGTGCACCGCCGGTGACGAGGCGCACACGCGTCGGCAGTCGCTGCGCCAGTGCATCACGACGCAGGTCGTCGGCGGCCAGCGCCAGCACGACGCCACGGCAACGGTCATCGGCGATGAAGGGACGCAGCGCGGCTTCCAGCACCGTGCCAGTGCCCAGCAGGGCATGCTGTTTGGGCGACTGGCCGCCGAAGCGCCGTCCCATTCCGGCCGCCGGCATCACCAGCCAGTAGAACATCAGCGTGCGGCAGTGCGGACCGGCGGCGATTGCGCCGGCGCCACCTGCTGCACATCGCTGCGTTTCGGCACCACCTGGTAGAAGGTTTCGTTGCGGCCGATCATGCCCAGATCGTTGCGGGCGCGCTCTTCCAGCGCAGCATAGCCCTGCTTGAGATCGCGCACTTCAGCAGCCAGCTGGCGATTGCGCTCGGACAGGGCAGCATTCTGCTGCCGCTGCGTCGCGGTGGCATTGCGCAGCTGCCAGACCTCGGAAACTCCGTCAGCGGAGAACCACAGCCGGTACTGCAACAACAGCAGTACCAATCCCAGCGCTGCGGCGAGCCATTTCATGGGCAGCCAGCGTAGCAGAAAGTCTGGTGGAGCAGCACCGGCAGCTACTGGATCTTCACCGGAAAGGCTTCACGTCCGGCATAGCGCGCCTTGTCACCCAGCTGTTCCTCGATGCGCAGCAACTGGTTGTACTTGGCCACACGGTCGGAACGCGACATCGAGCCGGTCTTGATCTGCGTGGCCGCGGTGGCCACGGCAATGTCGGCAATGGTGCTGTCCTCGGTTTCTCCGGAACGATGCGAGACCACCGCGGCATAGCCCGCAGCGGCGGCCATGTCGATGGCCGCCAGCGTTTCGGTCAGCGTGCCGATCTGGTTGGGTTTGATCAGGATGGAGTTGGCGACGCCGCGCGCAATGCCCTCGGCGAGGATCTTCGTGTTGGTCACGAACAGGTCGTCGCCCACCAGCTGCACCTTGCGGCCCAACTCGGTGGTGAGGTGCGACCAGCCGGCCCAGTCGGCCTCGCTCATGCCATCCTCGATGGTGATGATGGGATAACGCGCCACCAGGTCGGCCAGATAGCGCGTGAATTCCGCCGGCGAAAAACTGCGGTGCTCGCTTTCCAGCTCATACTTGCCGTCGCGGAAAAATTCCGTGCTGGCCACATCCAGCCCGAGGTAGATGTCCTTGCCGGGCTTGTAGCCGGCCTGCTCGATGGCCTGCATGATGGTCTGCAGCGCGGCTTCATTGGAGGGCAGGTCCGGCGCAAAGCCGCCCTCGTCGCCCACCGCGGTGGTCATGCCCTTTTCGTTCAGCAGCTGCTTCAGCGTGTGGAACACCTCGGCGCCATAGCGCAACGCTTCGCGCAGGCTCCTGGCGCCCACCGGCAGGATCATGAACTCCTGGATATCGAGGCTGTTGTTGGCATGCGCGCCGCCGTTGATGATGTTCATCATCGGCACCGGCATGATGGGCGCGGTCTTGCCGCCCAGATGGCGGAACAGCGGCTGGCCGGCATCGCGGGCGGCGGCATGCGCATTGGCCAGCGAGATCGCCAGCAGCGCATTGGCGCCCAGCCGTCCCTTGGTTTCGGTGCCATCCAGTTCGATCATGCGTGCGTCCAGCCCGGCCTGATCGGCGGCATCCCGACCCAGCAGCGCGTCGCGCAGCGCGGTATTGACATGCCCGACCGCCTTGAGCACGCCCTTGCCCAGATAGCGCTTCCGGTCGCCGTCACGCAGCTCGACCGCCTCGCGGCTGCCGGTGGAGGCGCCGGAAGGCACCGCGGCGCGTCCGACCACGCCGGACTTCAGCGTGACATCGGCCTCGACGGTGGGATTGCCGCGCGAATCGATGATTTCACGGCCACGGATATCGGCAATCAGCGTCATAACAGGCTTTCCTCGAACGGCCGGGACTTGGCGATGCGGTCCAGCTGCTGCAACGTTGCAAGAAGCGAGCCCATGCGCGGCAGTGGCCAGGCGTTGGGCCCATCGGACAGCGCCGACTCGGGCCGCGGATGCGTCTCCATGAACACGCCGGCCACGCCGGCCGCCACCGCGGCGCGCGCCAGCACCGGCACAAATTCACGCTGCCCGCCCGAGCTGGATCCCTGCGCGCCAGGCAGCTGTACCGAATGCGTGGCATCGAACACCACCGGGCAGCCGGTGCCGCGCATGATGGCCAGCGAGCGCATGTCGGAGACCAGATTGTTGTAGCCGAAGCTGAAACCGCGCTCACAGACCATGATGCCGGGATTGCCGGTGGACCGGGCCTTGTCCACCACCTGCTGCATCTCCCACGGCGACAGGAACTGGCCCTTCTTGATGTTCACCGGCTTGCCCGCCTGACACACGCTCAGGATGAAGTTGGTCTGCCGGCACAGGAAAGCCGGCGTCTGCAGCACATCGACGACGGCGGCCACTTCATTGAAGGGCGTGTCCTCGTGCACGTCGGTCAGCACCGGCACGCCGAACTTCTGCCGCACGCCTTCGAGGATCTTCAGGCCCGACTCCATGCCCGGACCGCGGAAGCTTTTCGCCGACGAACGATTGGCCTTGTCGAAGGAGGCCTTGAAGATGAAGGGCATGCCGAGCCGGGTGGTGATCTCGCACAGCTGGCCCGCGACTTCTTCCACCAGCGCCTGCGATTCGATGACGCAGGGTCCGGCGATCAGGAACAGCGGCTGCTGCGGCCCGACTTCCCAGGCGCCGAGCTTCATGCGCCGGCCGCCGCGGGCAGCTGCGCAGCGCGGCAGGCGCGCGCCGCGCGTACGAAGCCCGTGAACAGCGGATGTCCGTCGCGGGGGTTCGAAGTGAACTCAGGATGGAACTGCGTGGCAACGAACCAGGGATGCGCGGGCAGCTCGACGATCTCCGCCAGGCCGTCGGCCGACAGGCCGGAGAACACCATGCCCGCCTTGCGATACGAGTCCAGGTAGCGGTTGTTGAACTCGAAGCGATGACGATGCCGCTCGGCAATGGCATCGCGACCGTAGATGTCGCGGGCCCGCGAGCCGGCCAGCAGCCGCACTTCCTGCGCGCCCAGACGCATGGTGCCGCCCAGGTTGGCGCCTTCGGCACGGGTCTGCACACCCTGCGCCTGGTCCTGCCATTCGGTGATCAACGCAATCACCGGGTGCGGCGTGCTGCGATTGAACTCGGTGGAATGCGCCTCCGCCAGTCCGAGCACATGACGGCCATATTCGATGATGGCCAGTTGCATGCCGAGGCAGATGCCCAGGTAGGGCACCTGGTGTTCGCGCGCCCAGCGCACCGCCTGGATCTTGCCCTCGATGCCGCGTTCGCCGAAACCGCCGGGGACCAGGATGGCGTCCATGCCGGCCAGCATGGCCGTGCCGTCGCGCTCGATGTCGGTGGATTCCAGATAGTGCACATTGATGCGCGTGCGGCTCTTCAGTCCGGCGTGCATCAGCGCCTCATTCAGCGAGATATACGAATCACGGATCTGCACGTACTTGCCGACCATGGCGATATCGACCTGGACATCGGGGTTCTGCTTCGAGCTGACCACCTGCTTCCATTCGCTGAGGTTGGCCGGCGGCGCTTCGATGCGCAGCTTGTCGACGACGATTTCATCCAGCCCCTGCTCATGCAGCAGCTGCGGAATCTTGTAGATGTCATCGGCATCCACTGCCGAAATGACCGCGCGCTCCTCGACGTTGGTGAACAGCGCAATCTTGCGCCGCTGCTCTTCGGGCAACATGCCATGGCCGCGACACAGCAGCACGTCGGGCTGGATGCCGATGGAGCGCAGCTCCTTGACCGAATGCTGCGTGGGCTTGGTCTTGATTTCACTGGAACCGCCGACGACCGGCACCAGCGTCAGGTGCATGTACACCACCTGGTTGCGGCCCAGTTCGACCCCCATCTGGCGGATGGCCTCGAGGAACGGCAGCGATTCGATGTCGCCCACCGTGCCGCCGATCTCCACCATGCAGACATCGGCATCACCGGCGCCCAGCTTGATGCTGCGCTTGATCTCGTCGGTGATGTGCGGAATCACCTGCACCGTGGCGCCGAGATAATCTCCGCGCCGTTCCTTGGCGATGACCCGTTCATAGATGCGGCCGGTGGTGAAATTGCTGTGTCGGCCGGTGGTGGTGCGCACGAAGCGTTCGTAGTGGCCGAGATCAAGGTCGGTTTCGGTGCCGTCGGCGGTGACAAACACCTCGCCATGCTGGAACGGGCTCATGGTGCCCGGATCGACATTGATGTAGGGATCGAGCTTGACCATCGAGACGCGCAGACCGCGCGATTCGAGCAGCGCGCCCAGCGAAGCGGCAGCGATGCCCTTCCCCAACGAGGAAACCACGCCGCCAGTAACAAAGACGTATCGGGTCATCGAGGGAATTCCGCCGTGTGAAATGCAACGCTGACGACGGGCGGGCAGCGTAGCAAATCGGCCCCGCTGCCTCAATCCTGATGCGGTTCCCACAGCAGGCGGGCGCGGCGCTTGCAATCCGCTGCGGCGCTGTGCTGCGGATCGAGCCACAGATCGGCCACCGCGATCAGCCGGTCGCCAGCATACAGCAGCGGCAGGCGCGCGCGCTGCCAGGGCAGCACGCCCGCCCGCTGCAACACATCCTTCAGGGGCTGGCGACCCGCCGTGGTGCGCAATCGCTCCCCGCCACCACGAAACCGCACCTGCAAGCGAGCCGGCCAGCCTGCAAGACACAGGTTGCCATGCGGGTCAGGCTGCAACCGCAACCGGCCGATGCCCGGCAACGTCAGCGTGGCGCCGCGCTTCACCGGCCAGTCCACGACCGCCGGCAGCGGCGGCAGCGGGGTCATCGCATGCAGCGAGGCACCGTGACGTCGCACCTCGGCACCCGGCCAGCTGACCCGCGGCATGGCATCGGCCCGTGCAGCCAGCAGCGCCGAAGCCATCTCCTGCAGGCGCGACTGATCGGGCGCCGGCAGGCCGCGCGTGCGCAACCAGCGACGCAACACCTGTCGGCGCAGCGGCGGCGCCATCCGCCGCAGCACCGGCACACGCAGTGCAGCGCCATCGGCGGCCAGCGCCAGCTGCGCGTCGGCCTGCTGGTCCAGCAGCGCCTGCGCCTCGGCAAGGTGAGCGGCACTTCGGCGCGCTGTCTGCGCCGCCGCGGGCCATCGGGCCTGCAGTGCCGGTGTGATCCGCCGGCGCAGGTAGTTGCGATCGAAGCGCTCGTCGGCGTTACTGGGATCTTCGGTCCAGGCCAGGCCACGCCGCTGCAGCCACGCGAGCAACTGCCGGCGCGCCACCGGCAACAAGGGCCGCAGCAATGACCCCGCCGCCAATGGCGTGCGCTCGCCCATCGCTGCCAGCCCGGGCAGTCCGGCGCCGCGCAGCAGTTGCAGCAGCACGGTTTCCAGCTGATCGTCCAGGTGCTGAGCGGTCAGCAGCCATTCGCCGGGCCGCAGTGCCGCGCCCAAAGCCGCGTAGCGCGCCTCGCGGGCCGCCGCTTCCAGCGAACCACCGCGCGGCACCTCCACCGCCAGCACACGCACAGGCACCTGCAGCCGGCGGCCGACCTGCCGGGCCTGCCGCGCCCAAGCCGCTGACTGTGGCTGCAGCCCGTGATCGACATGCAGCGCGCGCAGCCGGAAATTCGACCGGCGCCGCAGCTGGCTCAATGCCGCGAGCAATGCCATGGAATCGGCGCCACCGGAAAAGGCCACGCACAGCCGCGCGCCGCGCAGCGGGCCGATCAGCGCGCGCAGCCGCAGCGCCAGCCAGCGGGCGTTGAAGCTTCGCGGAGCAGAGCCTGGATCGATGCGCGCCGCCCTGACGCGGCGCACGGCTATTTCCTGCTCTCGGAGTAGACGCCGAAGCCGGCGATGCGTTGCAGGCGCTGCTCCAGCAGCGTGGCGAGGGGCAGGCTCTCCAGCTGCTGCAGATGGCGCAGCAGCGCTTCGCGCATGGTATCGACCATGGCCTGCGGGCCGCGATGCGCTCCGCCCAGCGGCTCACGCAATACTTCATCGACCAGTCCCAGGTCGTTGAGCCGGTCAGCGGTCAGATTGAGTGCCTCAGCCGCGACTTCCTTTTTCTCGGCGCTCTTCCACAGGATCGAGGCGCAGCCCTCAGGCGAAATCACCGAATAGGTGGCGTACTGAAGCATCAGCAGCCGGTCACCGACGCCAATGGCCAACGCGCCACCCGATCCGCCCTCGCCGATCACGACGCTGACAATGGGCGTGCGCAGCCGCGCCATCACGAACAGGTTGCGCGCAATGGCCTCGCTCTGGTTGCGCTCCTCGGAGCCGATGCCCGGATGTGCACCGACAGTGTCGATCAGCGTGATCAACGGCAACGAAAACTTCTCGGCCATCTGCATCAGCCGCAACGCCTTGCGATAGCCCTCGGGCTTGGGCATGCCATTGTTGCGCCGGACCCGCTCCTTGGTGTCGCGGCCCTTCTGATGCCCCACCAGCATCACCGGCCGGCCGTCGAGCCGCGCCGGTCCGCCGATGATGGCCAGATCGTCGGCATACATGCGGTCGCCATGCAGTTCCTGGAAGTCGGTGCACAGCGCGCTGATGTAGTCCAGCGCATATGGTCGCTGCGGATGCCGCGCCAGCTGGGTGATCTGCCACGGCGTCAGATTGGAAAAGATGGAACGTGTCAGCTGCTGGCTCTTGGCGCGCAACCGACCCATCTCTTCCTCGATGTTGACCTGCCCATCGCTGGTCAGGTGGCTGAGCTCCTCGAGCTTGGCCTCGAGTTCAGCGATGGGTTGTTCGAATTCCAGGAAGTTGACGGCCATGGCGGGGCGTCACTTTACACAACTGTTGCCGACGATGCAGAACCCGGTTCGGGCGGCGGCGCGTAACTGAGCTTCACATTGCCGGCACCGCACAGCATCTCCAGACCCTCCAGCAGCTGCGGCGCGGGCCGCACATTCCATTCGGCTCCCAGCACCAGCACGCCACCGGCGCCGTGCGCGACACAGCGCAGCGCCACGACACATTGCCCGCCGCGCCAGGGACCCAGCAGCGCGGCCAGTCGCGCCTGCCGCACCTCATCATTGACGTCGGGCCACTCCAGCACCAGCGTGCGTGCCTGCCGCTCGCGCAACGCATCCAGCGACTGCATCTGTTTCGCGGCAATACGCCAGGCGTCGCTGAACTCATCGAAGCGCAGCGCGCCTTCCACCAGCACGATGGCATCCTTGACCACCAGCTCGCGCAGCCGCTGGAAAGCCTCGTCGCTGAGCGTCACTTCCATGCGTCCGCTGCGATCATCGAGCACGAAGCTGACGCGCATGCCGCGCTTGCGGATCTCGAGGATCAATCCAGCCACCGTCACGGTGCGCATCTCGGACCAGCGCACCGGCTCGCCGCCGGCCGGTCGCGGTTCGGCGGCATAGTCGCCGATGCGTCCGGTGGTCAGGTATTTCAGATCACGCAGGTAGCGCGCAATCGGATGACCGGTCAGATACAGGCCCAGCGTCTCGCGTTCGCCGGCCAGGCGCTGCGCTTCGCTCCATTCGGGCACGGGACCGACACGCGGCGCCACGGCCGCAGGCGCAGCGGCACCGAGGCCGAACAGATCGTCCTGTCCCGCGGCGCTGGTGCGGGCGCGCTGCTCACCGGACTGCATGGCCGTACCCAGCGATGCCATCATCACGGCGCGGCTTGCACCCAGCGCATCCACACTGCCGGAGCGGATCAGCGCTTCCAGCACGCGCTTGTTGACACGCTGCAGATCGATGCGGTGGCACAGGTCGGCCAGGTCGCTGAATGCGCCGCGCTCGCTGCGTTCGGCGACGATGGAATCCACGGCCGCCTGGCCCACGCCTTTGACGGCGCCCAGTCCGTAGCGGATCGTGGTGGCATCGGCCACGGCGAAGGCATGCACCGACGCGTTGACGTCCGGCGGCAGCACCGTCAGCCTCATGCCGGTGCAGTCGTCGATCAGCGTCACCACCTTGTCGGTGCGGTCCATGTCCGCCGACAGCACCGCCGCCATGAAGGCCGCCGGATAATGCGCCTTCAGGTATGCGGTCTGAAACGACAGCAGCGCATAGGCCGCCGAGTGCGACTTGTTGAACCCGTAGCCGGCGAATTTCTCCATCAGGTCGAAGATGTGCGCCGCCTGTCTTTCAGGCACACCGCGCGCCCTGGCGCCGTCGACGAAGATGCTGCGCTGCTTGGCCATCTCCTCGGGCTTCTTTTTGCCCATGGCCCGGCGCAGCAGGTCGGCGCCGCCCAGCGTATAACCGGCCAGTACCTGCGCAATCTGCATCACCTGCTCCTGATACAGGATGACGCCATAGGTGGGCGCCAGTACCGGCTTCAACTCCGGATGCAGGTAGTCGATGGCCGCCGCATCGCTGCCTTGCTGCCGACTGGCCTTCTTGCGCGTGATGAAGTCGTCCACCATGCCCGACTGCAGCGGACCGGGACGGAACAGCGCCACCAGCGCCACCACATCCTCGAAACAGTCGGGCTGCAGCCGGCGGATCAGGTCCTTCATGCCGCGTGATTCCAGCTGGAACACCGCGGTGGTCCTGCAATCCTTCAGCAATGCATAGGTGGCCGCGTCATCCATGGGCAGCGCGTTCAGGTCCAGCGGCGGTTCGCCGGCTTGTACGCGCTGCGCATTGATGGTGCGCACGGCCCGGTCGATGATGGTCAGCGTGCGCAGGCCCAGGAAGTCGAATTTCACCAGGCCGGCGGCTTCGACATCATCCTTGTCGAACTGCGTCACCACATTGGCGCCGCCCTCTTCCGAGTACAGCGGCGCGAAGTCCGTCAGCGCCGAGGGCGCGATCACCACGCCGCCGGCATGCTTGCCGGCATTGCGCGTCAGGCCCTCGAGCGAGCGCGCCATATCGATCAGCGCCTTCACATCCTCTTCGTTCCGGTACAGGCGCTGCAGCTCGGGCTCTTTCTCCAGCGCCTTGTCCAGCGTCATTTCCAGTTCGAATGGAATGAGTTTGGCGATGCGGTCCACCATGCCGTAGGCATGGCCCTGCACGCGGCCCACGTCGCGCACCACGGCCTTGGCCGCCATGGTGCCGTAGGTAATGATCTGCGAGACGCGATCATGGCCGTACTTGTCGGCCACATAGTCGATGACGCGATCGCGCCCTTCCATGCAGAAGTCCACGTCGAAGTCCGGCATGGAGACGCGCTCGGGATTGAGGAATCTCTCGAACAGCAGGTCGTAGCGCAGCGGATCGATGTCGGTGATGCCCAGCGCATAGGCCACCAGCGAGCCGGCGCCGGAACCGCGGCCCGGGCCCACCGGGATCTGGTTGTCGCGCGCCCAGCGGATGAAATCGGCCACGATCAGGAAATACCCGGCGAAGCCCATGGGGCAGATCACATCGAGCTCGCTGGCCAGACGCTCGCGGTAACGCCCCTCCTCACCTCTCGCCGTGACACCGGCCGTGAGGCGCTGCTGCAGTCCGTGCGCGGACTCCTGGCGCAGAAAATCATTGGGAGTGATGCCGGCCGGCACCGGATAGTCCGGCAACCGCGCCTGGCCCAGCGAGAGCACCAGCGAGCAACGGCGCGCGATCTCGACGCTGTTCTCCAGCGCCTCGGGCAGATCGGCGAACAGCTCCCACATCTCCTGCGGCGTGCGCAGATGCTGCTGCGGGGTGTAGCGACGCGGACGCGACGCATCGGCCAGCAGCTGGCCATCGTGTATGCAGACCCGCGTCTCGTGGGCCTCGAAGTCCTCGGCGCGCAGAAAGCGCACGTCATTGGTGGCCACCAGCGCCAACCCCTGCCGTTCCGCCAGCGCCACGGCCGCCGCGATGTAGGCCTGCTCGCCCGGGTGCCCGAGCCGCTGCAGTTCGATATAGAAGCGGTCGCCGAACAGTTCCAGCCAGCGCCGCAGCGCGCCCTCGGCCTGCGCCTCGCGACCATGGGCCAGCGCGCGACCGATGTCGCCATCCAGCGCGCAGGACAGCGCAATCAGGCCGCCGGTGGTTTCCGGCGTCAGCCAGCTGCGCTCGATCAGCGGCGCGCCGCGCAGCTGCCCTTCCAGCCAGCCGCGACTGATCAGACGCGTCAGGTTGCGATAACCGCGCAGGTCCTGGCACAGCAGCGCAACGCGCGAGGGACCCTGCTGCTCATCGCCTTCGCGCAACAGCAGATCGGCGCCAATGATGGGCTGCACGCCGCGCTCCAGCGCCGCGCGGTAGAACTTCAGCATGGCGAACAGATTGCTCTGGTCGGTCAGCGCCACGGCCGGCATGCCGGCCTCGCGCACCGCCTCCATCAGCTCCGGCACGCGCACCACGCTGTCGCGCAGCGAGTACTCGGTGTGCAATCGCAGATGGACAAAGCCGGGGTTCATGCGGGATAGGGGACAGGTTGCAGGGACAGCAGCAATTTTACCGGAGCGAAACTGCGGCGATGGATCGGCGATGGCCCCAGCAGTCGCAGTGCCGCCAGGTGAGCGGGCGTCGGGTAACCGAAGTGCTGATGCAGCCCATAGCCCGGATGGCTGCCATCGAGGTCGCGCATCAGCCGGTCGCGATGGGTCTTGGCCAGGATCGAGGCGGCGCTGATCGACGGCTGCAGATCATCGCCCCCTACCAGGGTTTCGATGAGACATTCAGCAAATACATCAATTAGATACGGAGACTTGTTGCCGTCGATCATGATGTGCCGGGGACGGATCTGCAGCGCCAGCAGCGCGCGCCGCATCGCCAGCAGCGAGGCCTGCAGAATATTCAGCTGATCGATTTCCTCCACGCTGGCCTCAGCCACCGCGAAGGCCAGCGCGCGGCTGCGGATCTGCAGTTCCAGCTCGAAGCGGACTTCCGGCCGCAGCTGTTTGCTGTCACGCAGCCCGCCGATGGGTCGCGCCGGGTCCAGGATCACCGCCGCCGCCACCACCGGCCCGGCCAGCGGCCCCCGCCCCGCTTCGTCGACACCAGCCAGCATCAGGGACGCCTCACGGGTGAATTCATCAGCCGCAGGATGGCATCAGCGGCGCGCACCGCGCCATCGCAGCGCAGCTGTCGATGGATTTCCAGGAATCGCTGCTGCAGCTGGCCACGGCGCGGCGCGTCGTCGAGCAGCGCGCTGATGGACCCGGCCAGCGCCTCGCCAGTCGCCTGATTCTGGAAGAATTCCGGCACCAGCGTCTCGCCGGCCAGCAGGTTCGGCAGCGAAAAATGCTTGAGATCGGCCGACCGCAACTGCTGCAGCAGGACGGATGTCAATGTGCCGAAACGATAGGCGGCCACCAGCGGACAACCGCATAACAGGGCTTCCAGTGTCGCGGTGCCTGAAGCCACCAGCGCGACATCGGCCGCCTGCAACAATGTCCGGGCCTGGCCATCCAGCAGGCGCAGTCCCGCGACGGCGGCGTCCTGACGTTCGAACTCGACGCGCACGCCCGGCGACGCCATCGGCGCCAGCATCTGCAGTCCGGGATGGCGTGCGGCCAGACTCCGCGCGGCGCTGATGAAGTCCGGCCCCAGTCGCTGCACTTCGCCACGACGACTGCCGGGCAGTACCGCGAGCACGCGCGCGTCGGCCGCCAGACCCAGCGCAGCCCGCGCCGCATCCCGTTGCGGTTGCAGTGGGATCTGATCGGCCAGCGGGTGTCCGACAAATTCGGCCGGCAAGGCATGCTCGGCATAGAACGGTGGCTCGAAGGGCAGCAGGCACAGCACCCGATCCACGCTGTCGGCCATGTGCCGCACGCGTCCCGGTCGCCAGGCCCATACCTGCGGACTCACGTACTGCACGGTGCGCAGACCGCGCTGCTTCAGCTGTGCGGCCAGCCCCAGGTTGAACGCCGGCGCATCGATACCGACGAACACATCCGGCTGCCAGGCGGCCAGCTCGCGCACCAGACGCCGGCGCAGCAGCCACAGTCGCGGCAGGTGCCCCAGCACCTCGAACAGGCCCATCACGGCCAGCTCTTCGGCTGCTGCCAGCAGCTGGCATCCGGCCGTCCGCATTTTCGGTCCAGCCACGCCGCGGAATTCGATGTCGGGACGCCGGGCGCGCAGCGCCTCCATCAGCGCCACGCCCAGTTGATCGCCGGAGGCCTCGCCGGCTACCACCGCTATCCGCAGCCCTTTCAAGGCGCTGACCTAACGGATCAGGCTGCGCGTCGAAGCCGCAATGAAATCGACGAAGGCCTGGAGCTCGGGCTGCGTCGCGGCCAGCTGCTGCAGCTCGCGCACGGCATCCGCCAGCGGCAGATCCCTGCGATACAGCACCCGATAGGCCTCGCGGATATTGCGGATCTGCGCAGCGTCGAAGCCGCGCCGCTCGAGCCCCTTGCTGTTGATTGAGTGCGGCACCGCCGGCTGCCCGACCGCCATCACATACGGCGGCACATCGCGCGTCACGGCGCAGTTGTTGGCGATGAAGGCATGGGCGCCGATCTTGGTGAATTGATGAGCGCCGGACATGCCGCCCATGATGACCCAGTCCCCCATCTGCACATGTCCGCCGAGCGTCGCGGCGTTGGCCATCACGATGCGGTTGCCCAGCCGGCAGTCGTGCGCCACGTGCGTGTAAGCCATGAACAGGTTATCGCTGCCAATGCGGGTCACACCCTCATCGTGCGTGGTGCCGCGATTGACGGTGCTGCATTCGCGGAATACGTTGCGATCACCGATCTCCAGCCGCGTCGGTTCGCCGTTGTACTTGAGATCCTGCGGTGCATCGCCCAGCGAGGCGAACTGGAACACCACATTGTCGGCGCCAATGCGCGTCGGCCCCCGGATGACGACGTGCGGACCGATGCGGGTGCGCGGCCCGATCTGCACTTCGTCGCCAACGACTGCGAACGGACCGACGGTGACGCCTTCAGCCAGTTGGGCGCGCGGCGAAATGACGGCGCGCGGATCGATCACGGATTCTTGCCCGCTGGCGCGGCGCCGGCGAGATCCGGCGCCAGCATCATGTCGGCGGCGGCGGCCTCGGCACCGTCGACAGTGGCGAGTGTGGCCAGCTTCCAGATGCCTTTGAGGTTCCGCTCCAGCGTGGCCTGCAGCAGCAATTGATCGCCAGGCTCCACCGGTCGCCGGAAGCGCGCCCGATCCATGCCCACCAGGTAGAAACGCGAGTTCTCGCCCGGCACCACGTCGGCGGTCAGGAAGGCCAGCATCCCGGCGGTCTGCGCCAGCGCCTCCATGATCATCACGCCCGGCATGACGGGTCGGCCCGGAAAATGCCCGGGAAAGAACGGCTCGTTGTAAGTGACATTCTTCAACGCGCGGATGCTCTTGCCCGGCACATAGTCGAGCACGCGATCCACCAGCAGGAAGGGATAGCGATGCGGCAGGCGCTTCAGAATTGCATCGATATTGATCATCTTCGTTTCAGTCATCGTCAACGTCCTTCTCTGCCTTGCCGGTTCGGGGCGCATGTTGATCGAGGCGCTTGAAGCGTGCCACCAGGCGGCGCCACCTGCGCGCCGGCTCCGCCGGAATGCCGCCCGAATACAGGCCCGGTTCCCGGATCGAATGCGAGGCCAGCGTCAGGCCGGTCAGCGCCACATCGTCGCAGATATCCAGGTGCCCGGCGACGCCCACCATGCCGCCAATCATGCAGCGCTGCCCGATGCGGGTGCTGCCGGCAATGCCGGCGCAGGCAGCGATCACGGTGTGCGCGCCAATGTGCACGTTGTGGGCGATCTGCACCTGGTTGTCGATCTTGACACCGTCTTCAATCACCGTGTCTTCAATGGCGCCACGATCAATGGTGGTATTGGCGCCCACCTCGACATCGCAGCCGATCAGCACCGAACCCAGCTGCGGCACCTTGGTCCAGCCTGCGCCTTCGCGGGCGAAGCCGAAACCGTCGGCGCCGATCACCGCGCCGGCGTGCACGATGACGCGCGCGCCGATCTGCACGCCGTCCGCCAGCACCACGCGCGGATGCAGGCGGCAATCCGCGCCCAGCTGCGCGTCGCGGCCCACTACGCATCCGGTACCCACCTGACAACGCGCGCCAATGCGTGCGCCGGCGCCGATGACGGCCAGGGCATCGATCTGCGCGCTGGCATCGACGACCGCCGTCGCATCGACCAGCGCGGCCGGATGCACGCCGGGCGCAGGCACTGCAGGTGGATGGAGCACGGCGGCCATGCGCGCGTAGGTTGCGTAAGGATTGCCGCAGACCAGTGCTGCCACCGGACACAGGGCCGCGCTGGCGGCATCCAGTACCACTGCGGTGGCGCGGGTCGCCGACAATTGCCGGCGATATTGCGGATTGGCCAGGAAACTCAGCGACCCCGCTCCAGCGGCCGCCAGCGTCGCCACATGCGACACGCTTTGCTGCGGATCACCGTGCAGTTCGCAACCGAAACGGATGGCCAGCTCGCCGAGCGTCGCACTCATGGCGGCTGCGGGCGGCCGTTCCGGGACTGCTTATTTAGGCGCTGCCGGCGCCGCCGGCTTGGCGGTCTGCAGGCTGGTCAGCACGCTGCTGGTGATATCCAGTGCGCCCGCCGCGTAGATCACGCCATCGGCCAGCACCAGATCGAACTTCTGTGTGGCGGCGTAGTTCTGCACGACCTCGATCAACTGGCTCTGCAGCTTCGATAGTTCTTCATTCTGGCGCGCCGTGAAGTCTTCCTGGTAAGCCGTCACCTTGCCCTGATATTCGCGGCTGCCATCACGCAGTTCCTTCTCGGCCTTGGTGCGCTGGTCGGCGGTCATGGTCGCGCCGTCTTTCTGCAGCTTCTCTTCCTTGCTCTTGAGCGAGGTCTGCTGGGACGCCAGTTCGCGCTGCTTGGCGGCGAATTCGTTACGCAGCGTGTCCTGCGCGGCCTTGGCCTGCGGGGACTCCTGCATCAGCCGGTTGTAATTCACCACACCGACCTTGAGCTCAGCCGCCGCGCCGATGCCGGCACAGGCCAGTGCTGCAGCGACCACCGAAACCTTGATCAACGAACGCTTCACTGCTCTTTCTCCTGCCGCGGGCACCCCCCGGGCATGTGCCAAGTCTAGCCTAGAATGACTGTCCGACCGTAAACTGGAAACCCTCGGTGCTGTCCCCGAAGCGCGGATTACCCCGCTGCGCCGGGGTGTCATTGAGCGGAACCGCATAGCTGAACCGGAACAGGCCCAGCGCCGGCGCCAGCCACTGCATCGCAATACCCGCCGAGCGGCGCAGGTCCGCGGTTCTGAACTCGTAGTCCACCGGCGTCACCAGGTCGCGGCCCACGTACTGCACGTCGTCAGTCGAGAACACACCGCCGATATCGTAGAACAGGCTGATGCGTGCGCTGCTCTGCCACCTGACGGGCAGCGGCAGAATCACCTCTGACCGTGCCACTGTCAGCAGGTTGCCGCCATACGGATTGCCGAAGTTGTCGCGCGGGCCCAGCGAGGACTCGGAAAAGCCGCGCACGGTATCCGGGCCACCGGCGTACAGCCGCTTGTACGGCGACAATGAGGTGGTATCGCCGACCCCGTCGCCATAGGCCAGTTGCGTGCCGAACGCCATGGTCCAGCGGCCCCACAGCGGCAGATAGCCGGCGTACTCGTAACTTGCCATCCAGTTGCGCGCGGTGCCGGGCAGCGTGTAGCTGACGTTCATCGAGTGCCGCTGGCCGCGATCGGCAAACAGTGCGCGGTTGCGGGAATCAAACAGCCAGCCAGCCGTCAGGTCGACGGCGGTGTACTTCGTGCCCACCGCCAGTGTCGAAGCGGAAACCGTCGTGCCATCGGGATAGGTGACGGTGGAAATGGCATCGAGCACGTAGGGATTGCCGTTGTTACGGACCCAGTCCACGGCCTGTTGCGCACTGCTCTCGGCATAAGTGAGGAAATCGACCCGTTGCACAATCAACCCCATGTTGACGCGCTGGAATTCGGTGACCGGGTAGCCGTAGTTGAGCCCCAGCGACATGTTGGTGGACTTGAAATCGGAGGAATTCGACACGAACTGCTTCGAGTCGCGATAGCTCAGCGAGACGGTGCGTGCCAGGCCGTCCACCGTGCGGTACGGATTGGTGTGCGAGAAGCTGGCGATCTTGTTGTACTGGCCCGAATCCAGCTGCAGCGCCACGTTGTTGCCGCTGCCCACGAAATTGCTGTCGTTGAAGCTGCCATTGAGCAGGAAACCCTGCGATGCCGAGTAGCCGACGCCGCCGCCCACGGTGGCGCTGGGCCGCTCCGTGACCGTGAAGGTGATATCCACCAGGTCCGGCGTGCCGGACACCGCTTCGGTCTCGAACTCTGCTTCCTCTATGAAGGGCTGCTGCCGCAGGCGCTGCCTGGAACGCTCCAGCGCCACATTGGACAGCAGCGCGCCTTCCAGCTGACGCATCTCGCGCCGCAGGGTCTCGTCATTGCTGCGCGTCGAACCCGTGAACTTGATCTCGCGCACATAGACGCGGTTGCCCGGCTCGATGAACATCGTCAAGGTGACGATCTTCTTTTCCTCGTCGACGGTGGGTACCGGCTCGACCCGTGCAAAGTAATAACCCTCGGCGCCCAGCCGGTTCTTGATCAGCTCCTGCGTGGCGGTGATGGCCTGCTGTGAATAGATCTGCCCGGGCTGCACCAGCACCAGGCGCCGCAGCTGCCCTTCAGGCACCACCATGTTGCCGGCCAGCTTGATCTCGCCCAGCTTGTAGACCACGCCCTCGGTGACATTGACGGTGACGAAGATATCGGTCTTGTCCGGGGCAATGGCCACCTGCACCGAATCGACGCGGAAATTGGCGTAGCCGCGGTCCTGGTAGAACTGCTGCACCTTCTCCAGATCGCCCTGCAGCGATTCGCGCGAATAGCGATCACTCTGCCTGTACCAGGACATCCAGTTGGGCGTCCGCAACGTCAACCCATCCCGGATCTGCTTCTGGGTGAACGCATTGTTGCCGACGACATTGATGTTGCGGATGCGCGCCCGCGCGCCTTCCTTCACATCGAGGGTCACTCGCACGCGATTGTTGGGCAGGTCTTCGACCTTGGGATCCACCACCACGGCATACTTGCCGCGGCTGTAGTACTGGTCGGTCAGCGCCTGCGTCAGCTCGTCCAGCGTCGAGGGATTGAAGGTCTTGCCGGCCGACAGGCCCATCTGCCGCAGGGATTTCTGCAGGTCCTCGGTCTTGATGTCCTTGTTGCCCTTGATCTCGACGCTTTCCAGCGACGGCCGCTCCAGTACCGCCACCACCAGCGTGTTGCCGTCGCGACGCAATTCGACGTCGCGGAAGAAGCCGGTGGCATACAGCGAGCGGATGGATTCACGCAGCCGTTGCGCCGTCAGCCGGTCGCCAATGTTGACCGGCAGGTAATTGAAGACCGTGCCCTGGGAAATGCGCTGCAGGCCTTCGATCCTGATGTCGCCGACGGTGAATTCCGGGTCCGCCAGCTGGGCATGCGCCAGCCACGGCCAGGCCATCACGGCCAACACAGTCCATATCGCGCGGGAATTGATGCGCATCCGTTACCAGACCCTTGGGAAAATCAACCGAGCTGCCGCACGATGTCGTTGAACAGTGCAATGCCGAGCAGCAATACCACCAGCATGATACCGACCTGCTGGCCGGCCAGCTGCGCCCGTTCCGACAACGGAGTGCCCTTCAGCCATTCGATCGCCTGAATGACGATCTGTCCGCCATCGAGAATCGGTATGGGCAGCAGATTCATGAAGCCCAGCGCCAGACTGACCAGCACCAGAAACCACAGGAAGGCACTGACGCCGGCCAGCGCTGATTCACCGGCCATCTGCGCAATGGTCAGCGGACCACTGATGTTCTTCAGTGACACCTGCCCGAACAGCATGCGCCACAACATGCGCGCCTGCAGCGCGGTCAGTTCCCAGGCCCGCTCGCAGGCGCGTCCCAGCGCAGCCACCGGACCCAGTTCGATATGCCGCAGCATGCTGGGCGGGTAACGCGCCGTCTGCGGCATGCTGACGCGGATCCGACCGACGGTCTGCCCGGCCACCGTCTCGGCCAGGGTGGTCACGCGCACCGTCTGCTCGCCGCCGTCACGGCGAATCCGCAGACTGATGGTCTCTTCCGGATGCATGCGGATGTAATTGACGATCTGCACGAAATCGCTGACCGGCTGGTCGTTGACCGCCAACACCGTATCGCCCGCACGCAGTCCCGCGCGCGCTGCCGGTCCATCAGGCTCCACATTGCCCAGCACCGGCGGCACCGCCGGCTGCAGGAACGGCAAACCCAGGCCGGACAGAAGCATGTCCGGGTCGGACAGCCGGCGCCGCTCGGCATCGCTGTCGATCAGCAACGTCAGCTCGCGCTGCGCGCCGCCGGCGCTGCGCACCTGCAACTGGATGGGATCGCCCGAGCTGACACCGTCCATCAGCGCCAGCACCACGCCGTCGGCACCGGTGATGGCCTTGCCGTTGATGGCCTGGATCTCATCACCGCTGCGTACACCGGCGCGCTGCGCGGGTGTGTCCGCCGGCACGTCGCCGATCAAGGGCCGGACTTCGGTGACGCCCGAGACCATCAGCATGCCGGCGAGCACCAGGATGGCGAACAGGAAATTGAAGGCCGGACCGGCCAGCAATACCGCGATGCGCTGCCAATGCGGCCGGCGTGTGAAGGCGCGCGACAGTTGATCCGGCGGCACCGGTCCCTCGCGCTCGTCGAGCAGCTTGACGTAACCGCCGAGCGGAATGGCCGCCAGCACGTACTCGGTGCGATCAGGCCCGGCCACCTTCGTCCACAGCGGTCGGCCAAATCCCACCGAGAAGCGCAGCACCTTGAAGCCCAGCCTGCGCGCCACCCAGTAATGGCCAAACTCGTGCACCGTCACCAGCAGGCAGACGGCCACGAGGAAGGCCAGCAGATGCGGCCAGGACAGACTCATGCCGGGGTCCTCAGGCGTCTCGACGCGAACCGCTGCAGCGCGGCATCTGCGTGGCCACGGGCCTCGGCATCGGCGGCCATGACTGATTGCAGATCCACCACCGTGCCGCCCGCGAATTTATCCATGACCGCTTCAATGACCGCCGGAATATCCACAAAGTTCAATTGCTTGTCGAGAAACGCCCGCACCGCCACCTCGTCAGCCGCATTCAGCCAGCACGGTGCCAGACCGCCGCTGCTCGCTGCTGACCGGGCCAGTCGCAGCGCTGGAAAACGCACCGGATCCGGCGCGCGAAAATCGAGGCGGGCCGCCTTGATCAGATCGAGAAATTCTACACCGGCATCGATGCGCTCGGGCCAGGCCAGCGCCTGGGCGATGGGTGTTCGCATGTCGGGTGAGCCCAGCTGCGCCAGCGTCGAGCCGTCGGCGTATTCGACCATTGAATGGATGATGCTCTGCGGATGCACCACGATCTGGATGGCATCGACCGGCATGCCGAACAGCACCGCCGCCTCGATCAGCTCCAGACCCTTGTTCATCAACGAAGCCGAGTCGACCGAGATCTTGGGGCCCATGTTCCAGCGCGGATGCGCGCAGGCCTGCTCGGGTGTGACCGCCGACAGCGCTGCGGCCGGCCAGTCGAGGAAAGGACCACCCGAAGCGGTCAGCAACAGACGGCGCACGCCCGCCGGTCGCGCACCCGCCCGCCAGTCGGCCGGCAGGCACTGGAAGATGGCATTGTGTTCGCTGTCAATGGGCACCAGCGTGCCGCCGCCCTGCTGCAGCGCGCCCAGCAGCAAGGGTCCCGCCATCACCACGGATTCCTTGTTGGCCAGCAGCAGCCGCTTGCCGGCGCGCGCCGCCGCCAACGTCGAGCGCAATCCTGCGGCGCCGCTGATGGCCGCCATGACCACGGCAGCCTCGCCGTCGGTGGCCAGCGCCTCCAGCGCCGCGTCGCCCTCGAGCACTTCGGTATCGCAGCCGGCGGCGGCCAGCGTCTGACGCAGCACCGCGGCTGCAGCCACATCGGTCAGGGCGGCACGCAACGGTCGCCAGCGCAGGCATTGCTCGGCCAGCAGCCGGTGATTGCGATGCGCAGCCAGCGAGATGACCCGAAAGCGCTGCGGATGCCGTCCCAGCACATCGAGCGTGTTGCAGCCCACACTGCCGGTGGCGCCCAGGACGCTGACGCCGATCATGCGCCCACACCCAGCCAGCCCAGCCCCAGCACCATCACCGGTGTGGCCGCGGTCACGCTGTCGATGCGATCAAGCACACCACCGTGGCCCGGGAACAGACGGCCGCTGTCCTTCAAGCCCTGGCCGCGCTTGAGCAGACTCTCGGACAGATCGCCGACCACCGACAGCATGCCGGCGGCCAGGCACAGCGGAATGAAGTAGCGGGGCTCGAGGTGGAACCACCAGGCGCCCAGCCAGGCGAACAGGGCGGCCAGCACCATGCCGCCCAGCAGGCCTTCCCATGTCTTGCCCGGCGAGATGCGTGGCGCGAGCTTGAGGCGCCCGAACAGCTTGCCGAAGATGTAACCGCCGGTATCCACCATCACGGGCAGTGTCAGCACGAAGACGGTCCATTCAAAACCCCGCGGCCATCCGGTGCCAACCCGCACCAGCGCCAGCCAGGTGGGCACCAGCGCCATGACGCCCGCCAGCGCCGCCAGCGCCGGCGGCACGCGCTGCGGCACCCACAGCAGGTACAGAAAGGCGCCACACCACCACAGCATCGCCACCCACAGCAGCAGATTGAATTGCGGCTCCGCCCACAGCCAGAGCCGGCACAGCAGCGCAATCAACACCACCACCAGCGCATAGGCCAGTCGCGCGCCGCCGCTCCAGCCGCAGAACGCCGCCCACTCCCAGGCGCCGGCCAGCACGAACAGACCCAGCACGGCGCTGATCAGCAGCGGACTGCCCAGGCCCAGCGCCGCAATCAGCGAGGTGCTGATGACCAGGGCCGTGATGATGCGCGCGCGCAGCATTCAGTGCCCCAGCTGCCCGGCGGTCAACCCGAACCGCCGCTGGCGCGAGACGAAGTGCTGCAATGCCTGCTCGAAGGCCGGCCCATCGAAGTCGGGCCACAGGACGTCGGTGAAATACAGTTCGGTATAGGCGAGATTCCACAACAGGAAATTGCTGAGCCGCTGCTCACCGCCGGTGCGAATGAACAGGTCCGGCTCCGGCAAACCCGCCAGCGCCACCGCGGCCGCGAAACGCGTCTCATCGATTGCCTCCGGCTGCAGCTGCCCACCCAGGCAGGCCTGCGCCAGCGCTCGCGCCGCCAGCACGATGTCGTTGCGGCCACCGTAGCTGACGGCAATCTGCAGTTGCAGCGCGGTGTTGGCCGCAGTGCTGTGCTCTGCCTCGGCCATGCGCTGGCGCAGCGCGGCGTCCAGTGACTGACGTTCGCCGATGAAACGCATGCAGACGCCGTTCTGATGCAACTGCGGCAGCTCCTGCGCCAGCGCATCGAGGAACAGGTCCATCAAGTGACTCACTTCTTCAGGGGGTCGCCGCCAGTTCTCGCTGCTGAACGCGAACAGCGTCAATGCCGCGATCCCGTGTCGCGTGCACTCGTCGATGATGGTGCGCACCGGCTCGATGCCGGCCTGATGCCCGGCCGAACGCGGCAGACCGCGCGCGGCCGCCCAACGGCCGTTGCCATCCATGATCACGGCGACATGACGCGGCAGTGGCTGCAAGACACTAGACCTGCAGGATCTCTTTCTCCTTGGCCGCCAGCTGCTGATCGATCTCGGCAATATGCCTGTCGGTCAGCTTCTGGATCTCTTCCTGAGCCTTGCGCTCATCGTCCTGCGAAATCATCTTTTCCTTGAGCATTTCCTTGACGTCGCCGAGCACATCGCGGCGCACATTGCGCACGCTGACGCGGGCATTTTCCGCGTCCTGCCTGACCACCTTGGTGAGGTCGCGGCGCCGTTCCTCGGTCAGTGGTGGCAGCGGAATGCGGATCACGGTGCCGGCGGTCATGGGCGTCAGGCCCAGGTCCGACTTGAAGATGGCCTTCTCGATGGCCTGCACAGTGGTCTTCTCCCAGGGCGAAACCACCAGCGTGCGGGCATCCTCGATGCTGATATTGGCCACCTGCTGCAGCGGTACGTCCGAACCGTAGTAATCCACCTTCAGATTTTCGACCAGGCTGGGATGCGCGCGTCCGGTGCGCAGCTTCTTCAGATCGGCCTGGAAATTCTGCACGCACTTTTGCATGCGCGCCGTAGCGTCCTTCCTGATGTCATCGAGCATGTTCCAACCCCTGCGCTAACCGCGCCTCATTCGTTGGTGACCAGCGTGCCAACGTCCTCACCACGCATGACGCGCAACAGGTCACCGTCACTGTTCAGATTGAAAACCCGCAACGGCAAGCGGTGGTCACGGCACATGACAATGGCCGTGGCATCCATCACGTTCAGACGCTCGTTGAGCACCTGGTCGAAAGTCAGCCGCGGATAGTGCTGCGCCTGCGGATTGCGCAGCGGATCTTCGCTGAAAATGCCGTTGACCCGGGTGGCTTTCAGCAGCAGATGGGCTTCAATCTCGATGGCACGCAGACTGGCCGCCGTGTCGGTGGTGAAGAAAGGATTGCCGGTGCCCGCGGCGCAGATCACCATGCGGCCCTTCTCCAGGTGCCGCACCGCGCGGCGGCGGATGTAGTCCTCGCACACTTCATTGATGCGGATGGCCGACATCACCCGTGCATGCACGTTCAATGCTTCCAGCGCGTCCTGCATGGCCAGCGCATTCATCACGGTGGCCAGCATGCCCATCTGGTCGGCGGTGACGCGGTCCATGCCGGCGCGCGCCAGCCCGGCGCCGCGGAAGATGTTGCCGCCCCCGATCACCACTGCCACCTGATGACCCAGCGCCTGCACGTCGCGCAGTTCACCGGCGACGCGCTTCAGCATCAGCGGATCGATGCCGTAGTCGGCATCACCGATCAACGCTTCTCCTGACAGCTTGACGAGAATCCTGTTCTGCCTGGGCGCTGCCGTGCTGTTCATGCCTGTAGTACCCCGTCGCTGCGATCAGTCTGCCACAAAAAAAACCCCGCCGAAGCGGGGTTCATCAGTCTCGCTTTCAGTGCCGCCCGGGATTGTCGATGCCATCCTTCTTCTGCGCATCGATCTGCGCCTGGACCTCGGCCGCGAAGTCTTCCCGTTTCTTCTCGATGCCGGCACCGACTTCAAAACGGATGAAGGCCAGCGCCCGGGCGTTGGCAGCCTTCAGCAGCTGCTCGACGCTCTGCTTGTCGTCGCGGATGAACGGCTGCTTGTACAAGGTCTGCTCGTCGAACACCTTGCGCACCTTGCCGTCGACAATCTTGACCAGCACCTGTTCAGGCTTGCTGGCGTTCTTCGGATCGAGCCGCGCCTGCTCGACGGCAATGCCCCGTTCACGCTCCAGCTCGTCGGCCGGCACGTCGCTGCCGTCCAGGAAGCGCGGATTGGCCGCCGCGATCTGCATGGCCAGGTCGCGGGCCAGCGCGGCATCGCCACCTTCAGTGGCGACCAGCACCCCGATGCGGGTGCCGTGCGTGTAGCCGCCCAGCAGGCCGGCGCTGGACAGGAAGGCCACGCGTCGCACCGAGATGTTCTCGCCGATTCGGGCGATCAGCGCCCGGCGCCGCTCATCGACGGTCTCGCCGCCGGCCAGGCTGCGCGCCAGCAGCGGTTCCACTTCATTGAAGCCGCCGGCCAGCGCGGCCTGCGCCACGCTCGCCGCAAACTGCTGGAACTCCGCTTCGCGGGCGACGAAGTCGGTCTCGCAATTGATCTCGACCATCGCGGCCGCACGTCCGTCCGGCGCCGCGGCAATCACCACCACGCCTTCGGCGGCCACGCGGGTGGCCTTCTTGTCGGCCTTGGCCAGCCCCTGCTTGCGCATCAGCTCGCCGGCGGCATCCAGATCGCCGCCGGTTTCGACCAGCGCCTTCTTGCACTCCATCATTCCGGCGCCAGTGCGTTCCCGCAGTTGACGCACCACATCGGCAGTAACAGTCACTGATCGCTCCTCAAACTGTGGATCAGCGCGCGCGACGCGCAGGCGCGGCGTTGGCCGGCCGGCGGCGACCCGCGCTGGCGCTGGCGCTGGGCGCGGCGGCGCTGTTGTCGACGTCATCGACTTCTGCATCCAGCACAGCTTCGGCAGTCTCGACGACCGGCGTCGACGAAGGCGAAGGCGTGGGCGCTGCCCGGCGCGCGGCAGCGGCCGGCTTGCGCGCACGGACCGGGGCCGCGGCGCGCGGCTTGCCACGTGCGCCCTTGCGACGCGGATTGCCTTCTTCATCCAGCTCAACGAACTCGTCTTCGCCCACGACCACCTGCGGCACCGAGTCCTTGCCTTCCAGTACCGCGTCGGCAATGGCCGTCGCGTACAGCTGGATGGCGCGCATGGCGTCATCGTTGCCGGGGATGATGTGATCGATGCCCTCCGGCGAGCAGTTGGTATCGACCACCGCCACCACCGGAATGCCCAGCTTGCGGGCTTCATTCACCGCCAGCTGTTCGTGACCGACATCAATGACAAACAGCACATCGGGCAGCGACTCCATCGCCTTGATGCCGCCCAGGCTTCTTTCCAGCTTGATCATTTCGCGGCGCAGCTGCGTGGCTTCTTTCTTGCCGCGCTTCTCGATGCCGCCGGAAGCAGTCAAATCCTGCAGTTCGCCCAGCCGCTTGATCGAACCGCGGATGGTCTTGAAATTGGTCAGCATGCCGCCCAGCCAGCGCTGGTTCACGTAGGGCATGCCCGCGCGGACCGCCTCGCTGGCAATGGCGTCACGCGCCGAACGCTTGGTGCCCACAAACAGCACCCGGCCACCATCGGCGACCACATTCCTGACGAAGCTTGCCGCATCAATGAACAGCGGCTGGGTCTTCTCGAGGTTGATGATATGGATCTTGTTGCGTTCACCGAAGATGAATTGTTCCATCTTGGGATTCCAGAAGCGGGTCTGATGTCCGAAATGGACGCCCGCTTCCAGCATCTGCCGCATAGACACGCTGGACATGGTCTTCTCCTGTCGGGTTGTGGCCTCCGCGCATCCTTGAACGGCGATTCCTCTTCGAGGAACACCCGGCCGCAAGTGTCTGATGCGCGTGTGGATTGCGTTGCCAAAAAAGGCCGCGCTTTATACCATGAAGTCCCAAGCGCGACAACGCGTCAATCCGCCCCTCCCCAAGCATGCTGCGAACTCCCCAGGTCAAGCTCAAGTCCCCGGAAGAGCAGGAAAAACTGCGGGTATCCGGGCGCCTGGCGGCCGACGTGCTCGACATGATCGGCCCGCATGTGCAGCCGGGCGTGTCCACCGACGAGCTGGACCGGCTCTGCAATGACTACATCGTCAATGTGCAGCACACCATTCCGGCCAATGTGGGCTACCGGGGCTTCCCGAAGACGGTATGCACGTCGGTCAACCATGTGGTCTGCCACGGCATCCCGAACGATCGCGTGCTGAAGAGCGGCGACATCATCAATATCGATGTGGCCGTCATCAAGGACGGCTTCCATGGGGATACCAGCCGCATGTACTACGTGGGCAAGCCACCGGTGCTGGCGCAGCGGCTCAGCGAGACCTGCCGTGAAGCCATGCTGCGCAGCATCGAAGTGGTGCGTCCCGGCGCGCGGCTCGGCGACATTGGCCACGCCATACAGGCCTTTACCGAAGCAGCGGGCTTCTCGGTGGTACGGGAATATTGCGGGCATGGCATCGGACGGGTGTATCACGAGGATCCCCAGGTCCTTCACTACGGCGAGGTGGGCGCCGGCATGGAACTGCAACCCGGCATGGTGTTCACCATCGAACCGATGATCAACGCCGGCAAGCGCCACACGCGCCTGTTGCCGGATGGCTGGACCGTGGTCACCCGTGACCATTCATTGTCGGCACAGTGGGAGCACATGGTGCTGGTCACCCCCGGCGGACACGAAGTCCTGACGCGCGGCGCGGCGGAAAGAAACTGAATGTCATTCAATGACAGCGTTGCTTCCGATGAGTACGGCGCTGATCCGCAGATCAACATGGAGTGGCCTCTGCTGGAGCGACTGCCGGCGCTGCTCGCCACCGATGCCAGCACCGCCGCCTGCCGTCAGCTGCGCCACCAGGCCCAGGAAGAACTGAAGGCACGTTTCACCGCCGAGGAATCCATTGAAGCACTGGTGCGCGCTGGCGCGCGCTTCGTCGACGGCCTGCTGAACGCGCTGTGGCAGCAGCGGCTGGCGCCGGCGCTCGGCGACCGGCTGGCGCTGGTGGCCGTCGGCGGCTACGGTCGCGGCGAGCTGCACCCCTACTCCGACGTCGACATCCTGATCCTGATACCAGCGCCGCTCGAGGAAGCCGAGCGCGTGCAGGTCGAGCAGCTGATCGCCTTCCTGTGGGATATCGGCATGGAGGTGGGCCACAGCGTGCGCACCGTGGCCGAATGCGCCGAAGAAAGCGCCGCGGATGTCAGCACCATGACGACGCTGATGGAAGCGCGGCAATTGGCCGGCAATGCGCAGCTGATGCAGGCCATGCGCACAGCGCTGGCGCCAGACCGGGTCTGGCCGGTGCGGGAATTCTTCGAAGCCAAGGTACGCGAGCAGCACGAGCGGCACCTGAAGGCCAACGACACCGGCTTCAACCTCGAGCCCAACGTCAAGACCGGTCCGGGCGGACTGCGCGATATCCAGACCATCGGCTGGGTGGCCAAGCGGCATTTCGGCGCCGAGTCGCTGGACGAACTGGTGACGCATGGCTTCCTGACGCCCGGCGAACTGCGGCGGCTCAAGCAGGCGCAGGCCATGCTGTGGAAGGTGCGTTTCGGCCTGCATGTGCTGACCGGCCGGCACGAGGACCGCCTGCTGTTCGACTACCAGATCCGGTTGGCGCAGAGCTTCGGCTACGAAGACGCCACCTACACGCTGGCGGTGGAACAGCTGATGCAGCGCTACTACCGCACCGTCATCGACGTGAAACTGCTGAACGAGCTGCTGCTGCAACTGTTCCGCGAGGCCATCCTCAGCGACAATGCGCCGCCGCAGCCGTTGAATGCGCGCTTCCAGATCCGCAACGAGTACCTGGAAGCCATCAACGAGGACGTGTTCGCGCGCCAGCCCTCGACGCTGCTCGAATTGTTCGTGCTGCTGCAGCAGAACCCGCAGCTGCGCGGCGTGCGCGCCGGCACCATCCGCGCCGTCGCGCGCAACCTGTGGCTGATCGACGAGGAATTCCGGCAGAACCCGCGCAATCACCGCCTGTTCCTCGACATCCTGCGCGCGCCGCGCGGTGTCACGCACGAGCTGCGCCGCATGAACGACTACGGCGTGCTGGGCCGCTACATACCCAGCTTCGGCCGCGTCGTCGGGCGCATGCAGTACGACCTGTTTCACGCCTACACCGTCGATGCGCACACGCTGTTCGTGGTCAGCAACGCGCGCCGCCTGGCCATGCCGCAATATGATCACGAGCTGCCGCATGTGTCCCAGATCATGCAGCAGCTGCCCAAGCAGGAAGTGGTGTACCTGGGCGCGCTGTTTCACGACATTGCCAAGGGTCGCGGCGGCGATCACTCGGAGCTGGGCGCCGTCGATGCCGAAGCCTTCTGCCTCGAGCAGGGCCTGTCGCGCTACGACGCACGCATGGTGGCCTGGCTGGTGAAGAGCCACCTGATCCTGTCCAGCACCGCACAGAAGCAGGACATCGGCGACCCGCAGGTCATTGCCAACTTCGCACGGCTGGTCGGCGATGAAATCCACCTCGATCATCTGTACGTGCTGACCTGCGCCGACGTGCGTGGCACCAATCCCAAGCTGTGGAATTCGTGGAAGGCCTCGCTGTTCCATGATTTCTACGAGAAGGTCAAGCGCGCGCTGCGCCGCGGACTGGAAAGCCCCATCGACCAGGACGAGCTGATGCGCGAGCACCAGCTCGGCGCCCGCAAACTGCTGCTGGAGGGCGGCGTGTCCGGTGCCGACATCGACCGCACCTGGGAACGACTGCCGGCGGCCTACTTTCTGCGCTACACGTCGGTGGAGATCGCGCGCCACACCCGCGTGCTGGCCGGACGCGCCGCCGCGCAGGACGAAGCCGCAGTGTCGGTGGCTGGCCAGTCCGAGCGCGGCACCACCGAAGTGCTGATCTACGCACCGCATCGCCGTCATGGCTTTGCGCGCGCCACCGCCGTGCTGGACCAACTGGGACTGAACATCGTCGATGCGCAGATCACGCCCATCGACAATGGCTTTTCGCTGGACTCCTACCACGTGCTTGAAGAGGACGGCACCGCCATCACCGATGGGGAACGGCTGGGCGAGATCGAGCGCGCGCTGTGGAACTCGATCCAGCGTCCCGAAGAATCGCCCCTGTCGGTGTCGAGGCGCGCGTCGCGCCAGGCGCGCGTGTTCCGCACCGCGTTGCATATCGCCCTCAGCGTCGACGAACGCAATCACCGCTCGGTGCTCGAACTGGTGGCGGGCGACCGGCCCGGCCTGCTGTGCGACATCGGCAAGGTGCTGTGGGAAGAGCGGGTCGAACTGCTGGCGGCCAAGGTCGGCACCTTTGGCGAGCGCGCCGAGGACGTGTTCTACCTGACCGACCGCAATCAGCAGCCACTGGACCCTGCCACGGCAGAACGACTGCGCACGCGCCTGCTGGAAGCACTGGGTCCGCGTCAGGCGGCATGAATCCCGCGCTCGCACGGCTGCAGGCCTATCCCTTCGAGAGGCTGACGGCGCTGCTGGCCGGCAGCACGCCGCCGACGGCGCTGTCCCACATCGGCATGTCCATCGGCGAGCCACGGCATGCGCCGCCGCAGAGCGTGCTGGATGCCCTGGCCGCCAACCTGCACCGCGTTGACAGCTATCCCGCCACCCGCGGTCTGCCGGTGCTGCGCCAGGCGATGGCCACGGCCCTGCAACGGCTGCTGCCAGCTGCTGCCGCCATCGATGCGGAAACCATGGTGTTGCCCGTCAACGGCACGCGCGAAGCCCTGTTCGCTTTTGCACAGTCAGTGGTCAATCCGCGGCCCGGCGCACTGGTGGCGATGCCGAACCCCTGCTACCAGATCTACGAAGGTGCGGCGATTCTGGCCGGCGCGCAGCCCCATTACCTTGATACCACTGCTGCCAATGGCTATGTGCCAGACCTCGATGCGGTGCCGGTGGAAATCTGGGAGCGCTGCCAGCTGCTGTTCCTGTGCTCACCGGGCAATCCCACCGGCGCGGTGCTGTCGCTGGAGTACCTGCAACGCGCGCTGGCGCTGGCCGAGAAACATGACTTCGTCATTGCCGCTGACGAGTGCTATGCCGACCTGTACCTGGATGAGGCCGCGCCCCCACCCAGCCTGCTGCGCGCGGCCTGGCTGTCCGGTCGCCGCGGCTTCGAACGCTGCGTGGTGTTCCACAGCCTGTCCAAGCGCTCCAGCCTCCCCGGCCTGCGTTCGGGCGTGGCGGCCGGGGACGCGGCATTGATGAGCCGCTTCCTGCTGTACCGGACCTATCACGGCAGCGCCATGCCGGTGCCCACCCAGCTGGCCAGCATGGTTGCCTGGCAGGACGATGCGCATGTGAGCGCCAATCGCCAGCTGTACCGCGAAAAATTCGCGCGTGTGCTGCCGATGCTGCAACCCTTGATGGATGTGCAGCAGCCCGCGGGTGGTTTCTATCTGTGGCCGCAGATCCCGGGCGATGACACCGCCTTCGTGCGCGCGCTGCACGAGGCGAAGAATGTAACCATACTGCCGGGCAGTTTTCTGGCGCGCGACAACGACGGCGGCAATCCGGGCCGCGGCCGATTGCGCATTTCCCTGGTCGCCGACGTGGACAGCTGCGTCGAAGCCGCCACCCGCATCCGCGATTTCATTTCAGGACGCTGAATCATGTCGAATACATCACTGCAGCAGATCATCGACACGGCCTGGGAACAGCGCCAGACGCTGGCACCGTCGCGGGTGCCGGCGGAGATCGCCGACGCCATCGAGCACTGCATCACGCTGCTGGATCGTGGCGAACTGCGCGTCGCCGAGAAGCGCGCTGACGGCTGGGTGGTCAATGAATGGCTGAAGAAGGCCGTGCTGCTGTACTTCCGCACGCATGACAACGCCGTGATCGACGCCGGCTACACGCGCTTCTACGACAAGGTACCGCTGAAATATGCCAACGCCGACGCCGCGCAGCTGGCGGCCGGCGGCGTGCGCGTCGTGCCGAATGCCGTGGTGCGCCGCGGCGCCTACGTGGCGCCCAATGCCATCCTGATGCCCAGTTACGTCAACATCGGCGCCTATGTCGGCGCCGGCAGCATGGTAGACACCTGGGCCACGGTGGGTTCCTGTGTGCAGATTGGCGCCAACGTGCACCTGTCGGGCGGCGTGGGCATTGGCGGCGTGCTCGAGCCGCTGCAGGCCAGTCCCACCATCATCGAGGACAACTGCTTCATCGGCGCGCGCTCGGAGATCGTCGAGGGCGTCATCGTCGGCGAAGGCTCGGTGATTTCGATGGGTGTCTACATCGGCCAGAGCACCCGCATCTACGACCGCACCAGCGGCGAGACCCTGCAGGGACGCGTACCGCCGGGTTCTGTGGTGGTGTCGGGCACACTGCCCGCAAGGGACGGCAGCCACAGCCTGTATGCGGCCATCATCGTCAAGCGCGTCGATGCGCAGACCCGCGCCAAGACTTCACTGAACGAGCTGCTGCGTACCGTCGACTAACGTTGCGGCAACACTTCGCGGAACTCCGGAAAGGTCTTCCACGCCGGCACCGGCGCCGCAATACCTTCAGCCGGCACATACGCGGAAGCCTCCAGCAACTGCATGCGATGGATGTAGCGCGGACAGTTCGGGAAGATCTGGTGCGCGCGCACGCGAATGATGGCCTGCGCGCCTGCCGTCAGCGGCAGCAGCGGATCGGCGGTGTCGACCTGCGCGAAACCATTGACGCGCAGCCGCTTCGGCTTTTCGAAATCGATGAACAGCAGGCCCACACGTGGATTGGCACGCAGGTTGCCGAGGCTCCTGAACATGCCATTGCCGTCGAAGCTCGGAATGGCCAGCGTCGATTCGTCGAGCACACGCACGAAACCGGGCGCGCCACCCTTGTAGGAACAATCCGGAAAGCCCTCGGCATCGGCGGTGGCGAGGAAGAA
>Ga0190271_10000160_pt1 | contig 34285 bp, 27 predicted proteins | sample Popmic356T_FD_133747 | JGI IMG/M metagenome (GOLD analysis project Ga0190271, IMG submission 133747) | Populus adjacent soil microbial communities from riparian zone of Weber River, Utah, USA - 356 T | ecosystem: Environmental > Terrestrial > Soil > Riparian zone | place: USA: Utah | collected...
CGAAATAAAATAAAGCAGATCCGTATCGTTAAAGGTGCGGTGTTTAAAATTCAGCAAACGCTTTAAATCATCATCACTATGGTTTAGCACAAAATCGTACGGTGCATTATCCATCCTGTCAAGCAACTCCCCGCATTTATTGATAATTGTTTTCCGTTGCCCCCAGGCCAAAACCGCAGCAAAAAAACCCGAAATTTCAATATCCTGCTTTTTGTCAAAAAGATGCGGAATACAAACCGGATCGTTTGCTATAAAATTAGGCTGGTTATATTGTTCAACTTTGCTATCAAGAAAATTCTTCAGCTCCAGAAATTGCATATCAGTAATTATTTAAACAAAAATAGCAGCACAACACTGGCCACCTAAACCGGATTGAAACGGTATCCTTTTTTGTTTTGCAGATTTTAATGAAGCAGGCGCTTCACAAAAAATATTTAGTGTAAAGCCGGGACAAATATTAATTATAGAATAGAACTGGCTTTACAAAAAAATAAAAAACCGGGCAAATGCTGATCATAATGCCCGATTGAAATTTTATGCCAATGCCTTTTCCAGGTCTTCTAAAAGATCATCGATATCTTCTACCCCAACACTTAAACGAAGTAAGTTATCGGTAACACCAACTTTTTCTCTTTCCTCTTTCGGAATAGAACCATGTGTCATAGTAGCCGGGTGATTGATCAGTGATTCTACCCCACCTAAAGATTCGGCAAGGGTAAACACCTTAAAATTAGAGGAGATCCTAAATGTTTCTTCCAGATCAGCGCCTTTCAAGGTAATCGAAATCATACCTCCAAAGCCACGCATCTGTTTTTTAGCTACATCATGGTTAGGATGATCTTCGAAACCCGGCCAATAGATTTTATCAACTTTTGGATGTGTTTTTAAATAGTGCGCAATGCGTTCGCCGTTTTCGCAATGTGCTTTCATCCTTAAATGAAGTGTTTTAATCCCTCTCAAAACCAAAAAAGCATCTTGCGGACCTGGCGTTGCACCGCAAGCATTGTAAATAAACCAAAGGTCTTTATACAATTGCTCATCATTGGTTACCAAAGCGCCCATTACCACATCAGAGTGACCGCCAATATATTTGGTTACCGAGTGCATCACAATATCAGCACCTAAATCGATAGGGTTTTGCAGATATGGCGAAGCAAAAGTATTGTCAACCGTTAGGATTAAATTTTTCTCTTTTGTGATTTTTGCTACCCCTTCAATGTCGATAATCTGCATGGTTGGGTTGGTTGGCGTTTCAATCCATACCAGTTTCGTTTTATCGTTAATGTACGGCAGCATATTCTCTGGTTTAGAAAGATCCAGAAAATGAAATTTAATTCCGTATTTGGTATATATTTTAGTAAAAATACGGTAAGAACCACCATAAAGGTCATTTCCGGTAATTACTTCATCACCTGGCTGCAATAATTTTAGTACAGCATCTGTAGCACCCATTCCACTCGAAAATGCCAGACCATATTTGGCATTTTCCAAAGCAGCCAAACAATCTTCCAAAGCTTTACGCGTTGGATTGGTCCCTCTCGAATACTCGTACCCTTTGTTATCTCCGGGAGATTTTTGCCAATAGGTAGAGGTTTGATATATGGGTGTCATTACGGCACCTGTTGTTGGATCAGGCTCCTGGCCTGCATGGATGGCTTTAGTTGCGAATTTCATTTTTTTTAATTTGAGATTTGAGACAATAGACATGAGATTTGAGACAATAGATATGAGATTTATATTTCTTCTCAAATCTCATATCTCAAACCTACCTAATAAGCTCTTGCAAACAACACTCTCTGGATCGATGGTTTGCCTGAATAAATACAAACCCCATCTTCCAGTTTATTATCTAAAGGAATACAACGTATCGTTGCTTTCGTTTCTTCTTTTATTTTTTGTTCCGTTTCTGGCGTTCCGTCCCAATGTGCTGAAATAAAACCAGCTTTGGTATCTAACAATTCCTGAAACTCTTCGTAACTGTTAGCTTCAGTAATATGCTCATCACGATAAGCTAATGCTTTGTTGAACATACTTTGCTGAATATCTTCCAACAGTTTTACGATGTAAATATCCAATCCTTCCTGAGGTATGGTCTGCTTTAATTTGGTATCCCTGCGGGCAACTTCTACCGTTTTATTCTCCAAATCACGGCCACCTATTGCAATACGGATCGGCACACCTTTTAACTCGTAATCGGCAAATTTAAATCCCGGGCGTTGTGTATCCCTGTCATCATATTTCACCGAAACACCTAATCCTTTTAAACGCATGGTTAATTCATTTACATACGAAGAAATTCTGGCAAGGTCTTCATCCCCTTTATAAATCGGAACAATAACCACCTGAATCGGTGCCAGTTTTGGTGGAATAATCAATCCGGAATCATCACTATGGGCCATAATTAATGCGCCCATTAAACGGGTAGAAACGCCCCATGAAGTAGCCCAAACATGATCTAATTTTCCATCTTTACCTGTAAATTTAACATCAAAAGCTTTGGCAAAATTCTGACCTAAAAAGTGAGATGTTCCTGCTTGTAAAGCTTTACCATCCTGCATTAAGGCCTCAATACAATAAGTATCTAAAGCTCCTGCAAAGCGTTCATTTGGCGATTTACGTCCCCTGATTACCGGAACGGCTAACCAGTTTTCGGCAAAATCGGCGTAGATATGTAACATACGTTCTGTTTCCTCAATTGCCTCTTCAGCTGTAGCATGTGCAGTATGCCCTTCTTGCCACAAAAATTCAGCAGTCCGCAGAAACAATCTGGTGCGCATTTCCCATCTTACCACATTGGCCCATTGATTGATGAGTATGGGTAAATCACGGTATGACTGGATCCAGCCTTTATAAGTATTCCAAATGATGGTTTCAGATGTAGGGCGAACAATTAATTCTTCTTCCAATTTGGCAGTTTCATCAACTACGATATTTCCATTACCGTCATTTTTTAACCGGTAATGTGTTACAACTGCACATTCTGTGGCAAACCCCTCAACATGAGAGGCTTCCTTAGAGAAAAATGACTTTGGGATGAATAATGGAAAGTAGGCATTTTGATGCCCGGTATCCTTAAACATTTTATCCAGTATTGCCTGCATTTTTTCCCATATAGCATAGCCATTTGGCTTTATAACCATGCAACCACGCACAGCAGAGTGCTCTGCTAAATCTGCTTTTAACACAATATCATTATACCACTGGGAATAATCGGCTTCTCTACTTGTAATTTCTTTGCTCATCTTATGTATTTGGAACGTAATTTGTAAGTTAAAAAGTGTAAAATTCGATGGCAAATTTATAAATTTATGCCTACAAACGATCAACAATTAATATCAATTGTGATTTAACATTTTTAGAATAAGTAAATAGTTAGGAATTAACTACTTTTGGAACTTGTTTATTAAATTCGTGAACACACACAACTAAATATAAACACAATGAAACCAATTAAATTTTTACCCATTGTCATGATTGCCGCTGCAGGGTTGGTGGCCTCATGCTCTACATCAAAGTTGGCTCAAACTAAGCCTGCTGATGATGTTTATAATTCTGTGGCGAAAGCCAGGGAGGTGGAAATGGCACCTCAGCCTCAGAACCGGCAAGGCCAGCAATATCAGGCCCAGGGTCAGGAAGAATATGATGAATATTATGGCACCAGTAATCCATATTACGACATGGATTATTCTTCGAGGATCAACCGCTTTTATAATGGATACAGCTTTCAAGGCTATTATGATCCATATTTCGACAATTATTATTACGGTAGCAGCTACGGACCATCCAATTATTTAGGGATTGGATTGGGCTGGGGCAACGGTTACGGTTTAGGTGGCTGGGGCGGTGGATTCGGTGTCGGTTATGGATACGGAAGCATTTGGAATAACCCGTTCTATTATGGCAATTATGGTTACGGGTGGAACAATCCTTATGGTTGGAACTCATGGGGACCAAATTCATACTACGACCGTTACGGTTGGGGTGGCGGTGGATACTACGGCGGAGGCTGGGGTATTGGAGGCGGCTACTATGGTGGTGGCGTTTATACCAACAGAGGAAGTTACAGACCCAGACCTGGAAGTAATGACAGGGGCGTGCCAAGATATGGAAACGGTAATGCAGGAAACGTAGGCAGACCAAGTAGATCTGGTGTAAGCAATCCAAACGGTGTATCTTATGCACCAAACAATAATGCAGGCAGACCAACAAGAAACCAGGGTGGTTATACTCAAAACCAGGGAAATCAAAGTGGCAGACCTACCAGGAATGGTGGTTACTCACCTCAAGGTACACAAAGCAGCAGACCTACAAGAAACGAGAGCTATACTCCTCCTGCAAGAACAGAGAGCAGACCAAGTTATTCACCTCCACCATCAAATGGCGGCGGCGGCGGTTCTAATGGCGGCGGAGGCGGTGGTGGTTCAAGACCATCAAGAGCTGGAAGAGGTTAATTATAAAATCTAAACACACAAATGAAAAAAATCATCCTGGCTTCTCTAGTAGCTACAGTAGCTGCTATGGGAACAACATATGCCCAAAGTTATGCACCCGATGCGTTCCGTTTTTCGCAAACCAATTATGGAAGTTCGGCAAGGTTTAAAGGAATGGGCGGCGCACAAATTGGTGTTGGTGGCGATATTGGTTCAATTAATGCTAACCCTGCGGGTTTAGGTTTATTTACCAAATCGGAATTTAGCATTACTCCAGAATTTAATTCAGTATCGAATAATAGCGGATATTTAGGGAATAATACGAAAGCTAATAAAAGTCAGATTAATCTGAACAATATTGGTGCAGTGTTTTACAGCCCTGCTGCCAAAATGAAAGGATCTGATGTAGATAAAGGTTTAGTGAGTACAGTATTTGGGTTAAGCTATACCCGTAATAACGATTTTTTAAATAACATCAGTTACAACGGTACCAATACAAACAGCTCAATCAGGGATTCTTACGTAGATCAGGCCAATAATTTTGGTGTAACAAACAGCATCGCAGGCGATGCTTACAACAGTTATCTGATCAATAAAAACACGCCTACTTTTCCAAATCAATTTTCTGCGGAACCCTATAACAATGCTAATTTTAAACAAAACTGGGATGAAGCACGTTTAGGTTCTACCTCAGAATTTAACGTAGCGGGGGCATTAAATTTTGGCAACAAAGTATATCTTGGTGCAACAGCCAGTTTTGTGAATGTGAAATATACCAGCGATGCTACTTTCACAGAATCAGGTGTGGTTAACTCCTATAATGATGGTGATGCCGTGCCTACATACAATGGAAATGAAAATTACAGTCTTAACCACTTTAGAAACCAGGAAACTAAAGGCGGTGGATTCAATTTAAAATTAGGTGCTATTTTCAGACCGGTTAGTGAGTTAAGGATCGGTTTGAATTTCCAAACACCAACCTGGATGAACATTGAAGACAATACGAGTGAGACTTTACAGGCTACTACTGCCGGAAATGCGAATACCCCACCAACTAAATCGAACAATCCAACTCAATATTATTCCTTTACTTACAATTTGCGTACACCGTTAAAAGCTTCGGCAGGTATTAGTTATGTAATTGCAGGTACTGCATTAATATCCGCTGATGTGGATTATGTAGATTATTCTTCAATGCGTTTTTCAGCTTCTAATGGCTCTGATCCATCAACAATAAACGACAATAATGCTTTTATCAAAGCGTCGTATAAAGAAGCTGTTAACTATAGAGTTGGTGCAGAAGTAAAAGTAACTAACGAACTGAGTTTACGTGCAGGTTACGGTGTAAATGGAAACGGTGTTAAAGGTGGAGATAATAAGTTTTACCAGGGTCAGTACTATACTGGAGGGCTTGGGTATCGTATTGATAACTATTATTTCGACGTAGCTTATCAAAACTATAAAACTAATTTCAGTTCAAGTCCATATTTGCTAGACGATTATACAGAACCTGTTGCAGATGTTAAAAGTAAAAGGAACAATGTATTCTTGACTTTCGGTGTGAGATTTTAGTAAAAATATTTCTTAAATAATTAAAAAGCGCCAGTTTCCGACAAGGGAACTGGCGCTTTTTTTACAACCGAAAAAGGATACCCAATCGGGTATCCTCAACATTATTAACTAACTAACGTCTATTTAATTAACATCCCACCATAACCTATCGGTAATTTTAACCTTTTGTTGGGGCTGTGGGTTTGCTGTAATTTCGGTATTTGGATAAAGTACCCTTCTCGGAATTTCAGAGAGTGCATTTTTAACTTTGCTTAAAGCAGGGAATCCGGTACGGCGCCAATCTGTATAATTTTCAGCATTAAGAAAGTTTGAAACCGACTTTTCTTCCATAATTAAACGGAGTGCATTTGTACTGCTGAGTGTTCCGCGCGAAGCAATGTAGGTATCCATATCAGTTGTGCTCACCCCTACCTTATTCATGTGCTGTTTAATACCATCCTGATAAAAAGGTTGTGCAGCTGCAAAACCTGATACTACCAGTGTAGCTTCGGCTTTTATGAATAATGCCTCGGTGTAATTAACGAGGTAATTATTGGCATTGGCACCTGCGTAAAAATCGGCAGGGATTGAGTAAGCCTCCAGACTTCCAATTTCGTCTAAACCAATCTGCCGGCCCGTATATAAACCGGTTTGTTTGGCAGGTTTAACCATTTTGCTTAATCTTGGATCGTTTCTGGTAGTAAAAGCATCAACAAAGGTGTTGGCAAGCACAAAGGTAGTGCCTGGCAGAAAATTCTGCTGCCATGGATTTTCTGCTCCTGCTGCACCGCTAAAAGCAATTTTAGCATCATCATCGTTGCTTTGCATACCATTAGTTAGTGCTGCCAAAGCCAGTTGTGCCTGTGCAGAAGCTGTATTTCCGGGTGCTTTACTCAGGTGCATGTAATAACGTGCTTTTAAAGTATAAGCCAATTTTCTCCACTTTGCCATATCGCCAGCATAAATATAATCGTCGCTTCCTGGTTTAATGTTGGCATTTTTAGCAATATCAGCTATCCCATCATCCAATAAAGCCTGAATCTGAACATAAATCTGCTGCTGACTATCATACTTCGGGGTTGGCTGTGTTACGCCTAAAAAAGCCTGAGTGTAAGGAAGATCTCCCCATGCATCTGTAGCATAGCCCAAAGTATAAGCTGTAAGAATTTTAGCAATGGCACCATAATTAAAATTGCCATTGGCAGCAGCTTTAATCTTTAACAAATTAAGGTTGTTTAATGTTCTTACATACACATTATTCCAGTCTCCATCCATGTCAATATTGTACATCTGATAAGTACCGAAGTTTGGTGCCACCTGGTTGAGCGCCATTACCTGCAAATATTGCTGCAACACCACACTTAAATTCCCGTCGCCTGATGCGCTGATATTTTGCGAAATCAGCATTTGTATAGGTGGCAACATGAGCGATTCTTTAACATCAATCGGTCTGTTAGGATCATCATTTACATCCAGGTATTTTTTGCATCCGGCTAATGACACCATAAGGGCAAAGCCTAAAATAAAATATATCTTTTTCATGTTATTTCTTTCTAATTGTTAGGGTTACAAGGTAAGTTTCAAACTAAAATCCACAGATCTTGATGTTGGGGTTGAGAATGAATAAATCCCTTGCGAGCCATTTGATGAGCCAAATGAACTTACTTCAGGATCTCCACCGGTAAAGTGTGGCGCATAAATCCAAAGATTTCGGCCGGTTACCTGAAACCCGATCGTTTTGAAAGGTGTTTTTTGTAACCAAACCGGTTTAACATTATAACCAAGACTTACATTTCGCAATTTAACATAGGTTCCATCCTGAATTACCGATTCGAGAACACTGTTAACCCGTTGATAATAGGCTTGTCCTGTAACTGAAACTGTATTTGGTAAGCCTGTTGTAGCATTTATGCCATCAACTATGCGTGGTCCACGATCTTCAGTAACTTTAGGTGTACCATAGAAATAGCCATAACCATCTACATTATTTTGAATATCACCGCCCTTTTTCATATCAAAAGAGAAACTAAGTGTAAACTGTTTATACTTGAAATTATTAACAATGCCACCCATCCAATCCGGATTAATATTCCCTATAATACCTTGCTCATCGGCCGCAAAAGGAAGGCCTACATCATCAGTAAGTAATTGACCTGAAGCATTTCTGGCATAGCGCGTACCATAAATCACACCATATGGCTGGTTAACAAAAATGAAGTTAAAACCATTGCCAACCTGTTTCAGGTCTTTGTAAATAGAAAGCACTTTGTTTCTGATTCTGCTATAATTAATCGTTAAATCCCAGCTAAAATCCGGCGTTGAAATTGGTTTTGCATTTAATAAAAATTCAATACCACGATTACGCATAGCTGCAGAATTTACACTTGTTGCATTAAAACCTGTAGATGGCGCCAAAGCAACAGACGGAATGATGCCGTTTTTAGTTCGCTTATCGAAATAAGTAAGCTCAATACCTAAACGGTTTTTAAAGAAACCCGTTTCTAATCCAACTTCAAACTCATTAATGCGTTCATTTTTCAGGTTTGGATCGCTAAGCAGTTGGCTGATTAAGAAACCTGATTGTCCCTGGTAAGGAAAAGTCGTATTTCTAATCGTTTGCGATTCGTAAGGAGTAAGTAGACTATACGGACCTATACTTGCATTACCTACCGTACTATAAGAAAGCCTTAACTTACCAAAGTTCATCACTTCAGAGAGGCTATTGGAAAAGAAATTAGAAAAAATAAAACTTGTTGCAGCCGAGCCGTAAGGATAGAACCTGTTGTCTTTAGCCAAAACCGAAGTTCCATCGTATCTTCCTGTTAAAGACAAGATAATAAACTTCTTATAATCGATATTAGATTGCAGATAAAAACCTATTTTCCGTGTGAGGTAACTGGTTTCTGTAAACTTCACTGTTGAGGCTGAACCGATGTTATTAAAACCTGGAATCGTAATTCCCAAGCCATTGGCATAGCCATTTTGCGAATAAGTGGAAATGAGGTTGTTACCGAGTAAAGCTTCGACATTAAAATCACCAAAACTTTTATTCGCATTCAGTATCAAATCATTGTTGTACTGTCTGAAATTAGTATTGTTATTTACAATTCTTCCGTTAGGATTAGAGACTGACAGTAAAGACTCAGTGTATTTACCTTGCTCAACATAAACATCGGCTCCAAAACGTTCTGTGATAGTTAACCAGTTTAAGGGTTTATAATCGGCTGTAAATGTTGGTAAAAAACGGTTAACTACTGATGTATTGCTGATGTTATCTAATACCCAATAAGGATTATTGCGCGAGAAACGGAATAAACGCTGACTTCCATCAGGGTTTACCGAAGGTTGCAGGTTATAAGAAACCGGAGCAGAAAAAATGGTCCATACCGGACTTTCCAAAGCATAACCTTCAGGTAGCCGGCGATTTTTCGTATTGGCGTAATTTAAGGAGAAAGTAATATTCAGATCTTTAATAATTTGTGTCGTGAATTTCCCAAACAGGGTATTCCGGTCGAAAGAAGAGGTAGGTACCGTTCCATCCTGCGCAAAATTGGTATACGATAGAAAATAAGAATTGTAAGCTCCACCTCCGTTTATGGCTACTGTATTGGTATATGTTTTTCCGGTTTTAAAGAATAAATCAGACTGATCATATACCTGTGCAGGCTGACCATTAATTTTTAAGGTATCCATCCTTGCTCCCCATGAAGTACTTGTTTTTTGGTTCACACCATCAAAATATACACCATTTGAGCCAAGAGAATATTTATTCTGAATTTCCGGCAACAGCGGTTTCTCCATTGAAAAAGATGAAGAAAAACTGATAGCAGGCTTTTTATTTAGGCCGCCTGCTTTTGTAGTGATAATAATCACTCCTTTTGCACCATCTGATCCATATAGCGCTGTTGCTGCACCACCTTTTAACACATTAATACTTTCAATAATATTAGGATCAAGATCGGCAATACGGTTGGTGCCTGGACCTGAGTTGAGGTTACCTGTTTCATCATTGTTAACCGGAATACCATCAATTACCATCAAAGCTTCGTTGTTGCCATAAAGAGAATTAGCACCCCTGATTACAATCCGGGATGAACTACCAGGTGTACCCGACGAACTGGTAATTTGCACACCCGAAACTTTACCTGCCAATGCATTTACCAGGTTAGGTTCTTTCGATTGGGTAATCTGATCGCCTTTTACCTCCTGCGAGCTGTAGGTTAAATTCCGCTTATCACGTTTCACGCCTAGGGCAGTTACCACAATTTCATTCAGGTTTTGCTGGTCTTCGCTTAAAGTGATGGTTATGTTACTTTGCCCGCTATACGCAAATTCTTTGGTGGTATAACCAATGCCACTAAAAACCAGTGTAGCCGGGTTTCCGCCTTTAATTGAGAATCCCCCTTTTGCATCGGAAGAGCTGCCAACAGCTGTTCCTTTAACTTTTACCGATATACCCGGAATTGGTTGGCCTGATGCATCGGTAATTTTGCCGCTAATCAGCGGCGTTTGACCATAAATCTGCACGCAACAGAGCATAGTCAAAATGAACAAAGTAATCTTTAATCTGGTCATTGTATTCAGTTTAGTTAGTAGTATGACCAAAATTAGGCTTATAAAAAGCCAGATAGAATGCTGATTTTAACACGTATTGACCAGAAATTAACGCAAATGTTACAATCTTATTAAATACGTTAATAAATTGTGATTATTTAACTGATCAAATAATATTTGAACAACCGAACTGATGTTGATGCAATATATTGATATTTAGGCCTACTGATTGTTGTTCGCACCAACCAGATTTTCAGCACCGATTTCTGTTAGTTAAAATCAGGCGATTTGCAGATACACAAAGTAGCATCAATAAAAGTAGTTAATCAGGAAGTTGAAATATAACCTGTTTATGCTTAAAATTTTTATTTACGCTTCACCATAATCTCTTTCTCTCCATAAACCGCTCCCTTATCTGTTACGCCCTGTACCATAATTTTAAAAGGCCCGGTTAAATCGCCGGTATTAAAACTAATGGATGTATCACCTTTTATCTTCATCTGATAGTTCCAATAAACAGTTGAAAAATTGATAGGCTCATTTTTATTGGTAATATCAGATACATAAAAATCTTTAGGAAGGTTGATTCCCTTGAGGATGGTAATATTAGGTTTACGCTCTGCCTCCAAACACCCTTGGTAAGTAATTTTACCTCCTTTCCCATCAGAATAAGTTTTACCTGTTACAGGACTACTACTGCCAGAATCTACAATATGATTAGGGCAATTTAGAATATTATACCTGCAAACATAATCACCACATTTATTATAAGGTCTTTTGGCGTAATCGGTATTTTGATTATTCTTCGTAATCACCACTTCTTTAAGTTTGATACCAGCAGCCGAAGTGATACTTTGATAATCATTATTTATTACTTTAGCTCTTGTATCTGGAAGTTCAAAATTTTGCTGTAATATGTATTTTGTGAGTTCTTCTTGCGGGTTATTTATGTGAAGCGAGTATAAATCATATCTATCGGTAACCATTCCCAGCAAAACCGGTGTTTTCTGTTCTTTAATTAGGAGATGATCAAATGGAATACTGAATCTGCCTGAACTATCTGTATCCAGAAAATTAAGGTTTTTGCCCGCTATTGTTGTTAAGCCCAGGGGGCTGGTCAGTAACTTTTTTCTTCTGGTAATTTCACCATGGTATTCAAAGCTCGAGAGCACTTCTTTCTTATTGATCACTTCCGTTTCAGGCCATTTATACCTGCTCCAGGTTTTAACCAGAAGTACATCATTCAGATAATCCTGATCCACATACTTTAAACTCATCGGTCGGCTAGGAAGTGGTTTTAAATGTTGTTGTAAGTAAAAATAATCGATAATGTTCTGGTTATTAACAACTGAAATCCTATTGGCTTGGGTACACGCAATAGAAACCAGTGCTGTAAGTGGAGTTTTATTTTTACCGGTTACATTCAATTTTAAATTCACCTGATCTCTTGTACTATACTCATTTTTATCTGTGGATAGTTCGATCTGATTAAGCTGATTATAATGTGCAAAGAAAATCCTTTCGGCCATTGGGCGATAATTGCTATCTAAAATGGTGACGGTATTTAATCCAATTGGTACGGAATCTAATTTAAACCTTATATTTTGGGTTTTGTTAGCCGCTAATATCAAATCGGCGTGCAAAAAAACATCAGCGAAATTATGCACCAGAACATGAACTTTTTGATTATTATTGGCCACCAGCTGTAGCTTGAAATCATTTTCTGCTATTGCTGTGCCTGCTGTTAAAACAGCTCCATGTTTTAATGCCGCAGGTAAATGATAACTGTTACCTTCCTGTTCACTGCCAAAAAGTTTAAAGTAATATTTTTTTGATGGCTTTGGACAGATCGAAAATGAACCAAGCCCTGTAGAATTGCTCTGGAGGGTATCAATTACCCTGTCATTTTCGTACAGAAAACCCGTTGCTTTTATTGCAGTGCCTTCCAGGTCTTTAATTTCAAAACCTACCTTCGAATTTAAGCGGTCTACCAGGTAACCTCCTTCGGGGTAAAATTGAATCTGATAATTAGACCGTTTCCTTACCGGAAGATTAAACTTGATGTATCTAATATCCTTACCTTTTTTGACGGAGACATTAAGTTGATTATTATTTGCTGTAATTTTATCCGCAGGAAAGTTAATCATCAGTTCACCGATTACACTACTTTTAGCTGTACCGGTGAGCAGTGTTTGTTTATCCTTACCGATATGATATTTTATTTCTGCATTTTCAACGAAACGGTTGTCACTGGATAAAATTTTCAACAATGCTATCCCATTTTTGCTTTGCTCATCATAAGCTTTAAAAATAGAAATATTGGCCGTTAATGGATTTACAGTAGTAGATTTAATGATAATGGGCTGTACAAATTCGCCATCTGGCTGATTATTCTTTTTAATATTGGTATTCGCTACAAAACGATAGGAACCTCCCGGCAGCGAATCAGGCAAGGTAAGCGCACCGAATGCAAATCCTTTTTCAATCAGAAATTTATCCTGTATTACGACGCTACTATCACTATTATTGATCAGCGATAAATAAAGTGTATGGTATTGATCTAAGTTGGTAATGTTTTTTAGCAAGTACCCGCTAAACCAAACCTGATCGTTATTGGTATAAATAGTTTTGTCGAAATGAACGAACAGATTAGATTGAGCCGTTTTTAAGCCATAGCGATTAATATTTAACGCCACACTATCAAGTTTTACATCCTGCGCTTTTGCATTTACTAATAAAAGCGCAATACAAGTAAAGAGAATTTGAAATTTTGAAAGCATATTTGGATGATATAGCTAAAAATCGAAATTTTTAGCTATAATCTCAAATTATCTCCAATTAGTGACATAATTTTCAGAACAGTTTGTCAAGATATATGATTTAAAAATCTCTAAATTTTAACTATTCCATGCTTCACCGCATACAAAGCCAATCCTGTCCGGCTTTTTAATTGTAGTTTTTCGCACAAAGAATTTCTATACCCATCAATGGTACGTGGACTCACAAACATTTCAGCTGCAATTTCATTATACGTTTTTTCAGTACAGGTATATTTCAGAAACTCCATTTCCCTTTCGGTAAGTTTTACGAAATCTGATATTTTGGAATTTGTAGCTAACGAACTCAACGACTGCATGACTTTCCTGGTCACAAGATCATTATAAAAATATCCTTTACTGATCACCTCGTCAAAAGCACGTTTAAGCTCTTCAGGCTCAGCATCTTTTAGCACATAACCTTTGGCACCATTAGTAATCATTTTAATAATAGCAGTTTCTGCATCCATGGTACTTAAAGCAAGTATGTTTACTTCCGGATGATTTGTCCGCAACCACGAAGCTGTGCTATATCCATCCATCTCTGGCATGTTGATATCAAGCAATACGATGTCAGGTACATCGTATATTTTTAACTGCCTGATAAAATCTTTTCCGTTAGCAGCCTGAAATAAAATGTTGTAGGATGGAAAATAGCTGATTAGAGCGGCCAACCCTTTTCTAAACAAAACATGATCATCAACTAAGGCTATATTTTTAATCTGCTCAGACATAAGGAATAGTTAAGGTAATTTTAGTTCCACTATTAATCACACTATTAATTGTAGCTTCTCCCATAATCAGTGTAGCGCGCTTTACAATATTCTGAAGCCCCAAGCCGGTCTCCAATTTTTCTTTTTCACCTGCACTAAAACCTACGCCATTATCTTCAATGGTTATGTTGAGCTGTTCCGAAAAATCAAATCCAACATCGATTCTGGTGGCTTGAGCATGTTTTAATATATTTTGTAAACTTTCCTGCACAATCCGGAAAATGATGATTTTCTTCTGTTCTGCAATCTGCTGTTCGTTACCGGTTACCTCAACCTTGCAAACAATAACCCCTGCCCTGCCTATGCGCTGTAATTCCTGTTCTACCGCCTGCAACAAGCTTAATTCCTGGATACGGCTTGTGTTCAAGCTTTTTGCAATATCACGTAAATCAGTAAGGGCATTGCCAACGTTACCTTTAATTTCAGTAATCAATGATTTATCACTGGTTTCTTTTTGCTCCAGAATGCTCAGTTGTAGTTTAGCCAAACTTAGTAATTGCCCAACATTATCATGTATTTCCTCACTTATCATTTCAAATGTTTGCTCCTGCATTTCGAGCCTCGATTGCAGCAATTGCTCACCATATTGCTTTTCCATTTCTCCTTTTTCTTTTGCATACTGGAATTTCTTTTTCTGAAAATAGAGCATCAGGAAAACGATTGATACTGATAGGAACAGAAAAATAACTGTAGTGAGTAAAACCGCTAAGAATACTTCATTATAATGGTCTTTTTGCATAAAAAAGCATACGTAAATAAAGAATACATAATAATATTGGTTACCTGAAGGCCAATCTGAAAATTCATAATCAATGACGGATAATTAACGATCAGAAAATTGTATATCCCCATAAAAGGAACCTGACATGAATAAAATATAATGATGCCAAGTGCTATCCAAAATTCACTACAACTATTGAGGCTTACATTTTCGATTGAGGTTAACAACTGATAGCAATAAATTAAAGCCCATATAATTGTAAAAGTGCCTCCTACCAGAAAAATATAACTATTCCATTCTGTTATCTTAAATATAAAGAATACTGAAATATACCAAAATACGGGGAATAAGATCATAAAGACGTTTATTATGTTTTTTATCCATACCGAAAGAATGATTTCCTTGAAAAAATAGGCATATACTAAAAATTCTATTAACAAAACAATATTGTATTGGGGCAATACATTCTGACCTTTAATCAGGTTTCTAAAAAATGTTGCACCAATTTCTACCAATAAAATATAGGGCATCATTTTAATGATGCCCTTTAAATGAACGGGTAAGCTACCATGGAATTTTAACAATCCGGTTATTACAGCCGCGGCTAGTGAGATAAGATAGAAATACGTTAAAATAGGCATGATAATTTTTTATTAAATCTGAGAATCTAATGCTTCTTTTGTATCTGACGGAGGTGGAGCAGGTATTCCTGTGTCAAATGTATCGCCAAAACTTTTATCCTTTGTTAATTTAAGTCTTTTGGCAAACTCTACAGGATCGATATCTTTAATCCCGATATCACCATTAGCACCTATAAAAGTAAAGCAAATGGTTAGCCGTTCCCTTCGTTTATGATTAGGGATTTTAGAACCCAGAAAAACATAATCTTTGTTGGTATAAGAGGTAAAACGGATACCGAAACAGCTTACGATGAGACCATGCTCTTTAGCTTGATATTTCATTTCATCAAGTGTTTGTTCCATTTGCTTCAAGCTAAACCAAATATGTTTTGTTTCTTTATGGCCGCCTAACCTATCGTTATAGGATAGGGTTCTAAACATGCGATCTCTTTTGAGCAATTGATAATTATGAACCCATTCTTTTGCGCCATTCGATGAAATTTGGGCAGAAGTTTTCTGATCATTGATATAAAAATAAGGTGGATCATCAGATGTTCCCTTCGTTTTTACAAAAATGAGCGTAAGTATACCACAACGATCTTCATTAACAGTACCATCACCTGATGGAGAGGCAAAATACACCCTTACACCATCTCCCGCCTTAAGTCCAGTGGTAAGTTCGCCAAAGAAAGTAATTGCCGATTGAAGGCTCAAGAAATCAATCCCCCTACATTCTTCCTTTTTTTCTTGTTCTAATGTAATGGCATTAAGTAGCGGATATTTGTATTTATCAAACCATTTCATCCGATTTTCACTTTCTCTATCGGTAATGTAGGTAATTGGTAAAGGTTTTAAAGTTTTCATAGCTTTTAATTTAGTTTGAGGTTTATAAAATAATTTATAACTAAATATACACTAACCTTATTTGAAATTGAAAATAGCCAATTGATAAAAAAGCTTACAACAAACTCATTTTCAAGCATTAAAAATGCCCTGAATAGCTTCTATCTCAATTTCCGGCTAATTCTACTTACTTCCATTTATTTTAAAATACCGCGATTTTACTGTAGCTCATTGCGCCTTTCACGCGTATAAATTCCATTGTTTTCACGCTTGATTTGGATAGCCCTTCAAAACTAGCTTTGATTAAGAAAATTGGCTTACTAAAACGATCATATTATTAAGCCTACCAAAAAGAAAAGATTTAAAATTAATCGAAAAAAACCTAAAATCATGACAAAACTCTCATTAAACAAAGTCGAATCTTTTATTAAAGATCTCGACCAAAAGCCAGGGCTAAAACAGGAATTTGAAGCCAATCCGCAGGACACCTTAATCAAAAACACAGCTACCAATCCCAAAAATGATGTTTGGATATACAGACTGGTTGTTAGTGCATTAAGCTTGGTTTTATTAGTGGTTACCACTGGTATTTTAATCAATGTTAAAGAAATACAAGCTGCAGATAAAGTAATTACCATAATAGCCTCTATTGGTTCTGCGGTAATTGGCGCGCTAGCCGGATTACTTGCACCATCAGCCAGTACCCAAGAAGGGGATTAATCTGCACAATAGAGCATTAACCTCATAAATTCTGGAGCTAGATATTACTGTGTTGACTTAAAACAAAATCACTAAACAACAATAAATTTAACAGCTTAAATAACAAAAAAATGAAACATATATCAAAATTTTTAATCATTGTTTTGTTGAGTTCATGTACCTCGACAAAAATTATTGAGCTCGGTGGTAAAGCCACAATTAAAGGTACTGAGGTGTCAGAAAAGGCTTTAGACATTTTCACACTTTTATCTCAACAGGCAAACATTGACAAATCACAACAGGATAAAATTAAAGTTCTTACAAATACTGACCCAGCGACAATGGCATTGCCAGACACTAAGGTACAAGACTTTTCTAAACAGATTGCACCAAGAGTAAAAGCTTATCAAAGTCTGTTAAACACCTATAAAATATTTACACTTCTGACAGATAGTAAATATGGAGATAAAATTCAAGAGTCTGTTTCAGCTTTGCAAGAAAGTTATAATTTAATAAAAAATCTACCTAACCTTCCAAAAACTGTTTCAACAAAATTACCAGGAGTTTCAAAAATAATCACTCAGGCTATTCAGGCAAAGAAAATCAAGGTTCACAACCAAATTTTATTTAGCCTTACTCAATTGTACATTATACTTTGGGACGAAGATCAAAAAATCTGGAACGATTACATTGACAGAATATATGATGACTATTCTCAGGGTTTAAACTCAGTTAGTTCAAAAAAGTATAATTCAAAAAAGATTTCTGAAAATTCAAATGAGCCTTATGGTGATGAATCAACTGTAATATTAATGTATAGGCTTGATAAAAGAGATAGAATTATCAAACAAAAAAATGAGATTAAAAATCAATTCAATGATTTCGGAAAAGCCTTAAAAGAGTTAAATCAAGTTCATGGGGAAATATCAAAATCAAAAACTAATGTGACGGATGTAATAAACATGCTTAGCTCAATTGAAAATCTTTTAAAACAAAAATAAAATGGAAGAGCAATTAAAATTAACATTATCCCAAGCAATTGGAGAGTTTAATAGCAATAGGGCAGCAATCTTACTATTAGCCCATAAAGCTGGTGGACAGGCTGCAGTTATCAAAGTAGAACAAGAGTATGATGCATTACGTGATGCTTACTTTGAAATACTTAGAAGACAACTTGACAAGAATAACCATTTATATGAACGATTGATTACTGCTGCTAATTCTGAAACAGAAAAATTAAAAGCCAGTATAAATCAGCTTAACAACATTAACGATATTACTAACTTAGCGACAGCAGTAATAAATTTAGTTGGTCGAAGTTTAACAGTTCTAGGAATCTAAAAACCCTTGATAGTGGTTGGCAAACTACACCACCCCAAATAACGCTCCACCTTCTTTACCCATTTCATCAATCTTAGCCTCTACCACTCCATCCTTAATCAATTCAGGTGCGTGGTGGGGCTTTTTTCGTGCATCGATAATCATCGAACCCTTGCAGCCCCAATGTTTGTTGATCGTAAAATCGTTAATACCATAAATATCAGCTGCAGGATTACTTCTTGTAAAAGCTACCCAAACAAAGTTATCAATTGTTGCAGCGGTAAATTCAGCATCATCGGCCAATATAATTAAAGGCAAGCCAGATAAATCCTGATCAATCAGGGCCATGTTCAGCATCGCAATTTCCGCGGCTGTTTTCTCTGGATTCAGGTATTTATTAGCCGCTAAAACCAAAACACCTGGCATAGCAATTTTGGGCTGATAAAAAGCCTCACTCAGCTTCAGTCCTTCAGGAACATGAGTCCACAATTCTCTTTTTTGATTGCCCGCGGCAGCAATCACCACTTTTGAACCACTATTTAGTCCGTCGCCACTATAATCCAGCGTATCAATGGTGGTATTAGTATAAAAATGGATGTCTCTTGTTAAATCAATCCGTTCTAATATATGTTTGATGAAATCTTCAATATGATGCGTACTCAGTTGCTGATTATCTTCTTTAGCCGATATAAAAAGGTACTTGGCTAAACTCAGTTGATTTTTGCCTAAAATATGGTTGGCAATGGTTAAAATCTCCTGTGGTCTTCTTTCTTTTAAATATGGCGTATAACGTTCGCTACCAATGGCAAAAAGCAATGGATGCACACCAGCAGCATCAACCGCATGAACTTCTTTTAAGCCATGTATTTCCTGCGGAATGGCTGAACCGGTAATCTCATGAATCAAAGCGCCAAAACTAGTATCTTCCTGCGGCGGGCGACCAACCACGGTAAACGACCATATTGCATCTTTTTTATGATACACATTGTGCACTTTCATTAAAGGAAAAGGATGCGTTAAACTGTAATAACCAAGGTGATCACCAAAAGGTCCTTCTGGTTTGTTTTCGTTTGGATAAACCGTACCGGTAATGATAAAATCGGCATCAGCAGAGATACAGAAACCTTCATCATCATAAAAATAACGGAAGCGCCTGTCGCCAAGGGCACCAGCAAAAGTCATTTCCGACAAACCTTCAGGCAATGGCATTACTGCGGCCAAAGGATGTGAAGGCGGACCTCCGACAAAAACACTCACTTTTAAAGGCTGTCCAAGGGCATTCGCTTTCGATTGGTGCACCCCTATCCCTCTGTGGATCTGGTAGTGCAAACCAATTTCTTTATCCTGGATATAATCATTTCCGCCTAACTGAATGCGGTACATCCCTAAATTGGCATTTAATACACCCGGTTTATCTACATCTTCGGTATAAACCTGTGGCATGGTAACAAATGGACCACCATCCATAGGCCAGTTTACAATCTGCGGTAACTGACTGATGCTTGTTTTCAAAAACTTATTTTTCGCGGACGGTGTTTTTAAAGGCAGAGCCGATAAAGCAGACATTGCCGAACCTGCATATTTGAATGGATTTTTCAACGCTTTTATAGGATCGTTCCTCAAAGAAACCAACTGTTGCACTTTCGGTAAGGTATCTCTAAAGATGAATTTTGATCTTTCTAAAGTACCGAACAGATTAGAAACCGCAGGAAAAGGACTTCCTTTAATTTTTTCGAATAATAGTGCCGGTCCTTGCTTTTCGTAAACCCTAAAATGGATGGCTGCCATTTCTAAATAAGGATCTACTTCTTCTTTTATTCTGATTAAATGACCGTGCTTTTCAAGATCGGAAACACATTCTGCTAAACTTTTATATGCCATGTCCAAAGATAAATAATTAGACTTTCTATGAAACAAAAAAGCCCTGTATAAGCAGATTTTACAATAAATCTACTTATATAGGGCCACTTAACCTACTAATAAGATATTATTTCTTACCTGCGAAAGAGCGTAACATCCAGGTATTTTTCTCTTTAAACTGCATAAAACGGTTAACCATATCGTTAGAACCATCGTCTCCGGCAGCATCAGTAGCTTCTAAGAGTTCTCTTTCCAATTCGATCAATGCAGCCATATCCTCTAAAATGGCATCAACCATATCAAGGTCCTTCATGCCAATGGTATCAATCTCTTTGATTTTAGATTCTTTAATATAATCAGCAAAACGGCTATGCGGTGCTTTACCTAAGGTTAATACACGCTCGGCAATTTCATCGATAGTTAGTTGAGCATTGGTATATAACTCTTCAAACTTAACATGAAGTGTAAAAAAATTCTGACCTTTAATGTTCCAATGGCAACCTCTTAATTTTTGATAATGAATGTGGTAATTAGCCAAATAATCATTTAACAGATCTACAACTGGTTTAACTTCTTTCTCGTTTAAGCTTATTTCTTTAGCGTCCATTTTGTTATGATTTATAATGTTTTTATTGTCAACGTAACAAACCAAATTTATAAAAGTTTTACTCAATTTTGTCTCTTGAACAATACGTTATTTATTAAATCGTTTAATATTTAATAAAAACAAAATAAGGATACTATAAACGTTTGTATATGAATTATATATCAATTCAAAAAAATTAATACGATCTTATTTTTACATAAAAACCAACAGTTCAACTAAAGATGGTTAACAATATTATTCGTATAATTGCTCCCTTTGACTTAGAAAATTAGATAAAAATAAATGCATAAAATATATTTATCTGCTGTAGTGTTATTTGCACTTAATATTGCAAATGCCAAAGCTAACACAGCAAGAGACTCTATCGGTGTAGAAAATAATAAAGGCAAAAAACTGATCGTTCACCAAACCGTAGCAAAAGACACTTACTATTCTATCGGAAGAAGATACAATGTATCGCCAAAAGATATTATGGCTTTTAACGAAAACAAATATCTACAGGTTGGTGTGATCATCAAAGTCCCTACAAATATTCCTTTTACAGCAACAGAATCATCTAACAATACGCAGACTCAAACTACTGCAACTGGCAATGTGATTGAGCATACCATTAAGCCAAAAGAAAATTTAAATATGCTTGCCGAAAAATATGGCACAACCATAAATGAAATTAAGGCTTTAAACAACTTAAAGGGCAGTAATTTAAGCATCGGTCAGGTTTTAAAAATACCGGCAAAAAACGGCACACAGAGTGTAGTAGCTGAATCGGCTACAGCACCTGTAAAAAACAACACAGAACCACCTGTAAATAATACTCCGGCTTCAGATCAAACTATGATTGAGCATACTGTTGCGCGTAAAGAATTTTTAGGAAAAATTGCCGAAAAATATGGCACTACGGTTGAAGAAGTAAAAAAAGCCAACAATCTTTCGGGCAATAACCTCCGTATTGGTCAGAAACTTAAAATCCCGACGACAAAAAACATCGACGAAACTAAAGTAGTTTCAGCTGCTATTGAAGAGAAGCCTACACAAGAGAATAAATCCAACGATACAGCAGGTACACATACCGTTTTAAGGAACGAAACCATTTTCACCATTGCCAAGCAATATGGCGTTACTGCCTATCAGATCAGAACAATGAACAATCTTCCTGATAATGCCATTACTATCGGGCAGGTTTTAAAAGTTCCTGGCGGCATCATTGCAGATGTTCAGGTACCCAAAGAAAAACAGGCTGAAACCAAAACAAAAGAATTACCGGTAGAAGCGAAAGAAGAAAGTTTTATCCATACGGTAGCCACTGGCGAAAACATTTTCTCTATAGCTAAAAAATATAATTTAACGGCTTATCAGATCAGAACAGCAAATAAACTGGACGATAACAACATCAAGGTAGGCCAAAAACTGATTATTCCTAAACCACCGCAACCTAAATCGGTAAATGATTTATCAAAAGAAGAACAGGAAAATGAACCAGACAGTACCATGGTTAAAGACCCTAAACTTCGCCGCGATCCGAGCGTATATGGTTTAAGTCAGATCGAAGAAAAAGGAGCCGCAGTTTGGATTGAAGATCAAGATATGGACGGAACAAAAATGTTGGTTTTGCACCGTACAGCACCTGTGGGCAGGGTAATCAAAATTACCAACCCAATGACCAACCGCACTACCTTTGCCAAAGTTGTTGGTAAATTTACAGAGAACGAATCCACAAAAGATGTTATCATTGTAATGACTAAAGCTGTAGCCGATTCACTGGGCGCTTTAGACAAACGTTTTTTCTGCAATTTAACTTATAGTGCTCAATGAGTTCAAACAAAAAGCCTTTTATAATTGGTATTGCCGGTGGTAGCGGATCGGGCAAAACATTTTTCTTAAACTGCTTTCTTCATCATTTTAAACAGGATGAAGTAACACTGGTATCACAGGATGATTATTACATCCCTGCCGGAGATATGACACAGGAAGAAAACAAGTTATACAATTTCGATCTTCCCTCAACCATAGACAGCGAACAGTTTTTGAGAGATATTAAGCAATTAATGAGCGGTGAAGTGGTTTATAAAAAAGAATATAACTTTAATAATCCTTTGGCTGTAGTTAAAATACTGGAAATTAAATCAGCACCTATTATTATTGTAGAGGGGCTTTTTATCCTCCATTTTAAAGAAATCGCGGCTTTACTGGATCATACCATTTTTGTTGATGCGGATGAACAGGTTGCTTTAGATCGCCGTATCAAACGTGATGGTTTAGAACGAGGTTATCCGGAAGATGACGTATTGTACAAATGGCACAACCATGTAGTACCCGCTTATAAAGAATATCTGCTCCCCTACCGCGAACAATGCAATAAGGTAGTCATGAATAATACCAATGAGCCCGACGAAATTATCGCCATCACGGAAGATATTTCGAATGATTTGAGGAATAGCATTTTGGTGGATATACAGTAAATACCAGAGAAGTCAAGTTTTTAAAACTTGACTTCTCTTTTTTGCGAGGAATTGTAATGCCTTGATAAGTTTACAGGATCTATTAAGATTAGCTTCGCTGAGCACTTCGTGGTTCCCGCCTGCGCGAGAATGACGGTCATTCTAATTGCCGTGGTTTGTGTCGCCACAAACCACTAATTAATCCAGTCTCATTTCAGGTATTTCACCTTCCACAACCAATCTACCTGCCGTAGATTGCTGTATAAATTCGATACTCACGCCTGGTGCACGCTCCAAAAGTTTAAAACCACCTTCAGGTAAAATATCCAAAACCGCCAGTTCCGTAACTATTTTTTTAATACATTTCACACCTGTTAACGGCAAGGTGCATTTTGGCAACAATTTACTTTCACCAGCTTTGTTGATATGCTGCATGGCTACAATGATGTTTTTGGCCGAAGCGACCAAATCCATTGCTCCTCCCATTCCTTTAACCATTTTACCCGGAATTTTCCAGTTGGCAATGTCTCCGTTTTCCGACACCTCCATGGCTCCCAGAATGGTTAAATCCACTTTTTGAGCACGGATCATCCCAAAACTCATAGCCGAATCAAAAATAGATGATCCTGGCAATGTGGTAATGGTTTGTTTCCCTGCATTAATTAAATCGGCATCTTCTTCCCCTTCAAAAGGAAATGGTCCCATGCCCAGCAAACCGTTTTCTGATTGTAATACCACATTAATTCCTTTAGGGATATAGTTGGCCACCAGTGTAGGTATGCCAATCCCCAGGTTAACATAATATCCATCTTTTATCTCTTTAGCGATACGCTGTGCGATTTCTTCTTTTGAAAACATAAATTTAAATGTTTGAATTTTGATTGATAGAATGAGTAATGTTCTAATCTGCTATTAGACTTCGGACTGCCGACTTCAGACTTCGGACTTTCTAACCGTTCGCTGCTCAATTCTTTTCTCGTAATCTTTGCCCTGAAAAATGCGGTGAACATAAATACCAGGGGTATGAATATGATCCGGATCTAATTCGCCAGCTTCCACCAATTCTTCTACCTCTGCAATGGTGATCTTACCTGCCATAGCCATCACCGGATTAAAGTTCCTGCTCGTAGATCTAAAGATTAAATTCCCTGCAGTATCGCCTTTCCAGGCTTTTACAATAGCGAAATCGGCATCAAATGCGTATTCCATCAAATAATCCTTACCATCAAAATTACGTACTTCTTTACCTTCTGCAACTTCAGTTCCTACACCTGCGGGCGTAAAAATTGCAGGCATACCATATCCCGCTGCAAGACAACGGGTAGCCAAAGTACCCTGAGGAATAAGGTCTACTTCCAGTTCGCCGCTTAACAACTGCCTTTCAAACTCAGCATTTTCACCTACATAAGAAGAAATCATTTTTTTAACCTGACGTTGTTTTAGCATTAAACCGATACCAAAATCATCAACACCAGCATTGTTGGAAATGCAGGTTAAATTTTTGACCTGTTTGCTCACCAAAGCATTTATACAATTCTCCGGAATACCACAAAGCCCGAAACCACCCAGCATTAGGGTTGCACCATCTGATATATCTTTGATCGCCTCTTCAGCTCCAGATACCACTTTATTTATCATTTTATGAATTTTTGGTTAGTTCGCTAAATTACAAATTGCCTTCAAAAATGCAGCATTTAAATTTTTAAATCTATCAGGAATATAAATTGATTGGAATTAATCTAAATAACCACTACCTTTGTATTGCAATGATTTACGAGAGAGAAGAAAGCCTGTTTATATTACCTACAGACCCTGAATTCCAGAAGGGCATGGGATTTATTTTTAGCTGCACGGCTGAGCATAAAAAATGTTGTGAGAAATTTAAAAAGGGCAAACGCTGTAAAAAGTGCCCGGGTAATAAAACTAAATAAGCTTATTTCGCAATTTCAATAATTTTATCATCATTTCCATTACTGGTACATAGATAGATTTTCCCTTCAGGCGATTGGCAAACAGCTCGTATTCTTCCATACGTATTAACATAAAAATCTTTAGTAGCCGTAATTTTTGTTTGTGCATCATCTAATTTTAACTGCATCAGTTTCGTGCCTTTTAACACTGCTAACAACAACGAATTTTTAAACTGCGGAATATAATCATTGTTGTAATAAGTCAAACCACTTGGTGCAATGGTTGGTGTCCAGTTGATTAATGGCTCTGCCACATTGTTCAAACTACAGAACGATTGTTCGCCACTTTCGTTGCAAAACCCCTTGATGTTCGGCCATCCATAATTTCTTCCTTTTTCGATAATATTTATTTCATCATCAGAATCCGGTCCATGTTCAGAGGAAAATATTTTGTTGCCCACCACCTGAACCAATCCCTGCGCATTACGATGTCCCAAACTCCAAACAGGATTATTTGGGTAAGGATTATCTGTAGGAATAGAACCATCTAAATTGATCCTTAAAATTTTGCCAGCCAATGAATTTATATTTTGAGGATTGGCAGTATCGGAGGCATCGCCAGTACTGATAAATAATTTGCCACCGCTGATCAATAAGCGTGAGCCATTGTGTATAGAGGCAGCTGGAATCTGATCGAGTAAAACTAATGGATTGGTTAAATTACCTCCGCCATAAGTATAACGGACCACTTTAGCCTTATAAGTGCTACCATATCCATAAACCACATAAACATAAGGATTAGTAGTGAAATCAGGATGTAAGGCCATGCCCAATAAGCCACCTTATCCATTGGTACGTACTTCTGAAATGGTTAGTAAAGGTGTAACTTGACCTGTAGAAGGATTCAAACGGCTGATTTTCCCTGCTTTTTCAGTAAACCAGATGAAATTATCGGGTCCGTAAACCATTTCCCATGGTAAAGTTAATCCAGAAACAACAACTGTTGATTTTAATTCTACATCTGGTAAGGTACCTGGGTCTCCATTACTATCGTCATCATTCTTTTTGCAAGTTGTGGCAAACAATACCACAAAAAGGCAGAGTAAGATTTTTTTCATAACCGTAACATTTTAAAAATAACATAGTTACGACTATAAAAGTTTTATTATTTTATTGGGCAGACGTCATTTCGGGCGAAGCACAGCGCAGCCGAGAAATCTTTAAAAGGTGCTTAACATCATATTCAAAGATTTCTCCACTGCGGTCGAAATGACGATTACACGAGTATTTCACCCTTACCATCATCCTTGCGCAGACAGGAGCTTAGACTCAAGTATTATATGGCGTTAAAATTTCCAATCAAGTTGGAAATGAAGATTTATCTACTTGCGCTCCTTAGAAAGGAGCGCATAAATAATTTTGCGATTTTATCGCAAATAAGAATAGTCGTCATTGAGAGAAGAAACGAAGAAGCAATGTTAAAGCGTTCGCCATCCCCCATAGCGGTAAGATTGCTTCGTGCCTCGCAATGACGGAATAGGCGAATGAAAGTCAAAAATCTCCATCATCCATTTTACATCTTACAATACCCATCCGAATCAATTCAAATACACATAGGTAATGCCGTCTCCACCCCTATCAGCATGCTCATCTTCCATTCTATTCACCTGGCTATATTTCCGCAAATATTCCCTGATCATTTTTCTCAAAATCCCATCACCTTTACCATGAATCAGTTTAATAGAGGGGAAACCAAGCATAATGGCTTTGTCTAAATATTTCTCTACTTCGAAAAGGGCATCTTCCGTACGTTTTCCGCGCAGGTCCAATTCGGACCTAAAGTCTGATACCGCTTCATTCATACGTCCTGCGAATGAATGTGCACTACTCTGAACCACTTTTTTAGCTTCCCGGTTACTCACTTTTTGTACCCGGTTCTTTTTAACGGTAGAACGTAAATCGCCAATAGCCAAAATCAGTTCATTGCGGTTAATTTCCAAAACCTGGCCAATAGTTTCGCTATCTGTAAATTTAACCAGATCCCCCACTTCAATTTCACCTCCTACAACTACTGGTGCTGGCTTAGGACGCTCTTTTGGTACAGTATTTTTAACGAGTTCGCGCTGCAGGTTTTGGCGAAGTTCTTTGGTTGCTTCCTTATCAGCCTGTTTTTCCTTAATTTCGGCAATGGTATTTTCTACCAGTTTATTGGCATTTTTAATGATGTTCTGCGCCTCTTGTTTCGCTTCCTTAATCAGGATTTTTTTATTTTCCTCTAAAAATGTTTTTAGTTTTTCATTTTCCGCAACCAGGTTTTTGGCTTTATTCTGCTGATTGGCCAAACTTACTTTCGCATCATAAATATTTTTCTTCTCTCTTTCCAAATCCACAAGCATTGTATCAACCCGGTTCTGGTTAGATCCTGTTTTCTCTTTCGCCAGTTGGATCACTTCTTTTGGTAAGCCAATATTCTGTGCAATTTCGAAAGCGTAAGAACTTCCAGGTTTGCCCATTTCTAAAATGTAAAGCGGTTTCATCTTTGCATTATCAAAAAGCATCGATGCATTTTCCAATCCAGGTGTATTTCCTGCAAACAGCTTTAAATTAGAATAGTGGGTGGTAATTACACCTCTCACCTTTTTATTGTTCAACACCTCAAGAACAGCTTCAGCCATTGGTCCGCCAAACTGTGGATCAGTACCCGTACCAAACTCATCAATCAATACCATTGTTTTTGGTGAGGCATGCTCTACAAAATAACGCATCTTTTTCAGGTGCGCACTGTAGGTACTCAAATCACTTTCTATCGATTGGTCATCGCCGATATCTGCAAAAATATTCTCAAAAATGCCAACTTCACTATTGGCGTCAACAGGAATTAACAGACCTGTCTGTAGCATAATCTGCAAAAGGCCAACCGTTTTCATACAAACCGATTTACCACCAGCATTCGGCCCTGAGACCAAAACTATACGCGTTTCGGCATCGATATGGATATTTAATGGTGTAACCGTTTTTCTTTCGGCTGCAAAAGAAATTGATAATAAAGGATGCCTCGCATTAATCAGTTTGGTTTTCGGTTCCTTTAATAACCCAGGCATTTCCGCTTCAATATCTAAAGCAAATAATGCTTTTGCACGCACAAAATCAAGCTTGGTCAGGAAACCATGGTAAGAAAGCAATAATGGCGAATACGGACGAAGATCGTCTGTTAACGCAATTAAAATCTTGATGATTTCGCGGCGTTTATCAAATTCTAAATCGCGTAACTTATTATTTAAAGTGAAAACCTCTTCCGGCTCAATATAAACCGTTTGCCCTGTGGCCGATTCGTCGTGCACAAAACCTTTAAGTTTGCGTTTATTCTCGGCCAAAACCGGGATACACATCCTGCCATCACGAATAGTTAGGCTACCATCAGCAACCCAGTTATTAGCAATGGCCTGTTTATAAATAGAATCCATCCGCTTACGCACATCTTGCTCCGCCTTCGAAATAGCGGAGGTAATCTCCTGCAATTCTTTTGATGCATTGGGTTTAATCTTTCCTTTGGCATCGATTACGGTTTCTATTTTTCGCAGGATGTTTTTTTCGATCGGCAGGTGCTCAAATAAAGCTTCCAATGTTGGGTATACTTCCGCGCGCTCTTCGAAGAAACGGAGAACAGAAAAGACAGTTTGCAATGAAGTATATACCTGAAACCACTCATCTTCTAAAAGATAAGTGCCTTCAACCCTGATTTTTTCAACCAGCGATTTAATATCAAAAAAGGTATTGATCTGTAAGGGTTCCTGATTTTGAAGGATACTCTTAAACTCGTTTGTTTGACGTAAAAATTTATCAATCTGATCAAAACGGTTCATCACTTGCATCTTTTCCACCATCGTTTGGCCCATGGGGCTCAAACAATGCTTGCTGATCAGTTGCCTGATTTCCACAAAACCTAAACGTTCTAAACAATTTTCGGGATATAACATATTATTGTACTACGGCTGGTGCAGGCATTGCGCTCGCTACTCCAGCTTTTTTTATATTGATAAGAGAATCGGCCTGTTTTTTCTTTTTGGCAATTGCCGCCACCGCTTTAACCTTTGATAAAGAATCTGGTTTCATTTTTTTTCTAATGGCAAGAGAATCGGCCTTAAATTTCTTTGCTATTACCAACGAATCAGTTTTAAATTGTTTTTTCCTAATCATTAAATCGGCTAGCTCCGTTCCTTTTTTTTGCTTAGTCAACATTTTTTGAATGTTTTTATACATAGCCTCCAACGCTACCGGATTGGTATTATACCAGAGTAAACTTTTATTGTATTGGACAGAATCTGTACCAAATTTTTTATAAATCCCTTTATAATAACCTGCGGCTACCTTCTTCGCAGAATCTACTACATAAATGCTGGAAAGATACCCATCAACAATATGCATATCGTATAAAATCTTCTCCATCTTATCAGGTTTAATAATGCCATCAGGTATACCAGGCTTACAGCCAAACCATAATATAGCTGTCATTAAAACCCATATTAATCTCTTCATGCTTAATTTAAATATTATTTTTTGCCCAAATTGCGACAAGGTTATTAATTTTACCAAAAATAGTTATAAATGAGCATAGCTGATAATCTTAAACAATATAAAAGCGAAGTTGAATCAGATGGAGTAAAACTGATTGCAGTTTCAAAAACACAGCCAGTAGAATCAATTTTAGAAGCATACCATACCGGACAGCGCATTTTTGGAGAAAACCATGTACAGGAAATGGTGGAAAAAGAAGCGCAGCTCCCTAAAGATATCGAATGGCACCTGATTGGCCATTTGCAATCCAATAAAGTAAAATACATTGCGCCTTTTGTAAAACTGATACACGGAGTAGATAGTTTGAAACTGTTGCAGGAAATTGATAAGCAAGCGAAAAAAAACAAACGGGTAATCGATTGTTTATTACAGGTTTACATTGCTGATGAAGACACTAAATTTGGGCTCGGCTTTGATGAAGTAATTGAACTTTTGCGTGATGAAGCATTTGCTGAATTAAAAAACATCCGGATTGTCGGATTAATGGGAATTGCCACCAATACCAAGAATGAAAAACAGATTACGATCGAATTTCATGAGTTAAAAATATTTTTTGAAGGCATAAAAGTGAGTTTCTTCCGGAAAGAAGATTCTTTTAAAGAAATATCGACCGGAATGAGTGCCGACTATAAAATCGCCATCGCGGAAGGCAGTACCATGGTCCGCATCGGCAGCAGTATTTTCGGAAAAAGGATAATCAAACATTTTAAAAACGATATTCCGGCCAACTAATATGGATTTCAATATCAGATTTGCAACTGCAGAAGATTGTCCAAGAATATTGGAACTGATTAATGAGCTGGCCGTTTATGAGCGGGCTCCTGAAGAAGTAACCGTTAGTCTGGAGCATTTTATTGATGCTGGTTTTGGCAAAAATCCAGTATGGAAAGCTTACGTAGCTGAAGTAAACGATGCGATTGTAGGTTTTGCATTATACTATACCCGTTACTCCACCTGGAAAGGTTGCAGGTTATACCTCGAAGATTTTATTGTAACAGAAGAATTTAGAGGAAAGGGCTTGGGTAAAGTATTGTTCGAAAAAGTAATAGAGGAGGCTAAAAATGGCAACTACAGTGGCATGGTTTGGCAAGTATTGGACTGGAACGAACCAGCAATCAACTTCTACAATAAATATAAAGCAAATTTGGAAAGTGGTTGGTTAAACGCGGCTTTCTCTAAAGAACAGATCAAGGCATTTTAATATGGATATTTTTAAGTTTGGAGGTGCCTCGGTAAAAGATGCAGCAGGTGTTAAAAATCTGGCCAATATCGTTCGCGATTATAAAAAGGGGAATCTGTTGATCGTAATTTCTGCCATGGGCAAAATTACCAACAGATTGGAAGACCTAACCCATGCTTTCCTCTCACAAAATGATGAGGCACATGCAATTTTTGAAGAAATTAAACATTTCCATTTCAGCATCATAGACGAACTATTTCAGGGGAAACACCATCCGGTTTATGATGATGTGGCTAATACCTTTGTAGAAATCGATTGGTTGATTGAGGATGAACCAGATAACAATCCTGATTATATTTATGATCAGATTGTATCCATCGGTGAGGTCGTTTCTACTAAAATTGTAGCCGCCTGGTTAAATGAAATGGGGAATAAAACCCTTTGGGCCGATGCACGCAACTATATCCAGACTGATAATACGTATAAAGAAGGTAAAGTAGACTGGGCAAAGACCAACCAGATTATACAGAAAGATTTAGTACCGCTTTTAACCGATAATATCATCGTAACACAAGGCTTTATTGGCGGAACGAGCGAAAATTACACGACAACATTAGGTCGCGAAGGTTCTGATTACTCGGCAGCCATATTTGCTTCATGTTTAGATGCCGCTGCGTTAACCATCTGGAAGGATGTTCCCGGGGTATTAAATGCAGACCCGAAATGGTTTGATGAAACGGAAAAAATAGCACAGCTTTCTTATCATGATGCCATTGAGCTTACTTATTATGGCGCAACGGTAATCCATCCAAAAACGATAAAACCACTTCAAAACAAAGGAATTCCGCTTTTTGTAAGGTCATTTATCCAGCCAGAAGGCTCTGGGACAGCAATTACCAAAGATAATAACCCCTTACCTATCCCCTCTTTTATTTTTAAGGTTAACCAGGCATTGATTTCTATTTTCCCAAAAGACTATTCGTTTATTATTGAAGAAAATCTGAGCAATATTTTTGAACTTTTCCATACACACAGGATCAAAATCAATACCATGCTTAACTCTGCGATCAGCTTTTCGGTAAGTGTTGATGATCATCCTGTCCAGATTGAAAAACTGATTAAAGACCTCTCGGAAGAATTTACTGTAAAATATAACAAGGGCCTGGAACTGGTTACCATCCGTTATTACAACCAGCAAACCATTGATCGTGTAACAGTTGATAAAGATATTTTATTAGAGGTGAAGAGCCGGCACACCTGTCAGATGGTGATGAAAAATAAATAGTTAAAAGTCTGGGGTCCGAAGTCGGAGGTCCGAAGATAGGTAACATCTCAATACTTGCTACTTAATACCTGATACTATCCTAACATGAACCATAAACTTTTAGCCAAAGCCGTACAAGATTATATCAGCGCCAATTTAAATGCCGATGTAAATCAGATTGCTCTGGCAAAAAGTCCGTTCGAAGGCATTAGCCCAGCCGAGCTAGCCACACAAATTACGGCAAAAAAGAAATCGGAGAAGAAATTACCAAACTGGTTCCATACAGAAAGCATTTATTATCCGCCTGTACTATCCATCGAACAAACCTCTTCTGAAATTACCGCAAAATACAAATCAAAGCTTGCTAAAGGCGATACATTGATTGATATTACCGGAGGCTTCGGAATTGACAGTTATTACTTTTCGCAAAAGGTAAAAACAGTTACACATTGCGAAATAAATCCCGAACTATCTGCCATAGCCCAACATAACGCAAAGGCCTTACATGCAACTAATATAGAATTTAAAGCGGTAGATGGCATTGCCTACATTAAAAATAGTGATACTACTTTTGATACGATCTATATAGATCCAGCCCGAAGAGCAGAAAAGGGTAAAGTTTTTATGTTAAAAGATTGTACCCCAGATATTGCAGGCAATCTGGACATATTATTAGAAAAATCTTCCAGAATAATTGTTAAAACAGCCCCATTGCTTGATATTTCAGCTGGATTAGCCGAATTAAGCCAGGTGAGTGAAATACATATTGTAAGTATAAAAAACGAGTGTAAAGAACTTTTATGGGTAATTGATAAACATTATAGCGAAGACACGAAAATTATAGCTGTAACGCTAAATAACGAGATTGAAAAAGATTTTTCCTTTTACAGGCTGGCTGCTAACGGAGCTGTACAATTTGCAGAAAACTTAAGCGTTGGTGAATATTTGTACGAACCGGATGCCGCCTTATTAAAATCAGGCGCTTTTAACTTAATCGGTTCCACATATCAACTTATCAAATTACATCCTCAAACGCAACTATTTAGTGCTGATGTAATCAAAACAGATTTTCCAGGCCGTATATTTAAAATCGAGGCCATATTAAATACTGGGGAACTAAAAAAGGAGACAAATTTAAAAGGGAATGTAATTGTCCGGAACTATCCGGCAAAACCTGAGGATTTGATTAAGAAATATAAAATCAAATCAGATCAGGAACAATTTTTGATTTTTACAAAGATTGCAAATGGAGAAAACGTAATTTTGAAGGCTTCCATTATACAGTATTATTAAGGTCTCCGCGCATCATTTCGAGCAAACCCAATAGCTATCGGGTGCAACGCTGCCAAGAACCCGAAGGGTCTGCGAAGCAAAAATCTGCCTAAATAGATCTCTCCACTTCGCGTTGCTCCGGTCGAGATGACGACCATTCTATTGATTCTGTCATTCTGAACGCAGTGAAGAATCTTCATCTAAAAAAATCAAAAACCAACTACTTTTTTTTGGAAAGCAGGTCCAGAAGCTTTTGGGATCCCACAGCCCCGCTCCCGCTTCTGCCGATGAAAAATATCGGCATCTCGCTAAGATCGGGTTTAGCTGGCTTAAATAGTACTGCTATTGTTTGTAAAATAAACCCGACAGACAGCGTTATCCCGATTGGAGTATTATATTTTATCCCATAGAGGATTTAAATCGGGATTAAGCAAATGGCGGGAGTATCGAAACAGAAGCACTACAACTATTGCTTTTCAAAAAAATAGGTCAGAACCCATTACATGATATCCCAATCGTCTTTATAAGCGAACCCGATAGGTAACAGGCGCAGCGGCCGATAACCCGAAGGCTCTTGAGAAGCAAAATCTGTCTAAATAGATCTCTCCACTTTGCGTTGCTCCGGTCGAGATGACGACCATTCTATTGATTCTGTCATTCTGAACGCAGTGAAGAATCTTTAACTAAAAAATTAAATCAAAAACCAACTACTTTTTTTTGGAAAAGCAGGTTCAGAAGCTTTTGGGATCCCACAGCCCCGCTCCCGCTTCTGCCGATGAAAAATATCGGCATCTCGCTAAGATCGGGTTTAGCTGGCTTAAATAGTACTGCTATTGTTTGTAAATAAACCCG
>Ga0190271_10000161_pt1 | contig 34025 bp, 20 predicted proteins | sample Popmic356T_FD_133747 | JGI IMG/M metagenome (GOLD analysis project Ga0190271, IMG submission 133747) | Populus adjacent soil microbial communities from riparian zone of Weber River, Utah, USA - 356 T | ecosystem: Environmental > Terrestrial > Soil > Riparian zone | place: USA: Utah | collected...
AAAAATGGATCTTAAAAGATTTTACAAATGCTTGGTAAAGTTTCAGGCTTTCGTCTTGAATTAATGCCTGTTCGTCGAGTATTAACTATCGATTGTATAAAAATGCAACATGGCCTGCAACGTTTTTCATTTCACGGCGTCTTATCATCAAACAAAAACAAAAAAAACTTAAACAGTTAAATAACAATTAATTAACATTTAATTATTAAATAAAAATATTATGAAAACCGCTATTAAAACCCTCATCGCAACTTCATTAACCGCAATTGTTTTATCATCTGCTGTATTTACTACAAGCGTTTCTGCTATAGAAAAAAAACCAGATGCCATTGCAAAAATATCAGCCTTTAAAAGAATTTCAGTGGCAGGGAATGTAGAAGTAACCATTATCCAGCGAGGTAATGCTGGTATTTCTTATAGCGAAGATAATACAGGCACAGCAAAAGTGATGCAAGATGGCGATAATTTAAAAATCACTTCAACCAGTACTGAAAAAGCAAAATTAACTGTTTATGTAAATGATTTTTTCAGGATTGAAGCATCTGGAAATGCCATTGTTAAAACCGAAGGAAAACTAACCACTAAATATCTTCAGATCTTTTTAAAAGGAAATGCACATGCAGATATCAATACCAGCTCAGAAGGTTTATATACTGTAATTTCAGATCATGCAGATTTAAAATTAAGTGGTTCTACCGATATCCATACATTGGTAATGGGTAAATCACAAAAGTTAACCATTGATAGATTTGCTGCTTTAAAAACCAACATCAGTTCGATAGAAACTGATGCTGTTGAAAGAGAAATCGCCGCAATTAACTAAGGATAACATACACAAATGAAAAAAGGCTTTCTGATCTAAATCGGAAGGCCTTGTTTGTTGTGATGGAAAATGTAAGACGGATGATGGAATGCATACCAATCATTACCATAGGCTATTGCTCAGTCACAAGTTACGTATTGAATTAGCTTTTTTTCAGGCGGAGAAAAAATAGGACTCTTTTTATTGAACGCTATTGATCACACAAGGGTTAAAAACAAAAAATCCGCCGGTATTAAGCCAGCGGATTTTTAAAGAATTTAGTGCTGCAGCACCTTTTCGATTTCCTCCTCAATAGATTTAATCTCTTTAGGTTTAAGCTTTTTAGCAGCATCTGTTCTGGTTGTTACTTTATTTTCCGGATACTTTATACCTACCCTTAGAGCTTTTAAGCCTGATACCCCCTGAAGTTCATCCAATTCCAATTGCTCTAAATCGTCGTTTAAATAACCTTGAACCTGCATGTATTTGATATATTCTATATACTCTTTGGCTTCTTCAGGATTAAAGTAAACCATAGAAATTTTATGCGGCTGCGTTAAACGTTCTGTAGTTCCTTTTATCAGCACTTTATCAATCCGTTTTTTAACTACCTCATAACGGATATTGTAGGCTCCTTCTACATCAAAACGGCGTTCATCGTTCCTGAAACTAATATCAATAGCATTTGAGTGGATAAAAATTAATTGCGTAGTTTCCAGTGCGCGTGGCATTTCGGCAATTAAACTATTTGATAAACGGGCAATATCAACCATGGAAGTAAGTTGCCACAAGCGGATATTTTTCAGGTAAAGCAAATCAAATGGCTTTTCTGGAGCTATGTCCTGACCAATGTAAATATCGTACTCTACGCCATCTGTTCTAAATTTTGCAAAATAGCAAGGATAAGAAGCTTGCAGTTTTGATTGCGATTTTTCCAGGTATTGACTTACTTCGGTATTGATCAGCTGCATAGAAACTTCCAGCTGCCTGCGGTTTTCGAATGCGGCTCCGGTTTCCGGCACTACTACTTCGAAATATTTATCGATTACGGTTGCTGTTTCAGGATGGTTTCCTTTAATAATAGATAAAAAAGGATAGACCTCAACTTCCAAAAATTCGTTCAGCTGGCTTTCTTCGTTTGATGAAGCAAAATCGCCAATTCTTTTAATCCAGTCTTTACAATTAAAAATCAGCTTATCAATCAGCGCTAAAGAAACATGTTTGCAGATCTGTTTTAAAGTATCAATTAAAGTATTTAACTGTACTCCCATATCATCTTTCAGCGCTCTGTTGCGCTCGATGGTGGAATTGCGGATATCAATAGCACCAAACAGCGGGTATAAATGTTTAAAGGTAACGGTCTCAATTTCTTTTAACTTATGATAACCATTATTCTGCTGAAGGAAATGCCAAACGGCCTCATTAAATTTCCACTGAACGGAAGGTTGCAAGGCCGTAAATTTATCCATTAAAATTTCGTCCATTTTGGCATTAAACTCTTCAATGCTGTATTGGAAAAGCTGACCGATTAAAGGCATGGCCGGACGTAACCTAGATAACAATTTATCATCAACAGCTACTTTATCGTTAGAATACACTTCCAGTACGCCTGCCAACTCTTTATTATAGTAAATAGGCAGCACTGAATAAGAACAAACACCAGCAGCTTTTAAAACCTTTAAAAAAGGATCTTTCTCTATCTGATCATCATTAATGGCGCCCACGAAAATAGCCCTTGGGTTTTCCTTGTATTTATCAACCAGCGAATAAAAAACTTCTTCTTCTAAATTGGAAGCTTTTGCCGAATTGATTAGCTTGCTTTGCGAAAACTCCTGGTTATCGAATACGAGCTTATTGTTAACCGTTAAAAAAGGCATTAAGCCAAATTCAAGCTTGCTGTTACCACTAAGCGTTTTTAATGCATGTATTACATGGGTATAAGCTTCGGTTTGGTAGTTATGATCAGCCAACGCACTGCGAATACCTTCAATGGAGTGTTGTAAAGTAACATCGGTAATGGAAATGATGCTAAAACCTTCAAAATGGAAATTTTTCAAAGGCAGATTTTCTACCAGGAATTCTAATTCTGTTTCTTCCTGAAAATGTTTACCCAGCGCTTCAAAATTCAGCTCAGGCAAATCACCCTTATGCATAATTTCTACAAATTTGGTATCCGTTTGGATATTGTAGTATTGCGTAAGCTTAGTTTCGGGATTAATATGGGCATAAATGATCTCGTTTTTCAGTACCGGGGTAAAATTATAAAAACGGCCTAAAATTACGTTATAGATAAACTTAAGCTGTTTTTTCTCAACCGGCTCGTTATCTTTCGTTACCTTATTTTTAGGATCGTGATCCTTAAAAAATTTATAAAATGCGTTGGTGCTAAAAAAAATCTGATCCGGAATCGGGGTACTTAAAGCCCAAAACAAATCGTCTTCGTTATCCATTAAAGGTGTTAGAATGGTAAAAATCAATTCTAAAGTATCTTTATATTTGGATAATTCTTCTGCACTGATGTTGCCAAGAAGCACATCGTCTTTTTCAATTTTTTGAAGTAAAAACCTGTAAAATTCAGATTTTACCGATTTTTCTGTTTTCAACCTTCCCTTTAGGTATTCCACAAGGGGGCGGAAAGACAGAGATGATTCTACCTGGCAATGTATACATTCGTTTTTATGTATCTGTATTACATTGGTATTCATTGTATAAGTTCTGCTATATGGTAAAAATTATAATTATCTAATGTGTTACTAATCAATTGCAAAGATAGCTACTACCCTATACAATGTTAGTCTGCTGAACGTAATACTTAGATAAAACATCCATAGTGATGTTACACAAATTTAGTACCTAAAATTCAGTGAAACGTACGGATACCAGCCATCGCTGGAGTGTCCCATCACAAATCGCACAACTGTGAGTGATGCCGGAGCAAAATAAACCCCTCCCCCAACGCCATGGTGCCATATTGTTGAGGTTTCGTCACGTTTCCAAACCCTGCCGACATCGTAAAAACCAAGCAAGCCAACTTGTCCGGGTAAAACGTAACTTACCAAATCGCCAAGCTTTGCCCTGAGCTCCAGGTTGTTGTAAAACATATGCTCGCCGGCAAACCTGAATTGACGGTAACCCAACAGATTCCCTTGTCCACCTAAAAACAAAGCCTGGTAAAATGCGGGTTTACCAATGGTAACTCCTCCACCGAAACGATCGGCCAAAATGAAGTTTTTTCTGCCATCTAAATTTTTATATAAGGCAATGCTGCCCGTAACCTGGGCTATAGAATTAGAATATTTATTTATGCCTTTATAGCCTAATAGTTTAAAATCTACGAAGCTACCTAAGGTTGGTAATAAATCATTATCACGTGTATTGTTGGTGAAATTCACAAATGCACCGGCAAACATTTTTTCGTTGCGTACGGTTAAACTATCTGATGAGTGTAGCTGGGAAGTATTTTCGATAAAGCGGCCATCGTTATCTTCCTGATTATATTTGTAATACTGAAATGCCGGGCCAACACTAAAAGTAGATTTAGGACGGCGCCAGCGAATGGCAGCATCTACCTGGTACAGGTTAAAACGTGCGCGGTAGTACCTGATATCATCGCCATGTTCATCGAAATGGGTTTCATTACCAAAACCAAAGAAATTCTGTGTGTTGTTTGGTGCGAAGGCATCGGCTTTCAAAACAAAATCGCCTTTACCTAAAGCTTTTAACCACTCACCTTTATAATTAAACCTGAAAGCTTTAGTCGAAAATGAATGCAAAAAGGAAATAGTCTGCGAATTGCCATAAGGTTGCTTTCTAAAACCAGGATTGGTTTGTTTATAGATTAAACCCAATAAAATCCCATCATCCTGATTATAACCAGCATTTAATAACCATGAATTCCGGCGGTACATATCTTTTGGGATATAGCTAAAGTTGGCAGTATCGTTTGAGATAATTTTCCTGATCTTATTGGCATCCTCCCCATTATAAGTTGCCTTATCAGTTCTGCCGTATAATTTAACAGATCCGTTACTGTTTGCAAAATCATAAACTTTAGTGCCCTTTCCACCAATAATCCGCAGTTTAATATTCGAATTTTTGTTGTTTAGGATCAGGCTATCGTTACCGTTGTGCATGTACACCCTGATCTCCTTGGTTACTTTAGGATCAAATTTCCGGTCGAAAAGCTCATCTTTAATATTACCTTCTTTAGAAATTTTATTGATTTTTACACGTAGTCCATCTTTTTCAGCATCGCTAATCTGAATCAGTTCATTCTTATTGGTAACTTCAATATCTACAATTCGGTTAAAGAAATGATAATACTGGTTCATTAATTTTGGCAAAGTGGCTATCCGGTTACGCATCTGTGCCAAAAAGGCATCGTGATGTAATGAATAACTTGGCTCAGGGAGTTTTTTTAAAGCTTTTTCAAAAACCGCATCGTTGTAATTTGCGCAAAAATCTTTCACAATTTTATCAAATTCCTCCTCGTCGATATTGGCTGTCCAGCGGCTGCTGATTTCCCTTCCTTCCCATAAAAACCAATTGATATCTTTTATACCACGCTCATAGCCCTGCATCATCGGTAATAATGACGAAGATTGGGTATAGCGTTGTAAAAAGCCATCAGATCTGAAAAATACCTGATCGCGATCTCTTGGCACCGGCGAATAAAGCGAGCCATCTTTAGTCTTCGTTTCTTTCCAGCGCCACTGGTCTTCGTGTCTGTCCCAATCGCCCAATAATACATCAAATGCCCTTGCCTTAACCCAGGCAGGTCCATCTAATTTATTGTCGTTATCTTCGGTTAGTTTTTTGTCCATTTTCGGCGAACTGTCTGATTCTCCGGTTGGTTCCCGTTCTTCGAATAAACACAAAGTATTGGCAAATGCCGATTCAAATTCGCCCAGATTATCATCAGGAGAAACCCAGCCAATAATCGGATTGCTATGTGCAATGCCACCAGCTTTAGCAAGTTCAGGAACTACCAATGCCGAAAACGGATGCTGTGCAGACATATTATCCTTTATAATATCTTTCGCGAAAGTTTCCCGTAATGCAGCAGGTAATAGTACCTCCGGATATTTTTCAACACTGCGCAATACGTATTCTTTGCCGTTTTTGTCTTCTAAGCGCAAAGACCGTGATTGATTACCACCGCCACGTTGCGTAGCCTTTAAGCCGCCCATCATTTGAGAAACCCTTAGTACCGGAACTTTCGTTTTTGCAGCATATTCTTTACGGTAATTTTCGCCAAAAATAAAACGATGAAAACGACCAACGCTATCATACTCAGGCTTAATGCGTACAAAAATACTGTCGGCAGTAATTGGTTTGTCTCTATTTCTTGTTTTTTGAGGAATGGTTTCGAACTTTTTAACGTAACTATAAACTTTTTTAACGCTCGTATCCGAATAAATATAATATTCGTAGCGCATATCATTGTTTTTTAACTGATCGGCTACTACATATCCCTGTTGCATTTCATGGAACAAAGAAGTTTTACCTTCCTTATTGGGCGATACTTTTGATCCCGAACCACTGATAATCTGCAATTGTTTTCCTTTAATTAACTGTAAACCATGTTCATGCCCGGCCACATAGGTTACATTCGGATAATCGCCAAATACACCTGTAACCGACTTAATCATATCCTTATAAGCCGGATGGTTTAAATCTTCAGGACTCAACAAGGTAGAACGTAATAAAGGATAAACAGAACCTAAACCAGGCAAAGGGATATATAGATTTTTGTTTAAAGAAGTTAGCGGAAACAGGTGATTCCTTAAGTTAAAATAACCACCATGCGGTCCGTAACTTTGAAAGGGATGGTGTGATGCCAGAAGAATTACTTTATCCTTATTTTCTTCTAATAACTGCTCCATTTTTACCAGCACCTCATCTTTGGTACGGCAGTCGCAATCGCCATCAGGATTAGATTTATTGTAGGGGAACAGCCACCATTCACTATCGTAAGCAATGATGGTAAGTTTATCGGTTAATTTAATGGCTACGGGATCGGGACAACCGTTATCGGGAATCAGTTTCAGTAAAGGATCGTTCTGTTCCCTAAGGTAATCGCCCTGGGCTTTTATTTTGGCAAGTCCTTTAGGACCGGATTTATCCCAATCGTGGTTGCCGGGAATAAAATAAACCGCAGCGCCCATATTACGCATCGGTTCGAACTGCGAACGCAGAATCTTTTTGGTTTCCTCTTCGTCTATACTTCCCGGCAAGCCCATTCCGGTTGGGTAAATATTATCGCCCAGATATACAACGGTTGTTTTTTTTGGAAGGATCTGCTTTGCAGCGTTTTTTAAATCCTGCATTTGGGCAGGGTTCATTTCGCCTGCGTCGCCAAAAAGAATTACACGGTATTTTACATCATCCTGCGCAAAGGCAATGAAGTTGATTAAAAATAAGATGTTAAAAAGGGTAAATCTTTTAATCATAGACTAAGCGTTTGTATAAAGGTAGTTATTTTAAAATTTATTTTATTTCTCATTAGCATCGTTCCAAAAAAGATCGTCATTGCGAGGAGGAACGACGAAGCAATCTATCATGCTAGTGATCCTTGCTATAAAGATTGCTTTCCCGAAAATCGGGGCAGGCTGTCGGCTGAAAAAGCCTTCTCGCAATGACGATCCCTCGGGGAGATTTATTTAAAGGTAGCAACTCCACCATTAAATTCTACTGTCATTTATATTGATTTTATAAATATATACCCCTACCATAGACAAAATCTATCAGTACAGCCATCATACGATAGCTATCGGATCTCGCGCAGGCGGGAATCTTAAAGCGCTTGCATTACGATTATTCATAAGTTTCCCTTGTTTCAAAGGCATTTATGATCACTCCGTGATTCCCAATCAAGTTGGGAATGACGATTCCTCGCAACTTATAATACGATCGCGTTAGGATACCTCTACCAAATTTACTTTTTCAATTTAAACAGTAAAATATTACCAGCGGCCAGGGTCCCACCCTCATTAGAGATATAAAGGTTATTATCTCGATCAAAGGCAATGCCTTCTGGCTGGTTAAATAACTTCGGATCTAAGGGATGTGTTGTTTTAACTTTGAAATCAGCATCGGTAATAACAAGTACCTTGTTTACTGAAGAAAGTACATACCACTCATTGGTTTTTGGATTTTTTGCCAGTGCAGATGGCCGGAACTTTGATTTTGAACTTCCAGATGCTTTTTCGATCGCTTTATGCGAAAGGCTAAATTCTCCTGCTGCTGTTAGCGAAGCATCATCAGCAACTTTAAAACCATAAATACTGGAAGCTTTTGCTTTAGAATCGGGTTTGCTATCTTTAGTCAGCACATAAATCATGTTGTTTTTTTCATCTGCCGCCAATCCTTCATACTCTGCTTTGGGCACAAGATCTTTGGTTTTGGTTACATTGGCGGCTTCTGGCTTGCCTACTTCAGCAATTGGAAAAGTATGCAGTTCGCCATTGCTTTTTAACACAATGAAATAATTTTTGATGATGGTTACATCTTCATAATCGCCTTTGCCACCAAATTTCGTAAATTTTGACTCTTTATCGCCCAAACCTAAGTGAAAGAGGTCTCCATCTTCATCCTGTATTGCAAATACTTCTTTTGGATCGCCATTATGAAATACAATGCCTGAAATTTCGAAGAGATTTTGAGGCATATTGTACGTTACCGGATTGGCGAGATCATAAGGTAAATCTGATTTTGCTGCCCCGCTGGTTGAAGCTGTTGTACTGGTTGAATCATTTTGTTTATCATCGCGGTTACCGTTTACACACGATACGCTAAAAAAAGCTGAAGCGACTAAAAGACCTGAAGCCAAAAAAGTTTTATTGTATTTCATAAGGGTAAAAATTTACTGTCCTTGGTCTGTGAGGACACAGACCAAGGCACTTTATTTATTTTTCAATAATTCATAAATATCATGCTGGGAGGAGACAAGAACCCCGCCAGTTTTAACAGGAATATTATTCATGTTTTCATCTATACAAACCGCCTGCACGTTATCTTGTTTTTGGATTTCGATAATAGCTCTTATTTCCTCCTTAATCTGCTCGTTATAAATCGGAAAGCAAACTTCAATTCTTCTATAGATATTCCTGTTCATCCAATCAGCAGAGCCCAGGTAAACGTCATATTTACCTAAGTTGTTAAAAACAAAAACACGTCCGTGTTCCAGATAACGATCTACAATACGGGTGACTTTAATGTTTTCGCTCATCCCCGCTACACCTGGAATCAGGCGGCAAATACTCCGCACAATCATTTCGATCTTTACACCCGCTGCCGAAGCCTCGTAAAGTTTATTGATTAAAACCTTCTCCTCCAGGTTGTTCATTTTAATGGTAATACCGGCTGGTTTACCTTGCTTGGCATGTTCAATTTCCCTGTCGATCAGGTTAAGAAAACCCTGCTGCAAATTAAACTGAGCCACCAATAAGTGATTAAATTTAACCTGCTGTGATGAAGTAGGTTTAATCCTTTTGGCCAGAAAAATAAATAGTAGCTCTACCTCTCGCAGCATTTCTTTATTGGCCGTCATTAAAATATGATCGGTATAAAAAGCAGCTGTGCTTTCATTAAAATTTCCGGTAGCAAACAAACCAGAATAACGCATTCTGTTACCAACCTGGCGTTTCACCAAAGCTACCTTGGCATGAACTTTTAAAGCAGTAACACTGTAAATAATATCAACGCCAACTTCTTTCATTTTTTTTGCCCACTTGATGTTATTGGCTTCATCAAAACGGGCTTTTAGCTCAACCAAAACGGTCACTTTTTTGCCGTTTTTTGCTGCGCTGATTAAAGCGTTAACAATTTTCGAATCGCTGGCCACGCGATATAACGTAACGTAGATCTCCCTAACTTCAGCATCAATAGCGGCTTCGTTAAAAAAGCGCAACACACTATCGTAACTCTGGTAAGGTGTGTGTACAATAATATCATTTTTGTAAATAGCCTCGGTTAACGATCCATCTATTAAATCGGTATTGCAGATTTTTGGCCAGTTTTGGTTGGATAACTTTGACGAACTAACCGGAAAACCCATAAAATCTTTCAGGTTATGGTACTGCCCGCCTTCTATCCTATTGGCTTTTTTTAAATTGAAAAGTTTTTTAAGCAGTTCAAATACATTGGCCGGTATGCCGGGCTGGTGAAGAAAACGTGTCGCCAAACCCGAATCACGTTTTAGCAATTGTTTTTCCAGCTGCTCTGATAAACTACCGGAATATTCATCTTTCAGGTCTATTTCAGCATCTCTGGTGATTTTGAAACTATAACATCCGGTCACTTCACCTTGCGGAAAAATACGGTCTAAATGAAAACGCACAATATCATCCAGAAACACCACAAAGGTTTCATCACCTGATTCGATCTTATAAAAACGGGGTAACTGATTGGAAGGGATATTTAAAATAATTACTTCTGCATCTTCTTTATTTTTTAGTGTAATCAGAAAATACAGCTCATTATTGGAAGGAAAAAAATCGGAATCCGCATTGAGGTAAACAGGCTGCAAAAAGGCCATTACCTGGCTTAAAAAATACCTGGTTATGCTTTTCTCAATTTCTGCGGGGAATGGCGCTCCGTAAATTAAGTTTATCTTATTTTCTTTGAGCAAGGGAATAAGCTCTGATTTAAGCACCTTACCGTAACGCTGCTGCTGATCGGAAATGAGCTGATTGGCTGTATTCAACAAATTTTCATCAATCCTGATATCGTTATCTTCCTTATTGCTCAGTTTCTCTAAGGCGAGCAATACAGGCATGCGTACGCGATAAAACTCATCAAGGTTAGAAGAAAATATCGACAGGAATTTAATGCGTTCTAAAAGCGGAACGGTACTGCGCTCTGCTTCCATTAAAATACGCTCGTTAAACTTTAGCCAGCTTAAATCTCTGTTAAAAAAAGAGCTTTCTACAATCTGTTCCATTAAAGTTTACCGTAAGCTGCGTAAGCAATTACAAATGCAAATACTGCTGCAATTAAACCAAACATGAAAATATTATAGGCCAGTCGGATCAGCTTATACTTTCTGCCTAAAACTACACCCTGCGAGTATACATCGGTAATTAAGGTTCCATATAAAAAATCTTTATCGTTCATCACCTTAATCATCCCGTCGGTATAACTTGGCAAACTCATTTTATAAAAGTTACCAAAAAACAACAGGTTTACCTTTTTCTTATCCATATCTTCTTGGGTAAATTCTCCTTTCGGAATAGATGGCCGGGTTGATAAAATGGAAACAACTACGCAGGTTAAACTTACCAATAGCAAAATAAATGTTGGGATAATCAGGTTGCCATGGTCTTCCAACCGCCTTAACAATAAACTTACAATTAGTGAAAGCATAATCGAATTTACGGTGATGAGGATGTGCGCCTTATTATCGGCCATATCACTCAGCCGTTGGTTATTGGCTGAGGTAATCCTAAACATGGTTTCGATCCCTTTATCTGGCCTATCGTCTTTATCCTTCTTTTTTTTATCTTTAACAATAACGGGTGCAAAGCTTTTAGGTTCTTCGAGTTCGGTATTGATTACTTCTTGTGCAGTGAGTTTACTTTTCAGTTTTTCGATATTTTTCTGTTTCTGATCGCTTAACAGCAGATTGGCGTAGTCGGTATGGTAATGGTGCGATTCCATAAACTGGATATCCTTTTTGCGCCAATCCGATTTACTGATCTCTTTTTTATAGATCAGTTCATTTTCCTTATGCATTAATTTACCTTTTGCACGAAAATCGGCCAGTCCTAAATGGAACAAATCTGCGTCGCAAAGGATTTTATCAATTTCACTTTTAGGTTTCTGAGGAATTTTAGTGGCCAATATTGCACTTTTAACCTGATCACGGATTTCCTGGTTTACCTTATGTTTTGCCAAAAAATCATCAGCCAGCACTGCTCCTTTTGCTTCGTGGTTTAATGCATCTTCAAAATATCCTGTATCATGAAACCAGGCTGCAACGGTTACCGTAAAAAAATCCTGTTCGTTTAACTGGTAATGATTGGCAATTTGCTGCGCAGCATTTACTACTTTTTCCGTGTGTTCGAGGTTATGATAAACCAGGCGTGGATCGCTATGGGTATGGAAGTAATCGCCAACATGCTTTTCTACATCTTCCTGCAATTGTTTATAGTTCATGAGCTTATTGGGGTTGCGATAATTTGATATGATGAAGGAAATGCATTTTATTGAAAATCTTTAAAGCTGAAAAATCGGTTTATTTTTATAGGGATAAAATTACGCTATTTTTTTAAAAACAACACTGATCTCCGCTCAACAATAATAATGCCCCTTTTATTTTACAATTAGATTTAGAAATGTGAGTGTTTGGCACTATAACCTCATGAAATCAAGTTTATTCTTGTTAAAAAAAGATTACAATTTGATATAAATAGCAAATTCATTGGCACTGGAAAGCACTAATTTCAATTTAATTAACTTTATGGTCAATCATCAGTAGAATTTTAGTTTAATGCTAATATCACCAAATTGAATAATAAAAACAGGTGTATACGCGGCACATTTTACGATCAGCATTCCTGATTTAAGCTGCTGCAAATATGACCTGAACTTTTTCCCGGAATAAATAATGAAAAGAAAAAACACCTATTTTTTTTTACTGTTAATGGCAATAGCGCTGAATGGCTTTGCGCAAAAAACAATAGAAATCACAACAAAAAACAATGTACTGATTTTAGAAACAGATCGTGACAACACTTTATTATCAACCTACCTTGGCAAAAAACTAGACAACGCGGGCGAATACCCAGGCATACAGGCATTAGATAAATATAAGCCTGGCTCTGATGATCTTTTAAACAAACGTGAAGCTTACATTGCCTCAGGCTCGCTTAATTTATTAGAACCGGCATTAACCGTAACCCATAGCGATGGAAACAAATCGACGGTATTAACATTTTTTGATGTAAAAACTGAACAGCTGGATCAGAACAGAAAATTGACCAGCATCATCCTTAAAGATCTAAAATACAATTTTCAGGTGACCTTAAAATACCTGGCTTATTTTAATGAAAACGTAATTGAGCAGTGGACTGAAATCAGGCATCAGGAGAAAGGCACAGTAGTGCTCAACAAATATGCTTCAGCAAATCTTACGCTGAGTGGAAAAAAATTCTTCCTTAAAAACCAATATAGCGGTGCTACCCGCGAAATGCGATCGGAAGAGCAGCAATTACTGCATGGCATAAAAACCATCGATTCGAAACTGGGAACCAGAACAAACCTGCTTCACTCTTCTTCTTTTATGGTTTCGATAGATCAGCCTGCAACTGAAGACCTGGGTGAAGTAATTGCCGGATCGCTGGCATGGACCGGAAACTTTAAGTTGGATTTTGAAACTTTTGACGAGTATTACCTCCGGGTAACTGCCGGGATCAATAATTTTTCTTCTAATTATACTTTAAAGGCTGGCGAAAATTTCGTTACCCCCCGCTTTATTTATACTTACTCATCGGCAGGAAAGGGTTTAGCCAGCAGGAATTTGCACGATTGGGCCAGAAACTATCAGCTATTAGATGGCAAAGGCGAAAGGTCTACCATCTTAAACAACTGGGAAACCACTTATTTCGATTTTAATGATGAGAAACTAAATGAATTGACTAAGGATACCAAAAAATTAGGTGTTGATGTTTTTTTATTGGATGATGGCTGGTTTGGCAATAAATATCCACGTAATGGCTCTACTGCTGGTTTGGGCGATTGGCAGTATAACAGACAAAAATTGAAGAATGGCATCAGTGCTTTGGGTAAAGAGGCCACCGCTAGCGGTGTAAAATTTGGCATCTGGATAGAACCTGAAATGGTAAACCCTAAAAGTGAGCTGTATGAAAACCATCCCGATTGGATAATCAGACAACCTGAAAGAAAAGAATATTACATGCGCAACCAGTTGGTGCTGGATTTAACCAACCCCAGGGTTCAGGATTTTATTTACAAAACAGTTGATGATATTTTTATGGAAGTACCTGAAGTTGCCTTCATTAAATGGGATTGTAATTCTCTGATATACAATGCCAATTCCCCTACGTTAAAAAACCAGGATCATTTTTATCTTGAATATATCAGGGGATTAAACAGCGTACTGGATAGGATTAGAAAAAAATACCCTAAAACGCCAATGATGCTTTGTGCCGGAGGTGGTTCAAGAGTTGATTATGCTGCACTACAATATTTCACCGAATTTTGGCCCAGCGATAATACCAATCCATACGACCGGATTTTTATTCAATGGGAATATTCGTATTATTTCCCTGCTATTGCAATAGATAACCACATTACGGATATGGGTAAACAACCAATTAAATTTAAAACTGATGTGGCTATGATGGGGAAACTCGGTTATGATGTACGCGTAAATGAGTTAAGTAAAAATGATTTGCTTTTTAGCCAGAATGCCGTTAAAACCTATAATGGCTTTAAAGATATTATCTGGCATGGCCAGCAATACCGTCTGCAGGATCCATATGAAAATAAAATAGCTTCAATTGCGTATGTTAATGAGTCAAAAGATCAGGCCATTGTTTTCAACTATTATGTGGCCACCCTGTTTACAAATGGTGTGATATTGCCGATTAAACTAAGAGGATTAGATTCAGCTAAAAGGTATAAAATAGAAGAAATTAATCTCTACCCTGGCGTTAAATCGCCGATTGACAGCACCAAAGTTTACTCTGGCGACTTTTTAATGAAAGTAGGCTTTAATCCGGAAGCAAATGCTTACAGAACCAGCGTAGTTTTAAAGATCCAGGCTATTTAAATTATTAAAAACATCACAGAGCTATCATTGACAGCCTCCAAAAAAAGGTTGTCATTGCGAGGAGGAACGACGAAGCAATCTATCATACCAGTAATCGTTGCTATAAAGATTGCTTCGTCGGCTGAAAAAGCCTTCTCGCAATGACGATCCCTTATAACCCATATTAAAAAGCAGGGCGCAATTATTGCATTAGCCTGTAATCTTCTTCAGCTTTTTTTACCTGGTCATAAATTCCGGGATCGTGTTTTTTAATTTTAATTTTCACATATTTAGAAGCGGGCATATTACTTTCCGCTACCACATTATTTACTGAAACCAACACATTGGTTTCGGGGAAATAAGTAACGGTATTCTTCTCCGGAATTTCATAGGCAACAATTACAAACAATGGTGCAATTCGTGTTATTCCATCGTCAAAATTAAACAGATCAACCTTATCCCCTGCTTTCAGTCCGAGTTTTTTGATATCTTTTTGATTCATAAAAATTACCCGCCGCTCATTTTTGATTCCCCTGTATCGGTCATCCAGCCCATAAATAGTCGTGTTAAACTGATCATGAGTCCTGGTAGTGGCCATCATATACTCATCTTCCTCCAGCCGATTTGTTGGAATTTCGGTTAGTGTAAAAGGAGCCCTGTCGCCAAATTCTTTGGTTATAAATTTTCCTTCTCTGGCAGCGTTTGGCAAATAAAAGCCTCCTTTTTGCCTTACTTTAATATTATAGTTTTCAAAGCCGGGAATGCACTGTGCTATCGCGTCGCGAACCGCATCGTAACTATCATGGTAAAGGGACCAGTTCACAACAGATTTTTCGCCCAATGTTGCCATCGCCATCCTGCATACAATTTGTGTTTCATTTATCAGGTTTTTAGATACGGCATCCAGCATTCCCTTAGAAGCCTGTACCACACCCATCGAATTTTCAGTAGATATGATCTGTACTTCATCATTCACGATATCTTTATCACTGCGGCCATAAGTGGGTAAAATCAGTGCTTCATTTCCATGAATTAAATGGCTACGGTTGAGCTTGGTAGATACGCATACCAGCAGATCAAGTTTTCTTACGGCATTGGCGGTATAAGTGGTATCAGGGGTTGCAGATAAAAAATTGCCTCCCATGCAGAACAAAAATTTTACCTTGCCCTCTTGCATTGCTTTTATTGTACCTACCACATCATAACCATGCGCTCGCGGCATTTTAAATCCATAGAGATCCTCCAAACGGTCTAATTGCTCATCAGTAGGTTTCTCATCAATCAGCATGGTCCTGTTTCCCTGTACATTACTGTGTCCCCGCACCGGGCAAACACCGGAACCTGGTTTCCCAATACTACCTTTAAGCAGCAGGATATTCACAATTTCCCTAATCATGGCCACGCCGTTGGGCTGTTGTGTTAAGCCCATTCCCCAACAAAAAATAATTCTGTTTTTAAATGCAATCATTTCGGCGGCTTTATGCAAATCCTCCGTCGATACGCCAGATAAATGGGCTAAATGATCCAGGTTGTAATCTTCCTGTTTAAATTGATCCAAAAAAGCTTCATAACCGGTGGTCTTGTCCTTTATAAACGCCTGATCAAAAACTTTTCCCGGGTGTTGTTTTTCAAATTCAATTAAAAGAATTTCCAGTGCCTTTAACAGAGCCATATCGCCGTTAATCTTTACCGGAAGATACAAATCAGCCAGCTTAACACCTCCGCCTATCATTCCCTTAATAGATTGAGGATCCTCAAAGCCCATCAGGCCAGCTTCGGGCAGCGGATTAATGGCAATAATTTTTGCACCGTTTTTTTTCGCTTTGGCCAGGGCACTCATCATCCTCGGGGCGTTGGTTCCGGGATTGTGGCCAATTTCAATAATCAGATCCGTTTCATAAAAATCCTCAAGGGTTACCGTCCCTTTCCCAATACCAATAGTAGGCCGAAGTGCCGAACCTGAAGTTTCATGGCACATATTGGAGCAATCAGGCATATTGTTCGTTCCAAATTCTTTGGCAAAAAGCTGGTATACAAAAGAAGCTTCATTGCTTGTTCTACCGGAAGTATAAAAGGCGGCCTGATGCGGAGATTGAAGCCCATTGAGGTGCCCGGCAATTTCACTAAAAGCATGATCCCAGCTAATCGGTTCGTAATGCGTGCCGCCCTTTGGCATGTACATGGGTTCGGTAAGCCTGCCAAATTTCCCAATCTGGTAATCATCCAGTTTAGCCAGCTCATATACGGAATGTTGTTTAAAAAAATCTGCTGTAACCCTTTTTGTCGTCGCTTCTTCTGCCAGGGCCTTGGCGCCATTTTCACAATATTCGCCAACCGGCGACCGTTCATCATCAGGATCTGGCCAGGCGCAACTCGGACAATCGAATCCTTTAAACTGGTTCATGCTCAGCAGGGCTAAATTACCCCTGAAAAATGTTTTTTCTTCAACCAGATTTCCCATCGCGGCCATTACCGCATGCATACCTGCTGCCGATTGTGCTACAGGGCTAAGTTTAAGGTTTAGCAGTTGGTATGGATTTTCTGCTGAAGGCTTATTTTCATTATTTTCCATGGCTTAGCAATTGAGGTTGGGATTCGGAAAATTATCGCTCTGGTCTTCTGCCACGTTGTCCAGGCAGGCAAAGTCTTTTTCTATGAGTATGCTAACGGTACCAGAGGCATCACTAAACCCAACTTTTTCGGTATTCACCAGTTCATCTATCATTTCCACAGGCATATTCAGCACAATTTTATGGTTAGCAAAATCGGCAGTGAGTGTCTCCTCGTTCGTTCTTCTGATGGCGTATTCCAGCGAATGGCTTGCAAAGTGGGTAAACTCAGAAAGAAAACCCACCGTACCTAATGTGCTAACGTCTGATTTGGTTAAACGGTACCTTATCGAATTGCCTTTGATTCTAATTTTCATGTGATATAGGGATTAATATGCGCTCATTTGTGGTGTAAATATTGAACCTGTCTTCCCGGAGAAAGCCCAGAAGGGTTATTCCAAATTCGGAAGCCAGTTCTACTGCAAGGCTGGAGGGTGCACCAATTGCTGCCACAATGGAAATACCTGCCATTGCTGCTTTTTGAATCAGTTCAAAACTAGCCCTTCCGCTTAAAAGTAATATACCTTGGTTTAAAGGGAGCAGATCACCAGCTAGTGCTGCACCAATCAATTTATCTAAAGCATTATGCCGACCAACGTCCTCCCGGAGCAATAACAGCTCGCCTTCCATTGTAAAAAGGCCTGATGCATGAATGCCTCCCGTTACTGCAAAATTTTGTTGTGCAGCCCTGAGCTGGTCGGGCAGTGTATACAATACCTCCGGCAGCAAAGTTATTTCCTGCTCATCAGCAGAATTCGAATAAGGGCTTACTGTTCTGATAGCTGCTATAGATCCTTTGCCACAAACCCCGCAGCTCGAGGTGGTGTAAAAGTTACGGTCAGATTTTAAAAGATCAGGAATAAAACCTTCGATTAATTCCACACCGATTATATTTTCTTTATTAAGTTCGCATGGCATGATCAAATGGCTTATATTTTCAACCTGATCCTTACCGGAGATAATGCCTTCAGTAAATAAAAAACCAAGTGCGAGTTCTAAATCCTGACCGGGGGTCCGCATCGTTACAGAAATATTCTTTTGCGTCCTGTTATTTTCCGCACCATATATGATCCTGATTTCCAATGGTTCTTCAACTGAAAGCGTATCAAGCGCTGGAGCGGCAATAGCACCTGAAACTTTTCTCACAGGCATGTGCCTGATCGATAACGATGGAGTATCCCTCATAAATATGTTGGTAAATCAGAAAAAAATTAAGAGCTTGTCTAAAATTAAATAAAATTTAATTCATATGCCAGTCTGAGCGTAGTCAAATACCATTTCAACGCATTAATAAAGCAATCGACTACGCTAGCATTGATAGATCTTATAAGAAAGGTCGTCATTGCAATGACGATGCATTGTTTTGAAAAATTGATTTCAGGTAGCTGGTATTGGCGGTGAAATTATATTTTACGTTTGTAGGTTGTTTGGCATCGCGACTTCTTTCTACAACAAGCCAACCTTTCCAGCCCATATCATCAAGTGTCTCTTTTACTTTATGGAGATCGATTTTCGGATCGTTTTGTAACCAAAACCCATCTTCATTGGTCGCATGGATTTGAACAATATTTTTTTTGCCCAAAATTCTAAGCTCTTGATGTAAATCTCTACCATTTTTTATCGCATTAGAGAAATTGAAATAACTTTTAACATGTTTGCAATCAATATCTTTTAACAGTTGTAACTCACCTTTTGCATCTAAAGCACTTTCAATTCCAATAGTAACTCCGGCTCTGGCAGCCATTTTTCCAGCAACTTTTAACCGCTCCACAATAGGTTCGCGGAGTTCTGGGTTTTTAACTAGATCTCCCTGAATACCCAATGGAAGAAAGACCACTTTAATATTCATTGCTTTAGCGGTATCTAAACAGTCCTGAATCATTCTCTGATAAGTTGGTCGTTTGGCAAATGATTGCGCATAAAAACCAGTCATCGCTAAGGAACAGATTTCGAGGTTTAATTCTTTTGCCTTATCCAGGTACTCCTGTCTAATTTTTGGATCGGCTAGCTTATTGTCGAAGGTTTCACGATCGCCTAAGCCACCCATATCAATTTCCAGTCCGTCAGCACCAATTTCTTTTGCAAGTGGCAAAGCACTGATTTTCTGACGCTTCAGAATCATTAGATCAATGACGGCAACTTTAAAACGATTCTTTTTCTCTGCAGCTAAAAGCAATTGATCGGGAATCATTAAACCACCTGTTAACAAGGCTATGCTACCAATAAAAGATCTTCTATTTTGATGTTGCATATCCAATTATTTGCTTGTACTTAATGGGAATAATTTCTCCAGGTTTTCGAAGCCTATTACCGCATTTCCAGGTAGTTTTTCGCCCTTATCACCAAAAACATATAAGGCATTTTCTTTTTCGATGGTAACTTTACTTTCATCGTATTTACCGGTTTTATCTTTAACGGCAACAGCATTTAATTTGAAGTTTTTGATTAGAAAATCGTATAATGCAATACGCTTATTGATCCCAAAATCGTGCTTTTCATCAGGAAGATGAACATTCTCGACTTTGTCTTTAACGCCATAATAACTGTACATTTTTTGCAGGTAAGGAAAATCGTGTTCAGGTGTATGTGCTGTCCAGTCGCTACCGTCTGACACCAATAACTGCGGACGTGGGGCAGCCATTGCGGCCAGTTCAACATTATCTGTTCCGCCACCACATTGATGAATAGGCATCCCACTTTCGCATGGGCAGCCGCCATAAAAGTATGATGACATGGCAACCACTGGAGCACTTAATTTAATGCGGTCGTCCATGGCGGTCATTAAAATAGAATGACTTCCGGCACCCGATCCACCGCTGATTCCGATCCGGTTGATATCTATTTCTTTTAGCGAGCTGAAATAATCCAAAATTCTGATACCGCCTAAAGTTTGAACGGTTTGTGACAGGCTTTTTCGGTGGTCTTCATATTTAAACTGCAACATGGATTCGCCCCATGCAAACAGATCGTAACTAAAGGCCATTGCCCCCATCCTGGCAATCATGGCACAACGGATCTGGCAATCGGGCCGGTAACGCTGTTTTTCCCAATGTCCGTCTGGACTAAGTACAACAGGAATTTTTCCTTTAAAATTTAATGGTTTATAAAGGGAACCATTGATCCATACACCTGGTAAAATTTCTAATGCAATGTTTTCTACCGAATAGCCATCGAAAATTCTTTTTGCGGTTATAATCGGTTTTGAATTTGGTTTTGCAGGTAGCGGCGACAGCATTAAAGCTTTGTACAGTTCGGGCTTAATTTCTGCTTTACGTTTTTCCCAACTTGCCTGATCATTATATTTTGTAGCCAATTGGTCTAAGTATGCCCAACCATCCTGCACTTCCCAACGGTAATATTCGTATTCCTTTAATTTGTAAACGCCAGGCTTTTCTTTGTTTACCTTCATATCCAAAGGCGTAAGCACATTCGTAAGTGTTTCGTCTACATCAGCCCTGAAACGCCAATCGGCATAGTTTACCCATTTATCTTTTACCTGTGGTTCTGAGTATTTGATTTGTACTTTAAAACGCGTTTGGATTTCTTTTAAAACATCAAGAAGTGGTTTTTTATAAAGGTTATCGGTGTTTTGGATTTGGGCGGAAAGATTATTTACAGCCGATATATAGGCAATAAATAATATAGCAAAATATCTAAGCACCCTGCCCGTCATTGCGAGTGCTGATTTTTCATCAGCCGAAGCAATCTCTCTTGACAGGTTAGATTGCCACGACCTAGAAATGAATTGTTTAATTGAATTTATCATCCTAACTCTCCTCATTTTTAGTTTCAGTAATTACCGGAGCTGCATACCCTTTTAGCTTGGGCCAGATACCATTTTTAATTTTCTTCAATTTTAACTTTGATGGATCTACCACTACATGTTTTATTTTTTCCCTTCTCCAGGTATAAATGAAATGTAACATGCCATCAGCAGTTTGAATTACAGCAGGATAAGAATACTGGCTGATTGGTGAATCTTCCAAAATTAAAGCTGCCGACCATTCTTTGTCATCTTTGGAAATCGATACATTTAATGGTGTTCTAGGTCCTTTTGCTAAATCACCCGGAGGCAAAACATGGTTGTACACCAATACCTGCCGACCATCTTTCATGGTTACTGCATCTGTACCGGAATTGTTATTTGGCAAGGTGGTTTTGGTTAATGCCGACCAGGTTTCGCCATTATCGTTTGACCATGCTTCTACAATTGCGCGGTTGGCGGTTCTGGCTAAAATCTGCAACTTTCCATTTCCATATTGTAAAATACTGGGTTGAATGGCTTTAATACCGTTTTCAGGAAGCGGGCCAACTGTTCTCCAGGTTTTACCGTTGTCTTTCGTTACTTCAAAATGAATTTTCCAACCATCGCCCTCTTTGCTCGATGGTGCAAAGAGATTTCCATTGCTCAATAAAACCGGCTTGTTTTTCACAGGGCCGATATATCCATCGGGTAATTTAGTGGCATCAGACCAGGTTTTCCCACCATCTTTTGAAGTTTTCATCATGCCCCACCACTCAGATGGTTTTGGGCCAATTTTATAAAATAACAATAAATCTCCACCAGGAACCTGGTATAAAACCGGATTCCACGTTGGTAATCTTTTACCATCAGGCTGAATACCATTGGCAACCGAGAATGGTGCTAACCATTTATCATCTACAAAGCGGCTGATGTAGATTTCTACATCAGGATTTCGTTCTTTTGTGCCGCCAAAAAATGAAGTAACTAAACCTGTCGGTGTTTCTGCTATTGTAGCTGAGTGGCACGAGGGAAATGGTGCTTTGTCGTACAAAAACTCTTGTTTTACGATTCCTTTTTGCCATTTCTCTACCTGCGCATTGGCACTCGTCAAGACTGCAAAAATAAAGGCCAGTGTAATGTGTATTTTTCTTTTTAACATCATGTTTATTTATTAAAAAAAGGTCATCAGCAATGACGACTTATTTCATTTTTATTTCCGCTCTACCACAAAAGCATAATCGCCAGAACCAAGCTCATAAACGACCCTGTTATTCTCCATTTTTATAAATTTTAAATCTCTTATAGATTTTAATTTTTCCGAAACCTCATTTTTTTTATTTGCAGGAATATAAACCATTGCGGTTGTATTTGGCGGAATGGTGATATTCCAGTTAAATTGCTTTGCAGTTTTATTGTATTTGCTTTTAATTAACCCATAAACCGAAGTGTAACTTGCGTTTACGGAGGTTAAATCATTAATTATTTCAGGTTTCATAATGATCTTTTTAAAAGCTGCACTTTCTGATTTTATTCCAGCCAGATTTTCATAGTACCAGATCAGTAGATCACCAAGCATCATCACGTGGTTCTGCGAATTCATTTTCGGATCGGCAGTATTTCCATTCCAGAGTTCCCAAATGGTAGTTGCGCCGTTATCTACCATGTAACCCCAACCTGGATACGTTTTTTGTGTCGCTATGGTATAAGCCAAATCTGGTCGACCATAATCGTTTAAACAGCGCATTAACCACTGAATTCCCACTAAACCATTGCTCAAATGACCTTTGTTTGTCACTTCAACCGTATAAGTAATGTTCTTAAAAACCTGATCTACTTTATTTTGCGGAACCATCCCGAAGTAAAGCGGAATGATGTTATCAGTTAGCGCATTCGTAGCATAATAGCCTTGATCGTTATAATATTTCTGGTTGAAAGCGTCTTTGATTTTATTCCCCAGAAGCTCATATGCTTTTATATCTTCCTCATTCTTGCTTACCTTAGCAAATTGTATCATCAACTGGGTGAAATGATAATAATAAGCTGTCGAAATCAATTCTGATGGATACTTTTTATCTGCGCTTTTACCACGACCAAATTCGATGGTAATGGGTGGCATACACCAATCGCCGTAACTATCTTTCGTTAAAATGTAATCTTTCATGTAACGGTCTTGCATGTAAGCCAGCCACTTTTTCATGGCCGGATAGTTGTCCCGTACGGCAGAAACATCACCAGTTTGTTTGTATAACATTTCGGTAACTAAAAGCATTGCTCCAGGCCAGGTCATGTTATCGCTGTAATAACGCCAAAACGCCGGTGCAACATCCGGAATAGCACCATCTTCCTTTTGCGAATTCCGGATATCCTGCAGCCATTTTGCATAAAACCTGCCGTTATCAAAAAGGAAACTTTCTCCGTAAGCCACAGCGCCCCTATCGCCCAACCAAGGCATGCGTTCGTTACGTTGCGGACAATCAACCGGAATCCCCTTGTAACTTCCGGCAATTCCCCACCAGGCATTTTTGAAAATCTGATTAGTCAGCGCATCCGAAGTTTCGAAGGTTCCGACCGTTTTGATGTTATCGTAAATGATTTTGCCAACGAAATCGTTCATTGATGGCTGGTAAGGATATCCTGAAAGTTCTACGTATCTAAACCCGCGGTAAGTAAACGTAGGTTCGAAGGTTTCTAATTCGCCACCTTTTAGGGTGTATAAATCGGTACATTTTGCATTGCGAAGATTAGCAGTAAAGAGTTCGCCATTATCTTGTAAAGATTCTGCAAAACGCATTTTGATCTGTTTGCCTTTTACACCTTTTACCTTGATTTGCAACCAACCCACCATGTTTTGACCCATATCCAAAATATACCGGCCACCAGAAAGTTTGGTGATTGAAACAGGCTTAATGGTATTCATCACTTTCATATTTTCATTCATCTGGGCTTCAATGGTTCCGGTCGGTTCCTGTACAAATTCAGCTTTTGCCCACTTGCTATCATCAAATCCTACCTTATTCCAGCCTGAAGCTTCTTTTGTAGCATCATATTCTTCGCCGTCATATTCGTTATTGGCTCTGATCGGCCCATCCGTTGTACCCTTCCAGCTATCATCGGTATCAATATTCGCTGTTGTTCCGTCAGTATAAACAATGTTGATGTTCATGAGCATTTTTGGAAAACCAAACGTTTTAATTTTATATGGCTTTTCATTCTGGCGCATCGCGAAAAAACGGCCATTTCCAAGTATTGCGCCAACTGCATTTTTACCATTCTGAAGGTAACCGGTTACATCGTAAGTGTTATATTTAACATTTCTGCTGTAATCGGTTGGCGATGGAGACAATACATCTTCCCCAACTTTTTTGCCGTTGATGTAGAGTTCATACAAACCCAAACCTATGATAGACGCTGTAGCCGATTTAATCTGTTTTGCACACTGAAACTCCTTTCTAAAATATCGTGCAGATAAACGGGAATCAGTTTTAATGTTATCCCATGGGAAAGCCCGGTCGAAACCAATCCAACCTTTTGGCCAATCTTTGTAATAAAGCAAACCCATGGAGAAAGAGTTGTTAGCCGACCAATCACTTTGGCCAGCAGTTGTCCAAACTTTAACCTTCCAGTAGGCTTTCATACGGCTTCTTAGTGCCATACCGTTATAGCCTACATGGATAGATTCTTGTTCGTTAACCTTTCCTGAGTCCCATAAATCGCCCTCATTTGCCTTTAATTTTTCTGCCGATGATGAAACTAAAATTTGATAAGCGGTTTGCAGTACATTACGCTCATTGGAAATGATATGCCAGGCAAAGCGAGGTTTTACAACATCAATTCCCAACGGATTTTCGAGCATTTCGCAGGTGGTATGCTGCAACGAGACTTGCGCCATCACCTTTGTAAAGGATAGAAAGCAAATGCTGATGATCGCTATGTAGAGTTTAATGTTCATTATACTTCGTATATGATTACACCGATTGTTGGATTGCACAGATTGTATTATTTTTTTAAAAAAATTCGTCATTGCGAAGCTGGGCCTGAGCGAGCTGAAGCAATCTTTTTTGCTAATGTAATTGTGCTTCATAATCCCTTTATTGAGATTGCTTCGTCGTTCCTCCTCGCAATGACGAACTATGGAGTGAAAAATCAAAATACAAAGTCATATTCAATGCCCTACCCGGATCTTTATCAAAATCATAATAAATATTCTTCATTCCCATTGGCCCTGTTGTTTCTGGTTTTTGGGTTTTAGTACCAATTGCCGAAATCGCATTCATAAAGGAAATATCACCATCCGGAATTGTAGGACTCATGTTATCGTATTCTGTATCTTTCGATTTTTTCGGTGTAAATAACCTTAAAAAAATATCTTCCTGATCGGTTACAACTTTGAATGATTGTTGCTTGCCAATAAATTCGCACCAGTACATATTTGAATAATACCCTTTAAATTCTGGATATTGCCAGGGTGCTTCACCGGTTGCCGAATTGTTATAATCCTTTTTCCAAATACCAAAAGCAGTGCCTTTCATCCTGTTTTTCCAAACGCGGTATGGTCCATTTCCTTTGTATTCAACTGCTTTGATTTCTGTTTCAGGATAAGAAAAATTAACACCAACGAAAGTGGTAAAATAATCAGATGGGAAATACTTCACCTCCATTTTTAACCATCCTGATGGGTAAATCGTCCATTGTAGCGTATTCCAGCTTTCTTTTTTATCAAATCTGGATGAAATCACTAAATTCCCGCCATCCATTTTCTGAGTAAAACCTTTAAAGTTATTTACACCTTCCTGCAAAATCGGACCGTTCGAAAACGGAATTACACCTTTGGCATTCCTGGCCTGTTGCAACAAACCTGTTGTTTTTTCGAAAGTTAAATCAATACCATTGGCAGAAACATGATAAAATTTAGCATCTTCTTTTAAACTTACTTTAGAAGAACCTGTTTTTACAACAATTTTCTCTGCTTCATCATTAGGCAGCGTAATCGGGAAACTCCAGGTAAATAATTCTTTGCCATCCGGTCCATTGGCGCTGAGATAAAGTGCATCAAAATTCCTCCAATCAGTTGGAAGATTAACCTGTAATTTTCCCTTTTCGAATGGTTTAATGTTTGGCGCGTCGGCTTTGCCAGATTTAAATGCTGCATCATCCCCAGCTTTTAATTTCTTTAATTTCCACTCAAAGGTACATTGATTGAGGTTGGTAAAAGCATAACGGTTGTCGAGCAGGAAGGAACCGTCAAAGCCTGCTGTCATTTCTCTTGTCTCAACAAAAACGGGACTCCAAACTTCTTTAATCGTAAAGAAACTGCCTTCTTTTTCGTGGTAAGGTCCAACAATTCCATCAGGGCCATGATTTCCATCGGTATCTAATTCGCCATTTTTATCCGTACGCACTACCGCCTGGTCGGCAAAATCCCAAAGGAAACCACCAGCAGAAAGCGGATTGTTCCACATGGCATTCCAGTAGTCTTCAATGCCTGCGCCATGACCGCCGTCCCACATACCATGCAGAAACTCTGTAGGCATTAAAATGTTGTGGCCGTGATCGTAGTTGCCAATTCCGTAATTAAACTCACGGTAATGTGTGGTTTCAAACCCATTAAAAACTTCCCATGGATGAATTAAAGGTCTTTTTTGAAGATCTTCTTCAGCAAAAAGGTGATCGAGTTCGCGATTGTGTCCACCTTCGTTTCCATTTGCCCAAAATATAATTGATGGATGATTTTCATCATTCAGCATCATTTCTTTCATCAACTTCGTTCCCGTTGGCGTATCATAAGTGCCATGCCAGCCAGCCAGTTCATCCATTACAAATAAGCCGAGCGAATCGCAAACATCCAAAAAATGACCATCAGGCGGATAATGCGACATTCGAACGGCATTCATATTCATCTCTTTCATTAGTAAAACATCGGCAATGCTGATTTTTTTACTGGTTGTTCTACCGGATGACGGGTAAAATGAGTGACGGTTTACACCTTTGAATTTCATTTTTACACCATTGATGTAAACACCATCACGTTCTTTTACTTCAATTGTTCTAAAACCAATCTTTTTAGAAATCTGATGGACCTCTTTACCATTTTTGATCAATGTAAAGTTTGCGGTATACAGGTTTGGAAACTCTGAAGACCATAATGACGGATTGGAAAACTGATGATTGAGTTGTACGCTTTTATTTCCTTTTTTTATTGAAGTTGTAAACCGATCACCAAATTTATTTCCATCTTTTCCTAAAAGCTCCATCTCAACCTTATCTGCATCACCAGTATAATTTAATTGCGCATTTAAACTGCCATCAGCTCTGGCATCGATCTGAATCCGATCGATATGATTTTGCGGTAGCGATTCGAGATAAACAGGTCTGAAAACACCACCGAAGATCCAGAAATCGGCCTTACGTTCAGCGTTGTTAACTGATTCATTACTTGAATGCTTGGATACTTTTACTTCAAGTAAATTATCGGCACCAAATTTAATCAGTTTGGAAATGTCATATTTAAAAACATAAAATGAACCCTGATGGATCTCTCCCGCCAACTGACCATTAATTTTGACCTCGGTATCGGTCATTGAGCCTTCAAAAACGATATTGATTTCCTTATTTTTCCAGGCGGATGGAACCTTAAATTTGTACTTGTAAAGACCTTCTTCCTTGCCTTTATTTTCCTCTTTGTTAAAGCCATAATTATATTTTCCGAAACCTTGTAATTCCCAGTTTGATGGCACCGGAATGGTCGTCCATTTGCCCGAATTTGCACCAGCGGTACAGAAAAAATCCCAGTTCACCGTATTGTCGTTCCCTATTCCTGATAGGTACAATTTCTCTGTTTGCTGTGCTTTTACCGAGCAAAACATAGTTATTAAACACCAGAAAAGTATAAATCTGCGTTTCATTAATTGGTTTTAAAAGTTTTAATTAAGGGATTATCGGTACGGAAAGGCAAAGCAGGTAAACCATTGCTATAAAAGTTTCCTGAAGGGTTTTGCGTCCAGTTATAGCGCACAGCCATTGGCCTTTCAATTTCTTTTGAAGAAACGATAAGCTTTCCATCTTTCACGATCGCATCAGCATTCACAAATTTACCGTCATTTCCTGCTACTGTGAAACCGGTAATCGGACTAGGCGAAGTTGCTTTCAAGTAATCGAAATCCAATACAGCTTTTCCATTTTTAAATGATATTGATTTATAAATAGGTCCCGAAAAATCATTTTTTTGATAGTAAGTTTTGGCTAAAGCCCAAAGCGCCAATCGTCTGCCCACCTCCCATTTGTATGTTGGATGCAAATCTTCGTTTGAATCCGTCAAATCATTTGTAGATATCATTCCGGTATTTGACAAACGCAACAATTGTGCTTGGGCTTCCCAAAATTCAGGTTCTGTATTTTCATCAACAAATACTTTACCTTTTGTTTTGGAATAATTAAAAGGCGCAATCTGAACATAATAAAATGGCAGATCGTTTTCTTTCCAGGCTTTCCTCCAGCTATTGATTAATACTTTCATTTTATAAGCATAGCTGATTTTCTCGTTCAGAAAACAGTTGGTTTCGCCCTGATACCAAAGAAATCCGCGAATTTTAAACTGTGTTAAAGGTTCAATCATCGTCGAATAAAATTTACCGGGATCATTACCCACTTTTTGATTTCTGAAATAATCCTCTTGTTCAAATGCATTTTCTGAAATCCATGGCTCAATTGCACTTCCTGGAATGGCTGAAGAGATCATCCCAACAGGGATACCCAATTTTCCCTGAACTTCCTTTGCGTAGAAATAACCGACAGCTGAAAAAGCACGTAAAGCGGAATCTTGGGCTACACTCCAGCTTTTATGGACAGAATCAGGTTTGATCAAAGTTTTGCGGTTAACCAGGAAAATTCTGATCTGATTATTCTTTGCTTTTGCCACTTCATCAGATGGGAAACCTAGTTTTTCATTCTTTGGTTTTGGGATCTTGGCCAGTTTGCGCATGGCGTATTCCATATTCGATTGACCGGAGCATACCCAAACTTCGCCTACCAGAATATTAGTAAGTTCAATCTTATTTGAGCCACTGATGGTCATGGTTTGAGGTTTTGTAGCTGTTTTTAATTGAGCTAAAACTACTCGCCAGTTTCCGTTTTTATCCGCAAGAGCTTCTTTTTTCTGGCCTGCAAACGTTACTTCTACTTTTTCGCCTGGTGAAGCATAACCCCAGATATTGATGGGCTTTTCGCGCTGCAAAACCATATTACTCGATAAAATTTGAGGTAGGAGGATTTTTGCGTTGGCGGAGAAGGAAAAAAGTGAAAGTAATGTCGTTATCGCCGTCATTGCGAGGAGGAACGACGAAGCAATCCTTCTAGCCTTTTGAAAAGATTGCTTCGCTTCGATGAAAAATCGAAAGCTCGCAATGACGATATATCTTAAAAACTTAACCATACTAAAATCCCTCCGTTTTTAAATACTTAATCGAATAAACAGCTTCCTTTTTCTCTGGTTCCCCCGCATTTTTCAAATCATAGGTTTGATCTGCAGGTGTATCTACATCAGGGAAACGACGAACATCGCCGGTGCGGAAAACAATTCTTGAAACATCAGCAACAGGTTGAAAAGCCAAACTGGTTAACACATCTTTGCCGTTTACGGTGATGGTGTAAAAACGCGTAAAGGCATCTAATTTTAATTTAATGTCGTAACTTTTACCCGCCTCGTATTTCATAAAATTTTTATACCGTGCTCCCGCCTTTGCGCTTAAAGTTCCAGCGGTATCAAAAGTCAGGCGCACAGTTGCCATTCCTTTTGCATCCTGCAATTCGATTTCGAGCAAGCCGAAATCATTTTGCTTTGGCCTAACCGAAAACGAAGCTATTATTTTCTTAGATGCAGGAAATAATCTTTCGGCTTTGGCATAATCAAAAGGATCTTTGTCTCTTAACTCTAAAACGCCGTTTTCTACCTTTACCGGTGCCCAAAGCGGACTATATATGTTCCACATTTCGAGCGCTTTATCTGATGGTAATTTACCAAAATCATCGTTAACATGTTGTGTTGCTTTATCGCTAACCGGTACAGGAACTGAAGAAACCCAGATATCCTCTTTGTTCATGCTGTAGGTTACCCATAAATTGCCATCTTTTGGTTTTCCATTACCCTCTTCAATGCCACGCACATATTGCGGACCATAAGACTTGTAATTTCCACCATAACGCATCGGCGTGATTTCGCCATTTACCAACAATAAATTGGTATAATCCAAGCCATTTTTACTAGTTGAAATGGCTAAAGGCCAACGATATTCAGATGGATTATAAACTGTTGCGTAATTGCCGTCTGAAGTTTTTTGTCCCCAGATTTTGGCATTGCTGTTTACAAAACCGGGTGCCCGCGACGCGTTTTCTGGCCAGCTCTTTCCGTTATCATTACTAATGGCTGTTAAGGCATTTTTCCATAAACCCACCACTCTTCCATCAGGTAAATGATAGTAGCTGAAGGCTTTATACTCCTTTTGTAAAGTAATCAAAGGATCTTTCCGATCAGCCTCTTCATTCCATTGTTGAGTCATCAACTTGTTTGATAACAATTCATTACAGGCTTCAATGAAAGTTTTACTTTTGCTTTTGGTGTATAGCGGATATTTGGTATTTTTCTCGGAGTAACCAGGATTGTAATGAATGAAATAAATGGGGCCATACTTTCCATCTGGCTGAATTTCTCTTACTGCCCTGCCAATTCCATGGCCATCGTTCGGATCGTCTTTCGCGTCAAAACTAATGGCATAAAAACCCAAAACCAGGAATACATTTTTAGTGGAAACATAAAAACCCATGCGTTGATGCATCACAGCATCTAAATCTTTGGCAACATCGGTTCTACCCTCTTTTGTTGTACCATCCGGAATCCGGTAGACCGGAAATACCACCTCTGGTTTCGTCCAGGTGTAGCCATCTTTTGACGATTGCAATAAAGTTTGTCCTGGCGGGATGCTTTCGCCAACTTTATCGCTTAAATATTCAATATAAAATTTATTATTCCAGTAGGCCAGCATTGGTGCATGGTTATAGGTCCACCCAAAGTTTTCGGCCAGTTCGGGGTGTTCCCTGTTGGCACGGAAAGTCTGAATATTATGCACACCCATTACCGGCGATAGCTGACCATGATGGTAATCTGCATTAACCAGTGTTTTACCTGTATAGCGCACCGTATCCTGCGCCTGCGAAGTTGGTATCGCAAATGCAAATGGTAAGCTTAAACAAAGTATTTTAAATATTTTCATGTTTATATTTTCCTATCTGTCATTCTGACGAAGGAAGAATCTCTAACCGATTCCCACTGCCTGAAATTAACCTACTACTAATGGCTGTAATGTATTCAGAGCCCAGTTTTCTATCGTTTGCAGATCCTTAGTGCCTCAGGATGACAGCAGTATTTAATTATTTTCTATTTTTTCAATTCCTCAATCACCTTCCTTTTCACTTTTATAATCGTCCCGTGTTTATGCCTTTCGGGGATTGAAACCTCTGCTGTTACATCCTTAAAAGTCTTAAAATCGGAAGTTTTATAAGCTGAATAAATCTTTTGTCCATAGGCATCGAAATAAATCAGCCAGTCATTTTTTACTTTTACCACAGTTGGTCCCTCTGTTAATTTCGGACTAAAAGTCTTCGAAACATTTTCGTAAGGTCCTAGTGCATCTTTTGCAAACGCTACTTTTAAATTTCTATTCGGGCGTGTATTGTCTTTTAAAACCAATACATAATCTTTGCTTGCCCGTTTCACAATCACTGCATCGATTACACTGAAACCAGGATCAAGAAACAATTTCGGTTTAGAGAAGCTTATAAAATCTTTTGTGGTAATGCTGTACATCCGGTGATTATTTTCTTCTTCCTCTATTCCTTTAGAAAATCGAAACGGAATAGCTGAAGCCCAGATAATTACATATTCTTTTTTCTCATCATCATAGAAAATTTCAGGTGCCCAAACATTTACAGTTTTCGGCTCACTTTCCATTACCGGAAGGAATTTTTGTTCGCTCCAATTGATCAGATCCTTTGAACTGGCGTAACCAAAACCTTTGTCGCCTTTCCAGCTGCAGGTCCAAACCAAATGAAATGTTCCATCCGGCCCTTGAACAATGGATGGATCGCGCAAAACTTTCTGTGTCCCAACCGCTGGCTTCAAAAAAGTTTTATTTAAATCTGCCCAATGGTAAGCATCATAGCTGTATAAAAACCTTAACCCTTCGTTTGCCGGCTCGTGGAAAGAGGTAAATATATAAGCTTGTTTTGAACAGGATGTAAATCCACAAAAAAGCAGGCCAATAATGGCTAAGCGAAATGATGATATGGAATTGGGTTTAAACACTGTTTTCTTTAGTTATTTCTTTTTTCAATTGTCAGTCTGAGCGTAGTCGAAGACCCTTTTTTATAATTTGGTTAAGGATGGCCCTTCGACTACGCTCAGGGTGACATTATTTATTTATTGATGGTCGTCATTCCAGCGCAGGCGGGAATCTTAATAGCCCAATAGCGAAAGCATTACGATTCCCAATCAAGTTGGGAATGACGATCGCCCTAGTATTGCGTCATTTCGCTGCGCTTCATCCGATAGCTATCGGATCGAAATGACTATCTTACTTTGGCTCAACGGCATAAGCCTATCGCTAAACGCTTCTCCTATATCTCCTCCAACACCAACACCCAGTCGTTGCCATTTGCAGGCTCACCAGGAGGATTAAACTCCTTAATTCCTTTATTTTCAAATTCTCCAATTACTATGATTTTACCAGTTCTTGGATCAAACCATGATGCTTTTAATTCATCACCATCGATTTTGCCCATCTGCACAGTAAAATTTCTTCCTGTATAGGTGTAAAGCAACGCAAATTCTTCACCTCTTGTAGCAAGAACTCGTTCATACTTTTCGCCATTTTTACCTGCAACCAAAGTTTGATCGGGCACACGATCGAAATAAGAGTGAGAAAGCATTAAATCTTTCAGGTATTGCATCTGTTTTGCGCCTGGAGCATTAATGGCAGTGATCCAATGGTCTTTCGCACCATAAGCAGGTTTTAAATCTGCCTTTTTATACATCTGCATTACCGAATTGTGGCCATAAGTATAACCAAATGCACCTGCAAAAACCGACCAATAACCGTATCTTCTTACATCGCTAGCTGTCCAGCGTGGTTGGACCGTATCGTGTAAACCTTGTGGAATATCTTCGTATGAAGGCTCCCCATCAATGGTTGGCTTAGTTGGTTTTAATTTATAATCAGCTTCAATATATTTCCAGTTATCTTCTCCATAATGTAATTTTTCGTTTTTAGAGGTGTCCTGATCATACCGGCGGTGACCAGATTGAACCATATCAAAATCACACCATTTTGCATTTTGAAACCATTGTGAGGAAGCAGTTCTTCCCCTTGGATGGAAAGTTATTAGATGATTCGGATCGTTTGCCCTTAAGGTTTCGCCAATGGTATTCCAAACATCCGCACCATCACTTCCTTTAATATCGCCACCATTGAGCCAAATGATATTCCACTTATCTTTATAACGTTTTGCCAGGAACTCAGAATAAGCCTTTGCCTGCGTTTTATTCACTTTTTTATTTTTTACATTGGTACCCCATACCGGAACCAGGGCCATATAAAGTCCTTTTTCTGCTGCCTGATCTATGATGTAATCTACATGATCCCAATAATCATAGGCCAAAGAGTCTTGAGGATTATTGCCCGGTGTAAGCATCGGCTTTGATACATCTGCATGTACAACTGACGAATCGAGGTATACATTTCTCGAAGGCACATCATGTAATAACATCACCTGAATAACATTAAAACCTTTTTGTTTACGGTCTTCGAGATAGGTGTTTGCTTCTTCGCGGGTTAAACGACCGAACAGCAACCAGCCTGTATCTCCAAGCCAAAAGAAGGGTTTGCCATCACCGGTAGTTAAATACCGTCCGTTTTCTGACACCAAAAGACTTTTATCGCCAAAATGAGGCTTTTTCTTGCAGCCAAATGCAAGGCAAGAAAGCACAGCAAGCAGAAATATTTTAGATTTAAGGTTCATATTCAGTTTAATATATTACAATGTTGGTGG
>Ga0190271_10000162_pt1 | contig 33871 bp, 38 predicted proteins | sample Popmic356T_FD_133747 | JGI IMG/M metagenome (GOLD analysis project Ga0190271, IMG submission 133747) | Populus adjacent soil microbial communities from riparian zone of Weber River, Utah, USA - 356 T | ecosystem: Environmental > Terrestrial > Soil > Riparian zone | place: USA: Utah | collected...
CGTAGAGATTGGCGCCATCGATGAACAGCGCGATCTTTTCGCGGGGGTCAAACATTCAGGCAATCCTTTCAGGCAATATCAATTGGCGTTCCAATGAATACGAATGTGGTACGGATCGGGCGTGCTTCCAAGTCCTCTAAAATAACGTTTCTGCGATATTGGTTCCCACACCTGATGGGGGGATATGGCTGCGGGCTATGGCCGCAGCGCGGCGGTGGCATGGCTTTCTACTTGAATACCGCAGCAGTCCAGAGTAAATGAGCGCCAAGTTTCCCGTCACCACCGCGCATGAAAGAGGCGTTCCATGGCCCGCGTAACCGTTGAAGATTGCATCGACAAGGTCGACAATCGCTTTGAACTTGTCCTGCTTGCCGGCCATCGCGCCCGGCTGATCTCGCAGGGCGCGCAGATCACCGTCGCTCGCGACAACGACAAGAACCCGGTGGTCGCACTTCGCGAAATCGCCGAAGAAACCCTGTCGCCGGGCGATTTGAAGGAAGACCTCATTCACTCGCTGCAGAAGCACGTCGAGGTGGACGAGCCGGAAGCTGCTGCCCCCGAGATCGCGGATCAGACGGCTGCCGCGGTTCCTGCCGCAGCGTCGGACGATGAGGAGAGCAACATCACCTTCGACCGCATGAGCGAGGAAGAGTTGCTGGCTGGCATCGAGGGGCTGGTCCCGCCGGAAAAGAACGACGATTTCTAAGCGCTTACGGGACTTTCGTCCCAGCTCTTTCCTGACTATTGGTGACGTGCGCTGCAACTCCTTGCAGCGCACGTTTCATTTTCAATCTACAGTGCCCATCTGGTGAATGCGCCCTACGGGCGGAGAATGCGTCCATGATGCGTCAATACGAGCTTGTCGAGCGCGTGCAGCGCTACAAGCCGGACGTGAACGAGGCCTTGCTGAACAAGGCGTATGTCTACGCCATGCAGAAGCACGGCCACCAGACACGCGCCTCCGGCGACCCCTATTTTTCACATCCGCTCGAAGTCGCTGCGATCCTGACCGACATGCACATGGATGAGGCGACCATTGCCGTCGCCCTGCTGCACGACACCATCGAGGACACCACCGCGACGCGTCAGGAGATCGACGATCTCTTCGGCTCCGACCTCGGCAAGCTGGTCGAGGGGCTGACCAAGCTGAAGAAGCTCGATCTCGTGTCGAAGAAGGCCGAGCAGGCGGAGAACCTGCGCAAGCTGCTGCTGGCCATCTCCCAGGATGTGCGCGTGCTGCTGGTCAAGCTGGCCGACCGGCTGCACAACATGCGCACGCTCGATCACATGCCGGCGGAAAAGCGCGCCCGCATAGCCGAGGAGACCATGGATATCTATGCGCCGCTTGCCGGGCGCATGGGCATGCAGGGCATGCGCGAGGAACTGGAGGAACTGTCGTTCCAGACTATCAATCCCGAGGCCTACCGCACCGTCTCGGCCAGGCTTGCCGACATGCTGGCGAAAAATCGCGGCGTGATCGGGGAGATCGAGGAGGCGCTGTCCTCGCTGTTCGCCAAGCACGACATCGCCGCATCGGTGAAGGGGCGGCAGAAGAAGCCGTGGTCGGTGTTCCGCAAGATGGAAGCCAAGGCGCTTTCCTTCGAGCAACTGTCCGACATCTTCGGCTTCCGCGTGATCGTGGACAAGGTCGAGGATTGCTACACGGCGCTGGGTGCGGTGCATACGACCTGGTCGATGGTTCCGGGCCGGTTCAAGGATTACATCTCGACGCCGAAGCAGAACGACTACCGGTCCATCCACACGACGATTGTAGGCCCGTCGCGGCAGCGCATTGAATTGCAGATCCGCACCAAGGATATGAACACCGTCGCGGAATACGGCGTTGCAGCACATGCGCTCTACAAGGACGCCAACGGCAAGCCCAACGGTGCGACACACAAGCTGTCCAAGGACACCAATGCCTATGCCTGGCTGCGCAAGACAATCGAGCAGCTTTCCGAAGGCGACAACCCGGAGGACTTCCTCGAGAACACCAAGCTGGAGCTGTTCCAGGATCAGGTGTTCTGCTTTACGCCGAAAGGCATGCTGATCGCGCTGCCACGCGGCGCGACGCCGATCGATTTCGCCTATGCCGTTCACACCAATGTTGGCGACACTTGCGTCGGCGCGCGCGTCAATGGCCGTACCATGCCGCTGATGACGGAATTGAAGAACGGCGATGAGGTCGAGATCATCCGCTCGAAGGCGCAGGTGCCGCCTGCGGCCTGGGAGCAGGTCGTCGTCACCGGCAAGGCCCGCGCCGCCATTCGCCGCGCCACCAAGAACGCCATTCGCCAGCAATATTCAGGCTTGGGCGCACGCATCCTTGAGCGGGCATTCGCCCGATCCGGCAAGACCTTCGAAAAGGAAAAGCTTTCCAAGGTCCTGCACCGCCTGGCGCGCAAGGATGTCGAGGATGTGCTGGCTGCGGTCGGGCGCGGCGAGGTCAGCTCCGTGGATGTGATGAGGGCGGTCTATCCGGACTTCAAGGAAGAACGGATCGGGCCGCCTGCTCCCAAGGCGCGGGAGGAAGGCTGGTTCAATCTACGCAACGCCGCCGGCATGCTCTTCCAACTGCCGGGGCGGTCGCGCAAGGAGAAGCGCGAGGCGAAGGCCGATGGCTCGCTGCCGATTCGCGGCGTCGGCTCAGACCTGCCGGTGCGCTTTGCGCCGGAGGGCGCGGTGCCCGGAGATCGCATCGTCGGCATTATGCAGCCTGGCTCCGGCATCACCATATATCCTATCCAGTCGCCCTCGCTGACTGCCTTCGATGACCAGCCCGAACGCTGGATCGACGTGCGCTGGGACATTGACGAGGAGCGGAAGGAGCGCTTTCCGGCCCGGATCATGGTGACCGCCATCAATGCGCCCGGATCGCTGGCCGAGATCGCACAACTCATCGCCGCCAATGACGCAAACATCCATACGCTCTCCATGGGGCGCACCGCGCCGGACTTCACCGAGATGACCTTCGACCTCGAAGTCTGGCATCTGAAACATCTCAACCAACTGCTTTCGCAGCTTCGCGAGTCGCCCAGTGTCAGCGAAGCGAAACGCGTGAATGGCTGACCGAACGAATCGAGGCATGATGAATACCGACGAAGTGCTTGAAGTCTTTCGCGAAGCTGGTGCCGTCCTTGAAGGGCATTTCATTCTGACGTCCGGGCTGCGCAGTCCGGTCTTCCTGCAAAAGGCGCGCGTCTTCATGCATGCCGACAAGACGGAGAAGCTGTGCAAGGCGCTCGCCGCGAAGATCCGCGACCAGGTGGCTGGCCGCATCGACTATGTGGTCGGCCCTGCGGTCGGCGGTCTCATTCCAGCCTATGAGACGTCACGGCATCTCGGCGTTCCGGCGATCTGGGTCGAGCGGGAGCAGGGCGTGTTTCGCCTGCGCCGCTTCGAGATCGAGAAAGGCGCGCGCGTGGTCATTGTCGAGGACATCGTGACCACCGGCCTTTCAATCCGCGAGACGATCGAGTGCCTGCGCGCGGTTGGCGCAGAGGTGCTGGCCGCCGCCTGCATCATCGATCGCTCGGCGGGCAAGACCGACGTCGGCGTACCTCTGATCGCTTTGGCGGAATATGAAGTGCCGGCCTATCCCGCCGACGCGCTACCAGCCGAACTTGCTGCGATCCCGGCGGTGAAGCCCGGCAGCCGGAACATTTGACGCAATGATCATCGGCCTGGGATCGGACCTGATCGACATACGCCGGATCGAGAAATCGCTTGCGCGCTATGGCGAGCGATTCGTGCAGCGACTCTTCACAGAGGTCGAGCAGGCGAGGTCCGAGGGCAGGGCAGGGCGCGCGGCGTCCTATGCCAAGCGCTTTGCCGCCAAGGAGGCCTGCGCCAAGGCGTTGGGTACCGGCATGGCGCAGGGCGTTTTCTGGCGCGACATGGGCGTGGTCAATCTTCCCGGCGGCAAGCCAACGATGGCGCTGACGGGTGGGGCTGCCGCGCGGCTGGCGCAACTCGTTCCGGCCGATCACCGGGCCATCGTGCATGTCACGATCACAGACGACTTCCCCCTGGCGCAGGCATTTGTGATCATCGAGGCGCTGCCTGCGGAGTAGAAAAGCCGCTTTCGGCGAAGAAATGACACAGTCGGCAAGAATACGCACCGCCAATCCTGCATTTGGACGGAGCAGCGTCATTGCCCGACCTGCAGCGAATCCGTATATGAACGCCGAATAATCGAGGACGACATGAGCGTGGCTGACAAATCCGAGAAAAAGGCGGGCGGTCTGGGTGAGACCGTCAGCGTCATTTTTCAGGCGCTGGTCCTTGCGCTGATCATCCGCACGCTGCTGTTCCAGCCCTTTTCGATTCCTTCGGGGTCGATGCGGCCGACGCTGCTGGAAGGCGACTATCTGTTCGTCACCAAATGGGCCTACGGCTACTCGCACCACTCGCTGCCATTTTCGCCGCCGCTCTTTTCCGGCCGCATTTGGTCGGCTGAGCCGCAGCGCGGCGACGTCGTCGTCTTCAAGTTTCCGCCCAACCCGTCGGTCGACTATATCAAGCGCGTGATCGGCTTGCCGGGCGACCACATTCAAATGAAGGGCGGGCAGGTCATCCTCAACAACGTTCCTGTGCCGCGCGAAAAGACGGGACAGATCGACAATCCCGACATTACCGAGGAGCAGGGGCCGATCGACGTTTATCGCGAGACCCTGCCGAACGGCGTGTCCTACGATACGCTCGACATCAGCCCGAATGGCATCGGCGACGAGACCCGCGAGTTTGTCGTACCGCCGGGCCACTACTTCATGATGGGCGACAATCGCGACAATTCCAGCGACAGCCGCTTCCAGGTCGGATACGTCCCGGAAGAGAATCTCGTCGGGCGGGCCAACATCATCTTCTTCTCGATTTCGGGCGGATACAGCCCGCTGGAGATCTGGCGCTGGCCGAGCGAAATCAGGCTTTCGCGCTTCTTCAACATGGTACGCTAGGGACACTGTGGCCTCTACCAAACTGACCGGGGAGTCTCTCGCGCTGGAGCTGGCGCCGATCACGGGCCACCTCTTCAAGGATCATCAGCGCCTGCAGCGCGCCCTGACGCATGGCAGCGCGCGCACGCAAAATGCCGGCGAGGATTACGAACGCTTCGAGTTTCTTGGCGACCGTGTGCTGGGTCTGGTCGTTGCCGATATGCTGTTTCAGGCCTACCCCGCAGCACCGGAGGGCGAACTGTCCGTGCGCCTCAATGCGCTCGTGAATGCCGACACGCTGGCCTCCATCGCCGAGGAGATCGGCCTGCCGTCGCTGATCCGCGCCGGTGCCGAAATCCGCACGACTGCTGGCCGCAAGCGCGTCAATTTCCGCGCCGATGCGTTAGAGGCGTTGATTGCGGCGCTTTATCTCGATGGCGGCATGGAGACGGCGCGCGCCTTCATTCACCGCTATTGGCGTCCACGCGGCGAGGCGGTCGACGTGATGCGCCGCGACGCCAAGACCGAATTGGAGGAATGGGCGCACCGCCAAGTGCAGGCCACGCCAACCTATTCCGTCGACCGCCGCGAGGGGCCGGATCACGATCCGGTCTTCACCGTCCGCGTCAATGTCGGATCGCTGGAAGCCTGCGTCGGCAGCGGCCGCTCGAAGCGGGAAGCGGAGCAGACCGCGGCCGAAATGTTCCTTTTGCGCGAGGGCATATGGATGCCTCCCGAAACCGTTCTGTGAGCCTTGATGACCGAGATCATTGCAACCCGCTCCGGCCCAACCCGCTCCGGCTTCGTCGCGCTCATTGGCGCGCCGAATGCCGGCAAGTCGACGCTGGTCAACCAGTTCGTCGGCGCGAAGGTTTCGATCGTCACGCACAAAGTGCAGACGACACGCGCCATCGTGCGCGGTATTGCCACGCATGACAACGCGCAGATCGTCTTCGTCGACACGCCCGGCATCTTCAAACCGCGGCGCAGGCTGGACAAGGCGATGGTGACGACCGCCTGGGGCGGAGCCAAGGACGCCGATATCGTCCTTGTGCTGATCGACGCCGAGCGCGGCATCCGCGGCGACGCCGAGACCATTCTGGACAACCTCGCCGGCGTGCGCCAGCCAAAGCTTCTGGTTCTCAACAAGGTGGACCGGGTCAAGCCGGAAGCGCTGCTCGCGCTGACCGCTGCCGCCAATGAACGCGCCGTCTTCGAACGCACCTTCATGGTCTCGGCGCTGACCGGGTCCGGCTGCAAGGATCTGCTCGATTTCCTTGCCCAGCGCCTGCCGGAAGGCCCCTGGTATTACCCCGAGGACCAGATTTCCGACCTGCCGATGCGCCAGCTCTCCGCCGAAATCACCCGCGAAAAGCTCTATCTGCGCCTTCACCAGGAACTGCCTTATTCCTCGCATGTCGAGACGGAGCGGTGGGAGGAGAAGCCGGACGGCTCGGTGCGCATCGAGCAGGTGATCTATGTCGAGCGCGACAGCCAGAAGAGCATCGTGCTCGGCCACAAGGGCGAAACCATAAAGGCCATCGGCGCTGCTTCACGCAGGGAGATCGGCGAGATCCTGGAGCAGAAAGTGCATCTGTTCCTGTTCGTGAAAGTGCGCGAGAATTGGGGTGACGACCCGGAGCGCTATCGCGAGATGGGACTGGACTTTCCTGGGTAGCGCATGCCGCCGGATGTATGACTGCTTGTCGCGGCCATCGGACACCCCGGCCCCTTTAGGCGGCGAGCTTCCAGTCGCCCTGTTTTTCGTCATATTGCAATTCGCGGATGAGCGCGAGCTCATGCTCATTCCCGGCAAGCTCTGCAAGCAGCTTGCCGAGCGGCGAGCCATCGTTCTTGGCTTCAAGGTATATGGCACGCAGAAGCCGATCGGCGGAACGGTTCTTAACGGCAGCGTCGATATCGCGCTCCCAAAGCGAGATATTTTGCTCGCTGGTTCCAAGCAGGCCGGCAAGCGTCCCTTGCGAGAGTTCAAGTTCGCGGCGCAGGAAGCGAAATTCCGCGCCCGTCATGGGGCGATGCTGCGTCGCGATATCGTGCCCGATGCGATCATGTAGACCGAGCACATTGTGGATCGACACCATTTCCCCGTACTCAGGGTGCTCGACAATCTCGTAACCGTTGTAAAGACGGATTTTCAGACCGGATTCTGTGTATTCGTAAGCCATCGAATTCCTCACGTCCCAGAATCAGTTTTCAGGAATCGCCGTGACGATGACGACCTGACTTTCCCATTCGATTACAATGACTACGCTCAACTTTTCGCCGGCGGCAAAGCGAAAGAACTCCGCCTTCCAATCCCCTCGCGGCGTCAGGTATGGATCACAAACAACTTCGCCGCGCTGGATGCATCGTTCGACGTCAGCTTGTGAGACCATGCGTTCGGGATGCCCATACCGCGCGTGGTGCGTCATGTAGATGGAGCCTTCGGCCAAGAGCCGCCTTGCCTCGTCCCTAAATTGAGTCCGGGAAAGGCGCGAAGGCTGCTTTGCCAAAATTCTCTTCCATGGACTCCTGACCCATAATATATATGGGTCATGCAAAAGGTTGACAAGGGAATTCCCGCAACTTGTGCAAGTGCGGAAGTGGCAAGTCAGGATTAACGCAGGCTCACGGCAGCCCTAGCCGTGGTCCTTGATTTCATCAGGCAAGCGGTGGAAGGCTTTCCACAATGGAATGGCGAGACGAGGGAATCATCCTGGGGGTTCGCCGGCATGGCGAAACCAGCGTCATTGTCGAGGCGATGACGCGCGATCACGGCCGGCATCTCGGTCTCGTGCGCGGCGGCAGGTCGCGCAAACAGCAGCCGATCCTGCAGGTGGGCAACCGGGTCGATATCGTCTGGCGCGCGCGCCTCGACGAGCATCTGGGCAATTTCCTGATCGAGCCGCTGGAATCGCACGGCGCCCGGCTGATGGCGAGCGCAGTCGGCGTCTTCGGCGTGCAGACGCTGGCCTCCCATTTGCGCCTGCTGCCGGAGCGCGACCCCCATGGCGGTCTGTACTCAGCGCTGGTGGCTGTGCTGGATAACTTCGACGATGCGCGCGCCGCCGGCGAATTGCTGGTCCGTTTCGAGCTTCTGGTGCTGGACGAGCTGGGTTTCGGCCTTGAGCTCAGCCGCTGCGCGGCCACCGGCGCCCGCGAAGAGCTCGTCTATGTGTCGCCGAAATCCGGACAGGCGGTGTCGCGCGAGGCGGGGCAGCCCTGGCGCGACAAGATGCTGGCGTTGCCGGAATTCCTGTTGCGCGAGGCGCGCCTGGATGCCGATCTTGTTGCGATCGAGGAAGGCACCCGTTTGACCGCCTTCTTCTTCCGTCGCCATGTCTATGAGCCGCGCGGCATCTCGGAAACCGAGTCACGCGCGGCGTTCCTGAATGCGGTGCGACGCGCCTTGGCCATAGCAAAAATCACCGACGGAGAAACTGCCGCATGAGCGAAGTCGAACTATTCCCGGGCTATGTCGCGAAACTTGGCCTGGGGACGATCCCCCATGCGGATCTCGCGCTCTACACCGGACTGGAGTTGCTCCAGCGCATCATCGACCAGAAATATCCGGCGCCGCCGATCGCAGCGCAGTTGAACTTCTCGCTCGCCGAGGTTGGTGAGGGCAGGGCGGTGTTCCGCGGTCTGCCCGGCGTCAACCATCTCAATCCGCTCGGCAGCATTCACGGCGGCTGGGCGGCGACGCTGATGGATTCGGCGCTCGCTTGCGCCGTGCAGACGCTGCTGGCGAAAGGCGAAGGCTACACCACCGTCGAGTTCAAGGTGAATCTGACCCGGCCCATCATGCCGACCACCGGCGAGGTCGTTTGCGAAGGCCGGGTGGTCCACAAGGGCCGCACGCTGGCGGTCTCCGAAGCCACCCTCAAGGACAAGGATGGCAAGTTGCTCGCCTTCGGAACAGAAACCTGCACCATCTTTCCGGCGGAGCGGCTGGCCCGGTGACGGTCACTCCGCCGGCGCCAGCACAGCGCGCTCGACGGGACGCTCCTTGATCGGCCAGTGGACGATCGCGGCGAAAATGCCAAGCACCACGCCGAACCACCAGACCGGATTGTACGACCCGACATGGTCATAGACATAGCCGCCGAGCCAGACGCCAAGGAACGAGCCGAGCTGGTGTGACAGGAAGACGATGCCGCCCAGCATGCCAAGATGCCGGGTGCCGAACATGATGGCGACAAGGCCGTTGGTCGGCGGGACGGTCGACAGCCACAGAAGACCCATGATGATGGCAAAGATGATTACCGTCGTCGGCGTTTGCGGCAGCAGCAGGAACGCCGTCACCAGAATCGACCGGGCCAGATAGATGAACGACAGGAAATACGGCTTGGAGTAACGCTGGCCGATAAAGCCCGCGCCCAGCGAACCTAAGATGTTGAAGAAGCCGATCAGCGCCAGCGCCAGTCCGGCATAGTATGGGTCGATTCCGATCTCGCCCATATAGGGCGGAAAGTGCACCGTGATGAAGGCGACCTGAAAGCCGCAGACGAAGAAGCCCGCGGTCAGCAGCAGATAGCTCTGGTGTCCGAATGCCTCGCGCAACGCGCTGCCGATCGACTGGTCGATGTCGCCCTGGCTTATCCGGCCAGACTTGGCATTGCCGGTGAGCGGAATAGCCAGCAGCGGCAGGATGAGCATGCCCAGGCTGAAGTAGACCAGCGTATCGTGCCAGCCATACTGGTCGATCATCGCCACGGTGAGCGGGGCAAAGAGGAACATGCCGGCAGAGCCTGCGGCGGTCCCCAGGCCGAAGACGAGACTGCGTGAGTCCGGGGAAACATTGCGCGCAAAGGCGGAGAGCACGATGCTGAAGGAGCCGGCCGCGACGCCCAGGCCGACCAGAACGCCGCCGCTGAGATAGAGCATCGTTGCCGAGTCGGCATTCGCCATCAGATAGAGGCCGCTCGCATAAAGGAACGCCGACAGGGTCAGAACGCGCCACGTGCCATATCTGTCGGCGATCGCCCCGAAGATCGGCTGGCCGAGACCCCAGGCGAGATTCTGGATCGCCATGGCCAGCGCGAAGGTCGTGCGGTCCCAGCCCTTGTCGGTGACCATCGGCAGATTGAAGAAGCCCATCGCCGAGCGCGGCCCGAAGGTCGTAGCCGCGATGAGGCAGCCGCAGACGATCAGCAGCCACGGAATATGCGCCGCCGGTGCCGCAACATGCCGTGTCGTCATGAGCAATCTCCTTAGTATTTCGTCGATGGATACGAAAAATGACCAGACAACAAAAGTGAATAGATCGCGCAATCGCTTCAATTTCGCTGATGCATCCTATGGAAGAAATCGTCCTTCCCCGGCGTTTGCCGTCTAGGGAACGCGACGTGTCGCGGGTTCAAAGATTGCCGGCGAGAGCGGCGCGACGTATCATGGACAAGGGAGTTTGGACCCGGGCGGCGGATGGAAGAAAGGCAAGCGGCAATCCTGGCGGAAATACCGCGCATGCGTCGTTATGCGCGCGCGCTTCTGCACGACCTCGACGCCGCCGACGACCTCGTCCAGGACAGTCTCGAACGCGCGCTGACTCGGCTCGACAACTGGCGCTCGGGGGAAAATCCGCGCCGCTGGCTTTTTACGATCATGCACCATCTCTTCGTTGATCAGTTTCGCCGTTCGAAGCGCCGCGCCGAGACATCGCTCCTGCCGCTCGACAACTCTGAGGCGATGGCGCAGCCGGCCGTGCAGTTCGGCCATGCTGCCAATGGCGAGGTTCTCAACGCGCTGCAGAAGATCGGCGCCGATCGCCGCGCAGCCCTGCTGCTGGTGGCGGTGGAAGGCTTCTCCTATGCCGAGGCCGCACAGATGCTCGACATTCCCGCCGGCACGGTGATGTCACGCGTCTCGCGCGGCCGAGAGGAATTGCGGTCGGTGATGGACGACGCCAGCCGCCGCCGCGCCATCAGGGTGGTCGAGCCATGATCCAGCGCGGCTACTCCGAACGGGATATCCACCTGGCGCTCGACGGCGAGTTGCCGCCGGACGACCTCGCCGGCTTTGAGCGCTGGCTCGCGGCTAATCCCGACATGCAGGCCCTCGCACAGCGCTACACGCAGGATCGTCAGCAGTTGGTGGGGGCGCTGGAAGGCATTTTGGCCGAGCCGGTGCCCGAGCGTTTGTCCCGCCTGGCGGGCGCAAAGCCGAGGGCCGGCTCCGATAGCCGCCACCTGTTCCGTTATGCCGCCGCTGCGGCCCTCTTCGTAGCGGGAGGCTTGGCCGGCTATCTCGTTGCGCCCCAGTTTTCGTCCGCCACTCCGCCGCTGGTCCAGATGGCGGACAACGCCATTGATGCGCATCTGATCTATTCGAATGAAAAGCTGCATGTCGTCGAGGTCGGGGCCGACCAGCGCGACCATCTGCAGGGTTGGCTCTCGAAGCGCGTCGGCGTCAAGCTCATCGCACCGGACCTGAAGAACCAGGGCTTTGAGCTGGTGGGTGGCCGGCTGTTGCCCGCCGGCAAGAAGACCGCCGCGCAGTTCATGTATCAGGATGCGACCGGCAATCGCGTCTCGCTCTATGTGACCCGCGATGAAACCGGCGCCGATACAGGCTACCGCGTGCTCGAGGAGCGAGGCGCGCGGGCGCTCTACTGGCTGGACGGCGGCTATGCCTGTGCGGTTGCCGGCTCCACGCCGGAAGGCACCTTGTCGGCGATCGCCGACGCCACCTACAAGCAGCTTCTCGAGGACCAGAAGGGCTAGGGCGCGCCGCCGGCGGGGTGCCGTGCGTCAGATGCGCCGCGCAGCCTCTCCAATTCGACAAAGCGCTGGGTGAACTGCTTCTGCGCCGTTTTCGCCGCGATCGGGGACAAGGAAAGATTGTCCGCAGAGAAACCGCGCGGCCTGCCGAAGAATTTGGTGGCCTCGGCGGAAGAGAACCCCGCCAGCTCCGTCGCTTCGAAATAGGCCGCTATGTGATCCGCCCGTTTGATATCTGTCGTCAACCTCACCGGCAGCGCTGCCGGCAGGCCGAAGCGCAGATGCACCGCCGCCTGAAGCCTGCCCTCGACACCCTTGTAGCCGCCGCCGAGCACGGCCTTGAATGGCGAGATCATGTCGCCGATGACATATTCGGGTGCATCGTGCAGCAGCGCCGCGAGCAGTTGGTCGGGCGTTGCAGCAGGCGCCAGACGGAGGAAGATCGCTTCGACCAGCAGCGAATGCTGGGCCACGGAGAAGGCGTGGTCGCCGGATGTCTGGCCGTTCCAGCGGGCCACACGCGCCAGTCCGTGCGCGATATCGGAGAGCTCGATATCCAGCGGCGAGGGGCTCAGGAGATCGAGCCGGCGGCCGGACAGCATGCGCTGCCAGGCGCGCGCCGGCGCGCCGGTCCGGTCGGCCATCAGGCTTCCTCCGCCTGGTCTTGCGGGAAGGTGAACGTCGCCCCTGGAGGGATCGAGAGGGTGAGCCTGACGCCATCGGCTGTAATAGGCTCGCCCGCATCGGTCGCCGCCTTCACCTTGTCGATTCGCGCAATCGCCAATCCATGTTCGCCCTGGACGGAGCGCAGCGTACCGATGGACTTGCCCCCGGACTGAAGGTCGGTGCCTGGCGCGGGGAGAGGCGCATCGCCCGCGGCAATCAACACCCGACGCCGGGCCGTACCGCGATGCTGCATGCGCGAGACGACTTCCTGGCCGATATAGCAGCCCTTCCGAAATCCCACTCCGCCCAACTGGTCCAGCAGAACGTCATGCGGGAAGGCGTCGCCAAGATCGTAGTCCGCGCCGCTTTCGGCAATCCCGTAGCGAATGCGCAGCGCTGTCCAATCGGTGGGATCGCCTGTGCTCGCGGCGCCGCCGCCGTAACGGCGCTCGACCCGGATTTCGTCCGGAAAGCGCATGTCCCGCACCGCACTTGATTCAGTTTGTGAGCCGGTTGATTCACTGGATGAAGAAATTGAACCGGCACTCGAAGCCGTTGATTCGATGGGCGAAGACGCCAGAACCTGGCCCCAGCAAACTAGGATCGGCGTTTGGTCGTCGCTGGTGATGTCGACCTTGGCGCGCAGACGATAGAGCATCAGCCGCTTGATGAAATCGCTGACGACATCCGTCCTGCATTCCAGCCGCAGCCCCTCCGGCCCTCGCCGCGACACCAGAAAGTCGAACAGAATCTTGCCCTGCGGGGTCAGCAGCGCGCCGGGCCGGGCCTCTCCCTCGCGCAGGGCGTCGAGATCGGTGGTGATGATGTTCTGCAGGAAATGTTCTGCATCGGGACCGCCAAGCAGAATGAGCGCGCGGTTGTCGAGGGGGACAGAAAGCATGGTGCAGCCGGACCTTGCAAACAGGGCGGCCATTACGTAAGCCGCAGTCACGTCACGGGCAAGGGCCGCGCACAGCCATCATGACAGCCACCTACGACATGATCCTGAAAGGCGGCACCGTCGCCAACCATGACGGCGTCGGTTTGCGCGACGTCGGCGTCCGCGAGGGCCGCATCGCGGCGATCGGCGACCTGCTCCAGGCATCCGCCGGGGAAATCATCGACTGTCGCGCGCTCCACATCCTGCCGGGCGTGGTCGACAGCCAGGTGCATTTCCGCGAGCCCGGCCTGGAACACAAGGAAGACCTGGAGACAGGCTCGCGCGCCGCTGTGCTGGGCGGTGTCACCACGGTCTTCGAGATGCCCAACACCAACCCGCTCACCACCAGCGCGGAGACTCTGGCGGACAAGGTGCGCCGGGGAACGGGACGCATGCATTGCGACTTTGCCTTCTGGGTCGGCGGCACGCGGGACAACGCCAGGGACGTCGCCGAGCTTGAGCGGCTTCCAGGTGCTGCCGGCATCAAGGTGTTCATGGGTTCGTCGACCGGCGATCTGCTGGTCGAGGACGATGATGGCGTTTCCGCGATTCTGAAGAACACGCGCCGGCGCGCCGCTTTTCATTCCGAGGACGAGTTCCGCCTGCGTGAGCGCTTGAACGAGCGGATCGAAGACGATCCGTCCTCGCATCCCGTCTGGCGCGATGCGGTGGCCGCACTTCAGTGCACAGAACGTCTGGTGCGCATCGCGCGCGAGACGCGTGCGCGCATCCATGTCCTGCATATTTCGACGGCGGAGGAGATCGAGTTCCTCTCCGCCCACAAGGATGTCGCAAGCTGCGAGGCGACCCCGCACCACCTGACGCTCTCCGCCGAAGATTACGCGACGCTGGGCACCTTGATCCAGATGAATCCGCCGGTTCGCTCCGCCCGCCATCGCGATGGTATCTGGCAGGGCATCGGGCAGGGAATCGTTGACGTCCTGGGTTCCGACCATGCGCCGCATACTCTGGCAGAGAAGGCGAAGGCCTATCCCGCCTCGCCGTCCGGCATGACCGGCGTGCAGACGCTGGTGCCGATCATGCTCGATCACGTCAATGCAGGCCGGCTGACGCTGGAGCGCTTGGTCGACCTGACCAGCCACGGCCCGAACCGCCTGTTCGGCATGGCGCGAAAGGGGCGCATTGCGGTGGGCTACGATGCGGATCTGACGGTTGTCGACCTCCAGCGCACCCAGACGATCACCAACGCGCAGGCCGGCTCCAAGGCCGGCTGGACGCCATATGACGGCCGCGAAGTGACGGGCTGGCCGGTAGGCACCATCGTGCGGGGGAACCGCGTGATGTGGGAGGGGATGATCGTCACGCCCGGCCGGGGCCAGGCGGTCGAATTTGCCGAGGCGTTGCCGCCGCGCTGAGCGGTGACCTATCGCAGACGCATCGGCTTATCGAGGCGGGCGATCGCATTTGATTCGAGCAATAATCGGGGCCGTGCCGAACCAGCAGCGTAAGCGCTCACTCGCCAGCGACGAAGAACGCCCATTCGCCCGTGGGGGTGATGCCAAGGCGATAGAAGATGTAGGCGCCGAACGTCTTCATCTCTTCGTAGTCTCCGGCGGTGATGATCTTGAACATCTCGACGCGCTGGCGTGCATCCAGCCTGTCCAGCGGCAGCCCGAAGAAGTACGGCCAGACGTAGATATCTTCAGATTCGCCTGCGTTGAGATGTACATAGCCGGCGTTCAGCACTTCTTCCATGATGGCAAGGATCTCCTGGCCATCCGGATCGCCTGACGCGCTTTTGAGGAAAGCGATCGGATCGTCGGTAATCTCGGTCAAAGAGAGCTGCGTCGAGTGCGCGCCTGTTCCGATCAGCGCCCGCAGTTTCTCGATGTCGCCGCTCTTGGCGGCTTCCACCAGCAAATTGCGCATGCGCTTGACCGGCTCGGGGAGCTTCTCGATGTCGTATTCGACCTGCGGCAGGGGCGCGTTGGGATCGATGCTCGGGCGGGCGATTCCGCCTTCCTCGTCCGGGGTCACGTCGCCATCCTCGGCCGGAGCTGCATCCTGCGAAGGCTCGTCCTGCGGTCCCGTATCCGGCTCGTCGTCGCCGTCCGGTATGACGGGCTTCATCGGGTCGGGAAGCGGAACTTCGACCGTCGGCGCAGTGACCGGCGGCGGCGTGGCTTGCGGAGGCTGCGCCGCGCCTTCGGCGGCGGGGGGCGGAACCTCTTCCTTCTTTAATTCGCTGAGCGCCGAAGCAGGCCGCGTCGACGCCACCAGGGCGGGCACTGCCAGAACCGCGGCGGCCACAAGCAGCGCCATGGCCGACGCCATGTACTGTCTACGCTGGCTGGGTCCAGCAACCATACCGAAGAGACTCCGCATCATGTTGAACCGGTGATAGGCGATCGCCGAGTGTCGATCAATTCAAAGCATTGCCGCAGGCGGGACGCGCGGTCACTTTGCGGTTGCTAGTGGCGCGTGCGCACCGGTTCGAAGTCGCCCGCGAGAATGCGTTCGCGCATCTTGTCGATCAGGACCAGGGTTGCATTCTCGCCGGCGGTGCGCAAACTCTCGGCCAGCGCGGTCGCGAGAGCCGCCTCGGCAACGATTTCCGGCTCGATTCCCGCCGACAAAGTCTCAGCCCACGCTTCGCTGTGGCTTTCGACGGCAGTCAGGCGCTTTTCTTCTCGCACCAGCGCCTCAATGTCGCTGACGCCGTGGTTGACGCTCATCTTCCAACCTTCCAAATCTGCAACAAACCCCGCAGACTTTAGTAATCCCTTTAATGTCCTATTAAGTTTCTAGCACAACCCAGTGAAGCATGTGCGCCACAATGGGGAAAAAGTTAACTTAAGCTTAATTTCCATAGCGGCCGGCGATTTCGCTCGAAATCCGCTCGCCCTCCGCCGTGTAGCGGTTGATCGCCTCGATCGCCGAGGGTGTGCAGGAGGAGTAGCTCGACTGGAACGAGCGATAGCCGCGATTGAAGCTGGCGATGAATTTGGCCTTTCGTTCGGCGTCGGGATTTTCCGACGAGATCAGCTTTTCCATCTCTTCGCGCCAGGCCGTGCCAGGCTCGCCGCATAAATTGCGGAGAAAGTGAAGCGAGCCGAGGATTTCGGCCAGCCGCTGCAGACCGGGGTCGAACGGCGCCTCGACCGCTCGTGCAGGTGCTGGCGCGGCGGTGGCGATCAGTAAGGCAATGAGCAATGAAGCAATGCGCATAATACCTTGTCCCAAAACAATTTGTCGGGGCGATGGCGAAGCGCTGCGCAGGCACTGAAGCAAGCGCCAGTTCATCGACCGGCACCGCCCATCAATTCCAGCACGATCTCAAGGGTCGAATCGGTGGTCGGCAATTGAGCGATCTCTTCGCGGTCGTAGAAGGCCGCTTCATCGGCGTCGTCGCCGGCAACGGGCTCGCCTTCCGTCATCGTCGCAGCAAAGACCTTCAGCGTATAGCCAGGAGCACCCTCGGCCGTCGAAGGGGGGATGTGAACGATCCGCAGCAGGCGCAATTCACCGACGCTGACGCCCGTTTCTTCGAGCAATTCTCGCCGCGCCGCTTCCTCGTCGGTCTCGCCGGCTTCGACGCGGCCACCGGGAAATGCGTAGTAACCGCGCGAGGGACTGCGGCCGCGCTTCACCAGCAGAACCTTGTCGCCGCGAATCGCGGCGACCGACACGGCTGGGATGACATTGTCCAACACTTCCCCCAATGCACATCACTCCATTTGGCCAGGCCGCCAAAAGCACTATATCTCGCAACACTACCCATGAGATGGCGCCAAGGGAGTACCAGCTAGGCATGTGCGGACGTTTTGGTCTTATCCCGACGCCGGAACAAGTGGCGGAGCTTTTCGCGCTCGCTGAGCTTGAGGATTTTCCGCCGCGCTACAACATCGCCCCAACGCAGCCCATGCTCGTAGTGAAGCAAGGGCATTCGCGGGAGCCCGGTTCAAACCTTCCCGAACGCGAGGCGCTGCTGGTGCGCTGGGGTCTTATCCCGGCATGGGCGAAGGATCCGAAAAGCTTGCCGCTGCTGATCAATGCGCGTGCCGAAAGCGCTGGGGAAAAGGCGGCCTTTCGCCACGCAATGCGCTATCGCCGCGTGCTGGCGCCATCGTCGGGCTTCTACGAGTGGAAAAAGCTCGGGCCTAAGGAGAGGCAACCCTATTGGGTGCGCCCCCGCGCCGGCGGCGTCATCGCCTTTGCCGGGCTGATGGAAACCTGGGCGGAGCCGGGCGGTTCCGAGATCGACACCGGCGCAATCCTGACGACCCACGCCAATGATGATGTTCGATCAATTCACGACCGCATGCCCGTGGTGATCGATCCGCAGGACTTCACACGCTGGCTGAATTGGCGGGTGTTCGAGCCGCAGGACGTCGCCGATCTGCTGAAGCCGGCGGAGCCGGGCTTCTTCGAAGCCATCCCCGTCTCCGACCGCGTCAACAATCACGCCAATGTCGGCGCCGACCTGATGGACCGGGTCGAGCCGAGACAAGCTGCTGTGGCGTTGGATCGAAAAAAGCAGGTGCCGTCAAAGACGAGCGAAGCTGAGAGTTCCCAACTCAAACTGCTTTAGCGGTGGTTGGTGTGGCTGTCCAAGCAGCCAGGCCTCTCTTACCTGCCAACTGGTGCGGGTTTCCCGCACCCAAGCGGTGTGCTTCAGGCCGGCTTCTTGATCGGCTTGCGCATGCAGAGCACTGCCGCGGCAATCGCTGCCGGGCCGATCGCACGATAGTGCGTAACGATCGAGGCATATTGCTTGCGCGCACGTTCGGCGTCGCTCTTGATGGTGCTGGGCATATTCTCTTCCCTGGATTTATGTTTCTTCATCTGATCGGTCGTCCCGTTCCTGTCCGATTGAGACTAAATCGTGACGTTAGGGCAGGTTACACGTCAAACTGGGCAATTTCATGTATATACATGTTTAACAAATTGTTATCGAACGCCGGTTTACGGCCGAAGCTTCATGTCCCGCTCACTTTCACCTCGGCACTGCGGCTTGACGGCAACAGACTTGACCGCAACACGGGCGGCAGTCATAAAGCGCGTATGAAAACGGCTTTCGCCATTATCGGCATTTGCATTATTGGCTAGCGCTTGCGCTGGTCAGGTCGTTTTCGTCTCCACTCAAGCGGACAAAGACAGACGCCTCGGCCAGCGAGCGAGGGGTAAACATGTCTGACGCAGCACTGCGAATCTACAACACGCTGACGCGATCGAGGGAGGAGTTCGTCCCCATCGATGGCAAAAACGTGCGCATGTATGTCTGCGGGCCGACGGTCTACGACTTCGCCCATATCGGAAATGCGCGGCCGGCCATCGTCTTCGATGTGCTGTTCCGGCTGCTGCGCCATCTCTACGGCGAAGAGCATGTCACCTATGTCCGCAACATCACCGACGTCGACGACAAGATCAACGCGCGCGCTTTGCGAGATTGCGGCGCAGATATCGAGGCTGGCCGGCTGTCTCTGAACGAAGCGATCCGGCGCGTCACGGAGAAGACGAACACGCAGTACCAGAAGGACGTGCTTGCCCTGGGCTGCTTGCCGCCGACGCATCAGCCGCGTGCGACGGACTTCGTGCAACGCGCCGACGGCAAGACCGACATGATCGGCCTGATTCAGATCCTTATCCAGCGCGGCCATGCCTATGAAGCGGCAGGCGAAGTTCTCTTCGATACCGCCTCGATGGGAGACTACGGCCAGCTGTCGAAGCGGCCGCTGGACGAACAGCAGGCGGGCGCGCGAGTCGAGGTCGACAGCCATAAGAGGAACCCGGGCGACTTCGTGTTGTGGAAGCTGTCTTCGCCGGAAGAACCCGGCTGGGGTTCGCCATGGGGCAGGGGCCGTCCCGGCTGGCATATCGAATGCTCGGCGATGTCCGCCGCCTATCTCGGCGAGGTGTTCGACATTCATGGCGGCGGGCTGGATCTGATCTTCCCGCACCATGAAAACGAGATCGCGCAGTCACGCTGCGCGCATGGCACGGCGACGATGGCGAACTACTGGATGCACAACGGCTTCCTGCAGGTCGAAGGCCGCAAGATGTCGAAGAGCGACGGGAATTTCGTAACGATCCACGAATTGCTGGAGACGGAGAAGTTCGGCGGGCGGACATGGCCGGGCGAGGTGCTGCGGCTTGCGATGCTGATGACGCACTATCGCGAGCCGATTGATTTCGCCGTCCGCAAGCTGGAGGAAGCCGAGAACACACTTCGCAAGTGGAAGCGGGCTGCCGACCTGGCGGACGGCAGCGATGAGCAAGTGCCGTCTGCCGTCCTCGATGCGCTCGATGATGATCTCGGAACCTACCAGGCTTTCCAGGTGCTTTCCCGTTTGGCCGCCGATGCCGTGTCCGACCGGAACGCCGCTGCTCAGTTGCGTGCGGGGTTAGCCTTCCTGGGATTCGACTTGTCAGTCGCCTCGGTGGATGAAGCCGCTATCGCGCAGTCAGTCGCCGAACGGCTGGCTTTCATCGCCGCGAAAAACTGGGCGGAAGGTGATCGCATCCGCGATGAGCTTTTAGCGCAGGGCATCCAGCTGAAGGACGGCAAGGATGCGGTCACAGGTGAGCGCGTGACGACGTGGGAAGTGAAGCGGTGAGGGCGGCGCGAAGCTCCCTCCCCCTTGAGGGGAGGGTGGCGGCGAAGCCGCCGGGTGGGGTCCTCTCTGAGGGGCGCTCCCCCAGGAATACACGCATCATGCGACTAGACTACCCTGATGGACTTGCGAACCCTCGGCTCTGTGCGCAATTGGTTAGAGATAGTGGCATCTACCTAGTTTGAACGACCCCACCCGGCCGCTTCGCGGCCACCCTCCCCTCAAGGGGGAGGGATCGCGTCGCGCGAAGCCGCACTAACGGAGAGAAGGAGGCGCATCCATGATCGACCACACTGGCATAGCCGTCGCCGATTGGGACAAGGCGAAAGCCTTCTACGACGCGGCGTTCGCAGCGCTCGGCGGATCGCTCATCATGACCGTTCCCAAGGAATACACCGGCGGCAAGAATGTCGGCGGCTATGGCCGCGAGCGGCCGGTCTGGTGGCTGCGTGAGGGAGGCCAGCCTGGGCCGGGCCGCCACGTCGCCTTCACTGCGCGCAATCGTGCCGAGGTAGACGCCTTCTACGCAGCCGCGATGGCGACCGGCGGCAGGGACAATGGCGGACCAGGCCTGCGGCCGCATTATCACGAGAACTATTACGGCGCGTTCGTGTTCGATCCCGACGGCAACAATATCGAAGCGGTGTGCCATGCGCCGGAAGGTTGAGGGCCGGCCCGCTTGCGACAGTGAGGTCCAGGCATGAGCCTCGACAATCGGCCGCATTATTCCGGCGGCTGCCAGTGCGGCGCCGTGCGCTTCTCGGTCGACGGCGCACTCGGCGAGGCATCCATCTGCCATTGCCGGATGTGCCAGAAGGCCGCCGGCAATTTCTACCTGCCGCTGGTTTCGGTAGGAGAAGGCAAGCTCGAGTGGACGCGCGGGCAGCCGAAACGCTTCCAGTCCTCGAACGCCGCAAAGCGAGGCTTCTGTGAAAGCTGCGGCACCCCGCTCACCTATGAAGGCCCCGACGGCGTGGCGATTTCCATCGGCGCATTCGACCATCCGGAAGAGATTGCGCCCGTCGTTCAGTGGGGCACCGAGCACAAGCTGCCCTATGTAGACGCCGTGTCGCGCCTGCCCGGTCATGAGACGCTGGAGGACGAAGCGGCCGCCAGCTTCCTGCGCGAACTTGTCTCCTACCAGCACCCCGATCATGATACCGAAACTTGGCCCCCAAGGCTGGCACGGAGAACCGACCATGAGTGAAACTGTTCGAACCGGCGGCTGCCAATGCGGCGCTGTGCGCTTCCGTATCCGCGGTGAGTTGGGCCGCGCGTCCATCTGCCACTGCCGCATGTGCCAGAAGGCGTTCGGCGGCTTCTTCGGGCCGCTGGTGACAGCGCCGAAGGATGGCGTCGAGTGGACGCGCGAAGCGCCGTCCTATTTCCAGTCGTCGGTGAACATCGATCGGGGCTTTTGCGCTCGCTGCGGAACGCCGCTGACCTACCGCACGCCAGATGGCATCGACATCGCCATCGGCGCGTTCGACGAGCGCGACGATCTTGTGCCGCGCATTCAGGTCAACCCGCAGTCCAAATTGCCGTGGCTGGAGCAGATATTCGAAGCTGAGGTGATCACCGACACGGACTATTATGCCCAGCAGGAGAAGATCATCTCCTTCCAGCACCCCGACCACGACACGGACCACTGGCCCGCTCACGGACTGAAACTATGACCCGCCTGCGTACGCTTTATCCCGAGATCGAGCCGTTCGAGAGCGGCATGATGGATGTCGGCGACGGCCACCGGATCTACTGGGAACGCTCGGGAACGAAGGGCGCGAAGCCGGCGGTGTTCCTGCATGGCGGGCCGGGCGGCGGCATCGCGCCGAAGCACCGCCAACTGTTCGACCCCAAGCTCTACGACGTCACGCTGTTCGACCAGCGCGGCTGCGGACGGTCGACGCCGCACGCCTCGCTGGACGCCAACACCACTTGGCATCTTGTCGCCGATATCGAGCGGCTGCGCGAGCAGGCCGGCTTCGATACCTGGCAGGTCTTCGGCGGCTCCTGGGGCTCGACGCTGGCGCTTGCCTATGCCGAAACGCATCCGCACCGGGTGAGCGAACTCATCGTGCGCGGCATCTACACGCTGACCAGGGCGGAGCTGGACTGGTACTATCAGTTCGGTGTCTCGGAGATGTTTCCGGACAAGTGGGAGCGCTTCGTCGCGCCGATCCCGCCAGCCGAGCGCGGCGCGATGATGGCGGCCTACCGCAAGCGCCTGACCAGCACCGACCGCGCGGTACAGATCGAGGCAGCGCGAGCCTGGAGCCTCTGGGAAGGCGAAACGATAACGCTGCTGCCGGAGCCCGAGACCAGCGGCAAGTTCGGCCAGGACGATTTCGCGCTCGCATTCGCGCGCATCGAGAACCACTATTTCGTCCATGCCGGCTGGCTGGAGGAGGGGCAGCTTCTGCGTGACGCGGGCAAGCTGAAAGGCATTCCCGGCGTCATCGTGCAGGGACGCTACGACATGCCTTGCCCGGCCAAATATGCCTGGGCCCTGCACAAGGGCTGGCCGGACGCCGAGTTCTTCCTGATCGAGGGCGCCGGGCATGCTTATTCCGAGCCGGGCATTCTGGACCGGCTGCTCTATGCGACGGACAAGTATGCGGGGAAGGGGGCGTGATGGCGGGCGGTGCGCGATCCCTCCCCCTTGAGGGGAGGGTGGCCGCGAAGCGGCCGGGTGGGGTGCTCTCCACCAATCCAGCGCAAGCAGAACACCAAGCGTTGTCGCTAGCGATGTCGAGCACTGCCGCACCGACCCCATCCGGCGGCTTTGCCGCCACCCTCCCCTCAAGGGGGAGGGAGCTGGCGCCATGACCAAACACCGCATCTATCTCTTCGACACGACGCTGCGCGATGGGCAGCAGACGCCGGGCGTCGACTTCTCGGTGGAGGACAAGATCGCCATCGCAAAGCTGCTGGACGAATTCGGCATCGACTATGTCGAGGGCGGCTATCCCGGCGCCAACCCGACGGACACCGCCTTCTTCAGCCAGAAGCGCACGCAGCGCTCCCGCTTCGTCGCCTTCGGCATGACCAAGCGCGCCGGCGTCTCGGCTTCCAACGATCCCGGCCTCAACGCGCTGGTGCGTTCGCCAGCCGATGCCGTCTGCTTCGTCGCCAAGAGTTGGGACTATCATGTCAAGGTCGCGCTCGGCTGCACGAACCAGGAGAATTTGGACAATATCCGCGCCTCGGTGTCGGCGGCGGTTGCGGCCGGCAAGGAGGCGATGGTCGATTGCGAGCACTTCTTCGATGGGTACAAGGCCAACCCCGACTATGCGCTGGCCTGCGCTAGGACGGCGCTGGAATCCGGTGCGCGCTGGATCGTGCTGTGCGACACGAACGGCGGCACCTTGCCGTCGGAAATCCGCGAGATCGTCGGCAAGGTCATTGCCGCGGGCATTCCGGGCGAGAAGCTTGGCATTCACGCGCACGACGATACCGGCCAGGCGGTGGCGAATTCGCTGGCTGCGGTCGAGGCCGGCGTGCGCCAGATCCAGGGCACGCTGAACGGCATCGGCGAGCGCTGCGGCAATGCCAATCTGGTGTCCATCATTCCGACGCTGGCGCTGAAGCCGGTATTTTCCGAGCGCTTCGAGACGTCGATTTCGTCCGAGCAGCTGGCCGGCATTTCGCGCCTCTCGCGCGCCTTCGACGAATTGCTCAATCGCGCGCCGGAAGCCCAGTCGCCCTATGTCGGCGCGTCGGCCTTCGCCACCAAGGCGGGCATCCACGCCTCGGCTCTGGCCAAGGAGCCGAAGACCTATGAGCATGTGCCACCCGAAACAGTGGGCAACCGGCGCAAGGTCATGGTGTCGGACCAGGGCGGCAAGGCGAATTTCATCGCCGAACTCAAGCGGCGCGGCATCGACGCGCCGCGCGACGACCACCGTCTCGATGCGCTGATTTCCGTGGTCAAGGAACGCGAGGCTCAAGGCTATGCCTATGAAGGCGCGGATGCGAGCTTCGAACTGCTGGCGCGCAAGATGCTGCACACCGTGCCGGTCTTCTTCGACGTGGTGTCGTTTCGCTGCATCGTCGAGCGGCGGTTCGACGCCAACGGCGCGCTGAAGACGGTTTCGGAAGCGATCGTGAAAGTGATGATCGATGGCGAGGAGAAGTTGTCGGTCGCCGAGGGGCATGGCCCGGTCAACGCGCTCGACCTCGCGCTGCGCAAGGATCTCGGCAAGTTCCAGCACGAGATCCGTGACCTGGAACTGGTCGACTTCAAGGTGCGTATCCTCAATGGCGGCACCGAGGCGATCACCCGCGTGCTGGTTGAATCGCATGATGCGGCCGGCGCGCGCTGGTGGACCGTCGGAGTTTCCGACAACATCATCGATGCGTCGTTCCAGGCGCTGATGGATTCGATCGTGTACAAGCTGATGAAGAACCGCGAAATGGCGGGACTGGTCGCAGCTGAGTAGGGCTTCTCCGACGCGCGAATCGCTGCCGCGCTGTTCGGGCGCGAGGCAAGCTGAGGGATCCGCAAGGTTGTCGCCTTCGACATCGACAAACGCCGCCGGATGACGGGCGGATGGCGGGACATCACCGGATATGCGAAGCTGGCATCTTCATCGTGACAGGGAGACCCGCATGCCGCCCTTTTCCGTGAACCCCACCCGCATCGACCCCTACAAAGGCTTCAAGTTTCGCGTCATCTGGGACGGCCGCACTGTCGCCGGCATCTCGAAGGTCAGCGCGCTCAAACGCGTGACGGAAGTGGTGAAGCATCGCGACGGCAGTTCGCCCAGCGCGTTGCACAAATCGCCCGGCACGACGGATTTCGAACCGGTCACGCTGGAGCGCGGGCTAACGCATGACTCAGCCTTCGAGGATTGGGTGAACCAGGTGTGGAATTTCTCCAACACCGGCCCCGAAATATCCCTCGGCAACTTCCGCAAGGATGTCACCCTGCAACTCCTCAACGAGGCAGGGCAGGTGGCGATCGCCTACAACCTCTTCCGCTGCTGGCCCTCTGAGGCCGAAATGCTGCCGGATCTGGATTCGAACGGCAATGCGACAGCAATCCAGCGGATCGTTTTGCAGAACGAGGGATGGGTGCGGGATACGGCCGTGCAGGAGCCGGAGGAGCCGACATCGGGGAGGTAGGGGGAAGCTATCAAAAATTTATCAACCCCATATCGTGCGCAGGTTCCATGCAACGTTGGACATAGTGAAGGACCGTCCATGCTCGCCATCACCCTGCCGCTCACCTGTTCCTGCCGCTGCGGGCGGGTGTAAATCCCCGTCACCAAGCCGGCCTCCATGACCGCTGCCTGCCATTGCACGGGCTGCCAGAAAATGGCGTCGTCGGCTTTTTTGCTGACGGCGATGCTTCCGGCCGACGGGTTCGAAATGGCCAGGGCGGGGCGATGACCTGCTGCTTGAGGTGCTTTTTCGAACGAGCCCTCTCTTGCAATTTCTAACACTTAGCTTTGCTAAGATGTTGAAATTGCTTTCTCCCCCGCAAGGGGTGAGATACCGCTGCCGCGATGCCTCGCCAAGTCTGCGGCGTCGCATCATCGCTTGGGACCCGCATCTCCCCACCCATCAGCAAAACCCAAGCAAGCATCATTTCTTTGCAATGGTTTGGGCCCGGCGTTTGGTCCATAGGATGCCGCGATGACGACAGACACCATTCTCTCCACCGCCAGCGAGGCGGATTCCAAGGCGCGCCGCGGGTTTGTCCTGGCGCTGTTTGCCTATCTGCTGTGGGGCCTGCTGCCCTTCTACATCAAGGCGGTCGGGCATCTGCCTATCGTGGAGGTTGTCGCGCATCGCATCATCTGGTCGGTGCCGATCGCCGCCGGCGTTCTGATCTTTCTCGGGCGCACGGCGGATTTCAAGCGGGCGATCCGCTCCCGGAAAATGATCGGCATGGCGGCGCTGACGGCGGCCATCATCTCGATCAACTGGAGCGTCTATCTCTGGGCGATCATCGTCGGGCGTACCGTCGAAGGCGCGCTGGGTTACTACATCAATCCGCTGGTCAATGTGGTGGTCGGCGCGCTGCTGCTGGGCGAGAAGCTCGACCGCTGGCAGATGGCGGCGGTCGCGCTTGCTGCCGTTGCGGTGTCCGTCCTCACCTATGAGGTCGGCGTGCTGCCGTGGATTTCGCTGGCGTTGGCCTTCTCCTTCGCGGCCTATGGCTATTTCCGCAAGACGCTGCCGATCGGCCCGAGCCAGGGCTTCCTGCTGGAGGTGCTGATCCTGTCGGTCCCCGCCCTTGGCTATGTGCTGTGGCTGGCCGCGACGGGCCAGGGGCATTTCGCGACGGGCAACCTGGAAGACACGCTGCTGCTCGTCGGCTGCGGGCCGATCACGGCGGTGCCGCTGCTGCTGTTTGCCTTCGGCGCGCGGCTGCTGCGCTTCTCCACCATCGGCATCATGCAGTATATCGCGCCGACGATGGTGTTCCTGATCGCGGTGTTCGTGTTTCACGAGCCCTTCGGCACCGTGCAGGCAATAGCCTTTGGGCTGATCTGGGCAGCCCTGTTGATCTACACATGGTCGATGTTCGCAGCTTCCCGGCGCGCGGTGCCCTGACATGCTGACACTCCACATAGCCAACAAGAACTATTCCTCCTGGTCGCTGCGGCCCTGGGTTCTGATGCGCACGCTGGGCATCGGTTTCGAGGAGCGGCTTTCGCCTTTTGAGGGCCATGTGAACCCGGCGTTCAAGGCGTTCTCGCCGACCGGCCGGATGCCTTGCCTCATCGACGATGGCAATGCCGTGTGGGACACGCTGGCCATCATGGAATACCTTGCAGAACGCCATGACGCAGTCTGGCCGGCCGAAGCCAAGGCGCGAGCCTGGGCGCGGTGCGCCTCGGCCGAGATGCATTCGAGCTTTCAGGGCCTGCGCAACCAATGCGGCATGAGTTGCGGCCTCCGCGTCACGCTGCACGCCATGACGGACGAACTGCGCGCCGATATCGCCCGCGTGTCCGAACTCTGGCGGGAGGGGTTTCGGCGCTTTGGCGGCCCATTCCTGGCCGGCGCGTCGTTTACGGCGGTCGATGCGATGTTCGCGCCGGTCACCTTCCGGGCGCTGACATACGATCTCGACTTCGGCCCTGAAGGCAATCGCTATGCGGCCATGATCCGCGACCTGCCCGCGATGCGCGCCTGGTATGAGGCCGGACTGGCGGAAACCTGGCGCGACGCCGCGCATGAAGAGGAAATCGGGGCGAGCGGCGTCATCACCGCCGACCTGCGGGCCTGAATTAGTTTCCAGCCAGACGCCGCCCCTACATTCTGTCGATGATCGCCTTTTCGCCTTCGGCGGGGGTATTGTCGCGCGCCGACTGGGTGAGGATCGCCGGCACGATCGCTTCCGCCGTATCGACGACGGTCGGCTGCACAAGATGTCCGGTGTGGATGAAGCCCTCGCGGCGCATGTGATCGATCATCAGTAGCATAGGGTCCCAGAAGCCTTTGATATTGCCGAAGATCATAGGCTTTCGATGATGGCCGAGTTGGCCCCATGTCATGATCTCGACGATCTCCTCCACCGTGCCGATGCCTCCCGGCAGGGCCACAAAGGCGTCGGATTTCTCAAACATGATATGCTTGCGTTCATGCATGGTCTCGGTGACCGACAGTTCATCCAGACGCTGAAGTGCCGCATGGGTGGCTTCCTTCGAAATGAGGAAGCGGGGAATGATGCCCGTGACCTTGCCGCCGGCGCGCAGGGCGCCCTCCGAAACAGCGCCCATGACGCCCTTCGTGCCGCCGCCATAGATGAGACGGAGCCCGGCCTGGGCGATGGCCTTGCCAAGCGTGTGGCCGGCGGCCTCGTAGGCGGGATCGGCGCCGAGTGAGGAGCCGCAATAGACACAGATGGAGCGAATCGTATTCATAGGCCGGATTCGGGTATGCGGAGACCAAGACGTCAAGGCTCTTTATCCGAAGGTTGGCGTTGCAAACGTTGTCGACTCGAACAAATCAGTCTAGATCTGAGACGGCAGGGGCAGGAATTTGATGGCAGTTACACCGCTGAAAGTCTTGCTGTTCCTGGCCGGCGCATCCGGCGCCGCCGGGGGGACCGCCTATTTTGCCGGCGCTCTGGACCCCTATATCCAGCCGGTCGCCCTTGTGACTGCCCCCGATGGCGCGGCCACGGCACCGGCTGCAGGTGATGGTCAAGCCGCCGACAAGCCCGCTGCTGCCACGACCGGTGAAGAGGCGGCCAAGACGGAACGGGTGAAGCCGGCGGAGCCGGCCGCCGCCAAACCCGCGCCGAACGCCGCCCAGCCAACATCCGACGGTCAAGCCGAGCAGGTCGCCGCTGCTCCCGTGGAACCGGCCAAGCCCGCTCCGCAAGTGGCCGCGCCGGCCCCTGTGCCGCCGAGTTTCGATTTGCTCCGCGTGGAGCCGGACGGTTCGATTGTCATCGCGGGCCGCGCCATGCCGGGGTCGTCCGTCGAGGTCCTCTCCGGTTCCAAGGCGCTGGCGCAAGTGGATGCCGGTCCGTCCGGCGACTTCGTTGCCATTCTTGATGAACCGCTGAAGCCTGGCGATTACCAGATCGTGTTGCGTTCGACCGGGCCGGCGACCGTTGCGTTGACCTCGGTCGAGACAGCCGTGGTGTCGGTCCCCTCGACGCCAGATGGCCAGGTGCTGGCCCTGGTCGAGCAACCGGGCGCGCCGAGCAAGCTGATCACGGCGCCGCCGCCACGGCCGGTGCCGGAAAAGCCGGCAGAGCCGGCGGTTGCGGCAGCGAAACCCGCGGCGGAGCCCGCGAAGCCCGCTGCACCTGCAGCGAGCCAGGATCAGGCGGCGGCATCCCCGCCCGCCGCTCCGGAGCCGGCACCCGCGCCGCAAGCGGCGCCAGTCTCGAAAGACGGCGTTGCCGTGGAAGCGGTCGAGATCGAAGGCCGCAAGATTTTCGTCGCCGGCGCAGCACCCCTGGGCGCCACTGTACGCATCTATGCCAACGAACTCCTGCTGGGCGACGCAAAGACGTCGCCGGAGGGGCGCTTCCTCCTCGAAGCCGAGCGCGACCTCAAGGTCGGCGACTACATCATTCGCGCCGACGTGCTGTCGAAGGATGGCTCCAAGGTGCTGGCCCGCGCTGCGGTTCCCTTCGAACGCGAACCCGGCGACTCGGTCGCCGCGGTTGCCGAAGGCGCGGCACGCCCCAACAATTCGCCTGCCAATCCGCCGAAGCCGGCTGTACCGGCGGCAACTTCCGACGCGCCGGCCATTGCGCCCTCCGGCGCGGCTTCGACGCAAGCCGGTGCCGCGACGCCGACCCCAACTGGCCAAGCCGAGACACCGCCAAGCGCCTCAACGAGCGCTCCGGCCACGTCCACCCAGGCCGCATCGCCTGCCGCTTCCAGCACCGAGGCTGCAGCCGCACCTGCCGCGCCGAAGCCGGCGGAAGGGCCGGGCACTGCGAAGCCGGCGGAGGCGCCGACCGCCGTTGCCCTGGCGCCGAAACTGCAGCCGGTTGGGAGCGGCGTCATCATCCGCCGCGGCGACTCACTCTGGCGTATTTCCAAGCGTGTCTATGGACTCGGGACGCGCTACTCGACCATTTACGTCGCCAACAAGGAGCAGATCCGCGACCCCGACAAGATTTGGCCGGGGCAGATTTTCCTTGTGCCTGACAAGTCCGACAAGGGCGAAGCCGCCGACATGAAGGCGATCGGCGAGCAGGCGATCACCGTCGAGTAGCTCGGTTTGAGGGGCTGCTCTGCGCTGGATATTTGCTGCTATGGTTCCTCGAACCATTGCGCCTATTCAGCAATCGGCTTGGACTCCCCGCGAAACATGTTGTGCGCCGGTCGTTCATCGTATATCGACGATGAACGATGACTGACGAGACAAACTGCTGCGCCGATGGCACGGCCAAGGTGTTGGCCGCAAAGCTGCTGGCCTTGTCGCATCCCGCACGGATCGACATTCTACTGCAATTGGCGGGCGACGGCCCCTGTTGCTGCAAGCAGGTGGTGGAGCGCTTCGACCTTGCCCAGTCTACGGTGTCGCAGCACCTGAAGGTGTTGGTCGACGCCGGGCTGGTGCGGCTCTCTCCTAAAGCGCAGCGTTCGGTCTACGAGATTGATCGTCACGCGCTGGCCGGGGTCTCTGCGGCATTCTCAAGACTGACGGCCCGCTGCTGCCCGGCGGAGAATGAAGAAAGCGTGCCGCATGGCTGACAAGACTGTTTCTGCCGAATCCGGCTCGCTGATGCGAACACTCGTCAATTTGTGGCCCTATATGTGGCCAGCCGATCGCGCCGATCTGAAGTCGCGGGTCGTCTGGGCGACGGTCTTTCTCGTTGCTTCGAAGCTTGTCCTGGTGGTGGCGCCCTATTTCTTCAAATGGGCCACGGACGCCCTGGCGGGCACGGGACGATATACGCCGCCGCTGCCGGTCTTCATGCTGGCGCCGGTGATGCTGGTCGTCGCCTACAATGCCGTGCGGCTGCTGCAAACCGCGCTCAACCAGTTGCGTGACGGCCTCTATGCTAGCGTCGGGCAATATGCGGTGCGCCAACTCGCTTTTCGCACCTTCGTCCACATGCACGAGCTTTCGCTCCGCTTCCACCTTGAGCGGCGCACGGGCGGGCTGTCGCGCATTATCGAGCGCGGCACCAAGGGTATCGAGACGATCGTCCGCTTCGTAATCCTGAACACAGCGCCGACGATCCTCGAATTTGCGCTGACGGCGGGCATTTTCGCGGTGTTCTACGGTTGGATCTACGTGGTCGTCGTGGCGGTGACCGTGGGGATCTACATCTGGTTCACCGTCTGGGCGAGCGACTGGCGCATCGCCATCCGCCGCGAGATGAACGACAGCGACACGGACGCCAACACCAAGGCGATCGACTCGCTGCTGAACTTCGAGACGGTGAAGTATTTCGGCAACGAGCGCATGGAGGCCGACCGGTTCGACCGCTCGATGGCGCGCTACGAAGCAGCCGCGACGAAAACCTGGACCTCGCTCGGCTGGCTCAACTTCGGCCAGGGCATTATCTTCGGCATCGGCATGACGATCGTCATGGTGCTCTCGGCGCGGGAAGTGGCGGCCGGCACGCAGTCGGTTGGCGATTTCGTCTTCGTCAATGCGATGCTGATGCAGCTTTCGGTGCCGCTCAACTTCATCGGCTTCATCTACCGCGAGATCCGCCAGGGCCTCACCGACATCGAGCAGATGTTCGACCTCCTGGACGTGTCGCAGGAAGTGACCGACAGCCCGGATGCGAAGGCGCTTAGGGTGGGGCCGGGCAATGTCCAGTTCCGCGACGTGCATTTTGCCTATGACCCGCAGCGGCCGATCCTCAAGGGCGTCTCCTTCGAGGTTCCGGCGGGGCACACGGTCGCCATCGTCGGGCCGTCCGGCGCCGGCAAATCGACGATCTCGCGTCTGCTGTACCGCTTCTACGACATCCAGGCGGGAGCGATCCTTATCGACGGCCAGAATGTCAGCGACGTGACCCAGGAAAGCCTGCGCGGCGCGATCGGGATGGTGCCGCAGGACACGGTGCTGTTCAACGACACCATCGCCTACAATATTCGCTACGGCCGCATCGAGGCGAGCGATGTGGAAGTGCGCGAGGCCGCCGAACTGGCGCAGATCGGCGCTTTCGTGGAAAAGCTGCCGGATGGCTACAAGACGATGGTGGGCGAGCGCGGGCTAAAGCTTTCGGGCGGTGAAAAACAGCGCGTGGCGATTGCCCGCACCATCCTCAAGGCGCCGCCGATCCTGATTCTCGACGAGGCGACCTCGGCTCTGGATACGCACACCGAGCAGGAGATTCAGACGTCGCTCGACCTTGTCAGCCAGGGCCGCACCACCATCGTTATCGCCCACCGCCTGTCGACCATCGTCTCCGCCGACGAGATCATCGTGCTGCGCGACGGCCTGATCGCCGAACGCGGCTCGCACACGGCCTTGCTCAGGAAGCACGGCCTCTATGCCTCTATGTGGGATCGCCAGCGCGAGGCGACCGAAGCGGAAGAGCGCCTGCGCATCGCCCGCGAGGCCGACGAACTGGGCGTGGTCGTGCGGCGCAGGCTTTCCGACGCGTGATACGGTAGGCCGCCGTCCAGCGTCTGCCGAACACCATCTGGTTTGCTCTTCGCGATGACGCAACCATCGCGTTGCTCCCGTGCGCCGTTTCCGATAGACACGGGGCCCAATCAACCGGGAGCCCCCACCGCGCGATGAGTTTGGTCGACACGGTCAGCAACGCATTCGTCCCCATTCGCCCCGAAGGGTATCCGTTCATCGCTGGATTTGCGGCGGTGACGTTGTTTCTCGGGCTGTTTTCCGGGTTTCTTTTCTGGATCGGCCTGATCCTGACGGCTTGGTGCGCCTATTTCTTCCGCGATCCGCAACGCGTGACGCCGCTGGATGACCGGCTGGTCATCAGTCCCGCCGATGGCATCGTTTCGGCGGTCGGTCAGGCCGTTCCGCCGCGGGAACTCGGCCTGGGATCGGCCGAGATGACGCGCATCTCCGTTTTCATGAACGTCTTCTCCGTGCATGTGAACCGCGCGCCGGTGCGGGGCAAGATTACCCGCGTCGAGCACAAGCCCGGCAAATTCCTCAACGCGGAACTCGACAAGGCGAGCGCGGAGAATGAACGCAATGGGCTGGTGATCCAGAGCCCGAACGGCACGATCGCCTGCGTCCAGATTGCCGGACTGGTGGCGCGGCGCATCCTGTGCTGGTCCGGCGTGGGCGAGTCGATCGCGGTCGGCGAACGCTTCGGCCTCATCCGATTCGGATCGCGCGTCGATGTCTATCTGCCGGCCGATGCAGCACCCCGCGTGGCCGTCGGCCAGACGGCGGTGGCAGGCGAAACCGTCATCGCGGAATTCAGCGCCGGGGCGATCACGCCGCTGGTCAGGGTCTCCTGAGGTGGCGCGTCCCTTCCAGCCGTTCGAACCGCATGGCAGCGGCGGCCCGCGCATCGGCGAGATTCCACTTAGGATGCTGGTGCCAAACTTCATAACGGTTCTGGCGATCTGCGCGGGCCTGTCCGGCATAAGGCTGGCCTTCGAAGGACGCTTCGAGATCGCCGTGGTGCTGGTGCTGGTGGCGGCATTTCTCGACGGCATCGACGGGCGGATTGCGCGGGCGCTCAAGGCGACGTCGAAATTCGGCGTGCAGATGGATTCGCTGGCGGACATCGTGAATTTCGGCGTTGCGCCGGCGCTGGTGCTGTATTTCTACCTGCTGCATTTCGCCAAGCCGCTGGGCTGGATCGCGGCGCTGATCTACGCGGTCGCGTGCTGCCTGCGCCTGGCGCGGTTCAACGTGATGGCCGAGGACGCGACGAGACCCGCCTGGCAGGCGGAGTACTTCGTCGGAGTGCCCGCACCCGCCGGCGCGGGGCTCGTCATGCTGCCGGTCTATCTTTCCTTCATCGGCCTCGAGCAGAGCAGGGCGCTTGCCTATTGCTCCGCGGCCTATGTGGTGCTGGTGGCGTTTCTGCTTGTCAGCCGGCTGCCGGTCTATTCGGGCAAACGCATCCGCATGAGCCGGCATATGGCGCTGCCATGGCTCTTCCTCGCGGTGGTGTTCGTGCTCTTTCTCTCCACCTACACCTGGGAGACGCTGGCCGTCACTGCAATCGCCTATCTCGTGCTGCTTCCCGTGGGGGCGAAGGGCTACGGCAAAATGGCATCGGCGGAGGCAGCAAATCTGTTGAAGGAGGCTGACGGAACCGAGCCGCAAAACGGCAAGAGTCCAGGCTGATCCCGGCAGCGCCGGTCGGATTTTTCCCGTCGCGGAACTGGCGGCAATTTGGCCGCAATCGATGACTAGGGCGGCTCGCGTTGGCACACCCGCCGGCTAGAACAAGGCAAGGACGGATGAACAATAATTCGGACGAGGCAATGTCCGACTACCAGCATACGCGTCGCGTCGTGCTGGCTTGCCTGTTGACGGCGATCGCCGTCCTGCTGGTTTTCGCGCAATCGACGCATTCCGAATTGGTCCACGAGCGTATCGAATCCATCGGCATGATGACTATTCTGATCGGCATCGGGGGCCGGCTGTGGTCGA
>Ga0190271_10000163_pt1 | contig 33553 bp, 36 predicted proteins | sample Popmic356T_FD_133747 | JGI IMG/M metagenome (GOLD analysis project Ga0190271, IMG submission 133747) | Populus adjacent soil microbial communities from riparian zone of Weber River, Utah, USA - 356 T | ecosystem: Environmental > Terrestrial > Soil > Riparian zone | place: USA: Utah | collected...
CCGCGACCTAAAGCCTCAGGTCGTCGCCGTCCCGGAGAGCACCGGCGAACCAGTCTTCGAGAGAGTGCCGATGAAAGGGGCCTCGCTCTCGGCCTACCTGAAAGCCATGACGGCACTGATGGTCTCCGAGGGTGATCGTCGGCGGGCGGGCCTGGAGCTGGAACGACCGGACCCGAGCGACGAAGGCGAGGCCAAGGACAGCGACAAAGTCGTCGCGATGGAGAAGTACCGCCAGGCCGCAAAGGGGTAGCGCCCCATGACACCGACCGCCGAGCTCGGGGTGCCGGTCTCGCTCGGACCAACCTGGAGAAAACTAGAGGGCGGTGACTGGGATCTCCCCGCTGAGAATCGGACTCTTGGCTGGCAAGTTCTCGCCTGGACCTTCGAGTATCTGAGACTGCCCGATGGCCCTGGAGCCGGCGACCCTTGGGTCTACACGGATGAGCAAATGCGCTTCATCCTGCACTGGTTCGCGGTCGATGACCAGGGGCGCTGGGTCTACCGCGACGGGATGCTGCGCCGGGTCAAGGGATGGGGCAAGGATCCGGTTGGCGCCACCTTGTGCGCCGTCGAGTTCGTCGGGCCCTGCCGCTTCGACGGCTGGGATGCGAACGGCGATCCGGTCGCAGCTCCCCATCCAGCGTCCTGGGTTCTGACTGCGGCGGTCTCCCAGGATCAGACGCGGAACACGATGACGCTGTTCCCCTCGCTGCTCTCCTCGGCACTGATCGACGAGGAGTCGATCGACATCGGCAAAGAGGTCATCTACGCCAACCGCGGCCGACGTCGACTCGACGCCGTTACCTCCTCGCCCCGCGCGCTTGAGGGACCGCGCTCGACGTTCACTCTCAAGAACGAGACGCAGCACTGGCTTGCGGCGAACGAGGGCCACAAGATGGCTGAGGTCATCAACCGCAACCTCGTCAAGGCCCGTGGTGGTTCGGCGCGGTCGCTGGCTATCTCCAACGCTCACATGCCCGGCGAGGACTCCGATGCCGAGCACGACTGGGAAGCCTGGCAGCAGATCGAACAGGGCCGGACGAAAGCGAAGGGCTTTCTCTACGACTCGCTAGAGGCGCCGGCGGGGACCGACCTCGCAGACGAGGAGCAGTTGCGGGCTGGTCTGCAGGCAGCCCGGGGCGACTCGCACTGGCTCGACGAGGACCGGCATGTCGAGGAGATTTACGACCCTCGCAACAGTCCGAGCACGTCTCGCCGCTTCTACCTCAACCAGATCGTCGCCGCCGAGGACGCTTGGATTGACCCCTTCCAGTACGACGCCCTTGGCCCGCAGGGAGACGAGACGGCAGAGCCGCTTGAGGACGGCGACGAAATCGCGCTCGGGCTCGACCCTTCGAAGTCCGACGACCACACGGTCTTGACGGCCGTTCGAATCGAGGATGGCTACACGGTCACGCTCCGGGCTTGGGACCCGACGAAGCACGGCGGCGAAATTCCTCGCGACCAGCTTGACGAGGCAGTCGACGCCGCCCACGAGAAATACCGGGTCGTCGGCTTCCGCTCCGACCTTCACCCGCTGGAGTCCTATGTCGACAAGTGGGCCGAGAAGTACGGCCGCAGCTACGTGGTCAAGGCGTCTCCGAAGCACGCGATCGCTTGGGACATGCGGGCGCTGAAGAAGGAGACGACGATCGAGGTCGAGCGTCTCTACGACGAGATTGTCGAGGGCGCATTCCGCCACGACGGGCACCCGCTGGTTCGCCAGCACTTCCACAACGCCCGCCGGCGACCCGACCAGTGGGGCGTCTCTGTGGGCAAGGAGCACCGAGAGTCGGCCCGCAAGGTCGACGGAGTCTTTTCGACCGTCCTGGCGAGAAGCGCTCGCCGAGCGGTGCTGATGAAACGCGGGCGCCGCGGCAAGGCGAAGGTGACCGTCCACGCTGGTTGAGAGGAGGTGACGAATTGGCGCAAGGCAAGCTGCTGAAGTCAGGGCAGGCCGTGGACCAGGTGAAGGAGTTGCACGGGCTGCACCTGGCTGAGCGCCAAGACCTCGACCACCTCCGTCGCTATTGGAAGGGCCGCCAGAAACTCCCCGCTGTGATCCCCGTCGGGACGCCCGGCGAGGTGAAGGTGATGGCCCGCAGCTCGCGGGTCAACATCATGTCGATCGTCATCAACTCGCTCGTACAGGCCACGTACGTGGACGGCTACCGAGCGAAGGGCGATGCTGAGAACCAGGCTGTCTGGAACGCCTGGCAGGCGAACCGGATGGACGCCCGTCAGTCTGCGATCCACCGCGCCGCGTACGCATACGGAGTCTCCTATGCGGTGGTGCTGCCGGGCGATCCCGAGCCAATCATCCGGGGAGTCTCGCCCCGCACCGGCACCGCCATCTACGGCGAGGACCCCGACTGGCCGATGTGGTTCCTCGAGAAGGCTGACAACGGGCTGTGGAAGCTGTTGGATGACAAGGCCACGTACTTCGTGCAGTACGAGCCCGACCAGTCGAAGCCCGCCGAGTTCATCGAAGCGCGGGAGCACAATCTCGGCGTCACGCCGGTTATCCGCTACCTCGATGAGCATGACCTGGATGACGAAGATGAGATCTCGCCGGAAGACGGAGAGCGCTACGCGCTGACTCGCGGGCAGGTTGCGCCGCTCATGCCGCTGCAGGACCAGATCGACCTCACCACCTTCGCCCTCCAGATCGCGCAGCACTACTCCGGCTTCCGCCAGCGCTACATCATCGGCTGGACCGCCGACAACGAGGCGGAAACGCTCAAGGTGGGAGCGGCCCGGGTGATGGCCCTCAAAAGCGAGGATCCTGAGGGCAACAAGGACATCAAGGTTGGGGACTTCGCCCAGACTGACCTTCGCGGCTTCATCGAATCGCGAGAGGCGACGATGCGCCACGTCGCCACGCTCTCGCAGACGCCGGTCCACGAGGTGATCGGGGACCTGGCGAATCCGCCGGCTGCCGAGGCTTTGGTCGCCATCGACGGCAGCCGCAACCGCAAGGTCGGAGAACGGCACAGCAGCCTTGGGGAGAGTCATGAGCAGACGTTTTCACTGGTCGCTCGCGCGAAGAACATCAGCGTCTCCGACGATGCCGAGGTCAAATGGCGGGACACGTCCGCTCGTGCCTTCACGTCGACCATCGAGGGCCTAGCGATGGTTGCCGAAAAACTGCAGGTTCCGGCCGACCAACTTTGGGAGCGCATCCCCGACGTCACCAAACCGGAGCTCGACCGCTGGAGGGAGTCGGCGCAGCAGGAGTCCGCCTTCGATCGCCTCACCGCAGCACTCGACCGCCAGGGGGCGTAGGTGGCGAGCTCGGAGGCCGGGCGCCTGCTCACCGAGCGCCACAGGCAGGCCCAGCTTCAGGTCCGCGCTCGTGCTCTTCGGGACTACGTTCGTCTCTGGCCGATCTGGGAAGGTGACGAGGATTCCTTCGCCCAGATGGTTGCGGCGTCGCTCGTGATCGTCCGCGGTTACAGCGCCCTTTCTGCGACCTTGGCCGGCAGTTACTTCACGAGCTACCGCTTGGCCGAGGGGGTTCGCGGAGAGGCAGTCCCACGACTCGCCGGTCCAATCGACGAGGGGAAGGTGACCGCTGGTCTGATCGTCACGGGACGCGATGCGGTCGCTGGTGCCCTCGATGCCGGTCGGCCAGCTGACGAGGCGCGGGAGACCGCACTGGTTCGTACCTCTGGCAGCATCACCCGCCAGGTCCTCAATGGGGGCCGTGAGACGGTCCTGCGTTCTGTCGTCGAGGACAAAGAGGCCCTGGGTTGGGGTCGCGTCACCGATGGGGATCCCTGCGCCTTTTGCGCCATGCTCGCTGGCCGCGGTCCCGTCTACGAAGAGGACACCGTCGACTTCGAGGCTCACGACGAATGCGGCTGCGGCGCCGAGCCCGTGTATTTCCGAGACGCCCCCTGGCCAGGTCGCGCCCGCGAGTTCCACGACATGTACGACGAAGCCCTGATGCAGGCCCGCCAGGACGGCACGATGGCCACTGGGACCAGCAACAACCTGCTCAACACCTTCCGCCGGCACTACGACCGTCAGCGCGCAGCGCAGCGGTAGCCGGCTTCGACTTCGCGCAGAACGCGCGAGTCCGTAGCGCATCGACCCGAACGGGACGGAGCGCGAACCCGTGCACCCGAAGGGGCGCACCCAATCGAAGGAGGCCGAATGGCCGAGGAAGAGACCACGACCGAGGAGACCACCGAGGTCGAGGAGACCGAGGAGGCGACTGAAGAGTCGACTACCGAGGAGACCGAGGAGGAGTCCGACGAGGTCACGGCTGACGATGACTGGAAGGCCAAATCTCGGAAGAACGAGAGCAAGGCCGAGAAGGCACTGAAGCGGGCCGAAAAGGCCGAGGCCGAAGTCAAAAAACACCAAGACGCCAAGAAATCGGAGAGCGAGAAACTCACCGATCGAGCCACGATCGCAGAGAAGGAGGCGGCCGCGGCGAAAGCCGAGGCAGCGAAGCTCCGCGTGGCGATCAAGTACGACCTCAGCGAGGAGGATCTCGACTTCCTCGGCAGTGGCGATGAGGAGGAAATCGAGGAGCGGGCGGAGCGGCTTTCAAAGCGCCTGAGCCCCAAGAAGGCCGATGAGGAGACCGAGGAGGAGTCCGACGAGGACAAGCCCGAGGTCAGGCGTCGGCCCACCGAGAGAACGAAGCGCACCGGCGCGACGTCTCGCAAGGAGCCTGACGAGATGGACCCGGACAAGTTGGCCGGTTCCGTCCCGCGGAGCTTCTAAATCCTCTCGCAGTCGGCCCTAGTGGTGGTCGCAGCGAGCACGTCCTACCTGAAAAGGAGATCACCACATGGCCAATGAATTCCTCAAGGGCAAGAAGATCGTGTCTCAGGGGCTCGGGCTCCTGAGACGCGAGCTTCTGCTCCCTCGCCTTGTCGTCCGCAAAGGTCTTGCGGACTTCCAGGGCGCGGAAGACGACACGATCAACATCCGCATTCCCTCGATCCTGAAAGGGCGCGAGTACGAGTGGCGGACGCGGAACGCGAAAATCGTGACCGACATGCTCAAAGAACTGTCGATTCCGATCACGCTCAACAAACATCCCTACAACGCGGTCGGTATCACCGACGAGGAGGCGACGCTTGATATCGCCTCCTGGGGTGAGCAGGTGGCTCGCCCGCAGATCGAAGCTGTGGCGGAAAAGCTGGAGTCCTACATCGCGGTCGCGATGGAGGAAGCCAACTACCGTCACGAAGTCACCTTCGAGGCGCCGGACCCGGAAGACGAGAACAGCTTCGCCTTCTACAACGCGGTGGTCGACGCACGTCAGCACCTGAATCAGGAGAACGTTCCCCCGCAGGGGCGCAAGATCCTGCTCGGGGCGAACGTCGAGGCAGCGGCGCTGCGCTCGAAGCACCTGGTCAAGGCGGACGAGTCGGGCACCGACGACACGCTGCGTGAAGCCAAGATCGGCCGGATCCTCGGGTTCGACGTGATCGGCAACTGCAACTCGGTCGATCCGGACTTCGCTGTCGCGATGTCCCCGACCGCGTTTGCACTCGGCAACGTGGCCCCGGTCGTTCCCGGCGGGGCGAAAGACGGGGCGACGATGGTCCACGATTCGCTCGCGATGCGCTGGATTCGGGACTACGACTCCGACTACCTGCGCGATCGTTCGGTCTACTCGGCCTTCGCCGGGGCGACCAGCGTCGAGGACGGTCGCATCCTCGACGTGGAGAGCGAAGACTTCGGTGAGCTGACCGAAGAGAACGTGCGCGCGGTGAAGATCGACTTCACCGGGGTGGGCTCCTAACCGGAGCTGAGGAATCGGGGGCTGGTCGCCAAGGCGGTCGGCCCCCGCTTTCGCCTGCCATGGCACTCGCGACCAAAGAGGACTTCGAGCTTCGCCACGGGCCTGTGCTCGAGGACGAAGAGAAACGGGTGGCGGCGCTTCTCGATGACGCCACCGCACTGATCGAAGCGGAGCTTGCTGGGCTGGACGTCGATTGGCTCGGCGAGGAACCTGAGGACGACCCGCCGGCCGCAGTCAAGGCGGTTTGCATCCAGGTTGCCTACCGAGTCTGGAGCAACCCTGACAGCGTTGCGCGGGAGCAACTGGGGGAGGTCGCACGGACTTATCGCGGCACCGACCAGGCGGATGCACTCTGGCTGACCTTCAACGAGGCGCGGCTTGTTCGGAAAGCCGCCGGCGCGGGATCAACGCTCCAGTCGCTCACGGTCGAAACGCCCTATTCGGGGGACCCGGACGAGCCTCACCCGATGGACTTCTGGCCGCTGGAAGAAGAGGGTTCGTGACCGTCGCGATCCTGATCCCGACCCTCGGCCGTGCCGATGTGCTCGCTCCGCTCGTGGAGAGCTTCCGGGTCACGACCCCACCGGACTTCTACCGGCTCTACTTCGTGGTCGATCGAGACGACGCGGCGACCCACCAGTCACTTGCGGAGTTCGAGGGCGATCCTGACGTTCAGGTCGACGTTTGTGATGGCACGTACCCCGTCAAGATCTACGCCGGGTGTTGGTTGAGCGCGGGTGAGGATCTTGTTCTCCCGACCGCCGATGACATCGTGCCTCACCTTGGCTGGTACGAGGCCGCGCTGAAGCACTTCGAGGCCGGCGCGGACGTGGTCGGCACCAATGACCTGTCGCCTGCTACGCGGGAGGGGCGGATGGTCACGATGCCGATCGTCCGGCGCTCCTACACCGAAGATCCGGGGGCCGCTTGGGACGAACACCGATCAGTCTTCCATCGCGGCTACCACCACAACTTTGTCGATCGAGAGCTTTGGGAGCTCGCCTGCCACCGCGGCGTCGCAGTCTTCGAGCCGGAGTCGGTCATTGAGCACCGCCACCACGGCTGGGGGACTCGGGAGGCTGACGAGACCGACGCCAAGGGGAACCAGCAGGGTTGGGAGCAGGACAAGGCTCTGTTCGAGAAGCGGAAGGCCCAATGGCTCGCGTCGTAGTCCTCGTCCCTCGTCGCCCGGAGCCTTGGCGGGACCAGCTGTGGCGCTATGTCCAACAGGAGATAGAGACCGAACTCGACTGGCCGATCTTTGAGGGGGTCGACGCGGGCCAGCAGCCGATGAACCGAGCCGCTGCCAGAAACCGTGCTGCTGGGCAAGCCGGGGACTGGGAGGTTGCGGTCTTCCTCGACGCCGACACGGTCCCGGACTTCTCGAACCTTCAACGGGCCGTTGAGCTTGTGGGTGAGACCGGGAAGCTGGTCTGCGCACAGACCGAGTTTCGCTCGCTGAGCCGCGCAGGAACCGAGTTGGTGCTCGCTGGTCAGTGCGACCCGGAGTCGGCGCCAGTGCGGTGGGTCTATCCGAACCCGAAGTCCTCGTGCATCGCCATCGGTCGAGAGCTCTGGGATCTGGTCGGCGGTTACGACGAGCGCTTCGACGGGTGGGGCTGGGAGGACAGTTCGATCTTCCACGCTTGCCAGGCGCTGGCCGGCGTCGGGCGCCTGCCGGGCACCTGCCACCACCTATGGCATCCACGGAGCCCGGAGAAGAATCCGGGTCGAGATGCCTACCGGCGCAATGAGGCGCTCGGCGCCCGCTACAAGGCTGCTCGCAAGGATCCGGATGCGATGCGGGCGATCCTGGCGGAGCCGGGCGGGCAACTCGCATGATCCTTCTCGCCATCACCACGGACGGGCGGGGTGAGCTGCTCGAGCAGACCGTCGCCTCATTCGAAGAGCGCGTGTCCGGGGTCGACGGACCACGGCTGATCTTCGACGACTCGGGAGACGCCGCCTACCAGGCCTGGCTGCACCGGACCTTCGATCACAAGGGGTACGCAGTGGTTGGCCGGGATTTCCGGGTGGGCCAAGGAAGGGCGCTGGCGGCGGCTTGGGCTCACCTTGCGAGGGACGAGTTCGCCGAGCACCCGTGGGTCTTCTGGCTGGAGGACGACTTCCTCTTTGAGCGCGATGTCGACCTCGACGCGATACGGGCGGTCCTTGACGAACGTCCCTATCTGCGGCAGATGGCGCTGCTTCGGCAGCCCTGGTTTCCGGGAGAGGTCAGGGCAGGGGGGATCGTCGAGCGGGACCCGGACGAGTACACGCGCCACATCCAGGGAGATGCGGAATGGCTCGAGCATCGCCTTTGGTTCACCCTGAACCCGAATCTCTTTCGCCGCGAGCTGTGCTCGGTCAAGCGGCCCGCTGGCAATCGCCACGAGTGGAACTTCAGCCGCCAGCTCTGCGAGGACGAGACCGTCCGATTCGGGATTTGGGGCGACGGGGATGGGGGCGAGCCCTGGGTCCGCCACATCGGCGATCAGCGCCTCGGAACGGGCTACTGAGTGCCCGTCGATCTTCTGAGCCGGGAGGCTCACCATCTCGATCACATCCTCCCGTCATGGCTCGCTCTTCCCGACGCCCTTCGAGGCACCGCCTTCCTGCATAAGGACCTGCTCCCAAAGGCGGTCGAACGGGGGGTGCAAGCAGTCGAAGTCAGCGAGGCGCCGGAGACGGGCCCGCTGACGCTGGTCGCCAGCTACCTGGATCTGAAGCTCGCCCGGAAGCTCGGGCGACTGGTCGTCTATTCCGAGCACGGCGCTGGTCAGGGCTACGCGCAGGCAGATGGCACGCCGATCGGCTCGGGCTCCTACGTGGGGGCGATCGACCGGGCCGGCGTCGTGGCGGTGCTGGTTCCTGGCCGTCTCTCGGCCGAGAGACACCGGCGCAGCCATCCGACTATCCCGGCCTTCGAGGTCGGGGTGCCCAAGCTGGATGAACTGCACAGAGAGCCCTCACGCAGGGTTGGCGACAAGCCGGTCGTCGCAGTCTCGTTCCACTGGGAGTGCCGAGTCTGCCCGGAGACGCGGAGCGCCTTCCGGCACTACCGCCAGGGCCTGAAAAGGCTCTCGCAGAGCTTCGAGTTGATCGGCCACGGCCACCCCCGCGGGATGGCCCAGTTCCGCCGCCATTACAAGCAGGTGGGGATCGAGGTCGTCGAGGACTTCAACGAGGTCATCGAGCGAGCCGACGTCTACTGCGTCGATAACTCCTCGACCCTCTACGAATGGGCGTCGCTGGGTCGGCCGGTGGTGGTGATGAACGCACCCTGGTACCGGAAGAAGCTCGAGCACGGCCTGCGATTCTGGTCCCACGCTGATGTGGGGCCGCAGGTCAGCGGTCCAGGGCAGTTGGCCGCGGGGATTGAAGCGGCGATCGCCGATGCGCCCGGGGCAGCTGACCGCCGTCAGGAAATCGTCGCCGACGTCTACACGGCCTGCGACGGACGGGGAGTGAAGCGGGCATCTGCCGCTCTGGCCGAGATCGCAAAGGAGTGGGGATGAGTGCGACCAGGATGATGCGGACGCCCTGCACGCTGCTGCTCCGCCAGGAGGGCGAAGAGGACGCGCTCGGCAACCCGATCCCCGGTGAGCCCGTTGAGGTCGAGACGCTCTGTGCGTTCCAGCAGAAGCGCCGAGACGAGCCGCCCGCCGAGGGGGAGACCTCTGTCACCGAGTGGGACCTGTTCCTGCCCTACGGGACGGAGATCAACACCGGAGACGCGGTGCGGGTGAAGGGCCACGTCTACGAGCTGGTCGGTGATCCCTGGGAGGCCGACGAAGGCTCGCGGGCGCTCTGGCATGTGGCGGCGACCGGCAGGCGGGTCTCCGGGGCTGACGATGAGGTCGGTTCCTGATGCCGATCCCTTCGGCCCTGCAGGCCACGGTCACCTACCTGAAGACGGTCGACGCGGTTCAGGACGCCGGCGCGGGGGCGCGTGTGTCGACTGGGACTCCTTCGAGTCGTAGCGCCCCGTGGATTCGCGTGGCGCTGATCGGCGACCCGCCGACTGATGGCGGCGTGCCCGACCATCACATCGAAGCGCACATGCAGATCGATGTCTTCGCTGGTGAGGCCGCGAACTCCGCCCTGGCCGTGGACAACCTGTCGATCGCAGTTCGGGACGCCCTGTCGAGGATGCACAAGTCCGAGCACGACGGCGCGGTCGTGACCGGGTCTGAGTCTTTCCGGAGCGGTCCCTATTCCGGCGAGGATGAGCCGGCGATGGAGTACTTCCGCGTCGACGCCACGGTCTGGATGCACGGATGAGCCGCGTTCACTACCGGCCCGAGCCGGGCTGGGAGGAGAAGCTGACCGCCCAGCCGCAGATGGCTAAGGGGATGCACGAGCGCGCGGAGGTCGTGGTCGGGATCGCGAAAAGCATCGCCCCGGTTGGCCCCACGCACCGCTACAAGCATCTTCTCCGGGCCGTGGGGAACGTCGTTCAGGCGCGGACCTCGCACTGGCACTGGGTGGAGTTCGGATCGGCGAACCAGTCCCCGCTCGCAGTCCTGCGCCGGGCCGTGATCGCCGCCGGACTTCGGTTCAAACCGAGCCCCAAGCCTTAACCACTTACCCGCAGCGCCCCGCACTCGCCGAACGGCCTGACGCGGGTTCTCGCCGCTCCAGCAGGGCGGCTCATAAGCAACCAACCGCCCTGCAAGGGGCGACGAAGGAGGTCTGCCTTGTCGCAGAACGCCGAACAGATCAAGGTCGCCGCGAACGGCGGCCTCTACATCGCCCGGTTTGAAGACGAACCGACCCTTCCGACGAATCCCGAAGATCCGCTCGACGCGATCTTCAACGAAGTCGGGTTCTTCAGCGAGGACGGGGTCACGTTCAACAAGAGCGAAGAGAAAGAGGAGATCCGGGTCTGGCAGTCGCCCACGGCGGTCGACGAGATCGTCACCTCTCGCGACTTCAGCGCCGGCGGCTCGCTCATGCAGTGGAACCGGGACACGGTCGCGATTGCCTTCGGCGGAGGCGAATGGTCCGAACCGGAGCCCGACGTCTATCGCTTCGACCCGCCGAATGACTACGACCCCCTCACCAAGTGGGTCGGCGTCCTGGAGACGATCGCGGGTGACCGCGTCGACCGCTGGGTGATCAAGCGCGGCACGTTCACGGGGGACATCGAGACGCAGGCAGTTCGGAACGCAGCTATGGCGCTCCCGATCACGCTCTCGGCGCTCACCCCTACCGGCGACACTCGTCCCTGGTACTACCTGTCCAACGACCCGGCCTTCGCGGCCGTCGGTTCCTAGGTTGGCCGCCACGAAAACTCGCGCGAAGAAAGCCGCCCCCCGTAAAAAGGGGGCGGCTGCTCGCGCTGAGAAGAAGAAAGAGGCGCCGACGGTTGAGTTCCGCGGCCTGAAGTTGGTGCTCCCGGAGAAGATCCCGGGGACCCTGCTGTTCGATCTGGCGGACCTCGACTCCGGTCGGGACCTGCAGGGCACGATGGGCCTGATCAAGTCGCTGATCGGCGAGGCGCAGTACCAGGCCGTCAGGGACAAGATCGGGGCCGACGGACTCGACCTGGAGGAGACCGAGACGGCGCTGGTCGGACTGCTCGAGCAGGCGTTCGACGCCTCAGGGGCCTCCCTGGGGGAATAGCGGGCCTCGCGCAGATCGTCACCGAGAGGTGGGATCTGCTCGAGGCGGACCTGGAGCGCTTCTACGGGCGAGATCTAGCCGAGGAGTTCGACCGGGCCGGTTGTCGCAAGCTCTGGGTCTGGGTCCACGGCCTTCCGCCTGAGGCGGCGGTGTGGCGAGTCGAGGGGCAGCAGTGGACGGTCCGCGACGAGCTCTTCGCGCAGCTGCTGGAGCGAGTTGACGCCTGGGGGCTGACCAACGCCCGGATCCAGCTCCCGAAAAAGCACCAGAAGTACCTCCCGGAGTCATCCATCCAGGTGCCACGGCCGGGAGACGTAGCGAACGACAGGGCCCGAGATCGCGTGATCACTGACGCGCGAGAGATCGCGGCCTTCTTCGGTTGAGGAAAGGGGGTGAGCGCATGGCAGCAGTCGCCGGAACGAAGGTCGGCACCGGATACGTCGATATCGAGCCCAATCTCGCGGGCTTCCAAGAGAAGGTCGGCAAACGACTGAATGATGCGCTCGCCCCCGCCTTCAAGAGGACGGGAAAACGGGCCAGTAGGGACATGGCGGCCGAGGCCGACCGGGACCTCAGCAAGTCGCTGGCCCCGCTTGCCAAGCGCTTCGAGAAGTTCGGCAGCGATGCCAGCGCCGCCATCTCCAAGGGGATGCGTAAGCGGGCAGGTAGGCGCAACGCCGGCACGATCGCCGACGGCCTTGGCCTGGGCGAGATGTCCGAGTTCTTCGACCGTGCCCGCCGTGACTCCCAGAAGTCGCTGCCGGTTATCGAGCGGCTCGCCACCCGCCTCCGCACTCGCCTGCGGGGGCTCGGCGGAGATTTCAAGGGCGTCGGCCGTGAAGTCAGCCAGTTCGCTGGGAAGCACCTTCGAGGGCTCGGGGGCGATCTGCGCAAGGTCGCGAGCGAGTTCCAGAGGACCGACCGAAGAGTCAGGGTCACCTCAAGTGGCTTCGGTGGCTTCGACGGGGTGATGTCCCGCGTCAACCGCAGCGCCCAGTTCTTCCGCAACGTTCTTCGCACGATCAAGTGGCCGGTGTTCATCGCCGGCGTCGGTCTAGCGGCGCAGGGGCTCTCGGCTTTCGCTGCAGGTCTGGTCGCGACGGCGTCAGCCCTCGGTCCGCTGACCGGGGGGCTGATTGCCATCCCGGCTCTGGCCTTGGCCGCGGCACAGGCGATCGGCACCTTGAAGCTGGCAACGGCCGGTGTGGGGGATGCGGTCAAGGCCGCTCTCGACGCCGAGGTCCAAGGCGGTACTCAGGCGGTCGACGTGCTGCGCCAGCAGGAAGACGCTGCCGAACGAGTCGCGGATGCCAAACGGAGCCTTGCCGATGCACAGCGACAGGCGACGTTCGCGACTGACGACTTCAAACGGGCCCAGGAAGAGGCTCGCCGCGAGCTCGAAGATCTGCGGTTCGCAGCTGACGAAGTCGACGAGTCCATCGAGGGCGCGGCGCTCGGCCTCCGCCGTGCCAAGCAGGAGCTCAATCGCACCCTGAGCGACCCCAAAGCCTCAGCCCTCGATGTGCGGGAGGCGGAACTGGGGATAGAGCAGGCCGAAAACGATCTCCGCCGTGTTCGGGCCGAGGCGAAGCGCACCCGCCAGGACTACCGCGATGCCCAGGAGGCCGGCGTCAAGGGCATGCCGCAGGTCGTCGCTGCCAAACAGGCGGAAGCGGATGCAGAGCGGGCCGTGGTGGATGCCAAGCGCGACGTCAAACGCGCGACCGACGATGCCGCCGACTCGCTGAAAGAGCAAGGTTCGGCCGCCACCGCCCTGCAGCAGAAAATGGCGCAACTGCCGCCGGCGGCGCAGAAGTTCGTTCGCTTCCTGGTCGGAATGAAACCGCGCCTCGATGTCCTGCGCGATGCCGCGGCGGATGGGTTCTTCCCTGGGGCCGAAGACGGGCTGCGCGGGCTGATGGGGAACTTCAAGGAGGTTCGGTCTCTGGTCGGCAAGACCGCCGAGACGCTCGGCGGGGTTGCGGCGAAAGCGGGGAAGAAGTTCGGTTCAGCGGTCTGGGGTCGGGACCTGTCCCGGGTCGGGGAGCTGAACACGCGCATCCTCGAGCGCATGGGCGGCGCGGGACTGAACCTCGCCGACGCCCTGCGGCACGTGGTGGTCGCGGCGGAACCGTTCCTCGACTGGCTGAGTGGGAGCGCCTTGGGACTCACCAAGCTGGTGAAGGAAGAGGCAGCCGCCGGCCGGGAGACCGGGCGCCTCTCCGCTTTCTTCGACCGCACTCGGCAGACGATGGAACTGCTGAAGCCGATCCTGAAGGGCGTCGGGGGAGGTCTGCTCAACGTCAGCGACGCCGCAGACGACATGGGCAACGAAATCCTCGAAGCCCTCGGGAAATCGGCGGAAGGCTGGCGGAAATGGACCGATAGCACCGCCGGACAGAATCGGCTCAAGCGCTACTTCACCGAAACCAAACCGGCCGTCTTCGAGATGGGGCGACTCATTCGGGATGCCGGCAAGGCGTTCTTCGAACTTGGGCGACAGGATGGCGTCGCGCATCTGCTGCGCCTGGTTCGGACCGAGTTGATCCCGGCGATGCGGGATCTCGTGGGGACCACCACGGGCTGGGCGAGCGGGTTCCTGAAGGACTTCGGGCGGCTGCGCGCTCAGGGAGTCCCTGCCTTCGACGCCTTTGTGCAAGTCCTGGCTGAACATGCCGGCGAGGCCGGAGTGAAGATCGCCAAGGCGTTCGGGAGCGCGTTCCTCAACGCGAGCATCTGGGGCAAGCTGGCGATCGGCGGATTTCTGCTCACGAAGTTCGGCGGGAAAGGCAGGCTCGTGGCGGCGGGTGCTGCCATTGGGCGCTGGCTCGGGATCGGCATCGGTGCGGGTGCTGCCGCAGGCGCCGCGGGAGGGGCTGGAGCCGGTGCAGGAGGCGCCGCGGCGGGAGGAATCGCCGGTGGGCTCATGTCCAAGCTCAAAGCGATCAAATGGGCGCGAGTCGGTGCGCTCGGGATCGGCATCACCTTGGCCGACGAGGTGATGGGGTCCTTCAGCAGGCGCGCCCAGGAACGCTCGACCGATCTTGTCGACGCCCTTTCGGGCATCGCAGACTCAACCTCGATCTTCGATGCGGGACTCACCGAGAGTCGTAGTGACCTTCAACGGCGCGCGGGGCTGGCCTCAAATCTCAAGGCGCAGTTTGAAGAGATGGCCCGCAAGCGGCTTCAGCTTTCGGCCTCCACCGTCGCGAGCCTTCGGGGACAGGCCCGCGAGCTAGACCTGACGAAGCAGCAGCGAGTTCAGTTGGAACGGATGTTCGACGTTGCCCGGGCCGGCCGCCGGCTTGGAGCGAAAGTCGATCTTGGGATGGACCCGAAGAAGGTCCGCCAGATCACCCGCGAATTCGGGTTCTTGCGCAGCGGAGTCGGCGACAGCATGAAGGACATCAACCGGGTCTCCAAGAGGACCGGGAAGCTGATCGTCGCCACCTTCGGGCAGGGCACTACGGAGACGCGAGAGCTAACCGCTCGGAACATGCGGCTCACCGCGACCGCGGTTGCTCAGCAGATGACGCGCTCGGGCAACGTCACCAAAGAGGGCCTCGAGCGCATCCAGCGGCTGATCCGAAATGCCCGTCTGATCGAGCCGACGCGAAAGCAGGCGCAGGGGTTCGGCGACGAGTGGGCCAAGGGCATGAACCGCACCAAAGAGGTCACCGCGAAGGGCATGAACGCGATGATCCGGGAGGCGCAGAAAATGCCCGCGCCGATGCGGAAGGTCGCGCTCGAAACGTGGTTCGAGCAAGTTCGCCAGGCGCGGAAGTCAGGCGACCTCACGGCAGAGGCCTTCCGCAAGCTCCGCTCTCGGATGTTCTCGGAGTTCGGGACCATCCAGCGCGACTCCAAGGCGTTCAATCGCGAATTCGCCAAGGGCTTCATCGACATGGTGGATGAGTCGGGCGGGGCGATGGGCATCCTCATGTCCAACCTCTCCTCAGTCCTGAAAGCCGTTGGCGGTAAGGGCAAGCTCAACTACGCGATTAAGAAGGCGAGATCGCAGGGCGGTGAGCAGCGGCGACAGGACGGGGGCTTCATCGTTCCGGGCACGGGCCCGGGCGACAAGTTCCGCACCGCCCTGCGACCCGGCAGCTTCGTTCTGAACCGGGAAGCGACCGCCGTCAACGGATTCCAGCAGGGCGGGCTGATGCCCGTTGCGCTCGAGCCCGGCGAGCGTGTCTTCGGGCCTTCTGAAGTCGCGAAGGTCGGCGTCAAGCGGCTGACCGAAATGAACCGGGAGGTCCCGCGGTTTCAGAAGGGCGGTCGCCTTGGCCCGGAACCGCAACTGACGGGCCCGATGGGATCGCTGCGGACCATCGGCCAGGCCGCGATCCAGAAGGTCTTCGAGGGCGCTAAAGGCATGCTCGACAAACAGCGTTTGAGTGGCGGCGCGATGACGGGTAGCGGCGACGTCGAATCCATCTTCGCTCGGGTCGCCAAGCGCCTGTCTCAGAGCAAAATCGCCTCGCTTGCCCTGGGGATGGCGGGCTTCGCTGAGTCGGGGATGCGCGACCTGGGCTACGGCGACTCGACTTCAGAGGGTGCCCTGCAGCTCCTCGCCTCAACCGCTGCTGGGTTGGGCATCGATCCCCACGACGAGGGTGCGGTCGCCTCCCACTTCCTGCTCCGCGGCTTCTACGGCAGAGGGGGCGCCAACGCACTGGCTGCGAAGGGGCTGCCGGCGCACCTCGTCGCCCAGAACGTCCAGGGATCCGCCTTCTCCGACGGATCCAACTACCTCGCTCAGGAAGGTCCGGCGAAGGCGTGGATGAAGCGCTTCGGACTTCAGGCGGGCGGGCTACTGAAGGGATTTGCCAAGGGTGGCGCCGTGAAGGAGGCGCTGCAGCGTCTTGCGGCCGGGGGCATGGTCGATCCGAGCTGGGATCCGGGCGGGGAGACGATCGCCGGCTCCATCGCGCAGTTGATCGGTGAGTACGCGAGCCGCTACGACATCGACATCACCCAGGGGTATGGGCCGGGTGGGCCGTCCGTCTCGTTGGGTCATACGACCACGGGTACGGCCACCGATGTCGTTCCGAGATCAGGCAACTGGGGGGGGAAGTTTGCGGAGGGGCTGGAGCTGCTCACCAGCCTTGGCTTCCAGGTCGGATACGACGGAAGCGTCCCCGGCACCGATGTCTGGGAGGGCCACGGCCGCGGCGATCACGCCCACATCAATTGGGTCGGCTACGCAGAGAACGAGACTGCGTCCGATGCTCGACAGCGGCTCCGGGAGTACTTCAGCGGTTCGGCCTCCTCAAAGGCAGGTGGTTCCGGGAGCGATCCCAAGGAGCCGCCGGAAGAGATCCCCGACCCCTACCACGGGGCGAGGACTAGCCAGCTCACGTTCGGCCCGATGCCAAAGACGGTCAAAGCTGCCGACACGGAGATCAAGAACCGGGAAGGCGAGTTGCGCAAGTACCGCAGCGCTCGCCAGGCGGCGGAAAAGAAAGAGCGCCCGGGTGTCGCCAAGGCGATCGGCCGGAATGTCCACTTGCTGGAACAGCGCCTCAATGCCCTGCGGCACCTTCGTACGCAGCTCCGCCTGAAGGAGGCGAAACGCAAGATCACCAAAATGGTCACGGCGGGCCTCGGCCGATTCGCTGGCTACCAGACGCTGATCGAAGGCAAAGAGCGTGGCTTCAACATCGACTCGCAGACGGCCGAACAGATCGTCGGTCTTGAGCCCCAGCCGCCAGAACCGGCGATCCTCAAAGACAACGCGACCCCCAAGGAAGTCAAACAGGCCGAGGAGGCGCAGAGGGGCGCGGAAAAGGCATACGCCGCGAACTTCGGCAGCCACGTGGAGGGTCAGGAGCGCCCGGCGTTTGAGGGACTGCTGGCCAGGGCCACCGACTGGCGCAACACGATCTTGCGCGCCGAGATCTTCGGGTTTGGCAAGGACGAACCGTCCGTGCAGACGACCTCGACGCGCTGGGAAAACCGCGCCTTCAACGTGCGGAGTCGGATCGACCAGATCAACGAGTTCACCGCTGACGTGGCGAAGAAGGTCGCGAAGTACCGGCGTGGAGCTCGGGGAGACGACAAGGACGACAAGGGGCTGCCTGACTGGCTGGGGGCGCTGGTGAAGGTCCGGGACCGGATGCGTGAGGCACTGCCGGTGCTGCGTCTGGAAAACACCGACCTCACCGAGGCGGTCTCCCAAGCCCGCGGCTACTTCTACCCCGGCGGTGACTTCAGGATCAAGCCGCCCGCCAAACCGCTGGATGGATCCGGCTCGCTCGAGGAGAGCCTCGGAGCAGTCCAGGGCACCCACTGGCCCGATCACCACGAACTGCTTGATTCGCTGCCGGGGAGTCGGACGGCGGGACGGTTCGGGGGTGTGATCTGGGACCTGCAGGGGACCATCGAAGGCCTTGGCCTGAAGATCAGGGAAGCCGCAGGCAGCATCCAGACGACCACGCCCGACGACGATGAGCCCGACAACTCGGCTTATCTGGCTGCGCTCGAGGAGGTCGTGCGCCAGGGCAACCAGGAAAAACTGGTCCGGGCGATCGAGCAGAAAGTCTTCGGCGAACGCGAGAGCTTCCTGCAGATGGGCGGTCTGGTCAACCCGGACTTCCTCCCGAAGTTCCACGGCGGTGGCGTGGTGCGGCCTGGGCCCTTCGGTGGCGCAGAGACGCCCGTGATGGCCCTTGCCGGCGAGCGGATCCGCACGCCGGAGCAGGAGATCCAGATGGCCGAAGCGATCCGGGGGATCGGCGATAGCGGTCGATCGGGGAGTCCCCACGTCGAGGTGAACATCAACGAGCGGACGGGCGAGGTTGAGGTGAAGGTCGACGACCAGCAGATCGAAGCCGTGGTGACCAAGATGGAGCAGCGTGGCAGCAGGCGGGCGGGGCGGCGTCGCATGGCGGTGCCGCGTTAGATGCTCCGCAGAGAGCGCGTCATCCTCGACCCCTCCGAGGTCGCCATCCCAGGACGCCCTGAGATCAATATCCACGAGGAAGCGATCCTGGTCGGCAAAGACGGCCCGATCTGGGGTCCCTACGAGGTCGAGCAGTTCACGGCCAAGGGGAAGTTTGGTCAACGCCCGATCGACTCCGAGCTCTCGAACGACGTCTACACGATCCCCCTCGTCATCGGCTCATCTGGGGACTTCGACGCGGCCCGCATCGCGCTTGAGGCGTGGGCGACGGAAGTCAATGACAACGGCGGCGGCTGGATAAAGCGAGAACTGATCGGCGGCAGCTACGGCGAAGCCGGGAAGAAGCTCTTCGCCGACGTCATCAAGGCGACGCTGACCTTTAGCGACGACACGGCGGTTGCCTCCCACGGCGTGGATGCGAACGCGGAGTTGGTCTTGGAGACGCTTCCCGGTTGGTACGGGGAACGTGTCGACGAGGCCGCCTTCGAAGCCACGGCGGCCGGCTCGAAAACCTTCGTCGTCAAAGGCAACCTGCCTGCCAAATGCGAGATCACCGTCACCGATAAAAGCGGCAACAGCCAGATGGGACTGGCCTGGGCGGCTCGGTGCCGGAACTACTCGAGCGCAGGCACGGCCGCATGGGACCTGCAGGCGGAGGCTCTGACCCCGCTCGAAGCAGCTGCCGAAGCGGCTCTCACTGGCGCGTCAGGGAACACGATTCTGCACAGCAACCTCGCTACCGGCTGGACGCCGATCCACTCGACGAACCTCAAAGCGGGCACGTACCTGACCCACGAAGGGCTCTACGACGTTTGGGCGCGCGTGTACACGACCAGTCTCAATCCGCCGTGGCTTCGCCTCATCTACGACGTCGGTGATCTAGTCGCCCCCAGTGAGAATCGCCAGGTTCGGGTGCCGGTCGCGAACAACTGGTTCCTCGTCCCGCTCGGGCAGGTCGACCTCCGACCGGGTCCCTACGGGACGCACCGCTGGCAAGGGGTTATTCAAGGCCGTGGGGAAGCGGGCGGCGAGACGGTTTACGTCGATCGCCTCTTCTTCCTCTGCGCCGATGAGACGTCGGGAGTTCTCAGCGCGCCCCCGATCTACGACGTGCCGCTGGCCGGCTACAAAGCCCGCGACGCCTATCTGCAGTCCCCTGGCAACCTCACCGGGAAGACCGCGGAAACGAGCGGCAAAGTCTACGCAGCGATCACCGGCTCCGATTCGACCGACTTTGCCGTCGCCTCTGGCAAGGCAACGCGCACCGCCACGACCGACACCGGCACCATCTCCTCAACGTTTCTCGGGCGGGCCGTGGGCCTCGCTCTTGGACTCACTGACCAGATGGCCGAGACGAAGTTCACGTTCTCCCGCTACGGCTCGTTCGTGGCCAACGGCGGGATGTTTGTGAAGGCATCGAACGCCAACAACTTCGTTCGGGTCTTCTACAGCGCGGACGGGAGCGCCGAATCCTCATCGGACAGCGGGGGGGTCGGAGTTGAAGTCGTGCGCGGCGGTGAACTCAAGGTCTTCGGCTGGGAAGAACTCGGGGCACGGCGCCTTACGGGAACCCTCACCGCAGGAGTGGTTGGGGACGAGCTCGTCGTGTTCCTCGACGGCGAGCGAGTGCCCTTGACCACGAACACGATGGCGGGCCTCTCGATGGCGACGGACAGACTCTCGCTACTTCCCGCCGGCGGCGTGTATCTGGCCGATGAATGTCAGGAAGCGGCGGCAATGACGCGGGAATATGACGACCTCAAGGTCTGGGTTCCGGAACGGGATGCCGTGACCTTCGCCAGTCGCTCCACGAAGCTAAGCGACCTCGGCATGTTCCGCCAGGACTCGACGGGCACCGCCTATGGACCCGTCGCTCGGCCTGGCAGCGACCTTCCCCGACTCCCGGTCTCCGGGCCTGCCGAACGGCCCGTCGAGCTCTGCTTTAAGCCGAGTCGTGGTGATTTCGAATCGGTTGCCGACGCCGGGCTCGACAAAGCCCAGTACCAGCTCTCTTACTGGCCCCACTGGGCCTCTGTGCCGGGCCTGTAGCGCGCTCGCACCTCTGAATTGCCGACCCCTTCCACGGGAGGAATGACCCTTGGCGGACAACGTCAAACAGCAGGAAAACCAGCTGATCAGCACCGAGGAGATATCGACCCTCAACGGGGGGGCGGTTACTTCCCAACAGGTGCAGCGGTTTATCGCCTCCCTTCGCACCGCGGACGGGACCGCAGTCGACGTCGCGTCTGGGGCCCCTATGCCGGTTACCGATGCGGCAGTGCTAGCAAAGCTGGGGGAAATTCTCACGGCGCTTGGGCTGACGATCAAAGTGGGCGACGGCACCGGCGCCCTGACGATCGACGGAACGGTCGGGATTTCCGGGGAACCGACTATCAAAGTCAACTCAGCGCTTCCTGCTGGCACGAACGCGATCGGCAAACTCGCGGCCAACTCCGGCGTCGACATCGGCGACGTGGACGTGACCAGCCTGACCGGAGGAACCGTCGCGCACGACGCAGCGGACTCCGGCAACCCGATCAAGGTTGGCGGCCGTGCGGTGACGGCTCTCATTGCCGCTGTGGCGAACAACGACCGGGTCGACGTGACCACGGACAAGTTCGCCCGTCAACTAGCCACGGTCGCCCCGCTGGACCAGCGGGTAAGCGCCACGCTCAACCGTACGAACGCGGAAGCGGGCCAGCTACTCGCTGCTGTTGGAAGCACGGCCTATGTCGTTACCGCTCTCTCGGTTGTCAACGGGCACGCATCGGTGGGCACGAAGGTCGAAATCCTCGACGGCGCCACCGTGAAGTGGAAAGGCTATGCAGGGCCCCTCGGCGGTGGAGCGGCGTTGGCCGATCCAAACGGTCTCTGGTTAGGGACGGCCAATACGAAACTCGAAGGTAAGTGCGTGACCACCGGAGCCGACGTGGACATCTTCATCTCCGGCTACAAGGTCCCGGCGTAGGGGCGAGGCCCCAGCCGATATGGCCGCCCCGAAAGTCTCAGGCACGCGGGTCATCCTCGAAGGCTCGTACTCGACGACGGCCTCTCTCGCCGCGCCGACGCGGGAAGTAGGCAACGGCCTTCAGACCAGGCTCTGGTTGCAGAGCACCGCGCCCACGCCGGCGACGCCTTCGGGCTGGGTGCTACTGGCGGCCGTGCCGTGCGCGACCAAATTCAAGGAGTGGATCTACGCCCGTATCGGCGGTGCCGACGGGACTGCGACCGACAACTTCGCCACGTCCTGGACGGGGAGCACCTTCCGCTTCGCAGAAATGCGTCGCATCACCGGCAACAGCACCAACGTGGGCGACTGGCTCGTCGGCACCCCGACCAGCGGCACCGGCACGACTGCGACCTTCACCGGCCTGAAAACGGTGAGCGCCGAGAACCTGCTGCTGGGTGACTGGAACACCGCCGAAAGCTCTTCGGTGAAATCGGTGACCGAAGGTTGGGTGCTCGACGGCGCGATCTGGACCCCCACGCACAGCAAGGAACTCCTGATCGCCGGCGAAACGGGCGCCCTCGAAATCGTCTTCACGGGCGCCGAGGACTGGGCAGGCGTGATGATCGCCATCCCGCCGCCGCCTGCCGGGGCGCCGAGCACCCCTCGACCGGGCTCACTCGGCCTGCTGGGGGTCGGCCGATGAGCCTGCTGCTCCTACTGAAAGGGGGCAAAGGAGAAGAAGTATCGACCGGCGATCACCGCAACCGCTTGCGCGTCAACGAGCGCCCGCCCCTGCGCCAGCGGTTCCTCGCTACCGCCCCCACCGGCCGAACCTACCGCTGGGGAGAGGACAGCCCGCACGCAGATCAGATCTTCGAAGACCTCACGCACTCCGACTCCGCCAACGGCGGCTATAAGGATCTGCAGGCCTCGTTGCCTCGCCTCCCCGGCGTGGACTACGCCGACATGCAGCGAGGCACGAAGATCGAGCTCTTCGGGGCAGGGCAACGGCTGGACTGGCTGGGTCGCCTTGAGCGCGCCCCGATCGTCACTGGCGACAAGGTCGTCATTTCGCCGAGCGCAGTGGGCTACGAAGCGGCGCTGACCGACGACTCCTCAGCCCAGGAGATCTACATCGGCGCGGACCTGGGGGAATGGGGAGAGCCGAGCGCTCGCCGCAAGGCCCTCAAAGCGATCGAAGCCTGGAAGCTGAACAACGGCGGGTCCTCCTCGCTTCTCCCGGCCGGTTCTCCCGATCCCGAAAACCCGACCTCATTCTCCCGCGTCCCTGCGATCGGCCATAGCTGGACGACGATCAACACCGACGGCGTCGCCGACCCCGATGTTGTGGAGAGCTGGTACTCGGGGGGCGGGGTCAAACTCGGCGCGATCGAACTCGAACTGCTCAACACCAAAGGCCCGGGCGGAGGGTCATGGCACAACTACGTCATTGCATCGTCGGATGACGCTGCGACCGCGATCAAACTTCTGGGTGACTTCAAAGCCACGAGCGGTTCCACCGGGTTTGCTCTGGATGATGGGTTCTACTACCTACTGCTGAGGAGCTTCTACGGGGCGCCGGCAGAAGAAGAAGCGCTCTGGGAACAGCAGTGGCGCAACATGCGTGTGTACGGCCGCTCCGGGGTTCCGATCTACGGCACCTTCCCATCTAGGGGTGTCCTCGCCTCAGATGTCGCTGCCAACGCACTCTCCCGATGGGCGAAGGAAATCCACTTCACCACGGGTCCCTACGGGTCGATCAAGCCGACTCAGTTCCTAATCCCGCACCTAGGCTTCAAGACGCCGACGACGGTCGCAGACATGGTCCAGCAGGCGACTCGCTTCGAGCTACCGGAGTACGGGGTCTGGGATGGTCCCCGTCGTTTGCCGACCTTCTTCATGAACCGCCGCGGCGAGCGGGAAGGGCGGAAACGCTGGCGGGTTCGGGCTCGCGATGCCCAACTCGAAGACACCGGCCAGCAGTTGGACCGCGTCTGGAACGGAGTTATCGTGCAGGGCACCGGGACGGATGGGTCGACGATCTATGTCGGGCCACCCGGCTCGGGAATGCAGATCACCAGCGCCCGGTGCATTGACCCAGACCCGCTCAACCCCGTCAATCAAATCCCCGGGAAAAATCGGTTCGCCAAGATCGAGATGCGAGGCGTCTGCACGATCGAAGGCATGGAAAAAGCGGCCGAAGTCTTCCTCGAACAGAGCAAGCTGCTGGACGGCTCTGGTCGAGCGACCCTCACCGGCTACGTCGAAGACGAGCGCGGCCGCGAATGGCCCTACTCCTCCGTCCAGGGCGGAGACCTGATCGAATTCCTCGGCTCATCGATCCCCGGCTACCGCTACATCGTCAACGCCCCCAAGACCCGGTCAAACTTCTCGGTCTCGGTGGACATAGACGCTCCACCAGAGTCCTATGAGGCCCTGATGGAGCGACTGAACGCCGAATTCATGGGGATTGGATTCGCCAGCTAGAGGATCTGCTCGCTGATGATGAACGTCTGGTCGATTCCGGCGGCCTCGGGGCCAACGGTGCAGGTTCCGCCTGCACTGGGGCTTGGTACCCGAGGACGAGCCCAAATTTCAATCTGGTGAGAGCCAACGCCGAGTCCAGGGAATAGCGCAGAGGCGGCGACACTGGTCGCCGCAGAGGCGAACACTTCACCGCCGCTGCCGGATACAGGCTGCCCGTCGACTCGTAGCTGGAAGACACAGCCGTTCCCGGCCGCCGTCCCAATCCAGTCGACCTGAAGCACCGACCCGGCATCCGTCTTCTCGTAGGCCCCGACCGGGTCGACGAGTTCGAAGTTGGCTACCTGTGGTTCACCAAAGATCCAGGACTTCGACGCCGCACCCTTCGCTTCGAGTTCCTGCGGCTCGGGCATATCAACATCCTGGGGCGTGACCTGGCCATTGCCGATCTCGCTCGAGGTCACCTGGCCCGTTCCGATCGCCTCTGAGTCGACTTGGCCAGCGCCGATATCGGAGGCGGCCACGGCGTCGTCTTTGATCTCTGAAGTTGAGACCGAGTTCGAGCCGATGTCACTGGCCCTCACTGCGTTCTTGTGGATGTCCTGGGTGAGGATTGACCCGTTCTTGATCTGCTTCGACGTGACGATCACGCCGCTCGCAACGGCTGCCGTCCCCGTGAGGGCAACGACGAGAGCGAGGGTCGCCATCACATTGGCGTAGTTGCGACTGATGAACCGCATGGGCCGCTTGTAGTCTCGGTGAGTCATCGGGATATGCCTTTCTTTTCTCGATGGCCGGCCCCCGGCTGTTCGTGCAGCGCGGGGGCACTTGATTGATTGAAAGAGCTTAGCGCGGTCACCGCACCTGGATGACGTCGACGCAGTCCGAACCCTCCGGCAGCACATTCAGGCAGTAGTAGTCGGTTCGCCGGATCTTGTAGGAGTAGCGGATCAGGGGGAACCCGGTTTGGTTGCTGGTCCAGACCAGCGCGGAGCCGGCATATCCCGTATCACCTAGATACCAACTGACCGCGCATCGAATCCGCGCTGAGGAGAGGGGCTGGTCGCAGTTGACCTTACGGTCCTGCCCGATGTCAAAGCCCAACTCACCGTTTTTCGCCAGGGCCTCATGTAGTGCTCGCTTGGCTTCATTCGATCCCAACTGCCCCGCACTTGCCGCCGACGAAGAGGCATGCAGCGAAATGGACGCGACTATTAGAAGGGCGAGAAGACGGGCCAGTCTCAGCATGGCGTGAAATCTTGCTCGTAGAGGTACCGCTTCCCAAAATGCCGGCCATATTTGACCGTCATGGATCGGAACCATTCACGTCCTTGGCATCTCTCGGGCAGGCCGAGCCGGATCTTGGCGGGCTTCGTGAAGCCCGGATAGGTATATCCGCCCAGTTCAACGAGCTTTCCGAATCCGAGAGCGGTCCGCTCGTCCCACGTCTGCCATCGGATTCCCTGTATCCAGGTGTGAGCGCCGGTAATCATTTTATGGGGGCGAACTCGACAACCATCCCTTATCTCCGCTGCGCACGGTCGCGGGTGGATTGGGTGGTGGTTGCACGGCACCAGCTCAAGTTCATCGCCAATTCGGTTCGACAGCCCGCTGAACCTGAGCTTGTTCCCGTAGCAGGCCTCGCTACCAATCTGCACGAGCGCCCAGTGACTGGCCTCCAGCCTGTAAATAGCCACAGCGTTCTGTGCCTGCCGTGGTGGAAGGTTGGGCCGGACGATGGCTGCCGCCCAAAAGCCGTCCGAACTTATCCGAACGTCATTCAAACTGAAGCCGATTGGAGATGCCTGAGCCTCTTCGGTGGCGGCTGTGATTTCCGCCACCTCGTCGGGGGTCGGACTGCGGTGGACCGTCGCGGCAGATGGGATCGCCGAGCATGCGGCGGCGACAAGAACGCCTATGCAGGCGAGAGAGCGTAGCCGTCCGTTCCGCATCTGAATTGCCTCCCCCTTCGTTGAGCGTTGGACCTGCCAAGACCGGCCGGCACGTTAACCGATCCCGAGTAAACAGGCGAGTCTCTGCGGCTTGCCACGACCCGAGAGAGGCCAGTTGATTGGCTCGCGACCCAAACCCCGAACGCAAGTCTCAGCCGCGGATCTCGGTGCTGATCACCGTGGTGCTCTTGGCTCTGACGGTGCAGGACCAGTTGAGCTCGGGCTCGATCGACACGCCCCTGCTCGGGGCCGACCTCTTCCTCGTCGCCTTCTGGATGGGGCAGGGGGGAGACGCACTGCTCTCGAAGTGGCTGCGTTGAGCTGGTTCCTAGAGAACCCCGTCACGGCCGCAGCGATGGGGCTGGCACTCGCGGCCTCTCCCTTGATCGTGGAAGTGAGGGGCCTGTGACTGAGCGCCTGAAGAACGGCTACGCCTGGATGCGACAGAACCCGGTCACGCTGGCCCTGATGATCGGGGTGCTCGCCGTCATCATCTCGCTCAACGCCGAACGTCGCAATGACGACCAAGGCAGGGACATCACGAAGGTAACCAAGAAGGTTGAGTCGGCCTGCGAAACGGGCGCCAACTCCAAGGAGTGTCAGAAGACCAAGCGCAGATCAGACCAGGCTCGCTCGAAACGAGACAGCTGCATCGCCTTCGAAAAGGTGGATCGGGGAGGCCAGCTGCTCGAGAAGACCGTCTGCCTTGAACTTCGCCGAGAGGCAGAGGCCCGCCCCGGCCCTGGATCCCTGCAGGGCGACCAGGATCAAGGCGGCGGCGGGGAGCGTCAGACGCCGGCCGGGGTAGCGCCAGCACCCAACGCAACCGGGCCCGGTCGCGGTTCCAATCCTGACTCCACGCCGTCGCCGAACGGACACGGCGGGGGAAGGGGAGGTGCTCAGCCTCAACCCGAGCCGTCCAGCGGCGAAGCTCAAACGCCGGCGGCGACCGTACCCACCTCAACGCCTGCGGCCGAAGCGCCTGCACCGCCCGGTCGACCCGTGACCGTGCCTCCACCGAATCCGCCCCCGGTCGTTCCACCACCGAAACCCACCCTCGTCCCCAAAGCCCTGGAAGTAGTCGGGGGGACCGTGGATGAAGTCGGGGGCTTGGTGGATCAGGCGGGGTGTGAAGTGACGGGGCTGTTGGTTCGTCCCTGTCGCTGAACGCAAACGACCCGCTGAAGCAGAGCGGGCCGTTGCGCAGAGCGGGCGAGCGGGAAGCTGGCCCGCTAAGTCTTCTTGGCTGCAGCCTCGGCGGCTCGCCGGTAGAACGTCTCCGCGTCCACGGGCTGGTCGTCAATGAAGTAGTTCCGCACGGTCGGGACAGTCATCACTCGCGGGCCGGGATGACGCATCCCCGGGGTCACGTGCTCGCCGCACTCGCGGCAGCGCCACTCCCCCTCCTCGTGCTCTTCGTTGTGCATCTCGCACCAGTAGCCGCCCGTCACCACCCACTCCAAGGTCGGCCAGCCCTTGTCCCAGTAGTGCTCGTGGCCGTGGCTATCAATCTCGCGCCAGTCCTTGTCGGCCTCTGGGCCAACGGTCGTGAACTCTTCGTAGTCCTGCTCGACGCGGAACGTCGAGCCTTCAGCCTGAAAAGTAGTTTCACTCATCTCGGGCTTCCCCTCCGAGTAGTGGATTGCAGTCCGGCCGAGCCGGACTCTCACCGGCTGTGTCGGGTTTGACCCCGCCGTGTTGCTTCTGAGCCCGACCCTCGGCATGACCCGGAGGGCGCACCCGCGTCGTTACACCATCGGCCGCCCCTAACGGTACCACCCGCTTCCTACTGATCCTCGCCGCCTGAGCGCGGCTCCATACCCACCGAAAGGAAGGCCGCAGCATGGCCGAAAACGGACGCCTGTCCGCCTCCGAACTCTCTCCGATCCCCGGAGGGCAACTCCGCGACGACGCTGCGGCGGCCTGGAATGCCCCGGGTGGGCCCGCTGATGCTGGCCTCGTTCCGACCGGATCTCGCTCCAGCTATCGCACGTTCGCTGAGCAGCAGCAGCTCTACGCCGAGCTCGGTGCGGGCATGGCGGCTTTTCCCGGCACCTCGAATCACGGCCTTGGCATCGCGATCGACCTCCCGTCCTCGTGGATGTGGGAGTGGATGAAGCAGCACGGGGCGAAGTACGGCTGGCAGAAGACCGAAGCCTTCCACGAGCCCTGGCACTGGAACTTCGTTGGCGGCGTCAGCTTCCCGAGCTTCAAGACGCTGCGCCACGGGATGCGCGGTCCCCGGGTCGTCAAGTACACCCGGCGCCTCGCCTTCATCCGCAAGCGGACCGGCAAGCCCTACCTCGCCCGCCAGCACTGGAAGTACAAGGACGCGGTCGTCGACTCCGTTCGGACCTTCCAGAGGGCATGCAAGCTGGAGGTCGACGGAGAGATCGGGCCGCGCACCGCTGCCAAGATCAACGCCGTCTTCGAGCGCCAGTACGCGAAGCGGGGGAGGGGCCGATGAGCGAGCGCATCTACACCCGAGAGGACTTCGCCCGAGCGATGCTCCCGAAAGTCGGAGCCAGGGCGACCAAACGCAATCTCGTCGCCCTGGTTGCCTGGCAGCGAGCAGAGGGGATCGCTGGCAAATTCAACCCGCTCAACACCACGCAGGAGGCAGAGGGCGCGACCGACTTCAACTCGGTCGGCGTCAAGAACTACCGCAGCTTCCTGCAGGGGGTCGACGCGAGTGCGAAGACGCTCAACTACGGCGCCGATCGAAGCCTCTATGGCTACCGGGCGATCCGTAAGAGGCTTCGCGGCAACAGCTTCGCGTGGTTGACCCTGCGGGCAGTTGAGCGATCGGCATGGGGGACGGGCGGCCTTGCAGCCCGGGTCCGTCGAGACGTTCTCAGGAACTGGGACCGCGAGCGGAAGGTCGCGATCTCCCAGTAAGCGGCTCGGCCTGCTTTACCCGCCAGGCCGCAACCTCCTCAGCCGGCCTGACCTCGAGCCAGTCCAAACAGGACATCTCGCCGGCTTCCCGCTCCCACCACAGGGCTCTTGCTTCGTCCTCGCTCTCAGCTTCGACGAGGCAAGCAGTCCCGTCCTCTTCTGGACATGCCCCGCCAAGCCTCGTCTCTTTCGCAACCCCAACAGGAAGGAAGCACCATGAATCCGAAGGTCAAGCTGCCGGCGATCGTCGGCTCAGTCCTCACCGTCGTCCTCGCTGTCGCCGCCGGCGTCGGCGCAGGTGTCCCGGATCTGGTCCCGGTCACCACGGCGATCACGACCGCCATCACCACGGCCACCGGCTACTTCACCTACGCAGACTGAGCGAGGAGAAGGAGCCGACCCGATGGGAACTGCCGGGGCAAGGAATCCTGGATGCGACGGCGTGGCTGTTGCCGATGCACCGTCGGCCGTGGAGCAGGGGAAGCCCCGGGCCCACATTCTCATCGGCGGCATCCCAGCCCCGAAGGGCTCCCGGACTCCGGGGCGGCGGAAGGACGGATCGACCTACACCCGCCCCGCCTCGGCAGGAGAGAAAAGCTGGGTAGAAGCAGTGGCCTACTCGGCCCGGGTGAATCGGCCGACCGGGAGGGCGCTCGAGCCTCCCTACGAGTTGGAGCTGACGATCACCCTGCGCGAACCCGCGAATCCGAAGTACTCCTGGCCGACCAAGGACGGAGATGGCGACAAGCTCGAGCGAGCCATCCTCGACGGGCTAGTGAAGGGAGGGCTGCTGGTCGACGACCGCCACGTTGTCGCCTGCCACTGGCGCAAGGAGTTCGGGACGCCAGGGGTGGCGGTGGTGGTGAAGTAGCTCAGGCTGCGGCCTGGAGGCTCGGCCCCGAGCACACCGGGCACCCGGGCTCCCGCACAACCTCTTCCCGCTCTACCTCCTGGGTCCGCAAGTCGTAGACCAGGCTCGCTCCAAGGGTGGTAGGGGGGAGGACCCCGGTCAGGAAGTGGACGACCTCCGTGGCGACGACTCCCGCGGTGAGCCCGCAGGCCGGCCCGAAGGTGGGCGCCGTGGACGGTTTCGCTCGCAGCTGCTCGCGGACTTGGTCGAACATCGGATGCGAACGTCGGAAGCCCGCCTCTTGGCAGGCGTAGCAGCCGGTCTCCCCCGGGACGAAAAGGGGGCCGACTCGGGCGAAGGGCGGGATGTGGCTCATGCCGATGTAGGGGGTCCCGGCCTCGAAGCAGACCTTGTTGACCCAGCGCTCGATATCGAAGGCGGGCCAGTCCGCGGCGTCGACCACGAAGTCCGCGCCGGCAATGAAGGTCGCGATGTCGTCTTCGCCCTCCAAGCGCCCCTCGGTCGCCCTCACCGAGATCGCCGAGTTGAAGGCGTGTAGCCGCTCTGCGGCCACCTTCACCTTCACTCGCCCGACGTCTGCCTCGCTGAACTGGATCTGGCGGTTGAGATTGCTGGTCTCGACCTCGTCGCAGTCGATCAGCCAAAGCTCGCCTACTCCGCACGAGGCGAGATCCAACGCGACGCGCCCACCGAGACCACCGACCCCGAGGATCGCGACCGTCGCTTCCCGCAAGCGGGCCTGGCACTCAGACGGGCTGGGACCGTCGCTCTCTGCGATGTCCCCGAAGTAGCGGAGCTGGCGATCGAAGCGGTCGAGCTCGTGGGTGGGGACACTCTCCTCATCGGCGGCGTCCTCGAGGAGGCCAACGTCCCCGAGCGCAACGAGGTGCTCGGCGGCTTTCTCGAATCGCCCCATGAGATCGGAGGGCGAGCACGTGCCGTCGAGTGCCTCGAGCAGAGCAAGTTCTTCGACGCCGGGCGCCTCCAACCGCACGTCGTCGCGCCCGTTGCGCATCAGGACCAGATCGCCGTCTAGCTCGACGATCTCGACAGTCCTTTTCAGCCGTGGTCGCTTCATCCCTTCGGGTGACCCTGGCACCTCCCTCGGCTGTTCCAGCTTCCCGCCCTGACGGGCTATCTCCCAGCGCCACGGCCGTGCTCTCTGCGGCTTTTCCGTGGGCGTCGCCCTGATCCCGACGAAAGGACCGGCATCCGCCGAGCCATTCCCCTGATAGCGGCCGTCCTCGCCTGCCTGCTCCTACCGAGCGCGGTGGCGAATGCGACCCGACCAAACGTTCCGTTTCACCCCGACCCGTGCAGGGGCCAGCAGATCAAGGCCCCTGACTTCCACGACTTCGCCGAAGAGACGTGGGAGCTATCGCGCTGGGAGAGGGAGGAGCCCCGACCGGCGACGATCGCCGCGAAGGACCACAAGCTCGACTGCGCTGCAGGGCCCGGTCACCGCAAGGCGATGGTGCGCTCCTGGGCGCTCCTGCGGCATGAGTTTCTGGAGCGCCGCCGACATAAGCTCGCCTACCGCGACTATCTCACAGCCATCACCCCGCCCGGACCCGATGTTCTACGGGCGATCCGCGAATGCGAGTCGGGTGGGGACTACTCGACCTACACCGGCAATGGCTTCAGCGGTGCCTACCAATTCGTGCAGTCGACCTGGGAATCGGTCGGCGGATCTGGTGCCCCACACGAAGCATCTCCCCACGAGCAGGACGAACGCGCAGCGCGCCTCTACCGGGAACTGGGACCTTCGCCCTGGCCGGTCTGTGGCGTATAGGGTCGCTCTCGCAGCCACAACGCTTCTCCCCCGACTGGTTAAGCCCGCCGCCCCCTTGACCGGGGCGGCGGGCTTTTCGTCGTTCTGGGGTCCGTGCCGGCGTAGAGCATCGCCAGTGCGAGATCAGCGCGCGGCCCTCCCAGCCCGTAGAAGACCTCGGCCGAGCCGCGGGCGGGGAGGGTGTCGACGACCTCGACGATCCCGGCCGCATGGAGTTGGCGGAGGTGGTAGCTCCCGTTCTGGACCGGGAGCTCGGACGCCTTGGAGTAGGACGTCGCAGAGAGTCGGTCGACCTTCTCCAGCGTCCGGATGATGGCGACCCGGTGGCCGTTGCCGAGAGCCTTGGCGACGATCAGGAACTCGGCGTCGGGGGTGCTTCGCTCAGGCATCTTCCTCCCGTTCAGTCGATCTCCGACCGATGCAGTCTAAGCGTTGCGAGGGTTAACCCTCTGTACAGCGCTGCGGGCGGCGCCTTGGATGGTCGCTCCTTGCCCGCGAACGCTAATCCGGATATCGCCCTCAGTCGAGCCCTGCGAGAGCTTCGCGAGGAAGCGGGCTTGACCCAGGAGGAGGTGGCGAATCGGGCTGGTCTGCACTACACGTCGCTCCGGGATATCGAGAGCGGCAGAGCGGATCCCATGTGGGGGACGGTCCGGCGGTTGGCGGCGGCGCTTGAGGTCGAAGCGATCGAAGTGATCCGCCTGGCGGACGAGATCCGGGCGGAGTAACGGACTGGCTACCGTTCGGGCTGGCGAGGAGGGAGTCGCCAAGCTCGCTCGAGTCGCCTGCGCAATAGACGGGCCTCCCCGCTATCGGGGTCGGCTGGTGGCCCGGGCTCTCCGCCTAGCCCGTAGTCGATCATTGGCTCGGCCCGCTGGATGAGATCCCACGGACAGAGGCCATCGATCTGGCCCTGGCTCTCCTCGTAGTAGCCGAGTCTCGAAGCGAGCAGGAGTAGGCGCCGGCAAATCTCAACGTTCGCCGGGGCGATGCTCATCCGGCAGTGCCGGGGTTCCCTCGCCCCAGGCATGCCTCCAGTGTGGCACCGTGCATACGTGGGGAGTCAAGGGCAGCCCAAAGCTCGTCGTCCCCAACGTTGAACGGATCCCGGTAGTCCTTGCCGGGTGGTTTCTCTGAATCCCGAGCAGCGTTGCCGACCAGCTGCCCAAGGCGCTGATCTGGGTGCTGCTCCCATGCTTCGCGGAGAAGCCGGAGCATCGGGTCCGTGCGCTCGCTCGGTCGCACCAGATCAGCCTACTTCGCTGCGATGCAGACGATCTTGTCGTCTCGCTCCTGGTCTGCTTGCTCGCTGAGGATCACCCCGCCGTCGACCTCGCGCTGCCCTAGAACGGCAAGCGCCTCGAGCTCGGCCGTGGCCATCGCGTCGCGCAGTTGGGGAACGGTGAAGTGCCGCTGGCGGTGCGGGTGAGGCTCGACTCCCTCGGCCATCAGGACCGTTTCGTACGTGCCGCCGGGTGAAGCGTTCGGATCGGAGGCGCCGCGGAACCAGCCGAGCGTGTTGACGTCGAAGAGGAGAAGGCCACCAGGACCGAGGTTCGTCCGCATCCCCACCAGCGCCCGCTCCAGGTCGCCGGCCTCGATCAGGTAGTTCAACGTGTCGTTGAGGGAGAGCACGAGGTCGAAGGCGCCGAGCAGCGGCAGCTCGCGGGCGTCGAGGACCGATAGCGGCACGGTGTCGCCGAATTTCCGCTGGGCCTGTTCGATCATCTCCGGTGAGAGGTCGCAGCCGGTCAGGTCCCAGCCGCGACTCAGCAGCGGCTCGAAGGCTCTGCCGGTTCCGCAGCCGACGTCGAGCGCTCGGCCCTTCCTCAGCCCGTGCTTATCCAACTCTGGCAGCAGGATCTCGCCGAGCCACATTTCGTAGTTGTTGTTGCTGGTCATCCGGTCGTAGCCCGGCGCCAGTAGCGCGTATGACTCCTTGGCATTGATCACAGTCGTCCTCCTCGTTTGAAAGCAGGCGGCACCCCCGGGTCGCCCAGGCAAGCACGAGGGTGCCGCCAGTCGATCTAGTTCTGCTTGCCGTGGGCGGCGGGCAGCATGGTGGCTACAGAGCTGATCTGCATGGCGGTCACCTCCCTCCCTAGGTCGTGTCGAAGGGCCGACCGTAGGGGCGGTGGAGGATGTTCCACTGGTGCCCGCCGCTCCACCGCTGTAGTGCGGACTTTGCGTTAGAGGGCTACCCTCCAACGCTCAGCGATTCTTCAAAAGGAGTGAAGATGGCGACGAAGACCCGAAGGCGAGAGAGGATCAGCAAGTTCCATGAGGCCATGGCGCACCCGCTTC